>Ga0137413_10000107_pt1 | contig 21071 bp, 21 predicted proteins | sample CZODoug2_1_16fun_FD_108280 | JGI IMG/M metagenome (GOLD analysis project Ga0137413, IMG submission 108280) | Vadose zone soil fungal communities from Angelo Coast Range Reserve, California, USA - CZODoug2_1_16fungal (Illumina Assembly) | ecosystem: Environmental > Terrestrial > Soil > Vadose... | reverse complement strand
TGGCCCTGTCCCGGGTGGAACCCAGCGCCCCCACCTGGAGCCTGGGGTGGAGCGCGCACGAAGTCACCGCACACGTGGCGGCCGCCGCCCAGGAGCGGGCCGATCTGATCGAGGAGCACCTCGCCGGCCACCCGGCGCGGGCGACCCGCACCTGGCAGGAACGCGAGCCACCGTTTCGCACCCTGCCCGGCGAGCAACTGCGGGATCGCCTGGTCCTGGAGGCCAGCCGGTTCGAGCGCGCGGTCGCGGACATGGTTGCCGATGACTCGATCGTCTACACCGGATGGGAGATGACGGCCGAGCGGCTCCGAACGCACAGCCACAGCGAAGCGGCGCTGCATCGTTGGGATCTTGTGGGCGAGGATGAGACAAGCCACCGATTGCTGTCAGAACCGGTGCTCACCAGCCACGCTCTCGCGGTATTTGCCGCGATCCCGGCCCTGGGCCAGCGGTGGACCGACGCTCGGTTCACCACCCGACCGGTGCGGTTGCGCAGCGCGGGTCAGCCCGACGTGCTGGTCGATCCCGGCTCGGGTCTGTCACTGCTCGCCCCGACCGACGGCGACCTCGTCATCCACCTCGACCCCGATGACCGGCTCTTGATCCTCTGGGGACGTTGCCCCTCGGCGGTGCGTTCACCAACCGCCAACGTGGAAACCGTGGACGACTTGCTCGTCCGACTCATCAACGGCCGGTCCAGTTGACCTCTTCCTTGGCCACGAACGCCCGGACCGCGCCATGGAAATCGTCGCTGCCGAAGACCCGCGCGACGATGTCGTCCCCGTCCGGCAGCTGAGCCCGTCGGATCCGACGTATCGCCTCCTTGGTGGCCCACATGCTCAGCGGGGCGTGACGGCGCAGCTCCCCGACGACCTCGTCGGCCACCTTGTCGATCTCGTCGTCGTCGCACAACTCGCTGACGAAGCCGGCGGCGTGGGCGTCCTCGGCCGGAAGCAGCCGGGCCCGCAGCAACAGGTCCAAGGTCCTGGCCGGGCCGAGGTGGTGCACGAGCAGGGAGTAGGTGTTCATCGAGAGGCAGTTGCCCAGCGTGCGCGCGATGGGGACGCCGAACCGCGCCGAGCGACCGGCGATCCGCAGGTCGCACACCGCGGCCAGGGCAAGCCCGCCGCCGACGCAGTAGCCCTGTACGACGGCAACGGTGGGGATGGTGACGTCCTCGAGGCGGTTCACAATCCGGCCGACCCGCTCCTCGTAGGCGACGCCGTCGCGCCCGCTTCCGAAATCCAGGAACTGCGCGATGTCGGTTCCCGCCACGAAGGCGCGGTCTCCCGCCCCGCGCAGCACCATGACCCGGAGCCCGTCCCCGGCGTCTGCCTGTTCACAGGCCTGGTAGAGGCCCTCGTACATCGCCCAGGTCATGGCGTTGCGCTGGCGCGGCCGGTTGAACGTCACGGTGAGGACGCTGTCCGCCCGCTCGACCACGATCTCGGCTTCGCTCACTGATCGACCTTCCTGGTGGTGGCTGGCTCCCGGTCGGCCGCGGCGGGCCGCCTGCCCGGGCGGAGTGTGGCGATGACGGATGGCCCGAGCAGCAGTAACGCGGCAACGACGAGAACGGACAGGCACAGCGGTCGGGTGAAGAGGATGAGCAGGTTCCCGTCCCCGATCGCTGAGGTCTGCACCAGAGCCTTCTCGAAGAGCGGCCCCAGTACGAGCCCCAGCACGAGCGGGGCCATCGGGAAGTTCAGCCGCTTCATCGCGTAGCCGACAAGGCCGAACAGGAAGACAACCCACACGCTGAACAGGTTGTTCGAGATCGAGTAGGCCCCGACCACGCTGGTGAGGAGGATCAGCGGGTACATGTAGCCGTAGGGCACCCGCAGTAGCTGAGCGAAAACCGGGGCGAGCGGCAGGTTGAGCACCAGCAGGATCAGGTTGCCGATGAAAAAGGACGCGAGCAGACCCCACACCAGCGCGGGCTGCTGGTCAAACAGCAGCGGCCCCGGCTGGATGCCGTAGATCGTGAAGGCGCCCAGCAGGACCGCCGTGGTAGCGCCGCCCGGGACACCGAGGGTGAGCGTAGGCACGAAGTTCGCGTTGGCCGCGGCGTTGTTCGCGCTTTCCGGCGCGGCAACTCCCTCGATGGCGCCGCTGCCGAACTCGCTCTTGCGCCGGGACACCCGCTTCTCGATCCCGTACGCCATGAACGACGCGAGTGTGGAGCCCGCGCCCGGCAGGCAGCCGAACAAGAACCCGAGCAAACTGCCCCGCAGAATCGGCGCGACCGAGCGGGACAGGTCGCTCCGGCTGATCATCAGATCCCGGAAACGCGCCCGGATCGGAGCCGCCGCGCCCTCCCGGATCTGGTGCAGCACCTCGCCGACCGCGAAAAGCCCGATCATCACCTCGACGAACGGGATGCCGGACAGCAGATCGACCGAGCCGAAGGTGAAGCGGGCAACCCCGCTGCCGGTGTCCACCCCGACCATCGCGATCAGCAATCCCAGGACGGCCATGGTCGCGCCCAGGACCTTGTCGTCTCCGGCGAAGCTGACGATGGTCGCCAGCCCCAGCACCATCACGGCCAGCATCTCCGGCGGCCCGAAGCTCAGGGCGAACTCCGCGAACGGCGGAGCGAGGGCGATCAACAGCGCCAACGAAATGATCGCGGCAACGAACGACCCGATGGCCGAGATGGACAACGCCGCGCCGGCCCTTCCCCGCCTGGCCATCTGGTAGCCGTCGATGGTCGTGACTACCGTCGATGCCTCGCCCGGGGTCGAGATGAGGACCGAGGTGATCGTGCCGCCGTACTGGGCGCCGTAGTAGATCCCGGCCAGCATGATCAGCGCGGTGACCGGCTCCAAACCGAGGGTCAGCGGAAGCAAGATCGCCACGCCGGTGGTCGAGCCCAGGCCCGGCAGCACGCCGATGACCGTGCCCATGAGCACCCCGACGAAACACCACATCAGGTTCTCGGCGGTCAGCGCGGTCTCGAAGCCGAGCAGGATGTTCTCGAACACGGTCAGCTGCCGAACAGGTCGCCGACGACCCCGGCGGGTAGTGGAACGTCCAGGAACACGCCGAAGATGCCGTACACGACGGCCACCGCGACGGCGGTGACGAGCAGGGCCTGCACCGGTCGGCGTCTCTCCACGACCGCGCAGATGAACAGCACGCAGATGCCGAAAGCCGGCAGGAATCCGAGGACCGGGACCAGCAGGATGGTGATCGGCAGGGCGACGACGACCATCCGCAGCTGACGGATCCGGCGGGCCTGGGTCCGACCGAGCACATCGGTCTCGGGCCCGACGGGAGCCGCCGCGACCGGTCCACGAGTGCTGCCGCGCAGGCGAGTCACCAGTTGCCAGCCGCTCAGTAACAGCAGCAGCAGGCCGACCACCATGGGCAGCAGACCTGGCCCGACACGGTCGCCGTCGCGCAGAATTCCGTAGCCGAAGGAGGACACCAGGACGGTGGCTCCGAGCGCGGCCAGCAGGCCGAAGACGACGGCCTGACCGATTGGTTCCCGAGTGGATTCCGCCGCGCTATTCACCTGGCCAGGGCCTTCTCGAGCAGGACGCGGTTGCGCTCGAGGTAGTCGGCGAACTCGGCGCCCGGCGCGGTGATCGGCTGCAGGTAGCTCTCCTGGATGTAGCGGCGGTACTCCTCGGTCTGCAGCGCCCGGGTCATGGTGTCGATCCAGTACCTGCGCTGCGCCTCGGTGATCCCACCGGGGGCAAGTACGCCGCGGAACTGGGCGAAGGACACCGGGATGCCCTGCTCGGTTGCCGTCGGGATCCGCTGCAGCGCCCCGTACTCGTAGCGCTTTTCGGCGAACGCGCACAGCGCCCTGAGGTCGCCGGATTCGAGCTGCCCGATCACCTCGCCCGGATTGAGCGTGGCGATGTCGATCTGCTGGCCGCGCAGTGCCGCGATGAGCTCACCCCCGGACTCGAACACCACCCGGTCGAACCGGACCCGATCGTGCTGCTCGGTGAGGCTCAGGACGATGTTGTCCACCCCGGCGGAACCGCTGACACCGGCGACCACCCGACCGGTCCGCGCGGCCTCGACGACATCCGGGCAGCTCTGCCTCGGAGAGGCGGCTGGGACCACCAGCAGGGCGAAGTCCTCGGCCACCTTCATGATCGGGGTGAAGTCCTTGTGGGTGAACTGGACGTTGCCGCTCACCGGCAGCGCCAACAGGGCCGTCTCGGTGGCCAGCAGCGTCCGCGCCTTGCCCTTCTGGCCGAGGAAGTACGAGTAGCCGACCGCGCCTGAGCCGCCCTCGCGGTTCTCCACCTTGACGTTGATGTCGGGTACGGAGACCTCGATGGCCGCGGCCAGCGCCCGTCCGGCGCGATCGCTGCCGCCGCCCGGGGAGAACGGCACGACCATGGTGACGTCCCCGTCCGGCCGCCACTCACCGTTGGCCGCTCGGTCGCCGCCGCCACCACACCCGGCGAGGACTACCGCGAGGGCGAGGCTGGCCGCCGCCAGTGTTCGGGTTTTCATACCGGGTTCTCCCTCTCGACGCTGAGGTTGGGATCGGTGCTGGTCAGCTCGCTGGCCGCGGCGGCTCCCTCGGCGATCAGGGTGTGGATCTCGTCCTCGGAGTAGCCGGCCATTAGCAGCGCGTCGTACGTGCCGTCGCCGAGGACCGGCCCGGCGGCGGCCCGGACGGCTGGGGTGCGGGAGAAGCGCATCGGGGAACCGAGCTGGCGCACCTGGCCCATCACCGGGTGCGGGGCGTCCCAGAAGAAGTCCCGCACGCCCAGGTGTTCGTCGTTGAAAACCTCGGCGTAGTTCGCGATGGGCGCGCACGGAACCCCGGCCGCGTCCAGCGCCTCGACCAGGTCCTTGCTGGTCCAGGTGGTGGTCACCGCCTCGATCGAGGCGATCAGCACCTCCCGGTGTACGTGCCGGGCAGAGGCGTCGACGTATCGTTCGTCGCCGAGCAGGGCGGTGAGCCCGAGCACCTCGCAGAGCGCGGTCCAGGTCTTCGGCGTGACCGCCCCGAGGGTGGCATGGCCGTCGGAGGTGCGTACCGCTTGGTAGGGCGCGCTGGTCTGGTGTGCCGAACCGAGCGGCCGCCCCACCTCGCCGGTGGCGAAGTACTTGCCCGCCTCCCATACCGCGAAGGACACGCCGGCCTCGAAGAGCGAGACGTCGATGTGCTGGCCGACTCCGGTGCGGTCGCGCTCGCGCAGCGCCGCCGTGACGGCGAGCGCGACGTACAGCGCGCACACCAGGTCGCAGATCGGGACGCCGACCTTGGTGGGATCTCCCGAGGGGGTGCCGGTGATGCTCATCAAGCCGCCGCGGGCCTGCGCCATGATGTCCAGGCCGGGAAGCGCCGCGAGCGGGCCGTCCTGGCCCCAGCCGGACGCGGACGCGTACACCAGCCGGGGCGCGGCGGCGTGCACGGTGTCGAAGTCCAGTCCGAGCTTGCGCATGGCCCCGGGCCGGAGGTTCTCCACCAGGACATCGGCCGAGGCGGCCAGGCGCAGCAGCGCCTCCCGACCCTTCGGTGACTTCAGGTCCAGGGCGACCGAGCGCTTGTTGCGGTTGAGGCGGGCGAACGGCGAACTCTCCCCCTCCACGAACGGCCCGGTCGCTCGCACCGGATCACCCGCGCCCGGAACCTCGATCTTGAGCACCCGGGCGCCCAGGTCGGCGAGCTGCATGGTGGCGAACGGAGCCGCCATGAACGCGCCGATCTCCAGCACGGTGATGCCGGCGAGCGGCGAGCTTCCGTTTCCGGTCATGAAGGGCGCTCCCGGACGATCGGCGACGACTGTGACCTGAAGCACTGTCCGTAGACTACTGTCTACAGACGTCGGTAGTCCAAGGGCAAGTGTCCGGGGCAAGATCTTCTGCAAGGGAGGTGCGGGACCAGTGCCTATCCAGTCGTCCACAGCGTCCGACCGCCGCATCGAACCGCCGCCGAGCATGTCCCACCTCGCGGCTGTGGCGCTGCGGAGCATGATCCTCGCCGGGGAGCTGCGCCCGGGCGATCGTGTCGTGGAGAACCAGTTGACCGAGACGCTCGGGGTGAGCAAGCCGCCGCTGCGCGAGGCCATGCGGGTGCTGGAACAGGAAGGGCTGATCGTCCGGACCCCGCGGCGCGGCGCGGTGGTCACCCCGCTGACGCTGCACGACGTCTACGAGATCTTCACCCTCCGCCACAGCCTCGAACGACTGGCCATCGACCTCGGTGTCCCGTCCCGCTCACCGGCGCGGGTGGCGCGGTGCCGGGATGCGTACGCGGCGCTCGCCCGGGCGGCCGAGGACGGCGACGCCGCGGCGGTCACCGAACGTGGCTTCGCGTTCCACCTCGCCGTGGTCGGCCTCGCCGGCCACCGGCGCATCGAGGACGCCTACCGCGCGCTGGCGTTGCAGCTGCAGCTGTGCATGGGGATGAACCGCCAGGCCCGTCGGAGCAGGGAAACGCTGCTCGGCGATGCCCTACGGCACCGCAGGATTCTCGAGCTCATCGAGGGCGGGGATACCGAGGGCCTCCGGCGCGAGCTGGTGCACCACGGTGACAAGACCTTTCTATTGGACGCGGACCACAACTTTCCCGGAGGCTCGCCCGAATCGCTGGCCTGGCTCGAATCGGTTCGGCGCCTGGCCGAGGCGCACGACGGCACAACCGCCGGTAGCCGAGGCGATGGTCGCCCCGGCGGCTGAGCGTTCAGCGGAACGCTCGGCCGTACGGCGGTTCGTCAGCGATCAGGGCGTCGGGCGACCCGCCGCGGTACCCACGAGAGCGGGCAGCTCCGCCAGCCGAGGGGCGAAGATGTTGTAGAGCGGCTCCATGGTGATGGTCATCTGCCGCTGGAGTCCGATCGCCTCCGCACCTGGGGCCAGCCGGGCCTCCATGAACGCATCGAAATTCTCCCGGCTGTCCCACACCTCGGTGATGCGATACCCGCCCTCGATGCGAGCGGTGAGATGAAGATAAAGCCCTGGTTCCGGTTTTTTCTCGACCCCCATCTGATCGAGGATTGCACGATACTCGGTCGGCGTGAGGCCCAGGACGTCGATTGTGGTAATGAAAGCCATGCTGTAGATCTCCATTCACAATAGCCAGCAGCCAAGGGAGCGCACTCGTTCCCGGCGCAACGATCAGCTGAGATTGGCCCAAATAGACTTGTACTGCGTGTAGCTCTCCCAGGCCTCGCGGCCCTGCTCGCGGCCATAGCCGCTCATCTTGTAGCCACCAAAAGGCGCATTGGGATGGTATTTGTGCCAGGTGTTGAGCCATACCATGCCCGCCTTGATCCGATCGGCAAGACGGAGTCCTCGGCCGAGGTCACCGGTCTGGATACCCGAGGCGAGGCCGTAGGGGGTGTCGATGGCGAGGCGGATCGCCTCTTCCTCGTCGTCGAACGGGATCACCGGCAGGACCGGCCCAAATATCTCCTCGCGGCTGATCGCGATGTCGTTGGTGGCATCGGCGAACACCGTGGGCTCGATGAAGAGTCCCTTGCCGTCGATCCGCCGCGTGCCGCCGCCAGCCGTCAGTCGCGCGGTCTGCTTGCCCTGCTCCACGTAGCTGAGCACTTTGTCGTACTCGGCGCGGGAGGCGATCGGACCGACCTGGGTGGTGGGATCGAGCGGATCGCCGAGCACGGCCTCTCGTGCCATCCGGCTGAGCTTCTCGACCACCTCGTCGTAGCAGGCGTGTTCGACCAGCAGGCGTGAGCCGGCGACGCAGACTTCGCCCTTGTTCCAGAAAATCCCCCAGAACGCGGCCTGGACGGCGGCGTCGATCTCGGCGTCGGCAAAGATGATGTTGGGGCTCTTGCCGCCGAGCTCCATGGTCAGGTGCTTCATGGTCTCGGCGCCGCTGCGCATGATCCCCTGTCCGACGCCCGTCGAGCCGGTGAAGGCGATCTTGTCGACCCTCGGATCGCGGACCAACGCGTCGCCGATGGTGGCGCCGCCACCGGTGATCAGGTTGTAGGCCCCGTCGGGCAGCCCGGCATCGAGCATCACCTGGGCAAGTGCCAGCGCGGTTAGCGGCGTGTCCGACGCAGGCTTGTGCACGACGGTATTTCCGGCGGCGAGCGCGGGCGCGATCTTCGACACCGACAGCGTCAGCGGAAAGTTGAACGGGGTGATCGCCGCGACGACGCCCAGCGGTTCGCGCCTGGTCAGGATCCGGATGTCGGATTCGTAGGAGGTGCGGTAGGAGCCGTCCAGCGCGCTCATTGCCAACGCACCGTGGAAGCGGAACAGGCCCGAGCAGAACGGCATGATCGTGTCGCGGAAGTCGTGATAGGGCATGCCCATGTCCATCGCCTCGCGGACCGCGAAGTCGTCGGCGCGCTCATCCAACAAATCAGCGACCCGGAAGAGGATCTTTGCCCGCTGCTCGTGGTGCATCCGGCTCCATGGCCCGTCCTCGAACGCGAGCCGCGCCGCTTCCACCGCCTCCCCGGCTTCCTCGGCCGAAGCCTTGGCGATCGTGGTGATCACCTCCTCCGTGGTCGGGTCGCTCGTGGTCGTGGTCTCGCCGTTGGCGGCATCTCGCCATTGGCCGTCGATGAGCAGTTGGCCCGCGGCGATCGCCTTGCGGCGGGGAATGTCGAGACCGGTCATGTCATGCTCCGTCGAATTCAGCGGACGAGGTCGAGCGCGATGCGCGGGCCCAGGCCTTGGCGGTAGGCGAGGTGGACGAGCAGGATCCAGGCGGGCTCGATGAAGCGCGACGCGTAGAGCTCGCCGGCATCGACCACGGTGCCGGGCAGGTCGGCCATCAGCCCACTCACGATCGCCTTTGCCTCGGCATCGTCCCCGGCGACGAACAGCCCGGCGGGCTTGCCGCCGACCAGTGGATCATCTGAGTGGAGCAACTCGGCGAAGGTCGGAATCCCCTTCACCACCCGTGCGCCGGGGGCGAGACGCCGCAACTCCTCGCCGGCGGACGTGGTGGTGCCGATCTCGAGCGCGCTCATGTCGGGTTTCAGCGAATTCGTGCAGTCCCACAGGAGCTTTCCGGTGAGATCGCCGAGCCGGGCGACCGCGTCGGTGACCGCGCCCCAGGGGACGGCCAGCGCGACAACGTCGGCCCACGTTTTGACGTCGGCGGGTTCGCCGTGGCCGACGCCGAAGTCGGCCGCGGTAGCCGCCAGCTTCTCGTTGTCGCGGCTGTAGCTCAGCTTTACCTCATGACCGGCGATCGTCAGGCGTTTGGCCAGCGCCGTGCCGAGGCTCCCGGCGCCGATGATCCCTACCTTCATTTCGCTCTCCCAGATTGCCGTTTCGCTCCGGGAGCCTAGGTCGAGCGTCGGGCGAGATATTTCACGATTGGACGTTGCACGATTCGGGCCTTCTTGCGCGGATCATTTAGCCTTGACGGCTCGCTTTAGCCTGGATGGATGGAAGGCACGGCCATCGCGGAATCTGGATTTGTCGTCTCGCGCATCCGCTATCCCGCGGGCCACTACCGCCATGAGCCCAGCGGGCTGGTCGAATTGCGCGTGGTGCGCGCCGGTTCGTCCTACGCGGAGATCGATCTGGGCGCGGGCGCGCGGCGAGTGTTCACTCGGCCGGGCGACGTGCTGCTCAGCTTGCCGCACAGCGCCACCTCGTTCCTGATCGCCGACGCCCGCGAGCTCACCATGCTGGCGATCGACGCCGCGCTTGCCCGCCGGCTCCTTGACCAGGCGGGCGGGACCATCGCCGAGCTGGCCTCCGCCGCCGAGCGGCCCATGCGCGATCCGATGCTCGCCGAGATGTGCCGACGGCTGGAGGACTGGCCGCCGGCCGAACCCATCGTGCGCGAATGGATGCTCGGCGTGACCCTGGCGACGCTGCTGGGCATGGCCCGCGCGCGGCGCGATCGCAGCCAGCGCCCGGTTCTCACCCCGCACCGGCTCGACGCGGTGCTGACCGCGATCGACGCCGAGACCGACGCCGACACCACTGTTGAGCGGCTCGCATCCGTGGCCGGGCTGCCGCGGCGGGCGTTTGCCAGCGCCTTTCGCCGGGCGACCGGTCTCCCCGTCCATCAGTTCGTGCTGCGCCGGCGCGTCGATCGCGCCATCACCTTGCTCGAGACCAGCGATCTGTCACTGGCTGACATCGCGGCGCGCACCGGTTTCTCCCATCAGGCGCACATGACGCGGGTGTTCTCCCGGCTCAAGGGCATCACACCCGGGCAGTTGCGAGCTAGCCAGAGGCGCTAGGCGAACGCAATGTCCGACAGGTGCGGCACGACCAGCACCGTCGGCACTGACTATATATGATAGCGAGTAATGGCGATTGACAGAGACAGGTACCGGATGGGCACGGAGCCCGCCGCGACCCAGCCCGCGGCCAGTACGGCATCCCCGGCGCTGCGGCCGGTGGGCGGCCCGCACTCCACCGTGGACCGGGTGGCCACCGAGGTGCGCAGGGCGGTGCTCGACGGTTCCCTCGCGCCGGGCAGCACCTTCTCAATTGGAGAGCTCGCCGAGCAGCTCGGGGTGAGCCACATCCCGGTGCGGGAGGCGCTGAGCCGACTCGATGCGCAGGGGTTGATCGTGCTGCGTCGTGGCCGCAGCGCGATGGTCGCCCCGCTGGACCGCGATGAGCTGCGCGGGATCTACCGGTTGCGACGCCGTATCGAGCCGGACCTGGCCGCGCGCTCGGCCGAGCTGTTGACCTCGGAGGACGTTGCCAAGCTGGGGCGACTCTTCGCCGCGATCGGTGACCCTGGTCCGGACCTGGACGCGCTCTGGGACACCCACAGCGCACTACACCTGCTACTGCTGCGGCCGGCCGCCTCCCGCTGGGACATGCGCGTCCTCGAACAGCTCTGGCGCGCGGCGGAGCGCTACACCCGCGTGGTATTCGACAGTTCCTTCGAGCAGCGGGCGGAGCGTCACGCCGCGCATCAGACGCTGGTGACCGCGGCGGGCACGCGCTCGCCCACGGACCTGGCGCGGGCCCTCGACGAGCATCTGATCGCCAACGAACAGGCGTGTCTAGCTCGGCTTACGCTGCCGGCGAGCAGCTGACCGGTCGCGTGGCAAAAAGCTAGCTAATGGCGCTATGAAATATACGATAGCGAGCAAGGCTCGGCTGTCACAACGACGCGAGGAGCAAGCTCCGATGACCGCTACTACCGAAGAGACCCGCACGGCCACGATCGCCGCCAACCTGGCCGCCGTCGAGCAGCATTTCCACAACGAGAACCCCGAGGGGATCGACCTAGCGGTCGGCGTCTACACCGACGACATCGTGTGGGAGATCCCGGCCCGCGGGCTGGTACTGCGGGACAAGGAGACCGTGAAGCGCGAATACCTGAAGATCTTCAGCGCAATGCAGGTTCATCAGATCACCAACCTGCACCGGTTCGCGACGGAGGACTGGGTCTTCGACGACAGCATCTTCGAGATCACCCTGCTCACCGAGGGATTTCGCAACTGCCCCTTCCCCCCAGGAACCCGCTGCAGCTTGCGCCTGATCCACGCCTTCGAGATGCGCGACGGCAAAATCTGCCGGGAGAACGGCTACGAGATTTGGCGGCGCGCCGACGACACGGCACGTGTCAATGACCTCATCCCGGCCGGCGCCCAGACCGAGGTCTTCGGGTGAGCCGCGGCGCCCGAGCCGCTCAGTACCCCGCGGTGAACCGGGTGTTCAGGAACTTCGGCTGCTCAATCTCGTCGACGATGGCCACCGCCAGGTCCTCGTAGCTGATCCTGGCCTGGCCGTCCGGGCCGTTCACCGGCTGGTCCAGATCGGTGCGGTAGGTGCCGGTGCGCTCTCCGGGGGCGAAGTGCAGCGGCGGGGGCGAGACGTAGGTCCAGCTCGCCCCGGAGCTGGTCCGGTAGAAGTCCAGGGCATCGGCCTGGCCGGAGGCCGCTTCGAAGTACGCGGCGGGGAAGGACGGCAGATCCAGGAACCGGGTGCCGTCCGGGGTGGTCAGTGTGGCCCCGCCGCCGAGGTGCACGATCCGCGGCGCCGGCTGGGGCAGCGCCGCGGCGACGCCGACCAAGGTAGCGGCCACCGTGCGGTAGAACTCCCGGCCCGGTCCGCCCGCGGCCACCACCAGCGCGTCGGCGTCCTTGGCAACCGCGCCGACCGACTCCGCCGAGGTGGCATCCCCGGTAACCACAGCCACTCCGTCGGCGAAAGCCGGCGCGGTCTCCGGGCGGCGCACCACCGCGGTCACCTCGTGGCCACGGGCAGCGGCCTCGGCCACAATCCGCTGTCCGGCCCGCCCGGCGGCGCCGAACACGACTACCTTGCTCATGGGATCTTCCTCCTGCTTTGCTTGAGACCTCAATCTTGTGCCGAGCCTCAGTCCGGCGGAAAGGTGATGAGCGGACTCGACATGGTCGCAATCGGACGCGACGGCGTGCGGCGCATCGGGTTCAACGCCCCTGGTGGGCCGGGCCTCGAGCTCGAGGTACTAGCCCGCGGCGAGCTCTGCCGGCGTGACGAAGCCAGCCTCGGCGAGCCGCATCGCACCGAGTTCCACCAGCTCATGCTGGTCGACGCCGGGCAGACCTGGCACGAGGTGGATTTTGTCGAGCACCTGCTCGGCCCCGCAACGGTGCTGTGGGTACGCCCCGGTCAGGTGCAGCGGTTCGGTCCCCCGGTGACTGGTGAGATGGTGCTGTTCACCCACGGAGTGCCGGCGTCCAGTTCTAGCGAGCTGGCGCTGCCGCTCGGGGACATGCGCGGCGGCCCGGTGTGGCACCCGGAGGCGGACGTGTACCCCGGCATCCGGGAGATGGCCCGCCAGCTGCGCCTGGAGGCCGGCTGCCCCTCCGCGTCCGCCGACGCGACTCGGCGGCACCTGCTCAGCGTGCTGCTGCTGCGCATCGCCAGGACGGCCACGGCGGGCCCGGCCTCAGGGGACGCCGACGGCATCGCCTCCCGCTTCGCCGCCGAGGTGGAGCGCGACTTCGCCCGCACCCATCGGGTGGCGGATTACGCCGACCGGCTCGGCTACAGCGTCCGCACGCTGACCAGAGCCAGCACCGCCGCCACCGGGCTCTCCGCGCGCGAGGTGCTGGACGACCGAATCGCCCTGGAGGCCAAGCGGCTGCTCGCCTACACCGACCTGGCGGCCTCGGCGGTGGGTCGCCGCCTCGGATTCAGCGAGCCGACCAACTTCGGCAAGTTCTTCCTGCGGCGCACCGGGCTCACCCCAGCCGCATTCCGCCGCACCCTGACCCGCTGAGCGCGCACGGCAGACACGGCGCGGAGCAGGCTCTGCCCAGGGCAGCCGGGGACTGGGCACCAGACCAACGTGGGGTGACCTCTGGAGGTAGCCTTCGAGTACTTCTCGACAAGGCGGGCGGACGTGACGGCGACACCCGAACCCCGAGGCGGGCACACACCGGGAAGCGGCGGCGACCGCATCAGCCGGGCCGCCTATGAGCTGTTCACCCGCCAGGGTGTGCGTGACGTGGGGGTCGACGCGGTCGTCACGCATGCCGGCACCGCGAAGATGACGCTCTACCGGAACTTCCCCTCCAAGGACGACCTGATCCTGGACTTCCTGGCGCGCCGCGAGCAGCTGTGGACCGAGGAATGGCTCATGCACGAGAGCCGGCTGCGGGGGGAAAGCCCGCCGGAGCGGCTGCTGGCCATCTTCGAGCTGTTCGCCGAATGGTTCGCCCGGCCGGACTTCGAGGGCTGCGTCTTCCTCACCACAATGATGGAGATCAACGACCGCGAGCACCCGGTGTTCCTGGCCACCGTGCGGCACCTCGCGAATATCCGCGGCTATCTGCGGGAGCTGGCCGAGGCGGCCGGCGTGGCCGACGCTGAGCGGTTCGCCCGACAGTGGCACATCCTGATGAAGGGTTCGATCATGGCCGCCGCCGAGGGCGACGCGAGCGCCGCTGGAGCAGCACGCGAGCTCGGCGTGCTACTGCTGCGCTCGCACGGGATCGCGCCGGACCAGGCCGGCTGAAGGTCTACAGGCCGAGCTTCTGCGCCGCCAGGCGGCAGCCCTCCACCCGGTTCGTGATCTTCTCAAAGGCGATGTCCCGGGCGAAGTCGGGGGAGCCGTGGCTGGGTTTCTCGTCGATGCAGAACGGCGAGAAACCGCAGTCGTCGGTGGCCCCCAGCTGTTCCCTAGGGATGAAGTTAGCGGCTCGCAAAAGCGCATCGGCCACCTCCTGGGCGCTCTCGACCCTCGGGTTCAACGGGTTGATCACCCCGATGTAGGCGGTCTGGGCGACCCCGTCGGCGTCCGTACGCAGGTGCCGGCCGATCGACTCGTACACCGGGTCCTTGTCCCGCTCGCTGGCGAGCTGGATCAGGAAGTAGCCGGCGTTGAGGTCGAACATTGTGCCCAGCAGGTTGTTGTAGGGCACGTCCGCGGAGTGCACCGAGTCGCGGTCGCCGCCGGGGCAGGTATGGATGCCAATGTTGAACCGCTCCTCGGCGGTGAACCTCGCGAGCACGCGGTTGTTCAGCTCGATGAACCTTGGCAGCAGGTCGGCCCCGGTCCACGGGTTACGTGGGTCCGCCCTGGTCGCCAGCCTGCCCTCGGTGAAGTCGATCGACACCCGCACGGCGCCGGCCGCGAACGCCTGCCGGATGTCCTTCTCGCACTCGTCGACGATGTCGTTCTCGAACTGCTCGCGCGAGTAGCCGGGCAGCTCGCCGGTCAGCGGATAGAGCAACATCATCATCGAAGGCGCGATCACAGCCTGCTTCAGCGGTTTGCTCGCGTAGGGTAGGGACAACTTCAGATAGTCCGCCGCGAACGTCTGGTAGCGGAACGGGCCTCCGGTCAGCCGCGGCAGCTGCCGGTGGTGTCCGTCAGCGAAGATCGCGAAAAACTGGCCGTTGTCGCCCGCCAGGTTTTTGGCCAGGCCGGTGCCGGCCAGGGTGTCGGCGAGGGGGTAGGTGGCGAAGCTCGACGCTCGCTGCTCGCCGTCGGACACGATCGCCGCGCCAGTGGCCTCGCCGCGCTCGATCGAGTCCTTCGCCGCCGCGTCCTGGGCGGCCAGCAGGTCCTCCCGGCTGGCCTGTCCGGCGTCGTACTGCGCGTACAGCCTCTGCAGCGAACTGGCTCGGGGTAGCGAGCCGACCGGTTCGGTGGGTATTCCGGTGGCCGAGCGTGGGTCGTAACTCATGAACTGTCTCCCCTTTGAGAACTCTCATGGACAGCGAACCCGGGGCGCCATGTACGCCCTCGGCGGTACCTCTGACGGCAAATCGGACGAGCAATCACGGGTGAGGCGGCATCCGGCCTGGCGCGAGGGTTGCGAGGACGCGTCCGAAGGGAGAGGCCGGTCTGTCTCAGTCAGATAACCGACGATAGCCCTACCTGCATATCTGGTCAATGGGACCTGACGGACCTGTGGATCGCCGCGTGTGCCCGAGCGCGAGGTTTGCCTTTCCCGACGCATCAACTCCAGCCCCCGGCTCAGTTGAGCCGAGGGCTGGAGTGGGGGCGCGGTTATTTAAAGATCACTTGGCCCAGTACTCCCAGGAGTTAATCCGGTCCGGGCCGCGCCGGCAGTCCCAGTCTCCTCGCCGGCCCGGGTGGTCATGGCTGGCGATCGCCTGACACTGCTGCAGGGTCTTGAACTTCGACCGGAACCTGTGCGGCGCCGCTGGCCGCGCTGGCGGCGGAGCCTGCTGGACCGCGGCCGCCGCGCCCGAACCGGCCGGCGTATCGGCGTATGCCGTACCTACCGCACCGACCGCTGTGACGGCCAATGCAATCGCCACACTGGAAATCGAAGCCTTCAGTCCTGGAGTCAAGTTCGCTCCTTCATTCGGTTCACGTGACCACAGAGTCACTCGGGGGATGCAGAGTTAACCACATGATTCTTTAACTCCGAAACAATGCTCAGTAATTGCTCAGCGTTACCATTCTGAGGGCAGCTCAGCAATTCATCCGAGTCAACAAAGCGGGTCCCGCGGATTACGACTTCGGCGGTACCAATCACCTCTTGCCCGCCGGTCGGCCCGACCCGCGGCCGGCCTCGCCGTGGCAGGTAGCGTCGTTCCCGGGCCCGGGGGTCGTGACGACCCACCGGCTGGCCGCCCATCGGGACGTGAGGAGCAGCTGACATGCCAACCGCCGCTCGGGAGATCCATCTGGCGTCCCGCCCACACGGCGAGCCGAGCCCGTCGAACTTCCAGCTGGTTACCACGGAGCTCGCCGATCCGGGCCCCGGGCAGTTGCTGGTGCGCAACCTGGTTATGTCCGTGGACCCGTACATGCGGGGGCGGATGAACGACGTGCCCTCCTACGCGCCGCCGTGGCAGATCGGCGAGCCAGCCCGAGGCGGGGCGGTGGGCGAGGTGGTGGCCAGCGGGACCGACACCGTTCCGGTCGGCAGCCTGGTACTGCACGAGGGCGGCTGGCGCGACTACGCCCTGATCCGCGCCGAGCGGGCACAGGTTCTGCACCGCGAGGAGGGCTTGCCGCCGTCGCTCTACCTGGGCGCCCTGGGTATGCCCGGACTGACCGCCTACGCCGGTCTGTTCCGGATCGGCGAGTTCCGCTCTGGTGACACTGTGTTCGTCTCCGGCGCGGCCGGGGCGGTCGGTGGCCTGGTCGGGCAGTTCGCCCGGTTGCGCGGAGCCAAGCGGGTGATCGGCAGCGCCGGGTCGACGGACAAGGTGCGGTTCGTCACCGAGGAGCTGGGCTTCGACACGGCGTTCAACTACCGCGACCGCCCGGTGGCCGACCAGCTGCACGACGCCGCGCCGGACGGCATCGACCTCTACTTCGACAACGTCGGCGGGGAGCACCTGCAGGCGGCCATCGGCACGTTGAACGTGCACGGCCGGGTAGCCCTGTGCGGGTCGATCTCCGGCTACAACGCCACCGAGCGGCCGCCAGGGCCGAACAACCTCGGCCTGGCCGTGGGTAAACGGCTGACCCTCCGCGGTTTCATTGTGTTCGATCACTACGACCTCACGGCGGAGTTTTCCCAGACCGTCGGCGGCTGGCTGCGCGCTGGCCAGGTGCAGGTCCGGGAGACGGTTGTGGACGGGCTGGACAACGCCGTCTCGGCGTTCATCGGCCTGCTGCGCGGCGAGAACACCGGCAAGATGATCATTCGCCTCAGCGCGGAGTGAGGCCTGCCGTTAGCGCGCCCGGCCGAGCCAGTCCAGGCCGGGGTGGTTGGCCAGCACGCCAAACCGTTCGAAATGCGCCACGTCAACCACCAGGAAGACTGCGCGGGCGGTAAAACTGGTCTCCCCGTCAGGTCGCACCCCGGACGCGGCCATGTACAGCTTGCGGCCCTCGCGGCGGTCCAGCCCGGCGGTGACGCGGTGCGGTACGCCCAGTTCCACCGGCGCCAGGTAGTCGATCTCCAGGCTGCGGGTGACACCGGGTTCCCCCACCACATAGAGCACGAAACCGAAGAGATCGTCACACGCGGCGGATACCGCCCCGCCGTGCGCGAGGCCAGGGGCACCCACGTGGTGGGGCTGAAACACGACGTCGCTGTACACCTCATCCCCGCTGCGCCACACCTGCATCCGCAGGCCGGCGGCATTGCGGGGTCCGCAACCGTGACAGTCCGGGCTGTGCGCGGGCAGCGCTACCGGCTTCGGCGCCGTCATGCTCGAGCCTGGATCGGCCGTGTCACGAACTCTCCTCGCCGGTCAGTAGCCCTGTGGTTGGCGGGGCGCATACGGCTCCTCGAGCCGGGTCAACTCGTCCTCGGACAGCTCCAGCGCCACCGCGTCGACCGCGTCGGTGAGGTGCTGGAGCTTGGTGACGCCGACGATCGGCGCGGTGACCGCGGGTTGGTGCAGCAGCCAGGCCAGCGCGACCTGGGCGCGCGGCACATCCCGCTCGCTGGCGATCGCCTGGACCGCTTCGACGATCTTGCGGTCGGATTCCACCGCCTGGTTGTAGAGCATGCGGAGGAACCGGTCGGTCTCGCTGCGCGCGGTGGTGGCGTTCCAGTCCCGGGTCAGCCGGCCTCGGGCCAGCGGGCTCCACGGCAGCACCCCGACGCCCTGATCCAGGCAGAACGGCAACATCTCCCGCTCCTCCTCCCGCATGATCAGGTTGTACTGGTCCTGCATCGAGACGAACCTGGTCCAGCCGTTCAGGTCGGCCACGTACTGGGCCTGGACAAACTGCCAGGCCGACATCGAGGACGCCCCGAGGTAGCGCACCTTCCCGGCCTTGACCAGGTCGTGCAGCGCCTCCATGGTCTCCTCGATCGGCACCGTCGGGTCGTAGCGGTGGATCTGGTACAGGTCGATGTAATCGGTGCCGAGCCGGCGCAGGCTCTCCTCGACCTGGGCGAAGATCGCGCCCCGGGACAGCCCCGCGCCCTTCGGGCCCGGACCCATTCGGCTGAAGACCTTGGTGGCGATGATCACCTCGTCCCGCTTGGCGAACTCGCCCAGCAGCTTTCCAGTGATTTCCTCGCTGACCCCGAGGGAGTACACGTTGGCGGTGTCGAAGGTGGTGATGCCGGACTCGAGTGCCTGCCGGAAGAACGGTCGCGACTCGTCCAGGCCGAACGACCAGGTGTGCGTGCCTTGGCTCGGCTCCCCGAAGCTCATGCAGCCCAGCACGACCCTGGACACTTCCAGACCGGACTGACCCAACCGCGCGTACTCCATGACCGCCTCCCACGGGCCACGCTCGACCCATTGTGGCGAGCACCTCGGACCCTACCGTCGGGTAGCAGTCCCGGCGACCGCGCCGGCGAGGCACCCATCGGCGAATTCTTAGTGAATGCACAGTTCGCTTATAAATCGCTCGCGGGGCACACCCGGATGATTGCGGCGTGGGGCAACTCAGCCAATACGGCGGGCCTGACTTCTCCAGCCACGGCATATCTCTGCTGACCGGGTGGTTGCCGCTCGCCGCGCAGATCGTCGCCGTGCTGGTGTTGCTCGCGGCGATCGGTAGGCGGGACCGCCGCTGGTTCGTCTGGTGTCTGCCGGTACTCGCGCTGTGCGCCGGGCTGGCCGTATTACTGTTCCAGCGGTACCTCAGCGGGCACGGGCTGGCCAGCGATCCGGCCCCGGCGGCCCTGTCGATCTGGATCGGCGTCACTTCCTCGGCGATCCTGCTGGTCGCGCTGGGCTGGCGCGGGTCACGGTGGTCGCGCCGTGGATTGTCGGTGCTGGCCGTACCGCTGTCGCTGCTCTGTGTGGGAGTGAGCCTGAACGATTGGGTGGGTTACTTCCCCACGGTGACCGAGGCGTGGAGCCAGCTCACCGCCGGGCCACTGCCCGATGAGGTGGACACCGCGGCGCTGGCCGGGCTGGCCGGCACCGGGGCGAGCATGACCACCGGCCGCCTGGTGGGGGTGACCATCCCCGCCACCACCAGCCACTTCACCCACCGCGCGGAGTACGTCTACCTGCCCCCAGCCTGGTTCGCCCCGAGCCGCCCCCAGCTGCCGGTGCTGATGATGATCAGCGGCGAGTTCAACACGCCGGCCGACTGGATCCGGGTGGGCAACGCGGTAAAAATTGAGGACGATTTTGCCGCGCAACATCAAGGAGTGGCTCCGGTAGTTGTTTTTGTCGATTCCGGAGGTTCGTTCAACAACGACACCGAATGCGTCAACGGGCCACGCGGAAATGTCGCGGATTACCTTACCAAGGACGTGCCAAGTTATCTCGAGTCACAATTTCACGTGGCCACCGACGCGGCGCACTGGGGAATTGTGGGCTGGTCGGCCGGAGGTACCTGCGCGCTCGACCTCGCCGTGACGCACCCGGAGCTATCCGGCACCTTCGAGGACATCGCCGGCGACCTCGGCCCCAACGTCGGCGACAAGGCCACCACCATCGCCAACCTCTACGGCGGCGACGCGCGAGCCTGGGCCAGCTTCGACCCGCTGACCGTGCTGGCCACGCACGCCCCGTACGTCAACACGGCGGGGTGGTTCGAGAACTCCAGCGCCACCGGCTTCGGTGGGCACGGCTGGCGCGGCGGCGGCCCGGGCGGCGGCTCGGGAGGCGGACCGGGGGGCGGACCGCACGCCGGGGCGCACCCGGGCGGGCCCGGGGACCCAGGCGACCGGCAGGGCGGCACCGTCGGATACGGCGGACGCCCGGACGGACGTGACGCACCCGGCGCGGAGGCGGCCGCCGCCACCCAGTTGTGCACCGCCGCGCGCGCGAAGGGCATCGAGTGCACGTTGCACACCCTGGACGGGCGGCACAGCTGGCAGTTCGCCTCCGCCGCGTTCAGCGACGCCCTCCCCTGGCTCGCCTCCCGGCTGGGGCTGCCGGTGGCGAGTGGTTCAGCTACCCAGCAGCCGGGCCAGGGCGTCGCGAGCGGCGCTGTTACGAGCGGCCAGCCGCATTAGGTCCTCGGCCAGCGCGGTCAGCCACTCGTCCACCCCGATTTCCCGGCGACTGATCACCACCCCTCGGACGACCTGGCGCAGCTCGCCCCGAACCCCGCCGTGTCCGGTCTGCCGCAGCTCGAGGTCGCGCCCGTCCCCGTGCACCAGCACCGCCTCGGCACGCCCGTCCCGGCCGGCCATCCGGTCAGCCAGGCCGCGCTTGCGGGCCACCTCCACCATGCCGGGCGGGAGTGCGCCGGCCAGACTGGCGGTGAGCACCCTGGTCAGCGACTCGACGTCGTCCTGGTCTGCCCGCAGCATGGCCGCCACCAGGTGCACATCACCCAGCGGACCGAGCCCACTGGGTTCCAGCCCGCTCGGTTCCAGGTCGCCGCCGGTGCTCATGCTCGCCTCCGCGCTCGTTCCGCTCCTCGCTCGCTAGCGCTCGCTGCGATGCTCGCTCGCTGTCGGCTTCGGATCATCAGTCGACCAGCGGAAGCACGAGTTGCGGCTTGTCGATGATGTGGTCCGGGCGCAGCGGCCGCACCGCGGTGCCGATGGCGAAAAACTCGGTGGTGTGCCCACCCCAGCGGTGCGGCAGCGAGAGCAGCTGCACGCCGACGATCCCCTCGGCGTGCAGCGCCTCGGCCTCGGCCTGCATCCGGCTCATGGCCAGCTCACGGGCGTCGTAGAGCGCCTCGGTGAACTGAGGGATCTCCACGTTCTGCCCGACGTTGCCGATCGACTGCCAGAATCTCTGGTGCGCGATGTGGTAGACGCAGCTGCCCATCACCATGCCCAGCGGCCCGTAGCCGGCCTGCACCAGCGTCCAGAAGTCCTGCCCGG
>Ga0137413_10000106_pt1 | contig 21129 bp, 17 predicted proteins | sample CZODoug2_1_16fun_FD_108280 | JGI IMG/M metagenome (GOLD analysis project Ga0137413, IMG submission 108280) | Vadose zone soil fungal communities from Angelo Coast Range Reserve, California, USA - CZODoug2_1_16fungal (Illumina Assembly) | ecosystem: Environmental > Terrestrial > Soil > Vadose... | reverse complement strand
TCGCTGCTGAACGCCGGTTGCCCGCTGAAGGCCCCGGTCGCCGGTATCGCGATGGGCCTGGTGTTCGAGGGCGGGGAGTACGTCACCCTGACCGACATCCTCGGGGCCGAGGACGCCTTCGGCGACATGGACTTCAAGGTGGCCGGCACCAAGGACTTCGTGACCGCCCTGCAGCTGGACACCAAGCTGGACGGCATCCCGGCCTCGGTGCTCGCCGGCGCGCTGACCCAGGCCCGCGAGGCCCGGTTGCACATCCTCGACGTCATGCTCGAGGCGATCGACGGTCCGGACGAGATGAGTGAGTTCGCGCCGCGGATCATCACCATCAAGATCCCGGTGGACAAGATCGGCGAGGTGATCGGGCCCAAGGGCAAGATCATCAACCAGATCCAGGCAGACACCGGCGCCGAGATCTCGATCGAGGACGACGGCACGATCTACGTCGGGGCCACCAACGGCCCGGCGGCCGAGGCAGCGCGGAACACCATCAACGCGATCGCGAACCCGACCATGCCGGAGGTCGGCGAGCGCTACCTGGGCACGGTGGTGAAGACCACCACGTTCGGTGCGTTCGTCTCCTTGGTGCCGGGCCGCGACGGGCTGCTGCACATCTCGCAGTTGCGCAAGTTGTCCGGTGGCAAGCGGGTGGACAACGTCGATGACGTGCTCGCGGTCGGGTCCAAGGTGCTGGTCGAGATCGCCGAGATCGACCAGCGCGGCAAGCTCTCGCTGATCCCGGTCATCGAGGGTGAGGCCGCGGGGTCCGACAGCGAGGCCGCGGACGCCGACGCCGAGTGACGAACGCCGACCTCACGCAGCAGCGTCCGGGCACCACCCGGACGCTGCTGCGCGCCGGCGCGGACGGCGGCGCGGTGCGGCGCACGATGCTGCCCGGCGGCCTGCGCATCATCACCGAGGAGATGCCCTCGGTGCGTTCGGCCACCTTCGGCATCTGGGTCGGGGTGGGCTCGCGCGACGAGACGCCGAGCCTGGCCGGGGCAACCCACTACCTCGAGCACCTGCTGTTCAAGGGCACCCGGCGGCGCGACGCGTTGGCCATCTCCTCCGCGTTGGACGAGGTCGGTGGCGAGATGAACGCGTTCACCTCCAAGGAGTACACCTGCTACTACGCCCGGGTGCTGGACCGCGACCTGCCCCTGGCCATCGACGTGATCGCCGACATGGTCACCTCCTCGCTGATCGCCACCGCCGACGTGAACGGCGAACGCGGCGTGATCCTCGAGGAGATCGCGATGAACGAGGACGACCCGGCCGACGCGGTGCAGGAGGCCTTCGCCGGGGAGTTGTTCGGGGACAGCCCGTTGGGCCGCCCGATCCTCGGCACCGTGGCCTCGATCAACGCCCTGACCCGCACCTCGATCAACGGCTGGTACCGGCGACGTTATGTGGCCCCGAACATCGTGGTCACCGCCGCCGGGAATCTGACGCATCGCGAGGTGGTGCGCGCGGTGACCAAGGCCTTCCGTGCGGCCGATGCCCTGGGCCCGGACGGCGGCGTGCCCGCCACCCCGCGTACCGGCGCGCAGCGACTGCGCGGCCGCGCCGCGGTGCGGGTTATCGAACGCCCCACCGAGCAGGCCAACCTGGTGCTGGGCATGCCCGGCATGTCCCGCACCGACGACCGCCGCTTCGCCCTCGGGGTGTTGAACAGTGCGTTGGGCGGGGGGATGAGCTCTCGACTGTTCCAGGAGGTTCGGGAGAAGCGCGGACTGGCGTACTCGGTGTACAGCTTCGCCGCGCACTACGCCGAGCTGGGCATGTTCGGCGTCTATGCGGGTTGCCTGCCGCAGAAGATCGACGAGGTGCTCGATGTGTGCCGCACCGAGTTGGCCAGGGCGGCCGCCGAGGGCATCACCGAGGAAGAGCTGCGCCGTGGCATCGGCTCGCTCAAGGGCGGCTACGTGCTCGGCCTGGAGGACACCGGGCAGCGGATGACGCGGCTGGGCAAGTCCGAGTTGGCCTACGGGGAACTGCTGTCCATCGACGAGATGCTGCGCCACATCGACGCGGTCACCCTGGACGACGTGCGCGCGGTGGCCGCCGACCTGTTGGCTGCCCCACAGACCCTGGCCGTGGTCGGGCCGTTCGACCCCGACCGCGACTTCGCCCCCGCCGCCTGAGGCACTCATCTTCGTCCGGCGTTTCGGGCTATCAAGGCGCCTGGATGCCCCGAAACGCCGGACGAAGATGGGGTTGGGCAGGATGGGCCCGTGACCATCAACGTCGGCGTGCTCGGTTCGGCCGGGCGGATGGGTGCGGAGACCTGCCTTGCGGTCGAGGCCGCCAAGGACATGAACCTGGTGGCTCGCGTGGACCAGGACGACCCGATCCAGGCTCTGGTGGACGCGGGTGCGCAGGTCGTCGTGGACTTCACCCACCCGGGCGTGGTGATGGGCAACCTGGAGTACTGCATCGCGCACGGCATCTCCGCCGTGGTCGGCACCACCGGCTTCGACGAGGAGCGACTGGCGCAGGTGCGCGCCTGGTTGGCCGCGCAGCCGTCGGTGGGCGTGCTGATCGCGCCGAACTTCGGCATCGGGGCGGTGCTGATGATGCGCTTCGCCGCGCAGGCCGCACGGTTCTTCGAGTCCGTGGAGATCATCGAACTGCACCACCCGGACAAGGTCGACGCGCCCAGTGGCACTGCCGGGCGCACCGCCCAGCTCATCGCCGATGCGCGGCGCAGCGCGGGGCTGGGTCCGATGCCCGATGCCACCCGCACCGGGCTGCCGGGCGCCCGCGGTGCGGACGCCGACGGGGTGCGGGTGCACGCGGTGCGACTACGAGGTCTGGTCGCGCACCAGGAGGTGCTCTTCGGTGACGAGGGGGAGACGCTGAGCATCCGGCACGACTCCCTGCACCGGTCCTCGTTCATGCCCGGCGTGTTGCTCGGCGTGCGTCGGTTGGCAGCCGGGGCACCGGGGCTGACCGTCGGGCTGGAAGCGTTCCTCGATCTCGACGGCGAGAGTCACTGACGTACCGTCACTTCCCTTGCGCCACTTGAGTCACACCGGTCACGGAGCATGGTTGATCATGACCGAACTCCGACCGTGAGTTGTTCTCAGCCAACGCGGCAAATGCCGCATTGCACGGATAAGGTTCGGCTACCCCCCTCCGCCTGCGATCCGTGATCGCATGACCCATGAGGTTTTCGCATGACCCTTCGCGCCCCCCGACGTCTCGCAGCGATGATCGCCGCGCCGGCGCTGTTGGCGGCCGGCGTGGCCACCGCGGCACCCGTCGCAGCCGCCACGAAGGACCCGGACGTCCCCAAGTACAAGGGCTCCGCGATCGCGCTGCGGGTCCAGGTCGGCGTGGGTGGCCAGACTCTGCTGGACACCGTGCTGCCGGCACCGGTCAGGTTCCCCACCGGTGGTACGACCAACCTGCTTGAGTTGCCGAAAGAGCTCTCCCAGGTGGCCACCCTGCAGGTCTTGAACGAGACCGCGGGCATCGGGCGGAACAACATCTTCGCGGCCAACGCGCACACCGCGGGCCTGTCCGTGCTCGGCGACCTGGTCGGCGCGCTGGTGCTGAACGCGGATTGCTCCGCGGACCGGATGAACGTCCGGGGGGACTCGCAGGTCGCCGGTCTGTCTCTGCTCGGCCAGAAGATCCCGGTGGATCCCGGCCCCAACTTCAAGGTGGAGATCCCGGACGCGCTGAAGGCGTTGATCAGCGGCGGCATCTACATCGACGAGCAGAAGGACCTGCCCGGCGGCGGTAAGCAGATCCGCGCCCTGCACGTGCACCTGGTGGTGGTGCCCAGCGCCCTGCAGACCGCGCTGAACTCCGCGCTCGCTGAGGTGCGGGCGGTGGCCGAGCAGTTGACCACGGTGGTGGAGCACGCCACCGGCGAGACGCTGAACACCCTGCTCGGCCAGACCCACGGCGTTGGCGAGGGCACCCACGGAGCGCTGGCGCAGAAGCGGGTGCGCGCGGCCGCCGCGGCCAAGCACGATGCGAAGCCGATGGCGCACGCCAAGGTCGCCGCCCCGGTGCGCCCGGTCGCTCCGCAGCAGGCCGCCGCGCCCGCTGCTCCGGCCGCGCCGCAGCAGGCCGCCGCGCCGGCTGCCCCGGCCGCGCCGCAGGCGCCCGACACCGCCTCGACCACCACCGCGCAGACCACGACCGAACGGAAGGCCGACGGGGCGGCGATCGACCGCCACGCCGCCACCGAATCCGCGACACAGGCGGACGCGGCCACGACACAGGCCGACGCGGCCACGGCGCAGGACCAGGCCATGGCTGCGCGGGCCGAGCGGGGCGCCAAGACCACACAGCAGGCGCAGGGCAGCACGCAGACCGACACCACCGAGCAGCAGGCCTCCGCCGCCAACCAGCAGACGGCCGCCGAGTCGGCCGCGGCCACGCAGCGCGCAGCGACCACCGAGCGCACCGTCCAGGCCAATCGGGACGCCCAGCAGGCCACCGCGGCCAAGGCGGCCACCACGCGCGAGGAGACCCGGGCCGGGTACTTCGCGCACAACAAGTCCGACGGCGCCGACCTGCGGGTGGCCGACCGGGCCTCCGCGCCCGTGGCGGCCCCGGCGGATGACGACATCGCCGGTCTGTTGGGCGTCGATGTGATCGTCAGCCAGGTCGACTGCACCGGCGCGGACGTCGTGCTCGCCAAGCACAAGCGGGAGCTGCCCAAGACCGGTGGCGACAGCGCGGTCTCCCGTGACCTGGCCGCCAGTGGCCTGGCCTTGCTGGTGATGGGTACCGGCGCGGTCTACATCACCCGTCGCCGCGCGCGTCACCACCTGGGCTGATTACGAACGCGACGGCCGGGATCCGATCTGTCGGACCCGGCCGTCATGCTGTGCCCGATGAGTTACGGCGTGGGGAGCGGAGGCCGGGTGGACGAGGCGAGCGTCGAATTTCGCAGCGCGATGACCGTCGAATTGGTGAAGGCCACGGCTTCCGATGGGGACGTGCTGTTCGCCGCCCGCGTGTCCACCAAGGGTGAGCAGTCCCGGGAGGACGTGGACGCCGACGCGTCGCGCTCGGTGGGACTGATCCGGTACCTCATGCGCGACCGGCACGGCAGCCCGTTCGAGCACAACTCGATGACGTTCTTCGTCGAGGCGCCAATCTTCGTCTTCCGCGAGTTCATGCGGCACCGAATGGCGTGCGTCACCGGTGACGCTCAGGTCGTCCTGTGCGATCAATATGGGAAAGGGCTGCGCACGCGCACCGTCCGGCAGATCTGGGAAAACTGGCACTTGGGCCTCCTCGACCACATGCCGGGCGGCAATGGCTACAAGACGCGGCGAAGGCTGCTTCCCTCGTCACGACAGATTTACGCGCGTGTCTACAACGAAGACACCCTGCTGCCGCAGCCCGGACGCGTGCTAGACGTGATCCAGGCCGGCGTCAAGCCAGTCGTCGAGCTCACCACCCGAGCGGGACGCACATTGCGGTGCACTGAGGATCACCGCGTGCTGACCGTCGACGGGTGGAAGCGCGTCCACGAAGTCACCGGCACGGATTTCCTCTTGCGGGCGGGTAAGCGCGCCATCCGCGACGAGGCACCGATCCCTCCGATGCTGCGCCGCGGCATCGGCGTGTGGACCAGCGGCCTTCGAGACGTGCTCATCGAGCCGATGGAGGAGTGCTACCTCTGCCACGGCAAGTTCCCTCGTGAGGAAATGGTGCTCGATCACGAGATCCCGGTCGCGCAGGATCTCACCAAGGCGCTCGACGTGAGCAACCTGAAGCCCGCCTGCCTGTCCTGTCACCGGCTAAAGACCAACGGCGAACAGATCTACGCCCAGCGACTGGGTTCGCGTTCGGCGGCCGTTCCGGATCGGCTCGCATCGATCGTGCCGTGCGGCGAGGAAATGACTTACGACCTGGTCATCGACGAACCGTGGCACAACTATCTGGCCAATGGCCTTGTGGTGCACAACTCATACAACGAGGAGAGCGGCCGATATCGAGAGCTGCGGCCCTTGTTCTACGTTCCGGGGCCGGACCGGAAGCTGAGGCAGGAGGGGAAGCCGGGGGCGTACCACTTCGCGGACGGCACGCAGGAGCAGTACGAGTTGGTGGATCGGCTCACCCGGGAATCCTGCGCAGCCGCCTACGCCGCCTACCAGGAGATGCTCGCCGCCGGTGTGGCCAGGGAGGTCGCGCGCATCGTGCTGCCGGTGACCACCTACTCGTCGATGTACGTGACCATGAACGCGCGATCGCTGATGAATTTCCTGTCGCTGCGCACCAAGCGGGAGGACTCGGCGTTCCCGTCTTTCCCGCAGCGAGAGATCGAAATGGTCGCCGAGGAGATGGAGCGCTACTGGGCTGAGCTGATGCCGCTCACCCACCAAGCTTTCGACGGCAACGGCCGGGTCGCGCCCTGAGCGCGGTATACGTGCGCGGGGCCGCTAGCTCGTGCGGGATACTGCGACCATGACTGGCCCCACCGTGACCCTCGCGACGCCCTTCGGGCGGGTGCTCACTGCGATGGTGACCCCGTTCGACGCCGACGGGGAGCTGGACACCGATGGCGCCGCCCGGCTGGCCGTGGAGCTGATCGAGTCCGGCCACGACGGTCTGGTGCTCAACGGCACCACCGGGGAATCGCCGACCACGTCCGATGCGGAGAAGGAACGGCTGGTCCGGGCCGTGTTGGAGGCGGTCGGGGACCGCGCGGTAATCCTCGCCGGGGTGGGTACCAATGACACCCGGCACACCGTCGAGCTGGCCCGCCAGGCGGAGAAGGCCGGCGCGCACGGGCTGTTGGTGGTCACCCCGTACTACAGCAAGCCGCCGCAGGCCGGGCTGTACGCACACTTCACCACGGTGGCCGACGCCACCGGGCTACCGGTGCTGCTCTACGACATCCCGGCGCGCTCCGGGGTGCCGATCGCCACCGAGACGTTGATCCGGCTGGCCCAGCACGAGCGCATCGTCGCGGTGAAGGACGCCAAGGACGACCTGGCTGCGGCGAGTCTGGTGATGGCGGCCACCGACCTGGCGTACTACTCGGGCAGCGACATGTTCAACCTGCCGCTGCTGTCCATCGGCGGGGTCGGCTTCGTCAGTGTGGTCGGGCACCTGGTGGGCGCGCGGCTGCGAGAGCTCGTCGACTCCTACGTGGCCGGGGAGGTGACCCGGGCGGCCGCCCTGCACCGCGACTTGCTGCCGGTCTACGAGGGCATCTTCCGCACCCAAGGCGTGATCCTGACCAAGGCCGCGCTGGCCCTGCAGGGTCGGCCCGGCGGCCCCGTGCGGTTGCCGCTGGTCGACGCCACCCCGGCGCAAATCGAGGCGCTCAAGACCGATCTCGTGGCCGGAGGCGTGCCCATCGCATGAGAGAGCGCAGCGAACTCATCAATGAGCACAGTCTGTGCCCGCCTGCGTGGCGCGCCGACGGCAGAGAGGTCCGCCGGTGAGTCATCCCCACCCCGAACTGAACGCGCCGCCGAAACTCCCGGTCGGGGGTCTGCGCATCGTGCCGCTCGGCGGGCTGGGCGAGATCGGTCGCAACATGACCGTGTTCGAGCACGCCGGCCGGATGCTGATCGTCGACTGCGGCGTGCTGTTCCCGGAGGCGCACCAGCCGGGCGTGGACCTGGTGCTGCCGGACTTCACCTACATCGCCGACCGCCTCGAGGAGATCGACGCGATCGTGCTCACCCACGCCCACGAGGACCACATCGGCGCGGTGCCCTACCTGCTGCGCCGTAAGCCCGATATCCCGCTGATCGGCTCCAAGCTGACGCTGGCGTTGGTCGAGGCCAAGCTCGCCGAGCACCGGATCAAGCCGTACACGTTGCAGGTCGCCGAGGGCGACACCGAACGGCTCGGCCCGTTCGAGTGCGAGTTCCTCGCCGTCAACCACTCCATCCCGGACGCGTTGGCGGTGGCCATCCGGACCCCCGCCGGGATGGTGCTGCACACCGGCGACTTCAAGATGGACCAGTTGCCGCTGGACGGTCGGCTCACCGACCTGGCCGGCTTCGCCCGGCTGGGCGCGGAGGGCGTCGACCTGTTCATGGTCGACTCCACCAACGCCGAGGTGCCGGGCTTCATCCCCAGCGAGCGCGAGATCGGCCCGGTGTTGGACAGGGTGTTCCGCCAGGCGCAGCGGCGGATCATCGTCGCCTGCTTCGCCTCGCACGTGCACCGGGTGCAACAGATCCTCGACGCTGCGCACGAGCACGGCCGCAAGGTGGCGATCGTCGGCCGGTCCATGGTGCGCAACATGGGGGTGGCCCGCGACCTGGGCTTCCTGCGGGTGCCACCCGGCCTGACCGTGGACATCAAGGCCGTCGAGGACCTTCGGCCCGATCAGGTGGTGCTGCTGTGCACCGGCTCGCAGGGCGAGCCGATGTCCGCGCTGTCCCGGATGGCCAACCGGGACCACGCGATCAGCATCGTCGCCGACGACACGGTGATCCTGGCCTCCTCGCTGATCCCCGGCAACGAGAACGACGTGTTCCGGGTGGTCAACGGGTTGACCCGGCTCGGCGCGCACGTGGTGCACAAGTCCAACGCCATGGTGCACGTGTCCGGGCACGCCTCGGCCGGGGAGCTCGTCTACTGCTACAACCTGGTCAAGCCCCGCTACGTGATGCCGGTGCACGGCGAGCCCCGGCACCTGCGGGCCAACGCCGATCTGGCGATGCTCACCGGGGTGCCCGCCTCGAACATCGTGATGGCCGAGGACGGCGTGGTCGTCGACCTGGTCGATGGGGTCGCCAAGGTGTCCGGGGCGGTGCCCTGCGGCTACGTCTACGTGGACGGACTGTCCGTCGGGGACGTCACCGAGGCTTCGCTGAAGGACCGTCGGATCCTCGGCGAGGAGGGCTTCGTCTCGGTGTTCGTGGTGATCGATGCCAACACCGGCAAGATCACCGGTGGCCCCGAGGTCTCCGCCCGCGGCTCGGGCATTGACGATGCGTCGTTGCAGGCCGTGCTGCCCCGGGTGGTCGAGGCGTTGCAGAAGGCCGCCTCGGACGGCGTGGCCGACGAGTACACCCTGCAGCAGCTGGTCCGCCGCGTGGTCGGCAAGTGGGTCAACGAGACCTACCGTCGCCGGCCGATGATCGTCCCGGTGGTCGTCGCGGTCTGACCCGCCGTCAAGAAATCGCTTTGACGTCGAAAGGCCTGTCGCATCACGCTATCGGCGGTGTTCGCCCGGGTTGTGCGCCGGCAGTTTGAATCGATCTGCGGGATCGATTCACGGGGGGCACGAGCACGATGGAGCGACCGATCCGGACATTTCAGAGCGTGGTCGACGGGGAGCAGGCCGAGGTCCGGGCGTACGCCGACCGGCTCGAGTGGGAGCAGCCCGTGATGCGCCCGGCCCGGCGCAACGCCCGCAGCGAGGCGACCTGGCTGATGGCGCAGTCGCCGTGCACCGAAGTGGAGACCATGCGGGTGCCGGTGGCCGCGATGACCAGCGTCACCGTGTGGGCCGCTACCTCGACCTTCACCGCGATCAGCGTGGACGCCGCGCCCGCGCCGATCGAGTTCCGGGTCTCGCACGGCGACGCTGTCGAGATCGCCGACCTGCTCACCGGCCTGGTGCTGGGTGCGACCGCGCCGGTGGAGGCCCGGGTGTCCCACCACGGGGTCGCCGCGCTGCCCGCTCAGGTCCGCGGGCCGGGGATCGCCGACCAGATCCGCACCCTGGGCGCGCTCTACGCCGCCGGGATCCTGTCCGCCGAGGAGTTCTTCGCCGAGCGCGAAGCCCTGATGAGCTGATCGTCCCCGCCCCGCCCGCTTCACTCGCCGCCGTATTGCTTCACTCGCTGCAGACGCGCATCTATGCCGAGTGAAGCGACACTGGGGCGAGTGAAGCGCAGGTTGGGCCGAGCGGGGGCGCTGAGCGCCCCGGGACGCACGGTGACGCCGGGGGCGGCGTGGCTTCTGGGGTGGGTGGGACGCTTGGGCTAGCTTGCGTCTCATGGCATCTCGTGCGCCCCGTGGTGGTACCGCGACCAAGTCCAAGAAGCCTGCCGGCAAGGCGCACGGGAGACTGGGCAGCGTCCTGAACCCGCCCGGCAACCAGAAGACGTACGCGCGCCGGCTGGCCGTCTCGACGCTGAAGGTCAACCCGGTTTCCGGGCTGATCCTCGGCATCTGGGTGGCCATCGAGGGCGTGTATCTGGCGCTGGCGTTCGCGGTTGGCAAGGCCGTGCGCAGCATCGGGCGCACCGCGCGGGAACTGGACCCGGAGCACCGTCGCGACGGCCTGGGGTTGTCCCTGATCGGCCTCGCGGTGATCATCGCCGCGGGGGAGTGGTGGGGGCTGCACGGACCGCTGGGCGAGGGCGTCCGGGCGGTGGTCGCGGGCAGCCTGGGCGCGCCCGGCCTGGTGCTCCCGATCGGCCTGGTCATGCTCGGCATCCACGTGCTGCGCAACGTTGCCGACGGCTCCGAGGGCGGCCGGCTGACCATCGGCCTCAGCACGCTGTCCGTCGGCCTGTGCGGCATGGTGCACGTCTGGCACGGCGTACCCCGGCCCGAGGACGGCGCGACCAACATGCGCCGGGCCGGCGGCATGCTCGGGTACCTGGCCGCGCACCCGCTGGCCACGGTCTCGGCGAAGCCGGTGGCCTTCGTACTGCTCGGCCTGCTCGCCACCTTTGGCCTGTTGGTCACCACCGCCACTCCGGTGCGGAGTATCCCGGAGCGGCTGCGCGCGCTGGCCACTCCGCTGATCGGCCCGCCGGGGGAGCACCCCGCCGAGACGTTGCCGACCGAGGACGCCTTCGACCAGGAGGCCCCGGCGCCCCGGCGTCGTCGGCGCAAGGACGTCGCGCCGAGCACCGACGGCGAGATCCCCTTCGACACCCCGATCGTGGTCCCCGGGCCGCGTTCGCGGCGCTCCTCGAAGCCTGTTGAGGACGTCGACATCCCTGAGTTCCTGCTGCCCGAGCAGCCCGGCCCGGACAACGCCCCAGAGGTCCTCGCGGCCCCGCCCGTGCTGCGCATCGATCCGATCGCGCCGACCGATGACGTCACCTACGTGCTACCCACCCCGACTGTGCTCGGCGCCGGTTCCCCGCACAAGGCCCGCACCGCCGCCAATGACCAGGTGGTGGCGTCACTGACCAATGTGCTCGAGCAATTCGGCCTGGACGCCAGCGTCACCGGCTTCACCCGCGGCCCGACAGTGACCCGTTACGAGCTCGAGGTGGGTCAGGGCGTCAAGGTCGAGCGGGTCACCTCGCTGAGCAAGAACATCGCCTACGCGGTGGCCAGCGCGGACGTGCGCATCCTGTCCCCGATCCCCGGCAAGTCCGCGATCGGCGTGGAGATCCCGAACGCCGACCGGGAGATGGTCACCCTCGGCGACGTTTTGCGCTCGGACACCGCGATGCGCGACCAGCACCCGATGGTGGTGGCGCTGGGCAAGGACGTCGAGGGCGGCATGGTCTGCGCCAACCTGGCCAAGATGCCGCACATCCTGGTCGCCGGCGCGACCGGCGCCGGTAAGTCAAGCTGCATCAACGCCCTGATCGTGTCGATCCTCATGCGGTCCACCCCGGCAGAGGTCCGCATGATCCTGATCGACCCCAAGCGGGTCGAGCTGACCGGTTACGAGGGCATCCCGCACCTGATCACCCCGGTGATCACGAACCCGAAGAAGGCCGCGGACGCCCTGGGCTGGGTGGCCCGGGAGATGGACCTGCGCTATGACGACCTGGAGGCCTCCGGCTTCCGGCACATCGACGACTTCAACCTCGCGGTGCGCGAAGGCCGGCTCACCCCGCCGCTGGGCAGCGAGCGGGTCTACACGCCCTACCCGTACCTGCTGGTGATCGTCGATGAGTTGGCCGACCTGATGATGGTCGCCCCGCGTGACGTGGAGGGACACATCCAGCGCATCACCCAGTTGGCCCGGGCGGCAGGCATCCACCTGGTGCTGGCAACCCAGCGCCCCTCGGTGGACGTGGTCACCGGCCTGATCAAGGCCAACGTGCCCGCCCGGTTGGCGTTCGCCACCTCCTCCGCCACGGACAGCCGGGTCATCCTCGACCAGGTCGGCGCAGAGAAGTTGGTCGGTCAGGGCGACGGGCTGTTCCTGCCGATGGGCGCGTCCAAGCCGATCCGGATTCAGGGCGCCTTCGTCCCGGAGAAGGAGATCGCCGCGGTCGTCAAGCACTGCAAGAAGCAGTTGGCGGCCACCTACCGCGATGACGTCACCCTGCCGGCCGCGACGGCCAAGGAGATCGACGGCGACGTCGGGGACGACCTGGACCTGCTCTGCCAGGCCGCCGAGCTGGTGATCACCACGCAGTTCGGTTCGACGTCGATGCTGCAGCGCAAGCTGCGGGTCGGGTTCGCCAAGGCGGGCCGGCTGATGGACCTGATGGAGAGTCGGGGCATCGTCGGGCCCAGCGAGGGCGCCAAGGCCCGCGACGTGCTGATCCCGGCCGATGAGGTGCACGACGTGATCGCCGGGTTGCGCGGTGAATAGGCGGACGGTGGCACCGCCGCCGAGCGTGCCGATCGCCATGGCGCCGAGCCTGGGCGTCCAGTTGCGCGATGCCCGCCGCGAGGCGGGCCTGACCCAGTACGAGGTTGCCGAGATCACCCGGATCCGGGTGGGCCGGTTGGTGGAATTCGAGGCAGACGACTTCTCCGGCTGCGACACCCCGGTGCTGGCCCGCGGCCGGCTGGATGCCATCGCCCGCGCGGTCGGAGTGGACCCGGCGCCGCTGTTGGCCGTCTACGAGGCCGGACACGGCGCGTCAGCGCCCGCCCTGCCGCCGATCGTCCCCCGCGGCCCGGACTGGGGCCGACCCCGCACCAACTGGACGCGGTTGCTGATCGGGCTGCTCGCCGTGGTGGCGCTCTACCCGTTGGCCCTGCTGCTCGCGATGGTGCTCGGCTGAACGGTGGCGTGCGCTCAGGCAAAGCCGGTAACAGACGCCGCGTAGGCTGGAGCACGTGACCCCCCGCACACGTCGGCCACGTCCGGCCGACACCGCGTCACGGCGTCGCGCCACCAAGCGCGTGCCGGTGTCCGTGGCGCCGGAGCAGGCCACGGTGCCCACCGTGGCCATGATCACCATGGGCTGCGCCCGCAACGAGGTGGACTCCGAGGAGCTGGCCGGCCGGTTGTCCGCGTCCGGTTGGTCGCTGGCCACTGAGCCGGACAGCGCCGATGTGATCGTGGTGAACACCTGCGGGTTCGTGGAGGCGGCCAAGAAGGACAGCATCGACGCGCTGCTGGCCGCCGCCGACCTCACCGACGGTGCAGCCGGGCGAGCGGTGGTCGCGGTTGGCTGCCTGGCCGAGCGCTATGGCGCCGAGCTCGCTGCGGCATTGCCGGAGGCCCGGGTGCTCGGCTTCGACGACTACGGCGACATCGCCGCGCGGCTGCAGGACGCCCTGGCCGGCGCCCCACACGTCCCACACACCCCACGGGATCGCCGCACCCTGCTGCCACTGACCCCCGTGCAACGCCCCGCCGCCGCGGCAGGCGTCTCCACCCCCGGCCACGGCGCGACCACCACCCCCGGCCACGGCGCGACCAGCACCCCCGGGACGTCCGACGAAACGAGGGCTATAGGCCTCACTTCGTCGGACGCAACGGGGATGGGTGGTTCGGCGGCGGACATGTTGGCGGCGTGGACGGGGCCGGGGAGTGGGCCGCGGCCGTTGCGCCGCCGGCTCGAGCAGGGTCCCGTCGCCCCGCTGAAGCTGGCCTCGGGCTGCGACCGGCGCTGCAGCTTCTGCGCCATCCCCTCGTTCCGCGGCGCGTTCCTGTCCCGTCCGCCCGCGGAGGTGCTCGAGGAGGCCGCGTGGCTGGCCGCCGACGGGGTGCGCGAGCTGGTGCTGGTCTCGGAGAACTCCACCTCCTACGGCAAGGACCTCGGCGAGCTGCGGCTGCTGGAGCTGCTGCTGCCCCGGCTGGCCGGGATCGAGGGCATCGAGCGGGTGCGGGTGAACTACCTGCAACCGGCCGAGATGCGCCCGTCGCTGGTCGAGGTGCTCACCGGCACCGAGCGGGTGGTGCCCTACTTCGACCTGTCCTTCCAGCACTCCGCGGCCGACGTGCTGCGCCGCATGCGCCGCTTCGGTGACACCGACCGGTTCCTGGAGCTGATCGGCTCGATCCGCTCCCGCGCCCCGCTGGCCGGCATCCGTACCAACGTGATCGTCGGGTTCCCCGGCGAGACCGAGGCGGACCTGGCCGAGTTGGAGCGTTTCCTGACCGAGGCCCGGTTGGACACGGTCGGGGTGTTCGGTTACTCCGACGAGGAGGGCACCGAGGCGGTCGGCTTGGACGGCAAGCTGGACCCCGACGAGATCCGCGACCGGGTAGCCAGGATCACCGACCTGGTCGAGGAGCTGACCGAGGCCCGGGCCGCGGACCGGGTCGGCGACCTGGTCGAGGTGTTGGTGGAAGCAGTGGACCCCGGTGAGTACCCCGGCGCCGAGCAGTTCGGGCCGGCCTGCGCGGAGGGTCGCGCGGCCCACCAGGCGCCCGAGGTGGACGGCGGCGTGGTGCTGATCGGCCCGGAACCGACGCTGGGTCAGATCGTCTCGGCCAAGGTCGTGGGCAATCACGGCGTGGACCTGATCGCGGTAGTCGGATGAGTGCTGGGGCCGTCGAGCCGACCACCGGGAAGGTGCCGCCGCGGACCGGTCCGGGCGTGCGTGCGATGGGCGCTGCCCGGCACGCCGACGGCGGGCTGTTGGGCCACAACCCCGACGTCATCGTCGAACCCGGCGAGCCGGACCACCTCGCCGACCCGATCGGCACGGTCGGGGCGATGAACCTGGCCAACGCGCTGACCGGCCTGCGTCTGGTGCTGGTGCCGATCTTCCTCGCTGTGCTGTTCGCCAACGGCGGGCACGACGACGGCTGGCGCTGGGCGGCCTGGGGCGTGTTCGCGGTCGCCGCGACCACCGACACCATCGACGGCCGAGTGGCTCGCGCCCGTGGGATCGTTACCGATTTCGGCAAGATTGCCGACCCGATCGCGGACAAGGCACTGTCCGCGGCCGCGCTGATTTCCCTGTCCTCGTTGGGAAATCTGCCGTGGATCGTCACCATCGTGGTGCTCACCCGCGAGGTCGGTGTCACCCTGCTGCGGTTCTGGGTGATCCGGCACGGGGTGATCCCGGCCAGTCGCGGCGGCAAGCTCAAGACCATGCTGCTCGGCTTCGGCACCGGGTTCTACATCCTGCCGTTCACCGGGTTCGGACACGACATCGCGATCGCGCTGATGAGCTGCGCCGTGGTGGTCGCCTGGGTCACCGGCGTGGATTACGTGATGCGTGCGGTACGACTGCGGGCGGCAGCGCGGGCATGACCCGGGTCGAGCTGATCACGGTCGGCGATGAACTGCTGTCCGGCCTGGTGTTGAACTCGAACGTGGCCCGGGTGGCCGACGCACTGGGCGGTATCGGGCTGGGCCTGTCGGTGGTGTGCGACGTCTCCGACGACATCCCCGAGATCGTCGCGGCGCTGCGCACCTCCTGCGCGCGGGCCGACGTGGTGCTGTGCAGTGGCGGGTTGGGCCCGACCTCCGACGACCTGACCCGCGATGCGCTGGCCACGTTGGCCGGGGTGGAGATGGACCGCGACGCCGGGCTGGAAGAGATCATCCGTGCCCGGTACGCGGAGTGGAACGTGACGGTGCCGGACCTGGCGCTGCGTCAGGCTGACGTGCCGCGCGGCGCAGTGCCGGTGCCCAATTCCCGGGGCAGCGCGCCCGGCCTGCGGCTGAGCCTGGGTCAGACCACGATCTACGCGCTGCCCGGCGTGCCCCGCGAACTCGAGGCGATGCTCGCCGAGCACATCGTCCCCGAGTTGGCCGCGGGCCTGGACGGGCCGCGACCGGTGACCGCGACGGTGCGGGTGGCGTTGTCCGGGGAGTCCTCGATCGCCACCGCCCTGGACGCGGTGGACCTGTCCGCGGTGCGGGTGGCCTACCTGGCGCTGCCCGGCGACGTGGCGGTGCGGCTGACCGGGCCGGCCGGGGCAGTGGTCGCGGCTGCCGACGCGGTCGCGCAGCGGCTGGGCGCTGCGGCCTACTCGCGGGATGGCGCCGGGTTACCCGCGGTGGTGCACGGGTTGCTGCGCGAGCGGAAGGCGAGCCTCGCGGTGGCCGAGTCGTTGACCGGCGGCCTGGTGGCCGCGGCCTTGACCGACCCGGCCGGGGCCTCGGTGAGCTTTCGCGGCGGGGCGATCGTCTACGCCACCGAGGCCAAAGCAGAGCTCGGCGTGGACCCCGAGCTGCTGGCCGAACGCGGGCCGGTGGACGCCGATGTGGCGCTGGGGATGGCGCGGTGTGTGCGGGAACGGCTGGGCGCCACCCACGGGGTGGCCACCACCGGGGTCGCCGGGCCGGACCCGGTCGGGGACTACGAGGTGGGCACGGTGTTCGTCGCGGTGGACTCCGCGGAGGGCAGTCGGGTGATCCGCCGGTCGCTGCCGCCGAGCCGGGAACTGGTGCGCACGCTCACCGTGGTGCACGCCCTGGACCTGCTCCGTCGCCACCTGTTGGGGCTGGAGCCGTATGAGCTGACCGGCTGAGCGATCCTCGGCCGAACGGGCGGAAATTTCGCCCGGGGCGGAACACGTTGTTACACCATCGCCGCATCGGGCCCTCGACGGGTACCGTTGCGGGTAGAAAGAATCCCACCGAGGCCGAGGGAGACCGTCGATGATTTTGCTGCGACGCCTGCTCGGCGACGTGCTGCGCCGCCGTCGGCAGGAGCAGGGCCGCACGCTGCGTGAGGTCTCCGCACTGGCTCGGGTGTCCCTCGGGTACCTCTCCGAGGTGGAACGGGGCCAGAAAGAGGCCTCCTCGGAGTTGCTGGCCTCGATCTGCGACGCGTTGGGCATGCGCATGTCCGACCTGATGCGTGAGGTCGCAGACACCGTGGCGATCGCCGAGCGGGCCACCACGGCCACCGTGCTGGCGCTGGAGCCGGTCGGCGCCGAGCGCCCCGAGGTCGTCGCCGCCGCGTAGCGGTTGGCTCAGCTGGTCAGCGCCACCGCCGCGTCGGGCTCCACCACGTGGAACGTAAACGCCTCCTCCAGGTACAGGTGGATGGTGTCCGCGTCGTGGTGGGAGTAGCCGATGGCGAAATCCTGGGCGACGTCGAGGGCGAAGTCCCCGCCGCGTCGGCTGAGCACCACCCCACCAGTGATGCCGGGAGCGCGGACGACCTCGCCGTCGAGGATCTGCTGCAGGTGGCCCAGCAGGGAGCGGCCGGGTTCGGTGCTCTCCGCGATGCGGGTGAAGCCCTCGGGGTCGATCGCCAATGCGTACGGGCCGTCCACCCCGGCCTGCCGCAGCCGGTCGACGGCCACCGCGACCGCGTGCGGGAAGCTCGCGGTGTCGGTGCCCAGGGCCTGTGCCGGACCCGAGGCGGCCTCGGAGATGCCGATGATCCCGGCCGACTTCCGGCCGTGCAGGATGGTCGCGTTCTCGCACTCCGCAGCACGCCAAGCGGCCCGGCCCAGGTCGTCGAGGTCGAGGTTCTTCGCGCCGCGGGAGGCGTTGGCCAACTCAGCCCGGCTCACCGTGAACGGGACGCGGAACTCACTCACCGGCAGCACCAGGCGCTGGGCGATCTCCTCGCCGGTCCCGCCACCCAGCGTTGTCTCGATGGGCTGCACGCGGCCCAGGTCGGTTGCGGAGTACGTCCAGCCGTGCGGTCCGGTCCAGTCGACCAGGCGGCGGCCGGCCAGGTTCGGGGTGAGCCGCTCCCGGGCCTCGGCGTCGATCAGCTTCCAGGCCTCGTCGGTGATCGGGGCGAGGTCGCGCAGCAGGTGATCGGTCATGGGGTGGTCTCCCGAGGTCGGCGCAGGTTTCCGATGCGCAGGGATGGGTCGCGGTCCGGCAACTGCGCAGCGACGTAGGCCTGCGGATCTTTGTCGGTGGTGTCCACGCTGTCGGCGGTGCGGTGGTGCTGCTTGAACTCGACGAAGGCCCGGCCCAGCGCCGAACGTTGGGCGGGATCGGCGTGCCGACGGAAATCGGCCAACGCCTCGTCCTCTTCCTCGCCCATGTGTTCTGTGTTCGCCGCGCGGGCCCGCCCAACCGCGGCCCACCAGTTCTCGGTGCCGACCGTCTCGCCCGCGGCGTCCCGGATCGCATCGCGGATGTCGTTGTGATCGCCGATGGCGTCGACCGTCTCGCCCACGCCGTCCGCGCCGGCCCGCAGCAGCCGTGGGTAGAAGATCTCCTCCTCGGCTGCGGCGTGCACGTCCAGCAGGTCGGCCAGCGGCTGCCAGACCGCGTCGAGCGCGGCCGGCTCCGGCTCGCCGGGCGGGCCCTGCAACGCGTCCAGCGCCGCGAAGCCGCGGCGGAAGGTGTTGTGGTCGTCGAGAATCAGCGCGGTGATGTCCCAGCGGTCCACGTCTGGCACGCTACCCGGCGCGACGCGGCCCATGCCCGCGGGCCCTCAGGGCAGGAACTGCTCGGCGATCCGGGTGACGGTGCCGTCCTCGACGGTGACCCAGAACAGGTGGTTGGCCAGGTTGTACCCGGCCAACTGCGTCAGGTTGACCGTGACGTCCTTGGCGGAGTTCCCGCTGGTCTCCCCGGCCAGGGTGTTCACCGTGATGGTGGCGTCCGCGGCCACCGACAACGTGCGCAGCAGTTTGTTGGCGTTGCGGATCCAGTAGTCGTTGGGCGGGGGCACCTCGGCCGCGCCGTCCTGCTTGGCGGCCTCGGCCGCGGCGCTGCCGGTGAAGAACTGCACCACGTCGATGGTGACTATCCCGTCGGCGACATCGACTTGGGAGAGGTAGGCCGGATGCTTGCCGTTGGTCAACACGGAGGAGTCGCTCGGGGCGGCCGAGGGGCTGTCCGTGACGGTCGGAGTCGGGGTGGCCGTGGCGGTCACGGCGGGCGCGGGGCTCAGCTCGACGACGCGGTGGGCGCCGCATCCGGCGAGCGCCAGCACGAGGACGGCAGGGGCCCACCGGGCCGCGGCAGTGACCATGAGCGGGACTCTCCCACAGCACCGCTCAGCCGGATGCGAACACGCAGAACTCGTTACCGTCCGGGTCGGCCAGCACGTCCCACCGGCGGTCGTCACCGCGCGGACGCAGCAGGGTTGCCCCGGCCTCGAGCAGCGCGGACGTCTCGCCGGTGACGTCCCAGTGCACCCGGTTCTTCACGGTCTTGGGTTCCGGTACCGGCACGAAGGAGATGTTGTCGAAGGGGGCATCCGGCGGCGCCGGGATCCAGCAGTAGCCGTGTTCGGGGTCGGTCTGGCGCTCGACGCCGAACACCGTTGCCCACCAGTCCGCGATGGGTGCCGGGACGGTGGCGTCGACGCACAGTTCGTACAACCGCAGCGCGGGCGGGTGCTCGCGCAGGAACGCGCAGAACTCCTGGCCGTCCGGATCGGTGAGCACGGTCCACCGAAAGCTCGTCGCATCCAGCACGGTCGCGCCGGCGCCGACCAGGTCCGCGACCGCGGCGCAGTGCACGTCCAGGTGCACCCGGTTCTTCACTGTCTTCGTCTCGGGCACCCGGCACACCCACACGGTGTGGCCCGGGGTCGGGCCGCGCAGTGTCTCCGGGTCGTTCGGGTCGAGCTGCAGGCCGAGGGCGCCGGCCCAGAACGCCGCAGCCCGGACCGGGTCGACCGCGTCGATGCACAGGTCCTTCCAGGTGGCCAGAACCATTGCCCCTCCAGGGATCTGATGCAGAGTCAGGATCGTAGGCGCAGCCCGCGCGGGCCGGCCCGGAAGCCGGCCGATTCCAGCGCGGCGGCCAGCGGGGAGGACAGCACCGAGGCGCCGTCCGCGCGTTCCACGGTGAGTTTGCCCAGCACACCGTCGCGCACCGCCAACGCGAGCGCGTCCACCGCGGGCTGCAGCACGTCCTCGGCCACCGGCCAGGACAGCAGGGATTTGCCGCCGCGTTCCACGTAGAGCACCAGGTCCCCGTCGACCAGCACCACCAGCGCGCCGGCCTTGCGGCCCGGCTTGTGCCCGGAGGCGGCGTCCTCCGGCCGGGCGGGCCAGGGCAGCGCGGCGCCGTAAGCGTTGGCCGGGTCGGTGGCGGCCAACACCAACGCCCGTGGGCGGCCCCCCTCTTTTCCGATGTGCACTGTGTTCACCGGCGTCGCGCGCAGCCGATCCACCGCGCCGGGCAGGGCGAACTGCGCGGCGCCGAGGCCCTCCACCACGTAGCCGCGTCGACAGCGCCCGGCCTCCTCGAACGCGGCCAGCACCCGGTACACCGCGGCGAACCCGCCGCTGATCCGCTCGGCGACCACCGCGCCGCGGGTCACTACGCCGTGGCGATCCAGCAGCGTCTCGGTGACCGCGTTGGTGCGGCGGGTGAGCTCGGGCGACGCCTCGGGCAGCAGGGACCAGCGCCCGGCTGCGGTGGGCGGACCGGTGCGGCTGGGCATGGCCGGGCGACCGAGCCCGGGCCGCCCGCCCCGACCGACCCGGGCCCGTGGGGTCGGGGTGCGGGTGCGGTGCGTGCCCCGCCCACCGATCAGGGTGCGCAGCGGCGCGAGGGTGTCGTTGGTCAGCCGGCCCGCCCACACCAGATCCCACATCGCGTTCACCAACGCGGTGTCATCGGTGGCCCCGACCCGGTCGGACAGTTGCCGGAAGAACAACGCGTGCCCGTCGGCCAGGCAGGACAGCACGCCCTCGTGCAGTTCGCCGGTGACCTCGCCGGGTTCGGGCAGCAGCAACCCGGCGTGCTCGGCCGGGTGCAGCGACACCCAGCCGTCGTTGCCGGGCAGCGAGCCGTGCCCGGCCCAGTGCACCTCACCGGCCGCGGTCAGTTCGTCGAGCATCGCGGAGGAGTAGCCGAGCACTCGGCCGGGCAGCACCAGGCTCTCCAGGGCCGAGGCGGGTACTGCCGCGCCGGCCAGCTGTTCGATAACCCGTAACAACCCGTCAACACCGCGCAACGCGTCGGTGCCCACGTGCTGCCAGGCGGGCAGGAACCGGGCCAGCGCGGCCGGTTCCACCGGCTCGATCTCGTGGCGCAGGCGGGCGATCGAAGCCCGGCGCAAGCGGCGCAGCACCTCGGTGTCGCACCACTCCTGACCCGCGGCGCCGGGGCGGAACTCACCCGACACCACCCGGCCCGCGCCGGACAACCGCGCCAACCCGGCGCGCACCACCGCGGTGCCCAAAGC
>Ga0137413_10000105_pt1 | contig 21161 bp, 18 predicted proteins | sample CZODoug2_1_16fun_FD_108280 | JGI IMG/M metagenome (GOLD analysis project Ga0137413, IMG submission 108280) | Vadose zone soil fungal communities from Angelo Coast Range Reserve, California, USA - CZODoug2_1_16fungal (Illumina Assembly) | ecosystem: Environmental > Terrestrial > Soil > Vadose... | reverse complement strand
GGCGGCATACGCGGCGAGTGCTCTGGTCCAGATCGCCTTGACGCTCTGTCCGGTCGCGCGCGCCACTCGGACGCAGTCGCGGTGTTCGGGTTTGACGTTGACTATCTCGCCGTCCATTAGGCCGAGCTTGACGTTCACCGGGTGTCCGCACACCTCGACCGCGTGGAACTTCCGCTCGAGCGCCCAGCGGTGCTCGATCCGGCGTACCCGTAGACCGAGGGCGGTGGTGTGCCGCAGCATCGTCTCGGCCACGGCGCGTTCGTAGGTGGGGGCTACGAGTGCTGAGAGGGTTATGCCTGGGCGGCCGTGCTTCATGCCGGCTGGCGTGCTCCACACGTCAACCGCGCCCGCCGCGAGGCAGGCCTCGATCACGTCCGGAACGAATTCCGGAAGCAGGTCGTCGAGGTTGGTTTCCAGTACCAGCGGCCCCTCCTCGGGAGAGAGGACGGCCTCGGTCCGTTGCCCGATCAAGACACGCACGATGTTCGGCACGTGCTCTGGATCGCGCGTACCGGCGCCCGTGCCGACCACCTCCAGTTTCATCCGAGGTAGTGGGCCGTACTCGGACGCCAACGATGCGACCAGGGCCGCCCCGGTCGGAGTCACGGTCTCACCCGGCTCCGCCACCCCGCATACGTCGGCTCCGCGTAGCAACTCCACTGTGGCCGGGGCGGGCAGGGGCAACAGTCCATGCGCGCCGCTCACCAGGCCTCGGCCCAGGGGCACCGGTGAGCAGATGATCTCGTCGACGTGCAGGTCTTCCAGGGCCAGTGCGACCCCGCAGATGTCCGCGATCGAGTCGAGCGCCCCCACCTCGTGAAACATCACCTCGTCCGGCGCGACGCCATGGACCCTTGCTTCGGCCTCCGCGAGTAACGCGAACGCCGCATGCGCCCGTGACCGTGCCCGATCAGGCATCGTCGCGGCATCGATCAGGGTCCGCACGTCGCTCCATCGGCGGTGCACGTCGTCGTTCCCGGCGTCGACGTTGAGCGAAAGCGCTCGCACCCCGCGTCGGTCCACCCGCTTCACCCGCACGGTTAGCCCCGGTATGGGCAGCCCGGCTTGCACGGCGTCCAGTGAAGCGCCGGCGTCGATCAGTGCGCCGAGCAGCATGTCCCCGGCGATCCCGCCGACACAGTCGAGGTACAGACAACGCGTCATGAGTCACCAGGCCAGTTTGGCGGTACCTCTGGGTGTCCACCCGAGGCCTTGCAGTTTCAGTAATAAAGTTACTACTGTTGCTTCCGTAGCGAGCGGGTGAGGTGTCCATGATTGAAAACGCAGCGGCGCAACTCGACGGCCGGTGGCCGAGCGCTGAGCGCCCCCCGGCGATCGAGGCGAAGCGGGAGCGGTCCCGGGCGACCCGTGAAGCGTTGCTCGATGCGCTCATGGAGCTGCTCCGCGAGCGGCCCTATGGCGACATTGGCGTTGGTGACATTGCCCGCCGTGCCGGGCTGACCACCGGGGCGATCTATGCACGCTTCGGCGACAAGCGGGGTGTCGCGCTGGCGGTGCACGACCGGTTCGTTGAGCGTTCGACCGCGACGATGGAGGCCTGGGGCGCGCGGCCCCAGTGGGCCGAGGCGACGCCTCAGGAGATCATCCACGGCTGGACGCGGGGCGCGGTGAATTTCGGCCGAATGTATCGGCCGCTGTTGTCGCTGATGATGAATGATCCGTCGGTTCGTGAGCAGCACGACGAAATGATGGCGCGCCCTGTCCACATTCTCACGAGGCTTCTGCGGAACGCCATGCCGGGCGCCGCCGGTGAGGCATTCGAGCGCGACGTCGAATGGGCCGCCCGGGCGGCAATGGCGATCATGGATCGCTTTGATCTCTACGATGACGGGCTCTACGACCGTATTGAGACCTTGCTGCGCCGGATGATCGGGGTCGACTAGCGATGTTCACGACGTCCGCAATCGTAGCGATCACCGATGAGAAATGTGTCGGTTGCCAGCGCTGCGTAAACGTCTGCCCGTCCGGGGCGCTGACGATGTCGGGTCGCCTAGCGGTGCTCGACGAGCCTTTGTGCGTGGGTTGTTTCAAATGTGTTGAGGCGTGTCACCCCTACGATGCGATCTCCGTGCTCCGCGACCCGAACCCGAGACAGCTCGCCACCGCGATCAATGAGGAGTCCCGGCCAGAGGTAGAGGAACTGTGCGCGGCGGCCCGGCTCGATCCCGAGGCGGTGATCTGCTTGTGCACCTCGACCACTGCAGGCGAGGTGGCGGCCGCCGTGCTGGGCGGTGTGCATGTACCTGAGGACCTCACCCTTGCCACCGGGGTACGAGCCAAATGCGGCATGTGGTGCCTAACGCCAGCGATGCGGCTGCTCAGAGCGCACGGGGTCGAAATCACCCGGCCGGCGAAGGACCAACGAATTTACCCCGACGGTGATGGGGTGGACGTGGCCATCTGGACCATTTCCGATGAGGTGGCCGACCGCTATCCCGAGTATCGCTTACGGGAGGACCTGGACGCGGTCGAACGGGACGAAGTGCCACCGGCTGTGGGCTTCCCCGACATCCGCCCCAGCGCGCGGCCAGGAACAGGCCGATGACCGTCTCCGAGCTGATCCGTCCGGCCGCGACGCCCCCACCGCTGTCCCGTTCCCATTTCGCCTACGGCCGAGTAGCGCCGACGATGCGTGCGGCGGAATTGCCGGACATCTGCTCGGTGCGGGTGCAAGATCTGTTCGACGACCTTCCCGAGCCGATTCACCGGGCAGGTGAGGACCCGGCGCCGGTGCGAGCGGCGGCCCACGCCGCGCTGGCCAGCGTGAACATGTCGATGATCAAGCCGGGGGACTCGGTGCACGTGCTGTGCTCCGAGCACGGCTTCGCCATGATGGGTGGCGTCGCCTACGCGGAGCTACTGCGCACGGTGCGGGACGAGATCGTCGCCCGGACCGGCGCTACGAACGTCAAGCTCGCCGTCAGCTCCGCTGCCAGCAAGTTCGAGTCCGCGGAAATCCTCCCCGCGCACGGGCTCATCGATTACTTTCAGGGCAAGACCTTCGCCTTCGGCCCGTATGACCCGGGAATCCCCATCGACACCGAGATCGGCCGGCTCTACGGGATTCGGAAGGCGTACCACGCCAAATGGCTGGTGCACGTGCACTACGACGACCCCCGGGAAATTCACTATCACCGAGTCAACGGTCGACTGCTCAAGTCGTTCACGATGAGCTATGCCCGGATGGAGACCCGTTCGATCTACCACACCAACTTTCCGTCGCGCAGTGCCAACATTGTTCCTCGGGCGATCTACGAGTCGCCCTACATTCGGCAGAGGTGGGCGTTTTCGGCGGTGTTGTCCACCTCGCCGACCGGAACTGTCGGTATCGACGCCGACAATGACCTGATTGCGATGGACCGTCGGGTCGGTCGGGAGATTTTGCGGCGTTACGGCAAGCTGGTCTCGTTGTTCCGTACCATCAACGAATGCTTCACGATCTCGGATGACACTCGATGGTTTCCCTACCAGCACGCCGGTGGGCTTACCGCGTGTGCGCTATTTGAAAATGACCGCGATTACCTCGATCTCGATCTGCGGCGGGATTCAGCTCAGGTCCATAAGCGTGGGAACGTGGTGAAGGCTGTGGTGCTGAACTCCGCCTGGAAGATCGCCAGCACTCCCGCACTGACCATCGGGGTCGGCGAGCGGGTCTGCCGGGACCTGATGCGTATCCACTCGGCTCAAAACGTCCTGGCCGAGCCCGACCTACCCTCAGCGGTCGCCACGGCCATCGAGCGCACCGGCATCGACAAAGGCATCGTCTTCGACGGCTGTTATGGCGCGATCAACCTGACCCACTCGATGGCCGAGTACCTTCTGGAACGCGCGCCGGAGGTAGGCCGCCGGGTGGACGAGGAGCTACTGCCACGATGGCTGCGGCAGCGCGGCCTGGAGCCGGTCACATGAACGCCCCGAACGCGGTGGGGTCCTCGGCTCGATTCCGTTCGGCGATCACCCCGGCGGTTTCCCCCGGCCCAGGCATGGTTGAGCGGATCGTTGAAGCGGTACGTGCCGCTGAGCAAGCCGGCTATGACGACGTGTGGCTGGCCGATGCCGGGGGGATTGATGCGCTCACCCTCGCCGCGATCGTGCTGGACCGGACCGAACGCATTCGGGTCGGCATCGCGGTGGTGCCCGCCTACACCCGCACCCCCGCTGTCCTCGCGGCCACCGTCGCGACCCTGGCGGACCTGGCGCCGGGCCGATTCGCGCTGGGGCTGGGCACCTCGTCGGAAGCGATGATCAACGGGTGGCATGGGCTCTCGCTGGAACGTCCGGTGGTGCGGATGCGCGAGACACTTGCGTTGCTGCGCAGCATTTTTGCCGGCGAACGGACGTCGTTCACCGGGGAGACGCTACGCAGCACCGGCTACCGTCAACCGGCGCTCGCCACGCCGGTGCCGATTCTGCTCGCCGCGCTGCGGCCGAGGATGACCGAACTCGCGGTGGCGGCCGCCGACGGGATCATTCTCAACCTCTTCCCACTCGGCGTGCTGGACACGCTCATGGCCGGCATCCACAACGCCGCGAACCGGGTGGGGAAAGACCTCGCCGAGATCGAGGTGGCCAGCAGGTTCCAGGGACAGGTCGTGGTCAACGAGGCCGAGCACGTGGCTGCCCGCGATACGTTCCGATTCCACTTCACGCCGTATTTCGCCAACCCCGTCTACAACGCATTCCTGGCCGAAGCCGGTTATCCCGACATCGCCGCCGAGCTGGGGTCCCATGCCCGGGTCGGGGACTGGGCCGGGGCGCGGGCCTGCCTGACCGACGAGTTGGTGGACGAAATCGCGGTGATCGGCGACGCGGAGCACTTCCGGGCACGACTGGGCACCTACGCGAAGGCTGGCATCGGCACGCCCATCATGTTTTGCCTCTCCCCGGAGCCCGAGCACCAGCGCAGGACCTTCGAGGCGCTCAGGACCGTCGGCGCGGCGCGATGACCACGATCGCCGCGCCGGACATCCGGGAGGCACTGTTCGCGCCGATCCGGAGCCATCGGATTCGGGCGGCGTTGATTGCTGACGATCCCGGTGTACTCGCTGGCGTGCGGCCGGCGCTGGAGATGCTGGCCGGCCTGGGCCTGGCTGTGGATCACGTACTGGACGAGGGTGCCGCGGTGCGCGGCGGCGCGGAGATTCTGCGGCTGTCCGGGACCCCGATGCAGGTCGCGATGGCCGAAGAACGAGTCATCGGGCTGCTGGCCAAGCCCTCCGGAATCGCTACCGCGGCGGCCGCGTTCGTGGCGCGGGCCGCCGGTCGGCCGCGGATTGTGTCCGGCGCATGGAAGAAGCTGCCCTTTGGCCAGAAAGACATGATTCGCTCTGCCATCACGATAGGCGGGGCTGAACCTCGGATCGCCCAATGGCCGTTCACCTATATCGACAAGAACATGGTGGCGATGCTCGGTGGCGCGCGAGCCACCTTGCAGGTTGTGGCCGGTCTGCCGGCTCGTCGGACGATCATCCAACTCGGCGGCGCGGACATCGCCTCGGACGCGTGCCACGCGGCCGCGTGCGGTGTGCAGGTGGTGTTTGTCGATACCGGGCGGGTCGCCGACCTGGAGCAGGTGGCGGGCGCGCTGCGCGCTCGGGGTCTGCGAGACAAGGTCGAGCTGGCCTTCGGTGGCGGAGTCCGGCTGGTTGACCTCGACACCTTGCGCGAACTTGACGTCGACACCGTCGACGTGGGTAGGGCGATCGTGGACGCGCCGTTGTTGGACATGTCGCTGCGGGTGTTGGAGGTGGTGGCACCGTGAACGACCCGGCCCGGTGGGACCTGCTGGAGAAGACCGAGTTGCGGGTCGAGCGCATTGGGCTGAGCGGCGCCAATCTGACCGACGTAGCGGCGGCCGTTGCCGGCGTCCTCGGACTGGGCGCTGACGAGGTCGTGGTCATCGATGCCCGCGACGACCTGCTCGCGCTCGACCTGCTCCGCCCGTCGGTCGATCCCTACCGGCTGGTTGGGCGTCGAGCGGCGCTGCTCGACGCGCTCGGAGCGCTGCCCGGGGTGAGCGTCGGTGCCGACACCGACCTGTGCGCTGAGGGCATGCTCGGCTGGATCGGCGACGACGCCGAACGTGGTATCGCGGCACTGGACCGGGCTCAAGAGATGGCCGAGGAGATCGACCGGGTGATCGCCGCACGGGCGATCGTGTTCTCCACCGGGCCAGAGGTGGCGACCGGGCAGATCGAGGACACGAACAAACCCTGGATCATGTCCCGATTGGCCGGGGCGGGGTACTCGGCGACGGCGGGGGAGGACCTCCCCGACGACCCGACCCGGATCGCGGCGGCGCTGCGCGAAGCCGCCGAGGAGCGCGGCTTCGGCCTCATCGTGACCACTGGCGGAGTGGGCGCCGAAGGCAAGGACGGCACCGTGGAAGCGCTGCTGTGCGTTGACCCAGGTGCGGCCACCCCGCACTTGTTCCTCGTCGAGCAAGGCATCGGCCGGCACGCCAAGCCAGCGGTGCGCATCGGTGTGGGAAGCTTCGCCGGCGCACTCATCGTCTGCCTGCCGGGGCCGCACATCGAGGCCGCTGAAGGGGCCCAGGCCCTCGTCGCGGCGCTGGCAAGGACCCGGGATCCGGTCGACATCGCCACGGCGATCGCCCAGAGGTTGCGGCAGCGCCTGCACGCCGGCGCATTGGCGCGAGGCCACCGATGACCGACGTGGTGCTGGATCACTCCCGAGCCGAACGCATCGGACTTGGCGAGGCGGTGTTGTGCGACGCCAAGACTGTGCCGCAACTCGTGGCGGTCCTGGACCGAGCCGCCGAGACCGGCCTGGCCATGCTGCTCACCCGCCTCGTGCCGGAGCAGTACGCCAGCCTCCCCGTGCGGCACTCCGCCGGACTGGACTACGACGCGATCTCGAGGACCGCGTTCCTCGGCCAGCCAATGCCGACCAGGGGACCGGCCAGGATCGCGGTGGTCACCGGGGGCACCTCGGATGAGCGGGTGGCCGGCGAAGTGCTGCGCACCCTGACCTTTCATGGGCATGCCGCGCTGCGGGTGGGCGACGTGGGAGTGGCTGGGCTGTGGCGGCTACAAGCCCGGGTGCCTGAGATTGCCGAGTATCCGGTGGTGATCGCGATCGCTGGGCTCGAGGCCGCACTGCCGACCGTGTTGGCCGGGCTGGTGCGCGGTCTGGTGATCGGCGTCCCGGTGTCCACCGGCTACGGGGTCGCCGAGGGCGGCCGAACCGCGCTGCACAGCATGCTTGCCAGCTGCGCCAACGGCCTGGTCACGGTCAACATCGACAACGGCTTCGGTGCGGCCTGCGCGGCGCTGCGGGCACTGGGCGCGGCAGAGCGGAGCAGCGGATGACGGTCGGAGCCGAGTCGATGGAGCTGACCGGCGGACTCGCGAGCGTGCTTCGAGGTCTGCGCCGTGTCGCGGTCGCGGTCAGTGGCGGTGTGGACAGCATGACCCTGGCCGCCTTCGCTGACCAGCTTGTTGATGTCGAGGCCGAGATGTTTCACGCGGTATCGGCCGCGGTCCCGAGCTCGGCCACGGCGCGGGTGCGGCGGCACGCCGAAGAGCGCGGATGGCGGCTGCGCATCATCGACGCCGGCGAGTTCAACGACCCTGACTACCGGGCGAACCCGGTGAATCGCTGCTTCTACTGCAAGACCCATCTGTATGGCGCGATCGTTGCGCGGACTGATGCGGCGGTGGTCTCCGGCACGAACACGGACGACCTCACCGACTACCGCCCGGGGCTGAGCGCGGCCGGCAACCACGGCGTTCAGCATCCGTTCGTCGCGGCAGGGCTGGACAAGGCCGGTGTCCGCGCCATAGCTCGCGTGCTAGGCCTCACCGACGTCGCCGAGTTACCCGCCGCACCTTGCCTGGCCAGCCGCATCGAAACCGGAATCCCCATCATGCCGCGCACCCTCGGGATGGTCGACGAGATCGAGACAGCAATACGCGCCGCCATCAACCCTGAAGCGGTGCGTTGCCGAGTACAGACCGACAAGGTGGTCATCGAGCTCGACGAACCGACACTCAGCCGGATCTCCGACGCCGAACGCACTCAGATAGCTGTCCGAGCCGAGGCGGCATGGACGTCCGGCGGGCGCGAACCGCTACCCATCGAATTCGCTCGCTACCGTCGCGGCGCCAGTTTTCGGCATTCGACGCCAGGTGATATGCCGGCGATGCGGACGGCGTACTCCCCGTACAAGTAGGCCACCCGCTCCTCGGATAGCTCGCCGTCGGGGCGGAACCAGGTCGGAACGGCCTCGCACATCTCGATGATCGCGAACGCACCCACCTTCGAGCTGTCAACGACGAATACGCCTTCCCGCTCGCCACGTTCGAGCATCTCCTCGATGCGGTGTCGGTAGTCGTTGCGCCGCACGAGAATGCCGGGCAGGTCGGCGTCGTCCGCCCAGGCGAAGTCGCGGGTCGTGACGATGGACTGACGAGGGAACCGGGCGAAGTACCGGACCTGGGTCTCCGCGGTGCGGCGCAGCTGCTCGACCACATCGTTGGTGCCGGCGACGGCATCTGTCTGGGCGGCGAGGACCGCGTCGAGCGTGCTCAGCACGATGTCGCGCAGTAACTCGCCCTTCGAGCGCACGTGGCTGTAGAGGCTCGTGGGCCCGATTCCCAGCGCATCGGCGATGTCACGCATCCCGGTCGAGCGGTATCCGCGCGCCGCGAAGAGAGCTAGGGCGGCCTCGCGGACGTCCGACAGCTGGTTGGGAGTCCGAGTCGCCCGGCGCGCCCGCCCAGTGGGTAGGCCCGCTCGGGGTTTCGCCATCCTGGCCTCCTGTCAATATGACCGTAGAACGACTGCTGGTGCGAAACACCTATGGAAGCACGCTCGGACGTGAAGAACCAGCTCACAGGCGATCTTTTTGCGCCCTTATCAGCCGGTTGACACCTGCGGAGGCGAGGATCTATCGTGCCATAACGAACACTCGTTCCGACAATGTGCGTCGACCACCGACGGAAGGCTGCCGTGACTGACTACAAGAAGATCCTCTTCGAGCGCAACGGAGTGATCAGCACGATCACATTCAACCGGCCGGAGTCGCACAATGCGATGGACCGCGAGATGTCAGACGAGCTGCAGGACGCCGTGCGCAGGGTCAAGCGGGACCGTGAGTGCCGTGTCCTGATCTTCCGCGGTGCCGGCGATACGTTCTGCGCCGGCGACGACATCAAGGAGTTCCTCACCTGGACCGACGATGACCCGTACTGGCAGGCCCGGCAGTACCAGGAGACCGCCCAGACGATCGAGGACCTCACCCCGATCACGATCGCGGCGGTAGATGGCGTCTGCACCGGTGGCGGTCTTGAGCTGACCCTGACCTGTGATTTCGTGATCGCCACCGACCGGAGCCGGTGGGGGATGCCGGAGATCGACTGGGACATCACCCCGGGGTGGGGCGGCGTTACCAGGCTTGCTCGGTTCGCGGGCCGGCGCAAGACCAAGGAATGGAACCTGATCGGGCAGCTGTTCGACGCCGCGACCGCCGAGCGGTACGACCTGATCAACCGGGTGGTCCGGCCGGAGGACCTGAATGCGCAGGTTGACGCGCTGATCGAGGTCATGTTGGCGAAGAACCCGGTGACCGTCAGGCGTTCCAAGTTCGCGCTGAACAAGGGGGCGGATCTGCCGCTGTCGGGCGCGATGGCGTTCGAGATCCCGATCCAGCCGTTCGCGAGCAAGCCGGGTCGGTTCGCCACCGACGGGATGGAGGACTTCTCCGACCCCGCCGCGCGTGCGGAGCGCCGGAAGGTGTCCAAGACGTTCTGGCAGGACTGAGTGCCGAGGCTTCGCTGCCCTCGGGTCCGGCTGGCGCCCTGAAGGGCGTCGGCCGGACCTGGCGAAAGGAGCCTTCCGTGGGCCTGAACCTGTCCGTGCTGCTCACCGACTCCGCCCGTCGCCACCCGGATCGACCGGCGTTGCGGATCCGCGGCGCGGTAGTGACCTACCGGAGTCTGGACGAAGCCAGCGACCGCGCCGCGGCCGGGCTGCGCGCGGCGGGCGTTGCGCCGGGGCGCACCGTCGCGCTCATGCTGCCGAACGGGCTCGACTTTGTGGTGGCTTACTTCGGAGCCCTCAAGGCCGGGGGCACCGTCGTCCCGCTCAACGTCCTGCTCCGCGCTGGTGAGCTCGAGCACTGCCTCGGCGACTCCGGCGCGCACATGTTGATCGTCGGCGAACACGAGGCATGCGAGGTGCTGCCCATCGCGGCCCGACTCGCTGTCCGGCACGTCTACATCGCCGGCAGCAGTGGGACGTTCGCTGAGCTGCTCGACGCGACGCTGCCTCTCGCCGCGCCGGTGGACACCGATCCCGGGTCCGACGCGGTACTGCTGTACACCTCGGGCACCACTGGTCGCGCCAAGGGGGCGAGGCTGACCCATTCCGGGCTGGCGTGGGTCGCGGAGTCCATCGCCGTCCGGATGCTGCGGCTTACCCCGGACGACGTGGTGTACCTGGCTTTGCCGCTGAGCCATATCTTCGGGCTCAACGCCTTGCTGAACGTCGCGTTGTTGGCCGGGGCGTCGATCGTGCTGGAGGAGCGGTTCGACCCCGACCGGGCGCTGACCCTGGCAGAGGAGCACGCGGTGACCGTGTTCGCGGGCGTCCCGGCGATGTCCATCGGTCTGCTGGCCGCACACCGTCGACGCCCGGTTGCGCTGCCGGCGCTGCGTGTCGCCCTGCTTGGCGGACAGTCGGTTCCAGGTGAGGTGCGCACCGCGTTCACCGAGACCTTCGGCTGCCGCACGATCGAGTCCTACGGAGTTTCCGAGGTCTCGTCGGCTGTGGCCGCGACGCCCATCGACACCTCGGCGAAGCAAGGATCAGTGGGGAAGCCCATCTGGGGCGCCGAGTTCGCGATCGTGGACGAGGACGACCGGCGCTGCCCGGCCGGGCAGGCCGGGGAGATCCTGGTACGCAGCGTCGGGATGATGGCCGGCTACCACAACCTGCCAGGGGCCACCGCCGAGGCGGTGCGCGACGGCTGGTTCCACACCGGGGACATCGGGCTCCTCGACGCCGACGGCGACCTGTTCGTCGTCGACCGGAAGAAGGACATGATCATTCGTAGTGGCTACAACGTTTACCCGCGTGAGGTCGAGGAAGTGCTCTACCGGCACGCTGCGGTCCTCGAGGCCGCCGTGATCGGGGTGCCCCACGAGCTGCACGGCGAGGAGATCGCGGCCGCGATCCGACTGCGCCCCGGAACCACCGCCACCGCCGCGGAGCTACGCGAATTCACCCGGGAACGGCTGGCTGCTTACAAGTACCCGCGGATCGTGGCATTCCTCGACGAACTGCCGGCCAGCTCCACCGGAAAGCTGCTCAAGCGGGCCATCGACATCGACGAGCTGCAGCGCACCGCGGCCAAGCAGGAGGCCGAGCAAGTGGGCAAGAACGGGGCCGCCGTCGCCGAGGAAGGACGCTGACATGGCGTGGGACTTCGCCGCGCGGGTGCGTGCCGGGCTGTCGGGTTGGCTGACCGGCGAGGTCGGCGAGCCGGTCGCGGTCGGGTTCCTCGAGCCGACGCCGGGCAACGGCGGCACCGGCTTCCAGGCCGTGCTCGACATCGGCGGGCGCCGACAGCGGGTCGCGGTGCGGCTGGCCGCGTCCGGTGTGCCCGAAGTCGGCACCAACGACGTGCGCAGGCAGGAGCGGCTGATGCGGGCACTGGCCGTTCGGGACGTACCGGTTGCGCGGGTGCTGTGGTCGACGTCGGACGCCCGGTGGTTCGGTGGCAGCGCGGTGGTGGTCGAGTGGGTGGACGGCAAGCCGCTGCACCTGAGCCGTGCGGACCTGTCCGCGCCCGCGACACCCGCCCAGCGCCCAGAGATGGTGCTGCGGGCGGCGGAGGTGCTGGCCCGGCTGCACAGGGTCGACGCCGACGTCCTGCTCGTCGACGGGCAGGCCGCGGACTCGACGGCGGACCCGACGCAGGAGCCTCGGCGGTGGCTTGAGGTGCTGCGCCGGCTCGAACGCGACTCGGGGTTCGAACCGGAACTGGTCGCGCGGGCCCGGCGGGTCGGCGAGGCGCTGGTGCGCGACGCACCGCCGGGGATGGCGTGGGGCCTGCTGCACGGCGATTTCCAGACGAACAACATCCTCTACCGCAACCGGCGGCTGGTGGCGGTGGTGGACTGGGAGCTGGCCCTGGTCGGGCCACACGCCCTCGATGTGGCCTGGCTCGCGCTGTTTGGCGATCCGTCGGCATGGGCCCCGGAGCACCGGAGGGGAATGCGTGTGGTGGTGGAACCGGAGCGGGTCGTCGAGCGCTACCGAGAGGCCGGCGGCGCACCGTTGCACGGGTTGGACTGGTGCCGGGCGCTGGCGTGCTTCCGGTTCGCCGTGATCAGCCTGTACAACCTCCGCCTGCACCGCACCGGCAAGCGCGAGGACTCCGCATGGGAGGGCTTCGCGCCATCCGTGCCGTACCTGCTCGACGCGGCCTTGACCGTCCGATCCACCAGGAGCCCGGAATGAGCTACCCGACGCCCGCGCAGAGGTTCGACCTGACCGGCCGGGTGGCGGTGGTGACCGGGGGCAGCCGAGGGCTGGGCGCGGCGATGGTCCGCGGTTTCGCGGCGGCTGGCGCGGACGTGGTGATCGCCAGCCGCAACGCCGAATCCTGCCGGGCGCTCGCCGACGAGGTGAAGCAGAACACCGGCCGCCGTGCGCTCGCGGTCGGTTGCCACGTCGGGCACTGGGACGAAGTGACCGGGCTGGCCGATGCCGCCTACGCCGAATTCGGCCGAGTCGACGTGCTGGTCAACAACGCCGGGATCGCACCGCTGTACCCCGATATCCCGAGTATCACCGAGGCGCTGTGGGACAAGGTGTTCGACGTCAACCTCAAGGGACCATTTCGGCTCAGCCAGCTCGTCGGCACCCGGATGGTCGACGCCGGCGGCGGGGCGATCATCAACATCTCCACGGCCGGAACGTTCAAACCGCGACCGGAAATCGTGCCCTACGCGGCGGCCAAGGCCGGGATCAATGTGCTGACCGAGGCATTGGCGCACGCATTCGGCCCGACCGTGCGGGTCAACGCCATCGTGCCCGGGACCTTCTTCAGCGACATCAGTAAGGCCTGGGACATGGAACAGTTCGCCCGCGACTCCGAGGCATTCGCCCTGCGTCGCGGTGGTGAGGTCGACGAGATCGTGGGCGCCGCCCTCTACCTCGCCTCCGACGCGGCCAGCTACACCACTGGCGCCCTGCTGCGGGTCGACGGAGGCTACTGCTGAGGTCCCACTGCCGCCCGACCAACTGATGAGGAATGGCATGCGCATCGGCATCCAGTTGCCCAGCTTCAGCTACCCCACCGGCTCGGACATAGCCACCACGTTCGCGCGTATAGCCGGAGAGGCGGACGAGGTCGGCCTGCACAGCCTGTGGGTGATGGATCACTTCTTCCAGATCGGCTCCGTCGGAAAACCCGAGGAGCCGATGCTCGAGAGTTGGTCGGCGCTCGCCTATGCCGCCGCTGTCACCAAGCGGATCACGCTTGGCACGCTGGTCACCGGCGCGGTGTACCGACACCCTGGAATTCTGGTCAAGACCGTCACCACCCTCGACGTACTCTCGGGCGGGCGGGCCTGGTTGGGCATCGGTGCGGCCTGGTACGAGGAGGAATCCCTCGGCCTTGGCATTCCGTTCCCGCCGCTCGCTGAGCGGTTCGAGCGGCTCGAACAGACCCTGCAAATCGCCCGCCAGATGTGGGCGGGTGACGAGTCACCGTTCGCGGGAACGCATTACCAGCTGAGCCGGCCACTGAACTCGCCGTCCCCGGTGCGTCACCCACACCCACCGATCCTGATCGGTGGTGGCGGAGAGAAAAAGACGCTACGTCTGGTCGCCAAGTACGCCGACGCCTGCAACCTCTTCGACACTCCAGAGCTGCCCCGCAAGCTGGAGGTGCTGCGCGAGCACTGTGCCCGTGAGGGCCGGGACTACAGCGAGATCGAAAAAACGGTGGTGTGCGCTTTGCCGGGCGATGCGACCCTGGCCCAGGCGATCGACGTGTGCGGCAGGCTCGCCGAGCGCGGCATCGATCAAGTGATCTTCTCGCGGGCGACCGCACACGAGCCAGGCGCGGTGACGATGCTCGGCGACGTCGTCGAACACGGGAGCGCAATGACGCATTCGTAGAACCACGCCGAATCGCGCAGCACCGGTTAGGGGACTTGCCCTCGGTCATGAGCTCCAGCACTTCCCGCGTGCGGTTCTCAATCAGTCGTCTCTCGAAAGAGCGCGGATGGGGGTCTGTTGATTCGCGGTCATGTGTGTGGCGGCGGCGTCGAGCAGCTGCTCGACCGCTGCGACCTCGTCCGGGTTGCGTGGCGCGTAGACCAACACGAATGCGGGCGGTGCGCCCGCGGCGCGGCCTGCTGCCGGATGCAGCTCGGCCCAGCGGTGCTCGATGGCTTGGGCCGCGTCGCCCGGGGCCAGCACGACGTGGAATGAGCCGTCGGAGTGGATGTGGCAGATCTCGCCGCCGGAGACCTGACCGTCGGGGTGGATGGGCAGGCCGCGCGCGGCGAATGCCGCGTCGTTGTGCTTTTCGAAGTAACTCTGGCGCATGGCCAGGGTAGGTCGGGTAGCGACGAACGAGGCGATGGTGAGGGTGGAGGTGAACTCTGGGCCCGGGAATTGATCGAGCTGGCGATGCGGGATCGGGTAAGGCGCCACCTTCGGCCGCGGCCCGGGCCGCAGGGGCAGCGGCCCGGTGAGGTGGCCGGACCCCGTCAAGCCTGAGGTGTCGAATGGATCGCCCCGCCATACCCGAGCCCGCACAACCGCCATGGTGAGCCACCCACGAGCGGTGTTGGGCAGGCCGCCCGGGCCAAGCGCTACCCACCCGCGGTAATCCCGCACCACCCAAGCGGCGGCGAGCGCGACCGCGGCGAGTACAACCCGTACCCATGGACCGGACCATCCGCGACGAGCCTGGAGTTCGCTCCCGAGAGCCATGGTCGACAACTTCCTCTTGGGTCGAGCCCTCAAATGATATTTAATATTCCATGGACAATTTAAAGCACGAGAAGCCAGAGGACCGCCGCTAGGGGGTCCCAGTGTGGATCGCTGCGTGTTCCGTCGGGCCGGCTGGGGCGGTTCGCGCTGCTACATGGCCGGTAGCGAGGGCGGCCAGTGCATCCGGGTCCGGCAGCTGGCCATCCCCGCGCCACGTGACGTGCAGGTCGGGCCGGACCAGGATTAGGCGGTACCCCTCGTAGACGGACTCGGCGGCGGCGGACCGCAGCTCGAACGTGGCGAACGGTGCGCCGAGCCGGGCGAAGGCGCGGGCGAGGCCGTTGGCGTGCTCGGCGGCACCGGGGGAGTGCAGCAGTGTGAAGCCGCGCCCCAGATGGTCTTGGACCGCCGTCCAGTCATCCATCCAGATGTGTGGCAACCGGGCACCCGGCCAGGTCGTGGGGGTGAAGACGGAGCTGTCCGGGTCCGGGCCTGGCCCGTTCTCGTCCATGATCAGCGGAGAGTCCACGTACCGGTAACCGAGCTCGATCCCGAGCAGGTCGTTGCTCAAGCGCTGCTCCCGGTCGGCGAGCTGCGTGAGTTCGGCCCGCACCCGCTTCCCCCCGGGGGTGTCGGAGGTCATGTCGGGCCGCCACAGGGCGCGCCACCGCCGTCGACCCTCGGCCGCTTTGCGTGAGGCGGCTATATTGCGCGCGCCGATCGGCCGGCGCTCGAGGCCGTAGGACTCCAGCAGCTGGGCACCGCCCCAGCCGTGCAGCGTCCCGGCGAGCTTCCACGCCAGGTCAACCGCGTCCCCGGCACCGGTGTTCATGCCGAGGCCGCCGGTCGGGATGACCAGGTGCGCCGCGTCGCCGGCGAGGAATACCCGTCCGTCGCGATACCGGTCGGCCAGCATCAGGTGTTGGGTCCATTGTCCGACGTGGAGGGTCTTGTACAGCACTGGCATCCCGACGAGCGACTCGAACAGACGGGGCATCGCCTCGTCGCTGTCCGCCCCGACGGCGTGCAGTGAGAAGTGCCGCGTGTCGTCCTGCACGATGAGAAACGACGCTGCCTCGTCGGCGAAATGGTAGTGGTTGCCTTTGCCGATCGGGATCCTCGCGAACAGGTCCGGGCAGTGGAAGAAGGCCTGCCGCATTGTCAGGTGCGAGTCACCGTGGAGCTCGATGCCCAGGTTGCGGCGGACTGTACTGCTGGCGCCGTCGCAGCCCACGAGATAGCGCGCCCGCACCGTCCGCTCCGGCCCATCCGCGGAGCCCAGCTGCGCCGTAACGCCGTGATCGTCCTGCGTGAAATCGGTCAGCTCGCAGCCGAACTGGACGGTGACCCCGGGCGTGGTCTCCGCCACCTGGCGCAGCAGCGGCTCGAGGGTGTACTGGGAGATCAGCTGTGCAGGCTCGAGCGGCATGCAGCCATCGTTGACCAGCTGCCCGATGGCCTTCAGCTCGCTGACCGACGGGTACCTGTGGTGTACGAGCGGGGGCCGGGTGAGCGAGTCGGCGCAGATGAAGACGTCCATTGGCACGTCGTTGGGCAGCCCGGCGGCGCGTACCCGGTCGGCGATGCCCATCCGGTGGAAGTACTCCATGGTGCGCGGATTGCAGCGCTCCATCTTCGGCAGGTGCCCCGGCTCCGCCCGCCGCTCGACCAGCTCGCAGCGGACCCCCTGCTGGCCCAACTCGATCGCCAGGATCAGGCCAACCGGGCCGCCGCCGACAATCAGGACATCGAGGTCGCTCATGCTGTCAGTCCTTCCGCCCACCTAGCCGGTGGCCCGCGGAGCAGCGACCTTGCCGGTATGCGGACTATTGTCCGAGATTTTGCTCCAGTAGCTGGGACGGGTCAACTCCTGGGCTGAGAGGCGGTCAGTTTGAGCAAGCGTCGTCGCGATTCGACAAATCGAAAATGTCCGGCCTGCCGTCGCGCCGGCCGGATTCCTAGGCGGCTTGGGGGTCGGGTGGATTGAGAGCGCGCGTCCAGCCGATCGCGTCGGAGCTCGCGCGGGGGCGCGATGGCCTGAGCCAGCCCAGTCCGCGCCATCTCGTTCGCGGGTGCCAGGGTATCTCTTGACAAGCTCCCCTGGACGATGGATCGTACCACTGCGTCCGTATACCGGACAATAGTCCGGTCAATGCTAGGCCGGAGGAGGACTACGACAGTCGTGTCGGGGACCGTCAGTCCGTAGGAGGAGGTGCCCACGATTTAGCTCGTGTTATGCGTAAAGGTTGTCGCGATGCTTGGTCTCATCCAAGGAGGTGCGTATGCCCGTTGTTGTAGAAGTTGTAACCTTCAAGCTTGCACCTGGTGCGACCGTTGGGCATTTCGCTCCGGTCGACCACGCGATGAAACGCGATTACATTTCGAGCGAACTCAAATGGGGGTGAAGCCGGACGCTATTGCATATGTCGTGGTCGGGGGTGGATGGGCGGGCTGCGTCGTTGCCGCGCGCCTGAGCGAGGACCCGCGCACTCGCGTCCTGATGCTCGAAGCCGGTGGAGAGAACTTCCACGAGCACGGATACTACGCCAGTGGTGTGCCCGGCATGTGGGGCGATGAGACGAACTGGGGTTTCTCATCGACTCCGCAATCTGAGCTTGGCGGGCGCACTATCAACCATCCGCGCGGCCGGGTGATCGGCGGTTCGGCCGCGATCAATCTAGGGTCGTGGTCGCGCGGCATCGCGGACGACTATGACAGCTGGGAGCGAGCCGGCGCTTCGGGGTGGGACTGGCCATCCGCGCTTAATATCTACCGGCGGGCCGAGGCCAGCCTTCGGCCCGATAATTTGCGTCGCGGCCGCAACGGCCCGCTGCGCCTTGCGGATGTGCCTGTCGGCAGTCAGATGACGGAACTGTTCCGCGAAGCATGCGTCACCGCGGGCATTGGTGTAACAGGCGATCACAATGGAGCAAAATTCGAGGGATTTGACCGGTGGGAAGCGATCTTCCCCGGTGGGCGGAGGCGCAATTCCGCGGAAGCTTACCTTGGAACAACCGTACGTTCGCGGGAGAATCTCGAGGTTGTCACTGGAGCGTTCGTCACCAGAGTCGTGATCGAGAATGGCCGCGCGGTGGGTGTCGAGTACGAGGTGGCGGGAGAGCGACGGCATGCCCTGGCGTCGTGCGAGGTGGTGCTGTGCGCGGGCACATTTCAGTCGCCCCAGTTGCTGATGCTGTCGGGTGTGGGGCCGGCCGACCATTTGCGCGCCCACGGCATCGAGGTTGTCGCCGACCATCCTGGCGTCGGAGCCAATCTGATCGACCATCCGAATTTCTCCATCGGCGCCGCGGCCGCCTCGGGCGGGGTCGCCCCGGTCAAGCCTGATCCCGACGATGCTGAGCAACTTGAGACGTGGCGGCATACCGGCGACGGTCCGTTGTCGCTGTTCCAGAATCCGGCCATCGCCTTTGTTCGCTCCAGCCGCGATCTGGCCCATCCCGATATCGAGCTTCTGTTTCAGATCAATCCGCCGGTGGACCTGTCCGACGATCTGACAACGGGAGGATTCTCGATCATGGTGGCGAATGTGCATCCGAAGAGCCGAGGGCAGGTTCGCCTGGCGTCGTCCGACCCGCACACCGCTCCTTTGATCGACTTCCGGTACCTGAGCGATCCCGAGGACCTTTCCGCCATGATCGGAGGCACGCGGGTGGCCATGCGGATTGCCGCGACCCCGCCGCTGGCGCCCTACGTCGCGCGCCGTAACTACGATCCGAGGGCGTCCGACGCGCAGATCGGCGCCTCCATCCGGTCCAATTCGGAGTCGATGTTCCATCCGGTGGGAACCGCGCGCATGGGCGCAGTCGGTGATCCGTTGGCGGTGCTCGACCCTCGGCTGCGAGTTCGCGGGATCAACGGACTGCGAGTCGTTGACGCGTCGGCGATGCCTGGCATCGTCCGCGGTCACACCATGGCACCCGTGCTGTACGTCGCGGAGCGCGGCTGTGAGCTGATACGGCGAGAAGCGGAGTGATCTTCACAGTCTCTTTTCGCACTGTGAATCACGTCATTTAGTTCTTGGTTCTCAAGTTGAGGGAGTCAACACATGCCTGATATCGCTACTCGAGGGCTACTCATCAATGGAAAGGAAGTTGCCGCCTCTAGCGGCAAGGTCGCGGCGGACGTGTCGCCATGGTCGGGGGAGCCGTACGCATACGTTGCGGCGGCTACCGTCGCCGATGTCACGGCGGCTGTGGATGCGGCGGCGGTCGCCTTTCCGGCATGGTCGGCAATGGGCCCCTACGCCAGGCGTCTCATATTTCTACGTGCCGCCGATCTAGTTGCGTCCCGCGAGAAGCAGGCCGCCGAGATGCTGGCCGGCGAAGTGGGCGCGGCCCGGCCATATGCGGAGTTCAATGTCAAACTATGCGCGGATATCCTACGCGAAGCCGCGGCCGCTATCACTCAGCCGTGCGGTCAGATACTCGCCACCGACACTCCTGGCGCGTACTCAATCGCGCAACGCGTGCCACTGGGTGTGGTCGCCGCGATCTCGCCGTGGAACGCACCACTGGTTCTTGGTATCCGGTCGATTGCGATTCCGCTCGCTATGGGCAACACCGTCGTCATGAAGCCTAGCGAGGACGCCCCAATTTCTTGCGGGCTGTTCCTCGCAGATATCCTGACCGAAGCCGGGTTGCCTACTGGCGTGCTCAACGTGGTGACGAACAACCTGGAGAACGCGGGCGATGTGGTTTCGACCCTTATCGCGGATCCACGGGTGCGCCTGGTCAATTTCACGGGCTCAACCAAGGTCGGACGCATCATCGGGATTCAGGCAGCGGAGAATCTCAAGCCCGCGGTCCTGGAGTTGGGTGGAAAGAACGCGGTGATTATATTAAAAGATGCCGACATTGACTACGCTGTCTCGGCGGCGACGTTCGGCGCCTTTATGAACTCAGGCCAGGTCTGCATGGCGGCCAACAGGGTCATCGTGCACCGCGACGTCGCCGAGGAGTTCACCGCAAAATATGTTGAGCGCGTCGCCAACCTTCCCTATGGCGACCCGTCGGACCCGAACACCGTGGTCGGCCCAGTCGTGAACATTCGGGCGGCGCAACGAGTGTCTGCCCTAGTTGGTGACGCCGTCGCGAAAGGGGCGACCCTGCTCACCGGCACCGGAGAGACGGAGGGCGAGCAGCGGACGCTGCTCAAACCCATCGTGCTGACAAACGTAACGAAGGACATGGATATCTGGTACGACGAGATCTTTGGTCCAGCCACTGTCATCTATGTCGTTGACAGCGCCGACGAGGCAATCAAATTGGCCAATGACACTGAATACGGCCTAACCGGCGGAGTGATATCGGAGAACTTGACCGACGCTCTCGATGTGGCGCGTCAAATGCGCACAGGGATCGTCCATATCAACGATCAAAGTATCGGGGACGAACCGATGGCACCGTTCGGCGGCATCAACAACTCCGGCTATGGAAAATTCGGCGGCACCGCCGGACTTGACAATTTTACCGAGCTTCGTTGGATTACTGTACAAGCTGCTGGACACGCGACCTATGCGTTCTGACTGATACGCGACTCAGCAGACTGATCCGGGGACTCAATAAGCACACGCCAAAACATCCTCATCAAAGTGGACCGCCAGACGGCCGCCGCCGCACGCGTCCGCGCGTAGTGGCGGGAACCCAATCACCGTTGGTGCTGCCGCAGGGCGGCTGCTCCGACCGGAAATACGTGGAGGTTCCAGCCCAACCGGCGGACTCCTTTATCGAGGCCGCAACGCCGCCGGTGCACGGGAGGCAGCGCATGCCTCCTATGCGCCGTCGGTGTCCGCCGAGTTGTCCGAGCCGCCCCGGTGAGGGTTGGTCTGGGCAGCGGCCCTCGACGGAGGATGGCGCACTATCCTCGGCATCCCCGCCGCGGACCGCACGTGGTCGGACGAGCTCTGGGCCAGTTTGCGCAACGCGGGCAGATCGACGTCAACGAGCGTGCGGCCGCGTTTGCGGAACTGACCTCTCACGAGCACGGAGTCGACGTTGGAGACGTCCGCGCTGCTGACCACCGTGGCCACCGGGTCGAGCAGGGGGAACGTGTTGACGTCGTCGGCCCTGATCATGACGAGGTCCGCATCCTTGCCTGGGGTGATCGAGCCGATCTTATGGTCGAGGCCACAGGCTCGGGCCCCG
>Ga0137413_10000104_pt1 | contig 21191 bp, 17 predicted proteins | sample CZODoug2_1_16fun_FD_108280 | JGI IMG/M metagenome (GOLD analysis project Ga0137413, IMG submission 108280) | Vadose zone soil fungal communities from Angelo Coast Range Reserve, California, USA - CZODoug2_1_16fungal (Illumina Assembly) | ecosystem: Environmental > Terrestrial > Soil > Vadose... | reverse complement strand
TACGCCGAGCACGTGGCCGAGGCCGGAATGGCGATGCCCACGACGCCGGCGTTTTTCCCGATCGCGGCCGGACCCGATCTTCTGGTCGGGCCAGCAAGCCCGATTGTGCTGCCAGCCGAGGCACCGGCGCAGGTCGATTACGAGGCCGAGTTGGCCGTGGTCATCGGCTCCCCGGCTCGCGATGTCGCCGTCGAAGACGCTTGGCGACACATCGGGGGCTTCACCGTGGCGAACGACGTCTCGGCCCGCGACGTCCAGCTCCGGGGGATGCGCGGCGGGGCCGTCGTCGACTTGGGATTGATCGAGCGGGCCAAGTCGTTCCCGACCTTCAAACCGCTCGGCCCGGCTGTCGTTACCTTGGACGAGCTGGGCCGATCGCCGGACCTGGCTATCACCACCCGGGTCAACGGTGTGCCACGGCAACAGGGTCGGACGAGCGAGATGCTCTTCCCGGTGGCCGAGCTCGTCGCTGCTGTCTCGGCGAGGATCCCGCTCTCGGTGGGCGACGTCATCCTCACCGGAACACCCGCGGGCGTGGCTGCTTCGGGGGAGTACCTCAGTGCGGGTGATGTTGTCGAGGTGACCGTCGAGGGCATCGGCTGCCTGCGTAACGAGGTGATCATGGAAGGCGGCTGAGACGAGAGAAGCGCGAGACCGCCCCGGGGTGAACGGCGCGCCGCCCGCACGAGCGGTTCGCTGACCAGGCCGTATCGGTGGGCAGGCGCCTGGACTATGCGGTCGCGGGGAGCATGCGGGCGGTTGGAGGTCTGAGGACAGCGCGCAAAGCCGCGTTGGCGAGCTCATCACCGCGGGATCGCCCAGACAGAGCGTCAGGGCGAACGAGCAGCTCTGCTGGACGTGCTGGACGACCTTTTGCAGCTCAGCGCGTGTCAACGGCAGCAGTTCGACCGGTATTGACAACTCCTCCGACCCGGTGAGTGTGCCTCCTGCTCAGACCGCCCTGTGGATGATGCGTTGGAAGCCCGAGATCAACGCGTTCGCACGTTCGGTGACCGCTGGCCGGCCGCCGAGACCTACTGATCAGACCGCCGGAAACACCGATCACGGGATAGACCCGTGGCCCACAGCGGAGCGGGGTGCTGGTGTTGGTGCCCGGGTCGTCGGGGTGATCCGTTGTGTTTGACCCGTTCTTGTGGTGTGGGGTCCAATTCAGGGTGTATGCGCGATATCAGGGGGTATCGGTATGGGGTTGCGCCTGGGGCGGGCGGTGTGCAAGTCAGGGGACATGCCGCCCGGTCGATGCTGGCCGGGGGTGACGCGTTCTGGCGAAGCCGCGGCGAGCCATGCCTGTGGGCGAGGATGTCGTTGCCACGCGGGCGAAGCGCTCGCCGAGGGGCGCGGGCGTGCACGAAGCTAGCGTGGGGCGTGTCGTTGCCCTTTCTGGTGGTGCGGGCGAACCGAGTCGGCGGACGCGGAGTCTGCCAGCGGAGTTGACCAGCTTTGTGGGGCGCCGGCGGGAGATTGCCCAGCTCACTTCGCGTGTTGCAACTCATCGGCTGGTCACTCTCACGGGGCCGGGCGGCAGTGGGAAGAGCAGGCTGGCCCTGCGGGTCGCGGCGGGAGTGGCGGATCGGTTCACCGACGGTATGTGGCTGATCGAGTTGGCCGCGTTGTCGGATGTCGACTTGCTAGAGGCGGCTGTCTGTTCAGTGTTGGGGGTACGTGAGGTCCCGGGGCGTTCGTTGCGGGAGCGTCTGATCGACGAGCTGGACACCAGCTCCGCCCTGTTGGTACTGGACAACTGCGAGCACCTCATCGAGGGCTGTGCCGCGTTAGTTGATTTCCTGCTGCATTCCTGCAATGCGGTGCACGTGTTGGCTACCAGCCGAGAGGCGTTGAGCGTCGGTGGCGAGATGGCGTGGCTGGTTCCGCCGCTGTCCTCTCCGGAGCCGAGACAGGCCGACAGCACGAAGGACTTGCTCGGTTCGGAAGCCGCGCAGTTGTTCGTGCAGCGCGCCTCGGCTGCCGCTTCGAGGTTCGCGCCGACTGAGCGGAATGCGGCCGCGATCGCCGAGTTGTGTCACAAACTCGACGGGATGCCACTGGCGATCGAGTTGGCGGCGGCGCGGGTCGGGTCGTTGTCGGTGCCGCAGCTCGTGCAGCGACTGGGTGACTCGCTCGCGTTGTTGACCGGCGGTCCGCGCACGGCCTCACCTCGTCATCGCACGTTGCGAGCCACGCTGCGCTGGAGCTATGAGCTGCTTGACGAGCGCGAGCGGATATTGCTTGCTCGGCTATCGATGTTTGCCGGGGGGTGGACGGTAGAAGCGGCGGAGGCGGTAGGCAGCGGCGAGGGCATCGCGGCCGAGGAAATCGTGGACGCTCTTGGTGGGCTGGTGGCAAAGTCGATGATTCAAGCCGAGCCCGGCACTGGGAATGCCGTGCGCTACACGATGTTGGAGCCGCTGCGGCAGTTCGGACACGAACTGCTCGACGAAACCACGGACGTGGATCGCAGGCGAGATCGGCACGCCGAGTACTACTTGAGCCTCGCCGAGGAGCCCATGCCAGGCGGCCAGAGTGCTTGGTTGGCACGGTTAGCCGGCGAGCAAGCCAACCTGCGGGTCGCGCTCGGATGGCTGCTCGAGACTCACGAAGCCGTGTCGGACCAGCGAGCCGAAGCGGGCGTGAGACTCGCCGCCCGCCTGGCGCGGGGGTACTACTGGACCACATACGGGATCACTGAAGGTCGTATGTGGCTGCGGCGAGGCCTCGCCCAAAGTGCGTCACCGAACTCGATGCGGGTCAACCTGCTGTACGAAGCCGGGTGGCTTGCCAACTATTGCGGCGACTACCCCGACGCGATCAGATTGTTGGAGCAAGCACTCCGCCTGGCCGAGCAGCTCGCCGATCCGGCGGGCGAGGCCATGGCACTCGCCGCACTCGGACACGTAGCGATGCACCGAGGGCATATAGGTCAGGTCCGCGCTCTTGCCCGGAAGGCAGAGGCGCTTTGTGCACGGCTGACCGGCCAGCGCGGGGTGAGCGACCTCCGAGTGTTCTTGAGCGCGGTAGCGCTGATCGACGGCTGTCTCGATCTGGCCGAAGACCACGCGGCAGCTGGCTTAGCGTTAAGCCGAGAAATCGACGACCCACGCTGCGTGGCGCTGTCACTGGAGCTGCTTGGAATCGTCGCCCTGGAGCGCGGCGACCATGCCCGCGCCACCGGGTACTACCGCGAAGACATGCACCTGCAGCGGGTGCTGAAAGACCAGCTCTGCATCGCGTACGGGCTGCGCGGACTCGCCGCCGCGGCGGGGCTGGGCGGCGACCGCAAGCGAGCGGCCCGGCTGTGGGGAGCGGCCACCGCGCTCAGCGAGGCCATCGGACTGCCGCTGTCGGAATTCGATCGCGCGCACCCCGACTACGAGGCCCACGTGATCGCCTGCGGCGCGTTAGCCGACAAGGCCGCCGTCGAACGGGGGCGAACGATGAGCGTCGAGGAGGCTGTTGAGGACGCCCTGGCCGCGCCGTCGCATGCGGATGACGTGGTCGCGAAAACCCAGCGGAACCCGCTGACCGCCCGGGAGCGCGAGGTCCTCGCCCGGTTGGCCGAGGGGCTGACCAACAAGGAGATCGCCGCGGCATTGGTGATCAGCGTCGCTACCGTCGAGCGGCATCTCGCCACGATCTATCGCAAGATCGGCGCCCGAGGGCGCGCCGACGCCGCGGTCTACGCACTGAGCACCGGGCTGATCCCGCCGGCGTAATCCAACCGCTCAGGACCCGCGGCGCACACAGCTGCTGCCTCGCCGACGACGCCTGCCCCTATGCCAACATCTGCGAGCAGTTTGACGACTTCACCACAAAGGCCAGCGTCTACATGGTTACCCGCATTTTTCCCGCCGACGATTTGCATGATTTCCTCGATGTCGGCTTCGAGATCTGTACGACACGGTGGTACCAAAGCACACCGCGGGGGTTCACCAGCGGAGTTTCTGGCCGTGAGGTCAGCCGCGACATGGTGCGGCTTTCGATATCAGTGGCGTGATCCGCGGTGCGTATTGGTCCACGAGATCCGGGAGGGGTGATGAAGGCATCAGCCAGCGACGGCCCGCAGCGACGGCTCTACATCTACAACCGCACGGCGCCCGATCTGGCGGGATACGCCGACCAGCTCGACATCGAACGCGAGTGGGCGGTGCCGCTCGCGCGGCGCGCGGAACAGGGCGCGCCGGACTTCGGTTCCCGCGAGGAGCTGATGGACGCGCTGCATGACCTGCTCGACGCGGAGCAGCGCGGCGGGCCGAGTGAGGACGAGCGGTTCATCGCGGAGGACGCTTCCCTGGCCCAGTTCCGTTCCATCGTCACGGACTTCGCGGTGGACGGGCTCGTTGAGTCGCAGTCGCACCTCGGCATCATCCGGCGGCTGCCGGCGAAGGCGCGCACCGCCGTGATGCGGGTGCTGATCGACGAGTTCGGCTGCGGCAACGACGACCAGGAGCACGCACAGCTGTACACGAAGCTCGTCGCCGAGCTCGGGTTGCCTACCGATCTCGAGTACTACGTCGGGATCGCACCCGAGGAGACCTTCGCCTACATCAACCTGTTCCACTGGTTCGCCGAGCGCGCGCCCGCCCCGGAGTACTTCCTCGGCGGCTACGCCTACTTCGAGTCGAGCGTGCTGTACGGCTTCAAATGCTACGCCGCCGCGTCCGAGCGGCTGGACATCAAGAACGACAAGTACTACACCGAGCACCTGTACATCGACACGTTCCACAGCAAGCAGATGCAGGCCTCGATCCGCGCGCTGGAACTGGCACGCCCGGTCGATCTGCCCAAGGTCTGGGCCGGCGTCACAATGACAAGCGACGTCGTCGTCGCCGCGACCGAGGCCGTGGCCGTACGAGCCCGCGCCCTGGCACCACTCGCCGCGTCATGATCAGGCAGGTCAGCGCGGACGAGATCGAGATCAACACCGGCACGCTACGGGTCCGCGCCCAGAGCGAGTGCCCGCACCGTAAGGGTCGCCTGCGGTTCGGGTTCGTCAACCCCCGCCGGATGACGATCACCTGTCCCCTGCACCAGTCCACCTTCGACCTCTACACCGGGGCGCGGCTGACCGGGCCCGCCTGCGACGGACTGCGGCTGTCGGTGCTCGAGGCCGAACATGCCAGGCGGTGAGAGTCGAGCAGGGGCTCTTCAGCAGGACGAGCGCGTCGGCGATCCGCTCCTTGGCGAGGCGGCCTCAACGCGCAAGGCAACAGCGCCTACGGGCTCACCGCATTCTCACCCACCCGCCGATCCGCACGCGGAGGCGAGTTCCGCACAGTCCGCGAAGCACGTCTCGACCAACTCGGAGAAACCCCATGACCATGTTCCGCCCGGCCGACCACCCACACACAGAAGGCCCAGCCGGGCCGGACGCCCCGACCGCCGCGCCGATCTCGGTCGAGTCCGCGCCTCAGGTGGTGATCGACTCGATGCGTGGAGTGTTCCTGGCCAGGGCGCTGTACGCGGTGGCCGCGCTGGACGTGGCCGACCGGCTCGCCGCCGGCCCCCGATGTTGCGCTGAGCTCGCCGACGAGTTGGGTCTGCAACCCCGACCACTGCATCAGGTGCTCCGCGCGCTCACCGGGACAGGGCTGTTGCGCACGCTGCCCGGTCCAGAAATCGGCCCCAGTCAGCGGTTCGCGCTGACCTCGCAGGGGCAGGCGCTGCGGAAGGCCCATCCAAGCGGCACCCATGAGCTCATCACGACCATGCAAGGAGCGAGCATCCAAGACTCCCTGGCCATGTTGCCCCAGCGACTAGCCACCCACCGGACCGGTCCAGAGCTAGCCTTGGGTGCCCCGTTCTTCGAGCACCTGCGGGCCAACCCGAGTGAAGCGGCCGCATTCGACCGCATGATGATCGCCCTGCACGCCAACGAGTCCGTGGCTGTGGCACACGCCTACGATTTCTCATGGGCGCACACCATCGTCGACGTCGGTGGGGGTGTCGGCGGCTTCCTGGTCACCGTGCTGCGCCGTTACCCCCCGCTCTTTGGCGTCATCGCGGAGCTGCCCCAGGTCGCCGAACGCGCCCGCCGCTACCTCGCCGAGCACGCTATGGCAGACCGCTGTAAAGCCGTCGCCGCCGACTTCTTTAGCCACCTTCCGCCAGGGGCGGACGCATATCTGCTGACCTACGTGCTGCACAACTGGGACGACGAGTCCTGCAGGGCGATCCTGCGAACCTGCGCTTCCGCCATGACCCCGCACAGCCGGCTGCTGGTGGTCGAGGCGGTGTTGCCCGCCGACGACTCCCCGCATCCAGGCAAACTGCTCGACCTGGTGATGGTGACCCTGACAAAAGGAGTAGAACGTGAGACTCGGGAATACCAGCAACTCGCCGAGCAAGCTGGCCTTCGGCTCGCCGCCGAGATACCGACCAACTCCGCGGTCAGCGTGCTCGAATTCGTGCCCGCGCAATAACACCGCACGAGGGTTGTACAAGGTCCCGCCCACGCAATATCGATCGAGTTCTTCGCGAACGAGGCAGCCCTGGCCGTGGATTCTGATTAATTTATCGACTTTCAATGGAGTACTCAACTGCTGCTCGGTCGCCTCGCGGCCGGGAACCGGCCCCCGCACCCGAGGTCGGACGGGCGTGGCACCGACTGGTCTCGAGCGGCGGCACCGTCCCGATCGGGCGTCTCGCCGACGAGGTGGGCTGGAGCCACAAGCACCTCATCACCGGGGTTCCGCAGGCACGTCGGGCTGGCGCCGAAGGTGGCGGCGCGGGTCGTGCGATTCCGACGGGTGGTGCGCAGCCTCGACGATGCGCCCGCCTGGGAGCGGATCGCCGCCGAGGCCGGCTACACCGACCAATCGCATCTCGTCCGCGACTTCCGGGCGCTCGTCGGGACCACCCAACAGGCTTTCTGCGGTGGGCGCAGCAGCGCGGCCGGGACAGTGGTCGCGTGACGTTGCCGGCGCCGGCATGACCCGCGGCCGGTCGCCCGGCCACTCGCCCGATCAGCAGGGAGGCCCAGGCGGTGCCTCGCCGCGCGCGCCGACCCGCGTCGAGGCCATCATCGTGGTCGCGGCGCTGACCGCGCTGGCGGCGTGCGGCAACGAGGCCGCCGTCCCAACCCGACCGGCGGAGCCGCCCTCGGGCCTCGCCGCCCTCGTCGACGTGATGGCCCAGCGCCTGCTCATCGCGGACACCGTCGCGGCCGCCAAGTGGAGCACCGGTGGGAGGATCGTCGACCTGCCCCGGGAGCACGCCGTGCTGGCCGCGGCCGAGGCGGAGTCCGGCCGGCGAGGCTTGGACCCGGCGCAGACCACCGCCGTGCTCCAGGACCAGATCGAGGCCAGCAAGGTGGTGCAATACGGGCCGTTCGCCGACTGGACCGCCGACCCGGCGCGCGCCCCCGCGGCCGCCTCCGACTTGGACCGGGTCCGACCCGAGCTCGACCGGATCACCACCGACCTGCTCGACCAGCTGGCCAATACCCGGCCGTTGCGCGCGCGGGGCGACTGCGCGGTGACCCTGCGCCGCGCCACCAACGACCTGCCCGCCACCCGGAGTCTTGACGACCTGCACCGAAAGGGGCTCGTCCGAGCGCTGCGCTCGCTGTGCCAATGAGTCGGCCACTTTTGGGCATTCACAGTGCTTAGCTGAACGGAATCTTCGAATATCTGTAGACATTATTATGGCTGCCCCTGGTCGGCATCCTCGTACGTACCGAAGGAGCAACATCGTGATAGCTGTGCCCTCCCTTGCGGAAGCGCGGGACTATGAGCGAATGATGGCCATGGTCACAGGATACTGGGTGACTCAAACTGTCCGCGCCGCCGCCATGTACAACCTCGCAGAGCACCTCGCGGCCGGAAACAACACCCCTAAGGAGATCGCCCAAGTGGAGGCGACCGATCTCGACGCCACCGCTCGACTGATGCGCACCTGTGCCTCGCTCGGCCTGATGATGTCGGAAGACGGCGCGCACTACAGCGGCACGTCCCTACTCAGCACACTGCACAAGGAATCGCCCAACTCACTTCACTACTTCGCTGTTTCCCAGTCCGCGCCGGGGCATTGGCTGCCGTGGGGTCAGTTCCCGGAGGCTGTCCGCACGGGCGAGCACCAGGTCACGGCCGCACACGGTGACACGAACATCTTCGGCTACCTCGCCAAGCACCTTGACGAGGCCGAGCTGTTCACCAAGTCCATGACGAACCTCACCCGGGCCGCCGCCCTGGACGTCGCGGCAGTGCTCGATACCAAGGACGTCGAACTCGCCCTGGACCTCGGTGGTGCCAGCGGCGATGTCATCCGGGCCATGATGCGGGCCAATCCCGAGCTGCACGGCGGCGTGTTCGATCTGCCCCACATCGTCCCCGCCGCGGCGGCAGTCGCGCAGGCCGACGGGCTGGAAAAGCGTTTCATCACCATTGGCGGCAACTTCTTCGATTCGCTTCCGGTGGCCGACCTTTACGTACTCAAGTACATCCTGCACGACTGGGACGACGATAGCTGCGTGCGCATCCTGAAGAACTGCCGCGCAGCTCTGATAGAGGGCGGCCGCGTCGCTGTCGTGGAACACCTTGTGGGCGAGATCGGCCAGCCGGGGATCGCCCCCATCCTGGATATGGACATGCTCGTCCTCACCGGAGGTAAAGAGCGCGACATCGCCGAATTTGACACACTGTTGGCCGCCGCCGGCCTGGGCCGCACCAAGGTGAGTACCGCGGGAGCCTTCGCCGTCATCGAAGCGACGCCGACGGACTGACCGCACCAGGCACCCGGCCCCACCCACGGCCCCGCACTGCGGGCTCGGCGTGCGTGTGCGGCGCCATGTCCAGCTCCTTCACATCGGTGTCTATGCAGCCACTACTCATGGGGGTGTCGTTCGCGCGCTCCTACACCGCCGGAATTCGTCGACGCGGCGCACCCCTGCCGCCACGCCGCCGGTGATCGGTGGTTTGTCGATGAGACCTACGTCAAGGTTGCCGGTCGGTGGATCTATCTGTATCGAGCGATGGACCAGTTCGGGCAGGTGATTGATGTCCTGATCTCAACGAGGTCCTGATGAAATTTCAGAACAAGGGCTGACTCAAGGGGATCATTGGTCCTGTTTCCGCAACATGTTAAGCGCCCCATATGGAATGTGAACACTTACTGCAGCGTCCGACGTCTGTTCCAGATGCAGTTCTTGGTCATCGAAGAAAATGTCTGGACGCAAGGCTCTGATAATTGATCCCTTCGTTCGACACCTCCTAGAAAGAATGCGCCATCGACCGTAACTCCCCATTGCTTGAGGCTGAGTACGGCGCGTTCGTGGGCGGGAGCATTCCGAGAGGTGACGATGGCTACCCTAAGTCTCTTGCGATAATCGGGGTCGGATTGTTGAACTTGTTCCTCGCGCGTTTGGATAACGCGGGTGCGCGCCGCGATGGATGCCCAGGTCGTGACGGAGGGGCGGCATCAGGGTGGCCGGGCGCCCTACGGCTACGTCGTCGTGGACGCGGGGCCGCACCCGAACCCGCGGAAGGGCGTAGAGGGCTATCGGCTGCGAGTGCTGGCGATCGAGGAGGCCTCGGCAGAGGTAGTGCGACGAATCTTCGCCGAGTACCTCGACGGGAGGGGTGACCGGGCCATCGCCCACGGGCTCAACCGCGACCGCATCCTCTGCCCGTCCGCGCGGCGGCCGGATCAGAACCGCCACCGGCTCGCTGACGGCTGGCAGAGCAGGACTGTGTGATGGATCTTGGACAACCTCGATACACCGGGTACGCCATCTTTGGCCGGTACGTGAAGCACGAGATGCTGCTAAATCCCGACGATGTAGCGGCCGGGCAGGTGGTCCGATTCCGGCGGGCCAACGCGGAGCGGGTGGTGCGCTCGCGTCAGCCAGCGCACCCCGCGATTGTGTCGGTCGAGGAGTTCACCCAGGCGCAGCTGCTCCGTCGGTCGAGGGCGGCCGGCGGGCGAGGGCCAAGTTGGAGCGGGTTCGGACTACGGGAACTCGACCGTACGTGCTGCGTGGACTGGTCCATTGCGCGCTCTGCAGTCGGAGGATGCAGGGTGCGGTGATCCGCAAGCACGAGGTCTACTACCGGTGTATGGCGCGCTCGCTCGCGCCGGGATCGGCTGTGCTGGCTGATCACCCTCGGACAGTGAACGCGAGTACGACGTCGTGGAGCCGCTGAACGCCTGGATCGGCCGCCTGTTCGAGAGCAAGAACGTCGATCGAACGGTGGAAGCACTCGTCGCGTCGCAGGGGGTGAGCGGCCAAACCCGCGCCCGAGAGGCGGCTAAGAAGCGGCTTACCGACGCTGAGGCGCGGCTTCGGCGGTTCCAGGACGCGATCGGGGCGGGTATTGACCCGACCGCTCTGGTCGATGTGATCAACGAGGCACACGCGCAGCGGGCCGCCGCGCGAGCGGAACTGGACGGGGCACCTGCGCCTGACGACCTCACGAGCGCTGAGGTCCACGCCATGATCGACTCACTGGGTGATGTGGCCTCTGTGTTGTTTGGCGCGGATCCCGAAAACCTAGAACGGCTGTATGGGATGCTTCGACTCGAGCTGCTATACCACCCACTCGAGCGAACCGTAGACGCTCGGCTCGCTCCGCGTGTGATTAGCGCGTGGGTCCGAGGGGCGATTGCGCACAACCCCTCCAGCATCTCCACGGCGGGTTTCCCTTGCGCGCTCCGAACTCGGCTGTATGTCTGACCTACCTCGCTGATCGGTGGTCAGCTACGGCAACGTGCCTCGACCGACGGGTGTCAGCCTTACCGGACGCGGGGAGCTCGGCGGTGGATTCGCCTCGCGATATCCTGTCTGATCTGGGCTTATCGCGAGTCAGAGTGTTGAGCGAGGCGAGCCACACGAGGGTCGCGGCGAGCTCCTCGCGCGCCGAACAGGATCCTCGAGTCGAGATCTCCCGCACGCCGCAGTGCAGCACCCGCCCGAACTCTGCTCGAGACTCACCGAACGTCCTTCCTCATCCGGTCGGCGTCGCCGTCGGATCGTTCAGCCGTGGTCCGCTCGGTACACGTCGGCCACCGCGTCGTGCAGCGGGATCGGGCTGGTCGCGATGAGTGAACGTGCGTCGACGAACTGGCTCCCGGACGTCGCTGCAGTCAGCAGCCGGGCTTGTGCGAGCAGTACCTGGACGACCGCTGTGGCCAGCTCCGCGGTCAGCTGCTGCGGGCAGACGAGTAGTGCGGGGCAGCCGATGGTGTGGACGACGTTGCTCGCGCCGTACACCCCGCTCGGTACGAGGATGGAGTCGTAGAAGCTGGCGTAGTAGGCGATCAGGGACTGGAGCGTTGCTGCGAGATCGACTAGCCGCAGCTTCGTCACACCTGCCGTGAAGCTGGGCGCGACCTCGCCGCACCACAGGAGGCCCGCTGCCGCGCCGGCCAGGGTGTCGGCGACCGCCACGTCGAACGGTGCGAACGTGTGCCGGACCTCCAGCGGTCGGGGCACGCAGTCGAGGATCCGCTTGCCGAGCAGGGCCGACGGGCCGGTCGCCTCTCCCAGGTGCACGGTGTGGCCGGGCAGATCGTCGATGCCGCGGATCGGGCCGTCGGTGAGGACCATGAGCTGCGCGTAGTTCTCGAAGACCCGGCCGAGCGCCCGGATGCGTCCGGTCTGCCGCTCGGCCACCATGTCGAGCTGCGCGATGGCGAGCTCGGCCTCGCCGGCCTGCACGGCGTCGAGGGCGGCCGAGTCGTCGGCGACCGGGGCGAAGCTGATGCGCAGGTCGGGATGGTGGCGCCCGAGCTCGGCGGCAAGCTGGCGCCCGAACCGTTCGAACACCCCACCCGGCCGGCCGGCGGCGATGCGCAGCGTGCCCGCGACGCTGCTCCCGCAGGACAGCAGTGGGGCGGCCAGGGCACCGGCGGCCGCCGTCCGCAGCAGGGTGCGCCGGGCGATCGTCACCTGCGGCTCCCCTCGACGGCAGCGGGCGGCGCCGCACCCGGGGGGAACGCCATGCGCACAGTCAACCCGCGCGGGTCGCCGGACGCGAGCGTGAAGCTGCCACCGTAGCCCTGCACGACCTGCTCGGCGAACGCGAGCCCGAGCCCCGCTCCGGTGATCTCCGGTCGACCCCGCCAGAACCGGTGTGTGGCGCGGCCGAGATCGGTCTCCGGGATGCCGACGCCGTCGTCGGACACCACAATCTCGACGGTTCCGTCGGCCCGGTCGATCTCGGCGATCTCGACGGTGGCCCCGGCCCCGGCGTACTTGAGGGCGTTCTCGACGAGGTTCTCGAGGACTTCGACGAACCGGGTGCCGGGCAACGGGAGGAGCACGGTGCCGTCCGACGGCAGGGCGACGAGGGTCATCCCGGCCTCCAGCGCGACCGGCTGGAAGAGCGTGACGACCTCCGAGATGACCTCGGCCGCCCGCGCCTGCGGGATGTCGTCCACCGGCCGGTCGACACGCCGGTGCCAGCGGTCGCTGTACTCCTGGATCTCGTGCTCGGCCTCGGCGATGGCGAGCAGGGAGTCCAGGCTGCCGGTCAACCGCCGCGCGTAGGCGGACGCCCGGTCGAGGTCGTCGCTGCGCAGCTCGCCCGCGATGCCCATCGCCTCGAGGTGCACCTGCAGCGCGGTCAACGGGTTGCGCAGCTGGTGCGCGGTGCTGGCGATCAGCTCCTGCTGGGCCTGGTGGGAGGCCTGCAGGGAGTCGGTCAGCTCGCCGAACGACCGGGCGAGCAGCCGCACCTCGGGCGGCCCGTGGCGTTGTGCCTCGCGGATCGGTCCGCGCGCCGCGGCGGTGACGAGTCGGGGATGCTCGGCGAGGTCGCGCACGGCGGTGTTGAGCTCGTCGAGGGACTGGAGCACCCAGCCGCCGACCCGTGCGGATGCTGCCGCCGCGACGACGCCGACCATGGCGACGGTGGCGATCACGAGCGCCCAACCGCGGGTCACGTCGGTCTTGGCCGACACCGTCGACGCCCGCATCACGATGATGCCGGCCAGGTTCGTCACCGAACCGATCGGCCGCGCGAGGACCGACGTGTCGGAGCTCCAGGGCCGCAACGACGCGACGGTGTCGGCGAACACCTGGCGCCGCACCTCGGTGACAGCGGCCGCCACGCTCGGATCATCGATGCGCATCGCCGCGCTGGCGCGGACCACCCCGGCCGCATCGATGATGAGCACGCCCTCGTCGTACAACTGGGCGTAGCGCTCGGCGACGAGCTGCACCGACGACCACGAGTCGGCGGCGCTCGCCGTCACGGCGAGCCCCTCGAACCAGTCGAGCTGGGCGGATCGATTCAGGTTGAACGTCGAGGTTCGGTCGTACGAGACGAGCAGCAGCAGCGGGACGGCGAGCGCGAGCGCCGCCACCTCAACGATGCCGACGAAGACGAGCCGGAGCCTGCGCTTCATCCCGGTGGCGGGCCCGGCGGGGCGTCCACCACGTTCCACCGGAAGCCGAACCCGCGGATGGTCTGCAGGACGGCGGGCCGATCGAGCTTCTTGCGCAGCTGGACCATGTGGACGTCCAGCGAGCGTGAGACGGCGCCGAAGCTCGTTCCCCACACCCCGTCCATCAGCATCTCCCGGCTCACTGCGCTGTCGGCATTGTCGGCCAGCAGGGAGATGATGCCGAACTCGGTGGGCGTGAGGCGCAGTGGTGTCCCCGACACGGTCACGGTCCGGCCCACCGTGTCGACGACGACATCGGCCGAGCGCACGTCGAGCGGTCGGCCGTCCGTCGAAGATCGCGCGGTGTCCACGGCCCGGCGCCGGGCGATGGCCCGCAGTCGCGCGTCGAACTCGATCATTCGAGGTGGTTTGACGACGAAGTCGTCCGCGCCCGACCGCAGCGCCAGCACCACGCTCCGTTCGGTGCTGCGCGCGGTGAGCACGATGACCGGCACTGTCGAGACGGCCCGCAGCTCCCGCAGCGCGTCGACGCCGTCGGTGTCCGGCAGGCCGAGGTCGAGCACCACGACGTCGGCGTCGTGGTGGTGGCGCAGGAGATCGGAACCGTAGTGGTAGGCGCGCACGGTGTGGTGCAACGCCGTCAGCGCCTGCACGAGGGCGGCGGCGACGTCGCGGTCGTCCTCGATGAGCAGAATTCGCACTCCGGCCCCCTCGTGCTCCGGTCACTGTACGGCGGCGTGATCGCGACACCGGACCGGCCGACCCCGCGCGCTACGCGGGGCCGGCCGGGTCTCCTCGTCAGTTCTTGGTGAGCGGAGCGAGGTTCGGATCGTTCGCGTACGACTCGACGGCGTTCGCCTTGGTGACCACGAGCGGCGGCAGCAGGAACGCCGGCACGACCTTGACGTCGTTGTTGTACGAGCTCGGGTCGTTGATCTCCGGCTTCTTACCGGCCTGGAGGTCCTTCACCATCACGATCGCGTGCTCGACGATCGCACGGGTGTCCTTGTTGATCGTGGAGTACTGCTTGCCGGACATGATCAGCTTGACCGACTCGACCTCGGAGTCCTGGCCGGTCACTATGGGCAGGGGCTTACCGGCGCTCTCCACCGACGTGAGCGCAGCGCGCGCGAGCGTGTCGTTGGGGGAGAGGACCCCATCCAGCACGGCCTGCGTGTAGTTGGCCGTGAGCAGCGTGTCCATGCGGCGCTGCGCATTCTCGGCCTTCCAGCCCTGGGTCACGATCTGGTTGAACTCGGTCTGCCCCGACGGAACCGCGAGCGTCCCGGCGTCCAGCGCCGGCTTCAGCACGCTCATCGCACCGGCGAAGAAGACCTTCGCGTTCGCGTCGTCGGGCGAGCCCGCGATGAGCTCCACGTTGTAGGGCTTCTTCTCGCCGCGGGACTTCAGACCGTCCAGCAGGGCCTGACCCTGCAGCTGGCCGACCTTGAAGTTGTCATAGGCCAGGTAGTAGTCGACCGCGTCGGTGTTCTTGAGCAGCCGGTCGTAGGCGATGACCGTGATGCCGGCGGCCTTCGCCTGGGCGAGCTGCGTGCCCAGCTGGGAGCCGTCGATGGCACCGACGATGAGCACCTTGACGCCCTTGGTGACCATCGCCGAGATCTGGTTCTGCTGCTCGGAGACGCCGCCGTTGGCGAACTGGACGTCGCCCTTGAAGCCGGTCTTCGCCAGCCCGTCCTTGAACAGCTGCTCGGCGAGGACCCAGTTCTCGGAGGTCTTCTGCGGCAGTGACACCCCGATGAGCGCGTCGGCCGGGAACGCGGCGGTCGACCCGTTCTGGGCCGGCTGCTGCTGGGGCTGGGTGGTCTCGCGGCCACACCCGGTCAGGGCGAGCAGGGCGACGGCGGCACCTGCCACCAGTCGGAGGACGGTCTTTCTGCGCATGGCGAATCCAGTCTTTCGGTGGGATGGGGTACAGCTGCCGGGTTCAGACGGTGGTCAGATTGCTTTCGCGGTCCGGCTTCTTCTCCGGCTCCGCCGGCGTACCGCGGAGCCCCTTCATGATCAGCCCGATCATGGACGGGCGGCCCTGCATCTTGTTGAACACGTCGAACGCGACGGCGGCCAGCAGCACCAGGCCCTTGATGACCTGGGTCAGGTCGGCGCCGATGCCCATCAGCTGCAGGCCGTTGTTCAGGACGGCCATCACGAGGCCGCCGATGACCGCCCCGGTGACCGTGCCGACTCCACCGGTGACGGCCGCGCCGCCGATGAACACCGCGGCGATCGCGTCGAGCTCCCAGCCGACGCCGTCGAAGGGGCCGGAGCTGGTCGCGCGTCCGACGAAGATCATGCCGGCCAGTGCGGCCAGGACCGACATGTTCATCATGACCAGGAAGTTGACCCGCTTGCTGCGCACACCGGACAGCTCGGCGGCATGTCGGTTGCCACCGACGGCGTACACATGGCGGCCCACCACCGTGCGCGAGGAGAGGAAGCCGAAGAGCAGCACCATCGCCAGCAGGATCAGTCCCGGGATCGGGAACGAGGTGCCCGGACGGCCGGTCGCGAACAACCATGTCGCGTACAGGAGAGCGGCGATGAGCAGCCCGTTGCGAGCCAGCTCGGCGGAGAGCGGAGCCTGTGGGGAGCCCAGCCGGACGTTCCGCCTGCGCGTCGAGATCGCCCGGTAGCCGACGAACGCGACGGCGATGAGGCCGAGCAGCACGGTCAGGTTGTTGTAGCCCGTGTCAGGACCGATCTCGGGCAGGTACCCGGCCCCGAGGTACTGGAAGTCGCGGGGCACCGGGACGGTGTTGGACGCGCCGACGGTCTGGTTGATACCGCGGAAGATCAGCATGCCGGCGAGGGTCACGATGAACGCCGGGATGCCCATGTAGGCGACCCAGAAGCCCTGCCAGGCCCCGATGACGGCACCGAGCACGAGGCCCAGGAGCACCCCAGCCCACCAGGAGAGGCCCCAGTCCCGCATCGCGATCGCGACCACGATGCCGACGGCGGCCGCGATGGAGCCCACGGACAGGTCGATGTGCCCGGCGATGATCACCAGCACCATCCCGATCGCGAGGATCAGGATGTAGGAGTTCCCGTTGAACAGGTTGATGACGTTGTCGGGAGTCAGCGTCAGCCCGCCGGTCTGCCACTGGAAGAAGATGATCAGCGCGATCAGCGCGAAAATCATCCCGAACTGGCGGGCGTTCGCCCCCAACATGCCCTTCAGACTCATGCGTCCACCTCGGTCGTCGTGCTCGTCGTGGTCATGAGGCGCATCAGTCTCTCCTGGTCGGCCTCGGCCTTGTCGAGCACGCCGGTGACCGCGCCCTCGCAGATCGTGTAGATGCGATCGGACAGGCCCAGCAGCTCCGGGAGCTCGGAGGAGACGACGATGACCCCCTTACCGGAGGCGGCCAGCTGCTGGATGATCCCGTAGATCTCGTACTTGGCCCCGACGTCGATCCCGCGGGTCGGCTCGTCGAGGATCAGCAGGTCGGGCTCGGTGAACAGCCACTTGGAGAGCACGACCTTCTGCTGGTTGCCACCGGAGAGCTGAGCCACCCCGGTGTGCACCGACGGTGCCTTCGTCCGCAGCGCGGTCCGGTACTTCTCCGCCACTTCGATCTCCTTCGCCCGGTCCACCACCGAGTGCCGGGAGATCCTGGGCAGGTCGGCCGAGACCGTCGTCCGTTTGATGTCGTCGAGCGCGTTGAAGCCGAGGGTCTTGCGGTCCTCGGTCACGTAGGCGAGGCCGTGCGCGATCGCCTCGGGCACGCTGTGCAGCACGATCTCCTTGCCGTCCTTGATAAGCGTGCCGCTTTCGTAGACGCCGTAGCTGCGGCCGAAGACCGAGCGGACCAGCTCCGTGCGGCCCGCGCCCATCAGGCCGGCAATCCCAACGATCTCCCCACGCCGCACCACGAGGTTCGATCCCTTGCAGACCAGCCGCTCGGGGACCTGCGGGTGGCGGACGGTCCAGTCCCTGATCTCGAAGAACGTCTCGCCGAGGGACGGCTCGTACGGCGGGAAGCGGGAGTCGAGCTTGCGGCCGACCATGCCGCGGATCACGCGGTCCTGGTCGACGTCGCCCTCTGCGACGTCGAGCGTCTCGACCGTCATCCCGTCACGGAGGATGGTGATCGAGTCGGCGATCTCCACGAGCTCGTTCAGCTTGTGCGAGATCATGATGCAGGTGACGCCGCGGTCGCGCAGGCTGCTCACGAGCGAGAGCAGGTGCGCGGAGTCGGTCTCGTTGAGCGCGGCCGTCGGCTCGTCGAGGATCAGCAGGCGGACGTTCTTGTTGACCGCCTTGGCGATCTCGACCAGCTGCTGGCGGCCCACGCCGATGTCCTTGATCGCCGCGCGCGGATCGGCCTGGAGACCGACCGAGGCCATGAGCTCGGCGGCCCGGCGGTGCGCCTCGGCCCAGTCGATCACGCCGAACCGGGTCGGCTCGTTGCCGAGGAAGAGGTTCTCGGTGATCGAGAGCTCGGGGATGAGCGCGAGCTCCTGGTGGATGATGACGATCCCGGCGCGCTCGCTGGACCGGATGTCGCGGAAATGAACCTCCGCGCCCTCGTAGCGGATCTCGCCGGTGTAGATGCCGTGCGGGATGACGCCGGAGAGCACCTTCATCAGCGTCGACTTTCCGGCGCCGTTCTCCCCGCAGATCGCGTGGATCTCACCGCGGACGACGGAGAGGCTGACGTCGTCGAGCGCAGTCACCCCGGGGAACTTCTTCGTGATCCCGACCATCTCGAGGATGTGGTCCGGCATGCTCGTGCGCTCCCTCGCAGACGGCGCCGTCTGGCCCACGGCGGCTGCGGGGAGTGTCGTGGGCCACCGGCGACGTGCACAGCGGGAACGCAACTTCTTAACGTAACGCTAGGTTGAGCGATCCAGTTCGGTCGGCGCGGTGAGCTCGCTCACTAGGGCGCGAATGACGAGCTCGACAGCCGTGCCCATGTCAACGGTGTCGGGTCGAGCAACCGCTGGTCGGCGGCCCGGACAAGCTGCCGCGACCGTCGCCAGGAGATCTCGGTCTGGTCTGGCAGAGCCGCGTGACGACGTCTGATCATGGCCGAGTCAGCGGGTGCGGTTGGCCGGTCATGGCCGCCAGGGCGGTGGCGACGGCTTGGAGGTCGGCCTTGATATAGGTGGTTGTGGCCGCGCCGGTGTGTCGGTGTGGCCGGCGTACGCGCGGGCGATCCCGTAGCCGTAGTGGCGCTCGACCCAGGTCAGCGTGGTGTGGCGGAGCCAGTGGGTGGAGATGCCTTGGGCGGTGACCCAGGGCAGTTGGTGGCCGAGGCGATGCCAGAGGTGGTCGTAGCGGCGGCTGGTCAGGGCACGCCCGTCGCGGTAGCGCAGCAGCGGATCAGCCGGCTGGACTGCGCCTCGGTGCGCGGCGTGTGCACTGAGGCTGTCGGTTAAGGCGGGGCTGATGGGTTGCCAGCGAGTAGTGTTTCCCTTCTCCCTAAGTCGCACCAAGCAGTGATCGGAATCCAGGTCAGACACTCGAAGCGTGAGTGCTCCACCGCGACGGCACGCCGTTTCGGTGTGGAGGCGCAGGAGTAGCGCGTCGAGGATGGGGTCGTTGCCGGTGGTACGGGCGGTGATGTTGATTGCGTCGAGTTCGCTGGTGGTGAGGGCGCGGCGGGTGTTGGGCAGGCGGCGGGGTTTGGGTACGCGATGTGCGGGGCTGGCGGCGGGGTGCATGAGTCCGTCGACGATGGCTCGGCTGTATATGGCGCGGGCTGCGGCGATGACGTGTTCGCCGGAGTGTCGTCCGCCGCGGTGGTTGCGCCGGTGTCGGGCGGTAGCCACCGTCTGGCGGTGAAGGGCCTCGATGTCGCTGACCGCGATCTGGTCCAACGTGCGATCACCCCACACCTGGTTCATGCGTGCCCAGTAGGTGGCGTAGGTGCGGTGTGCGCCCGGCCCGGCGGCCGCGATCACTTTGGGCAGGAAGTCGCTAAGTGTCGGAACCACGGGTGCTGGGGTGTCTGGGTGCTGCAGGTCGGTGATGGTCAGGCCGAGTTGGGCCAGCAGAAGTCGTGCGGTGGCGACGCGGGCGGGATCGGGGCTCATCGCGGCAGCCCGATCTGCGTGTGGTGCGCGGCCAGCAGCTGGCTGACCACCTCGGCCGGGTAGATCACGAGCGTTTGCGTGTCCACTAGCGCGGCGAGGATGACCGGTGGGCCGGGTTCGATGCCGCACATGCGGCGTGCCGCCGCTGGGAGCGGTGATGGCGCCTCGGTGGTCGACGCTGTGGCGGCCAGTGGGATTGGACCCAGCGATGATCAGCTGATGGGTGATATCCAGGCCGAGGTGGTGGCCGGGCCTCCAACCCAGAGTGCGCAGCAGGGCTTTCTCGTGTAGACGGCCGGCGCGGTCGATGCGCGCCGCCCCGACCAGCGGCGAGTTGATGTCGTCCGGGTTTGAGCGGTGTCGGGCTGGTTGGGCGGGCAGGGTTGGTAATCGTGTGGGCGTGCACTGGCGCGGTTCGGCGGCGGCGGGAATCAGCGCCGCGACCAACTCTTCGCGTCGGTCACACGAGGGCAACCCAATCGATGGACTCATCGTCCCATCCTCGACCGAATGCCACGGGCAAGACCTCTACCTGCCTTGACAGGTCAGAGAGGGCGACTCGCTCGACGCGGCGGTGCAGCCGAGGAGCGTGGTCCTCGTCAGGCAGGTCGCAGAGGCTGCGGGAGATTTCCCGCAAACTGGTCTCCGAGGGGGGATGCGCATTAACCACACGGATCTGTCTGGCTGGGTAGCCAAACACGTTCTTCTGCAGGGCTGGCCAGCGGCGGTATTTGGCGCCGGCGCACTGCCGAACCGATCCCGATCGCGGCCTCTGGCGCCCGGTGGTTACCGGCGAGCACCGACTGTCCTCGTTGAAGATCACTCAGTCGCCGCTGCCGTTCAGGCGGGATTGAACAGACTCGCGCACATCGGTTCCCGACGGATTTCTGAATGGTTGGTCAGCTTGCGCCGGCGCGTCGGCGTAGGCGTGCGACGACGTCGTCCCTAGTCGGGTCGACGAGCAGCGCTCCGACGGCGGCGGCTACGACGATCGTCGAGCCGATCACGACGAAGGCGGTGTTGTAGCCGTCAGCCTGGGTGTCGCCGGCATCAACGAATACTCCGGTCAGCCACGGGGCTATGACTCCTGAGAAGGTTTGCATTGCGATGAAGAGGCTTAGCACCGAGGAACGTTGTGAAGGCTCGGCGAGGGTACCGATCGCGGCGTAGCTCACCGGAATCCCGAGCGTGCCGAACCCGTAGCCAGCCATCAGGAGCACCACAGCGGCCCAGCGATGCTCCGCCGCCGCTACCGGAAGTAGTGCCACCATAGCTCCGCCCAGGCAGATCGCGAGTGTGGGCACTAGACCTCGGGCGACCCTGGGGGAGATCCCACAGCGCAGGAGGCGATCGGTACCGTCACCGGCCCCGAGCATGAGCGCCAGCGCGGCGATGCTGGGCAGTCCGTAGAGAAAGCCGGCTTGCATCGGTGAAAAGCCCAATCCGCTCTCGAGATAGGCCGGCATCCAACTGATGACCACGGTTGTGAGGCCATACATGGGGAAGGTCGCCAGGAGAAGACCGGCGAAGGTTCGGTTGCACACTGCCCAACGGAAGGTTTCTCTCGCCGTCGCGGGGCCGCCCGCGTGGGTCGATCGCTTGCCTGGCGCAGTGCCGCTGGAGGACGTGGCGTAAGGCCCCGTGCGGCCCTTGATCATCCACCCCAAAGTCCACACTAGTCCCAGGGCCGCGAGGGCGAGGAACGCGTAGCGCCAGCCTGGGCCAAGGATCAGCAAGGTCAGTATTGGAGCCAGGAAAATCTTCGC
>Ga0137413_10000101_pt1 | contig 21517 bp, 17 predicted proteins | sample CZODoug2_1_16fun_FD_108280 | JGI IMG/M metagenome (GOLD analysis project Ga0137413, IMG submission 108280) | Vadose zone soil fungal communities from Angelo Coast Range Reserve, California, USA - CZODoug2_1_16fungal (Illumina Assembly) | ecosystem: Environmental > Terrestrial > Soil > Vadose... | reverse complement strand
TTCATAGAGGCTCAACACGGTTTGGCGCGCGGTGCTCTGAAGGATGCCGATTTCGCCGAGGGCGGCGATCTGCGGGGCATCTTCAGCAAGAGCCAGATCGAGAAAGTGCGCGAGCACGCTCGTAGCAGTTCCGCCCATTTCAATCGCGAGGCCCAAATGCAGCAAGATGATTTCGCACGAGCGACGATAGGTCTGGAAGACCAGATCCTCCAAGTCCTTCACGTAGTAGTAGAGCGCAGGCCGTGACACACCTCTGCGGTCAGCGATCTCGCCCAGTGTTGTGAAGGAAACCCCTTTTGAATTCAAAGACTTGGCCGCCTCGTCCAAGATTTGATCCAGACGCGACGGCGCCGGCGGGCCGGTGGGGAGATTCTTCTGGCGGCGCGGCTGACCCATGACGGCTCCCAGTTTATGTCAGAGATCTTATTAACACCAATTCGTAAAATTTCATTGACAGATTACTTTCATTTGAGTAACCATCCGCACTGAAACGTAAAAATATGAGCCACTTCCATCCATGGCCATCGCTTTGAGTGTTTTCGGGGAGAACTATGAACAGAACGCAAATCGCGTCGGTATTTTCACTGGCATTGGGGATGACTGCTCTGGCCTTGTCGACTCCGTCCGCCGCTCAGACCGCGAGTCCAACGCCGGTCACTCAGGACAATGGCGGGTCGTCCGGCCTGCAGGAAATCATCGTCACGGCTGAAAAGCGTGCACAGTCCGTTCAAGAGGTTCCCGCTGCAATCTCCGCGCTCGACGCGGGGGAGATTTGGTCGCGCGGCATCCGCGATGTTCAGGACCTGCAGTTTCAAACGCCGAATTTGCAGTCAGGTAACACGGTCGGCATCACTCAAATTGCCATTCGCGGTGTCGGGATGAACCTGATCGATGTAACCACGCAACCTGGCGTGGGAGTCTATGTTGACGGCATCTATCAGGCACGGACCGCGTCCACCGGGCTCGATCAAATCGATCTGCAGCGGATTGAAGTCCTTCGCGGACCGCAAGGCACCCTCTATGGGCGAAACGCGACGGGCGGTGCTGTTAATTTCATTACCGCATCTCCCTCCGACCAGTTCGAGGCGCAAGTCCTGGCCGGTTACCAGAACTTCGACCAGTACCATGTCCAGGGCCTATTAAACGCTCCGATTAACGACAAACTGCGCGTGCGCCTGATCTTCGATGAGAATGACCAGCAGGACGGGTTCGTCAAAAACGTTATTCCTGGAAGTCCTGAGGTCGCTGATCAGAAAACACTCGCAGCGCGCCTGAAAATATCGGCCGACCTTTCCGATTCGGCAACGCTGGATCTGGGCGTCGACGGCGCGCACGGCAGTGGTGCTCGGGACTATCTCTTATCCCAATCAGTTCCCGGGGCTATCGCGACCGGCTCACTGCAGACCAGTGCGAACCGTCGGAGCAGCAGTGATCTGAACACGTGGAGCGCGAGCGCCGCACTGAATTGGAATCTAGGCGCGGTCAAATTCAAATCCCTGACTGGTTTTGCCAACTATAAATACGATAACGCCTATGACGGCGATGGCACCAATCTCGACATCTTCGCGGTCACGGACCAATTCAGTTCCAAAACTTTCACCCAGGAATTCAATCTGGCAGGGGCGGGCGCGGGCTTCGACTGGCTGTTCGGCCTCTTCTATATGCATGACAACCTGCATCTCGGGGAGCAATTTCTCTTCCCGTCGGGCTTTGCCACGCTTCCGCCGAACGCCTTTCTCGCGATCAGCGCAACCCCGTATGAGACCACGTCCTACGCGGCATTTGTGGACGGCGATTATCACCTGACCGAACACTTGAAGCTTCTGGCCGGAGCGCGCTACTCCAAAGAATCCCAGACTGTGACCGAAACCAATGCGTTCGGTCTACAAGTGGGGTCAATGACCATACCGCTTTTCGCCGAGTGCGCTGATCTTACGACCAAGCTTGATTTCGATTCTTTTACTCCTCGCGGTGGGCTTCAGTATGACTTTAATTCCAGCAAGAATGCCTTCTTTACCGTATCGCGGGGTTTCAGAGCGGGCGGCGTCAATGAATCCGCGTGCACGGACAACACTTACGATCCGGAGAAGATCACTGACTACGAGTTGGGCTATCGCAGCCGATGGCTCGATAATCGGCTCACGTTCAACGCGACCGCGTTTTACTACGACTACACCGACTTTCAGGTTCAGCAGATTGTGGGCTTCTCCTCGGTTGTCATCAATGCGCCTTCGGCGACGGTTAGGGGCGCTGAATTCGAAGGAGTTTGGGCTCCCAACGCACACTGGGCACTGAATGCGAACGTTTCGATTCTCGACTCCCGGTATGGCGCTGGGTTTTCGAACATCGATGCGCTCAACCGCGCTGCGGGCGATCAAAATCTTGACGGGCACTATCTTAATCGCGCGCCGAAGGCCTCGGGGAATCTCGGACTGCAATACCGAACGGCGGCACTTCCCTTCGGTCGGCTAACGGCACGCGCCGATCTCTATATGACCGAGAAATATTACTTCCGGGAATTCAACACACCCGGAGATGCGCAGGACGGCTACAGTATTCTGAATTTGAGTATGGTGTGGGACAGCACAAGCGACCGCTATTCGGCTCGTTTGTTCGCTCACAATGCGACCGACACACACTACCTGACCACGATGTTCGCTAATGAGAATCTGGCGACGCGTCAGTTCACCTGGGGCGCTCCGGCGCAATATGGGATCGAATTCAAGGCGCGGTTCAACGGCCTGCGGTGAGCGAATGAACACACAAGATAAGGCTGCGATCGCATCGTTCAAGGCGCAATGGCTGCTCGCCGCGGTGAATCGCAGGGGAGCGCCGCTGTCGGTTGAGGAGCAGCGCAGTTCGTTTGACGAGTTTTTCCACATCGTCCCGATTGCTGATGGCTGTGTCGTGCAAGAGATTCGCTCGGAGGGGCCGGCAGGCGAGACAATTGTGCCACGAGGCGCAACACCCTCGCGCGCGCTGCTTTATTTTCACGGCGGCGGATTCTTTTTCGGCAGTCTGCAGTCGCACCGACACTTGGTGTCGCGCCTGGCGGTGGCCGCAGGAGTCACTGCCGTGAGTATCGACTATCGACTCGCGCCGGAGCATCCTTTTCCCGCGGCTCTGGACGACGCAGTGGCCGCTTATCGTTGGCTGCTTACGCAAGGTTTCCCTCCGGGAGGAATCGTGCTGGCGGGAGACTCAGCCGGCGGGAACCTAGCAGCGGCAACAGTGCTGAGGATTCGCGATGAAGGACTGCCGAAGCCGGGAGGTCTATATCTTATCAGCCCCTGGCTTGACCTAACACTTTCAGGCGAGTCGTATGAGGTCAGGGCTTCGCAAGATCCCATTCTCACCCAGAAGACCATGCGCGAGGTGGCGCAACTGTACCTTGGCCAAATCGATGGCCAGTATCCGTACGCTTCACCTGCATACGGGGACCTTTCAGGATTCCCGTCGATCATGATCCAAGTCGGCGCTGACGAAGTGTTGTTGAGTGAGTCGATAGTCTTCGCACGAAAGGCCGCACTTCACGGAGTCGGCGTACGTCTCCACGTCTGGCCGGAAATGATCCATGCGTGGCCGCTTTTTCACTCAGCGTTGCCGCAAGGGATCCGGGCGATTGCCGAGGCAGGTTTGTGGATACGGGAAGCATTGTCCTTGGAGCCCTGAAGCGAGCGTTCTGCAATAAAGAACAGACATGAATCGCCGGGATGTCAAATTCGATGGGATTTTCATTTCAATAGTGGTCTTTCCCGATAGCAAGCGGTCACCGAGGTCGGCTGTGGGGTCGATGGCGGCCTCTCGGTTCTGTGAACCAGCGTGGTCACGTTGAGCTGAGCGGTAGGCCTGCGTTGACGTCACGAGATGGAGGGCTCAAATTGGCGGCGTGAGGCTGAGAAGTTGTGACGTCCGCTGAACCGCCGGACACTGCCACCATTTCGCGGGGGCATGACTGGGGGCGCCGCCGAATCAGCGCAATTTTATTAATTGATAATTCAATGAGTTATGACGTAAATGTGGTGGCTACACGGGCATCGATGTGCCTGTGCCCGGGGCCATTGTCGAGTCACTGCGAGAGGCACACGGTCGCGGCGCGCGACTGCTATCCATTTGTTCGGGTTCCTTTGTACTCGCTGCCACCGGATTGCTGGATGGCAAGCGGGCGACCACCCACTGGCGATATGCGACGGCGTTGCAAGATCGATACCCCGATGTGCATGTCGACCCAGATGTGCTCTATGTTGACGAGGGTCTGATCCTCACTTCCGCCGGCAGTGCCGCGGGTCTTGATTTGTGCCTCCATCTTGTCCGACGCGATTTTGGCGCCGCAGTGGCCAACAATGTAGCACGGCGACTCGTCATTCCTCCCCATCGGGATGGGGGCTAGGCGCAGTTTCTCGATTGTCCGGTCGATCGACGCGAACGCGGACCCCTCTCGGTAGTGCTCGAGCGCGTGCAACGGCGCATTCATCAGCCGATCGCGATCAGCGAGATGGCGCGATGGGCTGCCATGAGTGAGCGAACATTTATCCGCAGGTTTCGCGCCACCACGGGGATGACACCGGGAGACTGGATAACGCACGTACGCGTTGCCCGGGCGAAGGACCTTCTTGAGCGCACATCGTTAGCCATAGAGAAAGTGGCTTCTCAATCCGGCCTTGGCACCGCAACCACCACGCGCCATCACTTTCGCAAACGAGTCGGATTGAGCCCGATCGAGTACCGGAAGAGATTTTCACAGGTGGCGGACCGCGCATCCTGATAGCCGAGCTTCGTAATGGCCGACTGGGCCGGCTATTGGGCGGCGAGCAATCAATCAAATCGGCGCCACACATCAACTTACCGGCAGCGTTACCGTTACCATCATCCCGCCTTCCTCGCGATTGGCGAGATCGAGCGCGCCGCCGTGCGCCTTTGCTATGCGTTCCACAATTGACAATCCAAGCCCCGCACCGGGCTGTCCGCCTCGCGCCGGGTTCTCGCGAGCGAAAGGCTTGATCATTTGATTCGGGTCCATTGCATGGATCCCAGGGCCGCGGTCCAATACGGTCAACAAAATGTTACCGTCAGCGTTGCGTGTGCAAATCTGCACACCCTGGACTCCGTAGCGGATCGCGTTATCGACTAGATTCGTTACAAGGCGCCTGACAGCGAGCGGACGGAAAGTAAAATTAGGTACCTCGTCGAGGTCGGTGATAATTTCATTTCCGATCACGCGATAACGTTGGCAAATATCGGCGATTAGCTGGTTAAGGTCCCCAGTTACAGGGCTCTCCTCCTGTCCGGTATTGGTATAATCGGTGAACTGATTGACTATCGCGTTCATCTCCTCAAGATCATGCAGCATGCCTTCGACTTGGTTTGTATCCGGCTTAAGGGTCATCAATTCGAGCGCGAGTCGCAAACGTGTTATAGGAGTGGATAGGTCGTGAGAGATGCCGACCAACATCAAGCGCCTGTCGACCTCGAGTGCTTGCAAATTCACCGCCAGTTGGTTGAATCCGCGGCTCAGTTCACAAATTTCATCCGGCCCTTCTTCGGCAAGGGGTGCAGGCGTGTGACCGCCCCCCATAACCTGAGCGGCGAGCACAACGTCCCGTAGTTGACGGCGCAACCAGAAGAAAATGACGTAGACGCCAATCGAAGATGTCAGCAAAGCGAACGCGGCCCATTCGAGTTCGACGTATATTCTGAGCGCACCACCGGGATGATTGACTTGGTCGGCTTGCACATAACGATTGAACACGAGGGGCCGGACTACTCCGAACCAAAGGAACTGATTCGCAATTAAAATCAGTGTGACGAACAGCGCAGTGCGCCCGACCAGGGACTTGGGCAACCACTTCATAAAGAAGCCCAGTCCGGTACGAATACATAGCCGAAGCCCCAAACCGTTTGGATAAAGCGAGGTTTTGCCGAATCGTCCTCGATTAACCGCCTTAAGCGGGAAATCTGCACGTCCATGCTCCGATCAAACGCTCCATGATCGCGACCTCGAGCGAACTCCATGAGCTTCTCGCGGGACAATGGCTTACGAGGGTGGCGCACGAGCGCCTCCAAAACCGCAAACTCACCGGTCGTAAGGCTTAAAGGCGTTCCTGACTTCACGAGCGTTCTGGTGCTCAGATTCAACTCACAGATTCCGAAGCTGATGGTCAAGTCGTCCGTGGCGGGAGCACCGAATATGTCACATTTCCGGCGAAGCACCGCGTTGATGCGAGCGACCAGTTCTCGGGGATTGAAAGGCTTTGGTAGGTAATCATCCGCCCCCACCTCCAGCCCGACAATGCGGTCAATCGCATTGCCCTTCGCCGTGAGCATGATGATGGGAACTTTCATGCCCTTGCCACGGATTCGGCGGCACAGGCTCAAACCATCTTCGCCCGGAAGCATGAGATCGAGCACCAGCAGATCGACCTTCCGCGTTTCCAAGGTATGTTCCAGTCGCGAACCGTCTTCTGCAACGATCGCGGAAAACCCCATCTCTTCAAGGTATGAGCGCAGCAGCGTGCGCGTCCGAACGTCGTCATCAACGACAAGTATCGTGGCGGGATTTCGATCCATGGCAAACCAGTTTAGCGCCAAGACCGGGTAACTATGCAACGGAAACAATTTGTTACAAATTCACGCGTCTTGGCAATAGTTCATTAACACCTCCTGGCTACTCTTGGGCGCATGGAAGACCGGACCATACTCATCCCCTATTCGAAGCGGATCACTTCAACTTGACGATGCGGGGTGTCACTAGACCTGTGGCGTTGCGCATTGACTCCTTTAAGTGCATTGCTCATCACCCGTTGCTAAAGCGCGAAGTGTCCGGCGCAGATGCCAGCGGAACTCTAAACCGCGCGGACTTCGGCATCACGGTGGGTGAGCAATATGGTTTCAAGATGGACGTGGTCTTGCGCATCCAAGTTGAGGCAATTAGAGCCCATTGAGTCTTAAATGGCACCGATCGAAATGGCCGAAGTGCCCGGCCGCCGCGGCGGAATGGGGCGAGTCACAGTCTTCGTCATTGCGAGCGCCGTCTGTCTGTTCCTAGCGCTTCTGGGACTTCGTGCGGCTACCAAAAGTCATTCCCTCGAAAATTCCACCGAAGATGTATTGACGGTGGATACCGCGGCTGTCCGCATTCAACCGATGCCAGTCTTGTTAGAGTCGGTAGGGCAAGTCATATCCGAACACGTGGTGCAAGTGCGGCCTCAAGTATCCGGAATGCTCAAGCGGGTCTACATAGTTGAAGGGCAGCGCGTTTTCGTCGGACAGCGCTTGTTTCTCATTGAACCCGCACCATACGAAGCTAACAGGAATGCGATGCAGGCGGCTTGGGAAAGTGCGGATGGCAAGTTACAGAAGGCGGTCGTGCTGGCGAAGCAAGGCTATGTAGCGTCCCAGGACCTGGTTGCCGTTCGAGCGGCTGCCGAGCAGGCACAGGCCGCGTACAAGCAAGCGATGATCAATCTGGAATATACCGATGTGCGGGCTGCCATCGCCGGGCGCACCGGAATCTTAGGGTTGAAGACAGGTAACATCGTGTCACCGACGGATGCTACGCCGCTCGTGACAATCAATGAGACTCGGCCCATTGAGGTGCAGTTCAGCGTCCCGCAGCAGTCTTTGTCTGCGGTGCGTCAGCATCAAGCGATCAACAATGTGAAGGTTGAAGTTGTCACAGATGATGGCACGCGCATCCTGGACGAAGGGACATTGATCTTCATCGACAACGCGGTCAACACGCGCACTGGCACGGTCCTGCTCAGGGCCCGAGCGCCGAACAAGCAAGAGCAGCTATGGCCAGGGCAATACGTAACCGTGCACATGCAGTTCTCAATGGAGCAGCGAGCCATCGTGGTGCCACAAACGGCGGTGCAAACGGGGCAGGATGGTAACTTCGTCTATCTCGTCGCCGAGGGTAAGGCCCAACTCCGTGACGTTAAAGTCGATCGCGAAATGGGCGCGCTCGCCGTCATTTCGTCCGGCCTCAACGGCGACGAGCAGGTCGTCGCGCGCGTCCCCCGAGGTCTGCGTTCAGGCATCCGAATCACGGCGAGCCCGGTCGATTCTCCGACAAAGGCGGCTATAACGCTGCCGTCCCAACCATGAATTTATCGGCGCCATTCATCCATCGGCCGGTGATGACCACCGTGCTGACGGCAGCGCTCCTGGCATTTGGTCTGTTCGCCTATTCTCAGCTGCCGATCAGTGAACTGCCGAACGTCGAGTTTCCCACCATCAATATCACTGCAAGCCTCCCAGGAGCGAATCCCAAGAACATGGCGGCATCGGTAGCAACTCCGTTGGAGCGACGGTTGAGCAACACCGCCGGCCTGATCTCCATAAACTCAACGAGTACCACGGGAAAGACCAGCATTACGCTGCAGTTTGATCTGTCTCGCAACATCGATGCAGCGGCTCAAGATGTGCAGACCGCAATATCCCAGAGCATGGGCCAACTGCCGCCCAATATGCCGACGCCACCGGTTCTTAAGAAGGTCAATCCCGCGGATTTCGGCATTATGTATTTGGCGTTGACCGCAAACACGTTGCCGCTCACGCAGCTGGACGAATACGCAGAGACACGCGTGGTGGCGCAAATTTCGCAAATCCCTGGCGTGGCTCAAGTCCTGGTGTTTGGCTCGTATCAATACGCAACACGCATATATCTTAATCCCTACGCGTTGGCGTCGCGCGGCCTGACGCTGGACATGGTGAGCAGTTCCATACAGGGCAATAACACTAATTTGCCTTCCGGAACTCTATACGGCGGTTCGCGGACCTACACCGTTGAATCCAACGGTCAACTTACCAATGCGGACGCCTACAACCATATCGTAGTCGCCTATCGAGACGGAGCGCCGGTTCATCTAAGCGACATCGGCAAAGCCGTGGACGGTATCCAGGAAGACAAACAGCTGACGACGTTTTCCGACGGCGTGCGTGGCGATGGGCGGATGCGTCCTGCAGTCATGCTGTCAGTACGACGCCAACCAGGCGCCAATACCGTGGCCATTTCAAACGCCGTGAAGGCCATTTTGCCACAGCTCACCCGCCAGGCTCCCGGAGACGCAACCCTGCAGTTGCTCTATACGCGGGCCGACTTTATCGAAGGATCGATCCGTGAAGTGCGTATCGCGTTGCTGCTCGCCATCGCGCTGGTTGTAGTGGTGATTTTCGTGTTTTTGCGAAATTTGCGTGCGACGCTCATTAGCGCATTTTGTTTGCCCGTATCGCTCATCGGCACCTTTGCAATCATGCGCTTTGCCGGCTTCAGTCTCGATAACTTTTCACTCATGGCGCTCACACTTGCGACCGGATTTGTGATCGATGATGCCATCGTAGTTCTGGAGAATATCGTCCGCTTTCGGGAACGCGGTGAGGAAAGCCTGACGGCCGCACTTCTCGGGAGCAAGGAGATCGCCTTTACGGTGGTTTCCATGACGGTCTCCTTGGTGGCGGTGTTTATCCCCATCTTGCTGATGGGGGGAATGATCGGACGCCTCTTCAGTGAGTTCGCCGTAACCGTCGCCATAGCGATTCTGATTTCGGGTTTGGTGTCCCTGACCCTGACGCCAATGCTGTGCCGCTTTCTGCCGGATCGACCTCAACAGCAAACCAAGCTGTCGGCGAACATCGAACATGCTTTTAATTGGGTACGCGAATACTACCGACGATCTCTCGTCCGGGCGCTGGCGCGCTGGCCCTTGATGCTTGCCGTTGGCGGCGCGACACTTGCGCTCACGTTCATTCTATTCGCCTGGGTGCCGAGGGGTTTTATTCCGGGCGAAGACACCGGGCAGGTGATCGGCACGACCCAAGCACCCGACGGCACCACTTTCGATGAGCTCAACAAAGTACAGCAGGACCTGGCGAAGATCGCGCAGCAGACCCCGGGCATTGCGACAGTCATGTCCAACGCCGGCCAGGGTTGGGGAAGCACCGGCGGTAACGACATCGGCTTGTTGTATATGGGGTTAAAGCCGAGGGGAGAGCGCCGCAGCGCCGAGGAAATCCGCCAGCAATTGCGCAAGGCTGCCTCTTCCGTACGCGGCCTACAGGTTTTCATTGAAAACCCCTCAACACTCAACGTGAACTCGATTAACAGCAATGCACAATACCAATATGTCCTGCAGAGCTCCGATATAGATTCGCTTTACCGCGTCGAACCCCAGTTCGAGCAGCAACTGCGTGCAGTACCGGGGCTACAGGATTTGAGCAGCGATCTTTCGCTAAAGAATCCGCAGATAAACGTCAATATCCGTCGCGAGACGGCCTCCGCGTTGGGTATAACCCCTCAACAAGTGCAAGCCGCGCTGGCCAGTGCGTATGGAGGACAACAAATCAGCACGATCTACGGCCCTGCGAACGAGTACTGGGTCATGATGCAGTTGGCGCCGCAGTATCAGTTAAACGTGGCGGCCTTGGATGCTCTGTTCGTTATGGGCACTGACAACAATTTGGTTCCTTTGCGCGCAGTGGCTGACATTACCCCTGGTGTCGGACCGCTCAATGTGAGTCACTTTGCGCAACTACCTTCGGTCATACTATCTTTCAACTTGGCGCCAAATGTATCCTTGGGAGAAGTAACTGGCCGCATCCAAGCGATCGCGCGCAATGCGCTCGGCACTGACGTGACAGCGGACTTTGCTGGCGATGCTAAAGCGTTCACGCGCTCTCTGAGCGACCTGCCAGCTCTTCTGCTGGTCACGATTCTTGTGATTTACGTAGTGCTGGCGATTCTCTACGAACACTTCATTCATCCTCTCACCATTCTGACCGCATTGCCTTTGGGCATCGCCGGAGGTCTGCTCGCGCTGCTTTTGTTTGGGCAACAGCTCAACATCTTTAGCTTTGTCGGACTCGTGCTGCTCGTGGGCTTGGTTAAGAAAAATGGCATTATCATGGTGGATTTTGCTTTGCAGATGCGTCGCGAGGGAGATCTTTCTCCCAAGGATGCCATAGTTGAGGCATGCGTCGTGCGCTTCCGGCCCATCATGATGACCACGTTTGCCGCGATTCTCGGGACCTTGCCTATCGCCCTGGGCGTCGGCATGGGAGCAGAAGCACGACGACCGTTGGGTATTGTCGCTGCCGGTGGGCTCGTAGTGTCACAACTCTTAACGCTCTATATCACGCCAGCTTTCTATGTGGCCATGGAACACCTGAGCGCGCACTTTAGCCGTGTTCGGAAAATCAATCGTGGTGACTTGGGGCGGCAAAATGAATGATGGCTGGGGGCAAATGCAATCCTTTATGACACGTCAATCAATTCTGTTAGATAGGTTCAGTCGCAGCTTGAACGCCGGCGATTCCGCCGAGATCTCGCCGTCCACACTATTGCATGCGCATTGCCTGTGGAAGGTCCGGGACAGCGCGCAGCGGTATTGCACGCTCAAACGCCTATCGACTCTTTGCCTTTCTCTCTGCTGCCTCACTGGCTCGGCGTTGGCGGCCGGCAAGCACGCGCCGACCGTCGATGAGTTGATCGAGCTTAGGAGACCCGAGACCCCAGTCATTTCGCCTGACGGTCGCTTCGTCGCTTACTCTATTCAACAGCCGAATTGGTCTGAAAACAGATACGAGAGGCAAATCTGGCTGGTAAACACCCAAAGCGGCGTTCCAATCCAGCTGACCAAGTCGAAGGGGACCAACTCCGAACTGGCGTGGTCGCCCTCCGACAGCCGTCGGCTGGGCTTCATCTCCGATCGGGATGGCAAGCCCCAGATTTATGTCATTTCACCGCTCGAGAGCGAAGCTCGACAGGTGACCAGCGTTGCCACCGGTGTGGCCCAATTTCGATGGTCTCGGGACGGCAGTCGTATCGCCTTTACAATGCCTGACCCGGAGAGCGAGGCGCTTAAACTTCGAAAGGAGAGGTACTCCGATTTTGAAATGGTGCGGCACGACTACACCATGAATCATCTTTGGGTGATTGACGTAAGCGGCGCTAACCTGCGGCGCCAGACTCAAGGCAACGACTATACGGTCGGCTCCTTTTCATGGTCGCCGGATGGAGGCAGTCTAGCGTTCGACGCGACGGCGGCTCCAACCCTCTCTGCAGAACCGACGGCGAATATATATGTTTGCACCCTCGATAGCGGATCAGTCAAGAAGCTGATTGATGGGCCAGGGCCGAACACAAATCCTCAATGGTCTCCTGACGGTAAGTCCATCGTTTTCCAAACGGCGATGGGACGACCGAATTTCTTCACCCAGGGTCTTTACCTAGGAGTCGTATCGGCCGAAGGAGGAGCGGTTTCCAACATAACCGCCGAGTTCGATGAACGCCCTTCCCTTGTCGGTTGGAGCCGAGAAGGGATCTATTTTTTCGCGGCGCAGAAGACCGCCACGCATCTCTTCCGCGTGGATCCAAATAGCCATGCCGTGCAACGTTTAACTCCGCAAGCGAGTGCGGCATATAGCTCATTTGCGTTTACCAGCGATTTCAGAACTCTCGCTTTCATCGAGGCCGATCCCACGCACTATCCGGAAATATATGTTTCCAGCGTGCAATCGTTCGCGCCTAAGCAGTTGTCAGATTTTGGCGCTCAATTGAAAGGCCTCACCCTTGCAACGAGAGAAGTAGTTTCCTGGAAGAATTCAGAGGGTATCGAGATCGAGGGCGCCCTGATGAAGCCTGCGGACTTCGACCCGAACAGGAAGTATCCATTACTGGTCGTCCTCCACGGAGGACCCGCCGCGACCTCGCAGGCTGTTCCCGGGTTCGATTACCCTTACTATCCAAAGGAGATTTGGGCCGCCAAGGGTGCATTGATTCTGGAGCCGAATTATCGGGGCAGCAACGGATACGGGGCGAAATTTCACCGGCTTACCGTGCGCACTATGGGTATTGGAGATTATCGGGACGTCATCTCGGGTGTCGATTACCTGATTGCGAGAGGATGGGTTGATAAAGATCGAGTCGGAGCCATGGGTTGGAGCTTTGGCGGCTTCATCTCCGCCTGGATCGCCACTAACAGCGATCGCTTCAAGGCGGTATCGGTAGGAGCAGGCCCTACTGAATGGGTCCTTTATGATGCGTTTACTGACCTCCAGGAGATCACTCGACAATATTTCGACGCCACGCCGTGGAATGATCCGGAAATATATCGAACAAGTTCGCCCATCACCTATATCGGGAAGGCAAAAACTCCCACAATGATTGAGCATGGAAACCTCGATCCGATCGTTCCTATTGTCGGCGCGTACGAGCTGTATCAGGGTCTGTTGGATCACGGCGTCCCAACGCGCTTCTATGTCTACAAGGGATTTGGGCATCGCATCACTACGCCGAAGGGAAATCGTGCTGTCATGGAGCACAATCTGAATTGGTTCAACCACTATATCTGGGGTGAACCAGATCAAGAGAGCCAACAGTGAGCTGCGTACACGGTGTCCCGCGCTCGAGGGAAATGGACCGGAGCATCCGATGTTGTCCCTCCGATCGGCGCGCAATAACGGTAGATAGCACGATTTGATAACTACCATCTGAACTTATGGGCACACACCCGCACTTCACCCAGAGCAGAAATGAACCGTCTTAGTCATTCATCTGCGACTTGTCATGGTCGATCGACCAAGAATATTGGGCAATGATGTTTGAAAGCAGGGAGGAACTGCTGGATCGGCGTTGCCCATCGGCCAACTGGCCGCGCATTTCGGACTGACGTTCGAAATCACATGGGGCCGTGGCGCAACGTTGATCTTTGCAAAAACGCAGCTCGAAGAGATGATTGGCTCGATGGGGCCGCCGATCAATCATCTCTGACTCTACTATCTGGTCGAATGTTGGGACGGTCCGCGAAGGTGCCACCATGGTGGTGAACTGCCGCCTGGCGTAAGCCGAGTCATTGTTGGTAGCTAGCAGCACCCTCTTGCCATTCGCGAGCCGTACCGAGTTAGATATTGGCTTGCAGCTCCCGCCAATAGGACGCAGGGCCGATCAGTGCGAAGAGTAGCGGCGGTTCGAGGGTACGATGGCAGCGAGCACTCGCCTAGGATGCCTCTTGCCGGGTGGGCGAAATTCGATCCCTCCGCGCGTCCGCCGTTGCACCGGAACCCTAAAGCTAGCTGTGCCACAGAAACAATTTGTTACAAATTCAGGAGTCTTGGCAATAGTTCATTAACACCTCCTCGCTACGCTTGAGGCCGAATGGGAAACCGGAGGACCACGAAATGACAAAGCTGCTAGTCCTGTGCGCAACACTGATTGCTCTGGTTGTCGGCGGCATTCAGGTGTCGCGGGGTGCCGATTACAGCAAAAGGATCCAGGCATTGGATCCCGGGATCCAAAAAAAGTTGATCGGCAAGTGGACGAATCCGGTAGACCAACTTGTCATTGAAATTGTGTCGATCGATCTCGCGTCCGGTCAGATCAAGGGAAAAGAGTGGCCGACGACTGGACAGGCGGCGGGTGCCGAGCACGATCTTATCGGCTGGGTAAGCGCGGCGCCGCTGCGCGAAAACCTTGATAACGTAATCCCAGTGACATTCAGCACGACTCTGCACGAATACGGCACGCTGCCTGTGTGGGCCGGTTTCCTGAGAGACGACAAGATTATCACCATGCATTATCTGGTTTGGCCGAGCAAATCGTACACCTGGGACCATATCTCGACCTTCCAGGAAACCTGGACGCGGATGCCGTAAGTCATGATGCCGGTAGCCAACGCGTCGCGACACACTGCCATCACGAAGGTGTTTCACTGGAGCATCGCGATACTCATCGTGATCGACTTCTGTTTTGCGCTCTCCTTTAGTCTATTTAACCCGGGTGACAGGCTCTACTTGCCGGTCGCTTATGCGATGCACATGACCTTCGGAATGTTTGCCCTGATCCTGGCCGTCCCGTTCGTAGTCCGGCGTCTTACGTGGGGACGGACGCGCCGAATCGAAAATCCGACCAAGGACACGAGCGCGGTAGCGCGCTCGCTCGCGCGGATTGTCCATGCATTGCTTTTTGCTTTCATGATCGTCGTGCCGCTGACTGGCTGGGCAATTCTGTCTACACGCAAGAAACCCGCGGCCCTGTTCGATTCGGTGAATTGGCCCAACATCGGATTCGTGAGTGATTTGCCTCGTCCTCAAAGAGTGGCGATTTACGATCTGGTCATGCCAGGGCATACCAAACTCGCGTACATCGGAATGAGCCTCGTAGGTCTACATTTCCTGGCCGCTCTCTATCACCACTTTTATCGCCGCGATGATGTGCTGAGGGGAATGCTGCCTACAATGACCAAGGAGGGCACAGGCCGCACAGATATGGAGAATGCCGAGTGAACGGGCATTAATGTACCGTTCGTCGCCTTGCTGCTCACGGTCGCTAGCAGCGGGGCGTCTGCAGCGCCCGCAACCTATAATGATCGATTCCAATCAAAGTCATCCTCTATTCGAAGGGGATTATTTCAATGGACTTTCGGTCTGGCGGGCAGTTTTCGAAGAGACCACGGGTACGGCGACAGATGCATCGACTCCACCGCCAGGATGATGATTGCGAGCGACCGTACCGCTGCAACCGGCATGTTGTGGCGTCACTGTACCACCATTGTTTTTGGGCGGCGATGAAGTGCTGATACGCATGCTGCCAGGAATGAGAACGCGAATTACTTCTCGCTAGGATTAAGATGAACTACGCTACGCTCTGCATTTTATTGGCTGCTGCCAGCCTTGCCTCAGCCTCTCCGACCACGTACAACATCGATCCGAATCATACTCATCCGATGTTCGAGGCCGATCACCTGGGCGGTCTTTCCATTTGGCGCGGTCTCTTCAAGAAAACCAGCGGTACCATTACCTTGGATTCGACCGCGCGTACGGGCACTTTAGATGTCGCCGTCGACATGACCAGCGTCGACATCGGCAATGAGGATCTCAACCTTATCGCGGTCAATTCTTCGGCTCCCCCAATCTTCGAGGCGCAGAAGTATCCGATGGCATATTACAAGGGCGCGCTGGGCGACTTCGTAAATGGATCGCCAACCACAGTTACGGGATTGCTGACACTCCATGGGGTAACGAAACCCATTACTATGGCAATCAACTCCTTCAAATGTATCGATGATAAGCCGTTGCCGAAGCAGCAAGTATGTGGCGCCGACGCATTTTGCGTCCTGAATCGCGCGGACTTCGGCATTACCGTCGGCCAAAAGTATGGTTTCAAAATGGAAGTGACGCTGCGCATTCAAGTGGAAGCTATTCGAGCGGAGTGACGGGGCGTTGAGAGGTGCACTCGTTTTCTTCGAATTGTTTTCGCGCCGTCGAGCTGTGCCCGGTCATAAAACTTATAGTGGTGCTTCTGCCCATCACCGCTTTCGGGCCGTGCTTATTGTGCTGTGGGAGGCCTCGGATCGGGTGTGCGGCAAGCGGCTGAAGGCGCTGCTGCCTATCCTGCTGGCTGCGATGGAACGCAACGGACATCTGAGGCTCAACGCCGAAATCCGTCCCAAGATCCTCTCGATGAGCGCCGCAACTATCGATCGGCTTTTGCGCATGCCCAGAAGTGCGACCCGAGCAAGCAAGACGCCGCGGGTCATGCCGGAGCCCCGGCGGCGGATCAAAATGCGCACCTTTGCCGACTGGAATGATCCGGCGCCGGGCAGCATGGAGATGGACTTGGTGGCTCATTGCGGCCCAGTCAATCGAGGCAGCTATGTAAATAGTCTCGTATTAACCGATATTGCGAGCGGATGGACTGAAGCAGCGCCGATCGTCGTCCGCGAGGGCAGCCTGGTAGTGGAGACGCTCGAGCGCATCCGAGCTGGGCTGCCCTTCGCCCTGCGGGCGGTGGACGTTGATAACGGGACTGAGTTCGTGAACGACAGGCTGATCGAATATTGCCTGAGTCATGGGATCGAACTTACTCGCTCGCGGCCTTACCGCAAGAATGACCAGGCGTGGATCGAACAGAAGAACGGTGCCATCGTGCGAAAAATGTTGGGGTACCGGCGCTTCGAGGGTCTAGCGGCGGCCAGGGCGATAACGCGCCTCTACGGAGCGTCCAGGCTGTTCGTTAACTTCTTCCAGCCCTCGTTCAAACTAGCTTCCAAGCACCGGGACGGGGCGAAAGTTATAAAACGCTACCATCCACCTCAAACTCCCTGTCACCGGCTCCTGGAGGCGGGAAGCGTTCCGGCGATCGCTAAGGACAAACTACGCGAAATCTCGGCGGCGCTCGATCCCCTTAAACTGCTTGAGGAGATGAGAGCAGTACAGGCGTACCTGGCCGCGCTCGCGGATGGCGAGGCACCGCCGGCCATGACTGCAGAGCCGCCCAACTTAGCGACGTTCGTCGCCGGGCTATCCAGCGCTTGGCACAACGGAGAAATCCGCCCGACGTTCTCAATCGAGGCCAAGCCGCGCTATCTCCGGAGCCTGCAGCCGATAACGGCACAACCCTCGGTGTTCAACACTCCCGTAACGTCTAGCCCGAAGATACTGACTGCTCCAGCCTCGTCGGCAGCCAAGCTGCAAAAGAAGCCGCAGCTGGTGTATGCCGCTCGTGGACATGCGCGGATGCAAGCTTTACGCATGGCGTGGCCCATCGTGGCCCGACGACTCGAGGGCATGCCGAACCTCAGTGCAATGCAGCTCTTTGACGAGCTGTGCCTTCAGTTCCCAGGTCGTTTTACATCGAGGCAATATCCCGCGCTTCTTCGACGCGTGAACCGGTGGCGCTTGGACGCTCGCGCACGCTGTGTGGCTGTCGGCACCAAGACGTACAGAGTGTTCAATGACAAATGGAAAATCTGCCACCGCGATATCTTCAAGGACCATTGGGCAGAAATGGTGGAATGTCTTGAGGAGCAACCGGACCAGACAGCCCTCGAACTACTGGTCGAGTTCCAGGTTCGTTACCCAGGAAAGTAGGTTCGAATGCCGTCCGGTCCGCATTACTCTTTTTGTTCGCGTCCTATTCCCGGTGCCGAACCGGGGCCGTCCGTGATGAACGGCCCCGATCGGGAGTTGCATTTAGCACTGCTTCGCCGTTCTATCTTAGACGGTTTTCGCAGCGCCTCGATAAACCCAAGCTACGATCACACCGAGAATAATCATGAGCGCTCCGTCATAGACGATCTGCATGACAACCATGTCCCCTGGCATCGGCTGCACCACGAAGTAAATCATGTAGGTCGGTACGGCCGTGAGCAGCGCGACCGCGATACCAAAGCGTACACCTTGGGCCACCCATGGTTTCGCCTCGGCTCCGCGCGCGTAAATCCAAACAAAAGCGCCGGATAGAATGACGTGGGCCAGAATCATCAGAGGAAAGTATTTCTGTGCGTCGGCTTCTGTGCGGAAGAGGTTGGGCAGTTGCGCATAGTCAGAGTGGAGCAGTACGCCGTGTATGAGGAAGCTCCCCAGAAACCATGCGACGAAGATTTGAGCCCAAGCGATCATGTATTTCTTATTCATTGTCTATCCCCTTTAAGTTGCACGATCTTTCGCGAGAACCGAAAAAACTCCAGCCGAGCGAAAGCATACGCTGGCCGCGTCGCAGCGCAACTCCAGGACGACGGATGCCTACTTGCCCACGGAACTGCCGTCGGCATTGAAGGCCACGCTCGGAAAGCACGCCTTCGTTATGAAAATGGACGAGTGGGGAACAGCTGCATGATATGAAATGGCCACAAATAATTACCACAGGGCGCTAACATTCAATTAGTAGCGGGAACGGATGTACGACAAATTTTTAACAGAAGGCTAGATTGTGGATCCTCAGGAGAATAAATTGAAAAGCTTCGTTGCTCTTACAGTCTTGCTTGCACTCATTCTAACGCAGCATGATCGGGCCCTTTCCGCCCCGACAGATCCATGGTCGGCTTTGGGATTTCTAGAAGGTACTTGGGCTGCACATACGCAAGGAGGTTCCGCTGGGGCTCAGAGCAGTGGCACATACACATTTGAGCAAAAGCTGAAGCGTCATGTGCTCGCGCGGCACAGCACCGCTGCCGCCTGCAAGGGCCCTGAAGTGTATGACTGCGAACACAGCGACATACTCTATGTCTACCAAAACGCTGCGGGCCAGCCGCTTAGGGCCATCTACTTCGATAACGAAGGTCATGTAATTCACTACGCGGTCTCAACTCCCAACTCGACCACCGCGATCTTCATCTCAGAGCCCTCGTCGTCCGGACCTCAGTTTCGGTTGGTTTACGAGCTGATAGGCGCGCTGATGTCGGGTAAATTTCAGATGCGTATGCCCGGACAAGTGGAATGGAAGTCGTATCTTGAGTGGAGCGGCGCCAAGAAATGAACATCATTCACCGTTACCATCTAAGCTCGCGTGGTCATATCGCAAGGCTGGCGCGCCTGGTTAGGGTTTCTCCAAGACCATACCCCAATGCCACGGTGAGCCGGGCAGGGCTTGGTCCCGAGCCCATCGCAATCCCGCTTGCTCTCCCCAGGCTCGACATTGCTCCGGCCTCGGCCGGATATCGAGCGGCGGACCTCGCGGTGTACTCATGTCGTGGTTCCAGTGAATGATCCCCACCGTTCCTCCGGGGCGAAGGACTCGTCGAGCCTCCTTCAAGAGATTGACAGGGTCCTCAATATGCAAAATATTGAATAGCAGGATGAGACCCGCCGATCCAGATTCTCGCCCGCAGCCCTGCGCGACGAAGTCCCGCTGCTCAATGATGATGTTCTTCAGACGAGCTTGTAAGGTACGCGTTGTCGTTGCGGCGACCATGACTGGATCAATGTCGAGCGCAAAGACCGTGCCCCGGATCCTGCGCGCGAGCGGGACGGTGAAGGTGCCATAGCCGCAGCCGAGCTCAATGGCATCGCCACTCGAGTCGCGGCATCCCAAGGACTCTAGAATCCCAACGGCATCGAAGTAGGATTCCCACTGTTCGACCGCCGGCATGCCACTATCTCTTCCCTTAGTCACTTACGCTTGTCCATCTGTAATGCTCTATGTGGGGGTCCGGTTCGAATCGAGGAACGGTAAGATAGCGACTCTTCGCGACATGGGACGCTGACATGAAAAATGGTATTTGGGCGGCCTTAGGCGCGGCAGTATTATTTGGCTTAAGCACGCCGTTAGCAAAATTACTGACCGGTCAGGCGTCCCCACTTTTGCTCGCAGGGCTGCTTTATACGGGTTCTGGCATTGGCCTCACTTTGTTATTGGTGGTGCGTGCGATGGTGGGCGGAAGAGCTGGCATCGTTCTGCCCCGGCGCGTTGATCTCGGATGGCTCTTGGGAGCTACTCTTTTCGGAGGTGCGATAGGTCCTTACTTGTTGATGTACGGTCTACAAGCAACGGACTCGGCATCGGCATCGCTGATTCTGAATCTGGAAGGGGTTTTCAGCGCGCTGTTGGCATGGTTCGTTTTCAAGGAAAACTTCGATCGCAGAATTGCACTCGGTATGGCACTCATCGTCGCCGGCGGGGTTGTCTTATCGACCAGCGCAGTATTTCACATCGACGGTCTGGTAGGGCCTTTCGCGATCGCCGGCGCGTGTCTCGCCTGGGCGATCGACAATAATTTCACGCGCAAAGTGTCGATCAATGACGCGATGTCGATTGCCTGCCTGAAAGGTCTCGTCGCGGGTCCGCTGAGCATTACGCTTGCGTTGCGCTATGGAGCAGAATTGCCCCCGCTGTCGATGATTCTTCGGGCGGGGTTGCTCGGCTTTGTAGGCTACGGGCTAAGCCTCACACTATTTGTTGTTGCACTGCGAAATCTCGGGACTGCTAGAACGGGGGCTTATTTCTCTCTAGCCCCTTTTCTTGGTGCCGCGCTGGCGATAGCCCTCGGCGCGCCTCTGACATGGACTTTGGTTGTCGCGAGTTTATTCATGGGCGCTGGCCTGTGGCTGCACCTTCAAGAACGCCATGCGCATCAACACATTCACGCCCCGCTTGAGCACGAGCATTCCCACGTCCACGATGCGCACCACCGCCACGAGCATGCCAACGACTGGCAAGGCCAGGAACCGCATTCGCATGAGCATATTCACGAGCCGCTCGAGCACACACATCCGCACTATCCAGACACGCATCACAGACACTCGCACTGATAAACATCCGATCGCGTTAGAATTTGCACCATGAAGCGCCGGCTTATCGCGATAATCGTGATGCTTGCCATCGGTCTACAGGGATCCGCAACCGCTTGCTCAAAGATCCAGTGTGTGGAATGACCGTGACCAGCCGATCGCCTCAAACGACGGTGCATGAGGGCGCGCCTGTTTATTTTTGCAGCGCCCGTTGCAAGACAAAATTCCTGGCAGATCTGGGGAAGTATCCGTTGTCATCCGGCAGTGACCACCCGACCTTAGCGCCGGCGCTCAAGCCTACAACGCCGGGAATCATCTATACATGTCCCATGCATCCGCAAATACGCCAGGTGGGTCCAGGCTCTTGTCCGATTTGCGGTATGACGCTTGTCAGAAAAACAAGCGGCCTCGAATCGGGAGCTCAGGGGCAAAGCGCACTGAAAAGAGTCACATTATCTCCATCAGAACAGGTCCGTGCCAACGTCGGAACAACAGTGGTAAGCAGGATGGTACT
>Ga0137413_10000099_pt1 | contig 21586 bp, 17 predicted proteins | sample CZODoug2_1_16fun_FD_108280 | JGI IMG/M metagenome (GOLD analysis project Ga0137413, IMG submission 108280) | Vadose zone soil fungal communities from Angelo Coast Range Reserve, California, USA - CZODoug2_1_16fungal (Illumina Assembly) | ecosystem: Environmental > Terrestrial > Soil > Vadose... | reverse complement strand
GTGACTCACGATATCCGGACCGCGCGCAAGGTCAGTGACTATGTGGGCCTGATCTGGAAGGGCAAGGTCGTGCACTACGGCGAGGCCGAGGAAGCATTCGCCTCCGAGGATCCCTTCGTCCGTCAGTTCCTGTCCGGCGAATCCGCCGGACCGCTGGGAATGGACTAATCGAGAATGCGCCTGTATGTCGTCCTGGGGGGAGTCATCGCGCTGGTCATCGCCGGCGCGGTGTTCCTCACCGGGAATAACTACACCGTCAAGGTGGTGCTTCCCTCGGCAACCAACATTGTCGACGGAGGCACAGTCCAGCTGAACGGTTTCAAAGCCGGATCAGTATCAAGCATACAAGCTCAGGATAATCAGGCGATTCTTGAGCTTAGTATTGATCGCGACTACGCCCCGCTCCATGAAGGGGCGGTTGCACTCGTCCCTTTTAAGGCCCTGCTCGGGGAACGCGTCGTCGACATCACCGATGGTCCATCGACGAACGCATCCATCCCCAGTCACGGCCTTATCGTGGGTCAGATGCCAAAGCCTACCGAGTTCGACCAAATCCTTAACACTCTTGACGCTCCTACTCTAGAGCACCTCAAGTCACTGGTCAACGGGTTGGACGACACCGTTAAGGGCCATGAGGGTGATATCAATGCGACGCTGCAAGCCTCCGGGCCGACGTTGCAAGCGCTCGGCGGTGTGCTCGATGCAATTGGCACCGATGGACCGGCTATCCGGGCGCTAGTCACCCGGCTCAATGAACTCACCGGAACTGTCGCCGACCACCAGAACGACGTTCGCACCATCGTGACTCAACTGACGCGGCTGACCTCACTCGCCGCGAGCCGTCAACAGCAGCTCCGCGACTCGCTGAGCGCGCTCCCCCCCACGCTTGAGACGGCGAAGACGACTCTCGACAAGGTGCCACCGGTGGCCGACAAGGTGGTTCCCCTGCTGCACGACCTGGACCCGGCGACCGAGCGGCTCGAGTCGGTGGCCGGCAACCTGCGCCCGCTGCTGAAGGACCTGCGGCCGGCGTTGCACGACCTGCGCCCGACCATCCACGCGCTGAACGACCTGTTCGACTGCCTGCCGGACGTGCTGGACGAAGTGGGCGATAAGGACCACGGCACCTTCCACGACCTCACCGATGCGCTGGACAACCTGTCCGAGCCACTGGACTTCCTCCGGCCCTACACCCCGGAGGCGGTCGGCTGGCTGTCCAACTGGAACTCGGCGTTCTCCGCGTATGACTCCAACGGCCACTACGCCCGCATCTGGGTGCAGGCCGGGGGCGCGTCCTTGATGGGCAACCCGGGGATCGTGCCACCCGGTACGCGGGCGAACCCGTACCCGCTGCCGGGCCAGAACGGCGGCACGCCATGGACCGACGCCTTCGGAAGCGGTGTGAGATGAGCAGGGAACCCTTCCCCATGCGGGTGTCCAGGGCCCGGGTGGTGGCCGTCGCGCTGGTCGCGATCGGCAGCTGCACCGCCGGCGCGGGCAGCTACGCCGTCCAGGCCACCCAGCAGCGGGCGATCGTGGTCGCGGAGTTCCGGGACGCCTCGCCGATGCTGGTCGGCAATGACGTGAAGCTGCACGGTGTGACGGTCGGCTCGGTGGCCGGCATGAGCGAGGAGAACGGCATCGCCAAGGTCGCCCTCGACCTCGGGCCCGAGGCGCTGCCGCTGCACACCGACGCCAGGGCGACAGTGCGCCCGGTCAGCCTCCTCGGCGAGCGGTACATGGATCTGGACACCGGCACCACCTCGGCGCCGCTGCTCCACTCCGGTGGGGTGATCCCGGTATCGCAGACCGGCCAGAACACCGACCTCGACGAGGTGCTCAACGTCTTCGACGACCGGACCGGCCAGTCCCTGGCCGCGTTCGTCGCCGTGCTGGGCGAGGGTGTGCAGGGCAACGGGGCGAACCTGGACGCCGCGGTCAAGGCGCTCACGCCGGCGATGACCCAGACGGATCAGTTCGTCAAGGTGCTGCAGAGCCAGAACGCCACGCTGAGCAGCCTGGTGGACAACCTCCAGCCGGTGGCGCAGTCGCTGGCCCAGGACAACGGCAGGACGATGGACAGCCTGGTGGGGTCGACCACCTCGCTGCTGAACACCACGTCGACCAACGTGCAGGCGCTGGATGCCACCCTGCAGGAGCTGCCCAGCTCGCTGGCCGCCACCCGCAAGACCTTGGGCCACCTGGCGGACACGGCGGACGACACCACCCCGCTGCTGCGCTCGATCCGGCCGACCACCGACAACCTGAAGGACATCAGCGACGAGCTGGTGCACTTCTCGCACTCGGCGGACCCGGCGCTGGACAAGCTGGTGCCGGTGCTGAACAAGGGCACCGAGCTGCTCAAGAAGGCCAGGGAGCTGACTGAGGACCTGAAGACGGCCGGGCCGGACATCGCCGAAACGTCCAAGGGGCTGCGGCCGATCGTCGAGCAGCTCGACGGCAACATCGACAACGTCCTCAACTTCATCCGGTACTGGGCGTTGACCACGAACGGCCGCGACGGCCTCTCCCACTATTTCCGCGCGCACCTCAACGTGGAGCCCACCGCGGTCACCGGGAACATCCCCGGCGGGCCGGGCAACGCGAACCTGGGCGGGCGGGATCCGGCGCCGGACTCCGGGCAGCCGGTGAACAACGGCCCGAACCTGCCGACCGGCCTGCTCGCCCCGGACGACTCCGGCGAGGGCAGCGCAACCGGCCTCAATGAAAAGCAGGAGAGCGGCGCTCTCGGCTTCATGCTCGGAGGGTCCAACTGATGGTCAAGCGGTCGGTGATGCGCAGGCGTCGAGCTGTGGTGCTCGGTGCCGGTGTCTTGATCTTCTTTGTGGCCCTGGTGACGCTCTCCCTGGTCTCCCAGCAGGGTCTGCCGTTCGCCCCCCGGACCACCGTCAAGGCGGCCTTCGAGGACGTCGGTGCGTTGCGTACCGGCGACGACGTCCGGATGGCCAACGTCCGGGTCGGGTACGTGCAGCAGGTCGACCTGGTCGACGCGACGCACGCACCCACCGGGCAGAGCAAGCTGGCGATCGCCATCCTCAAGCTGGACGGCGAGCGGCCGGTGTACAACAACGCACAGGCCATCACCGCGTCGGTGGGTGCGCGCTCCGCGCTGGGGCAGAAGTTCGTGGAGCTGAACCCGGGCGACCCATCGGCCGGGCTGCTTCCGGCGGACGCAGTGGTGCCCCCGGTGCACACGATCGGCGCCCAGGAGCTCTCCGATGTGCTGGCCGTCCTGGACGTGCCCACCCGGCAGGCGATCGGCTCCTTCGTGCGCAACGTGGGTGGTGGGTTGGCCGGGCGCGGTGAGGATTTCAACCTGGCCGCCCAGGCGTTCCCGGACGTGCTGCCCGACCTGGGCACCGTGTCGGCCGCGTTCGCCAACAACGGAGGACGGGACACCGCGGCCCTGCTGCGCAGCACGAACGAGCTCTCGGTTTCCTTTGTCGGGCGCCAGGAGCAGATCGGTCAGCTGCTGGGCAAGCTGGACCGGACGTTCGCGGGATTCAATGCCGACGGCGGCGGCCCGCTCGCGCAGACGCTGCAGATGTCGCCGAGCGTGCTGCGGGACACCCGCAAGGCCTTGGAGTCACTGGACACCCCGCTGGAGAACACCGCGCAGGCGGCCCGCGACCTGCGCCCGGGCGGCGAGTCGTTGGGCAAGGCCACGCCGGACTTCCGGGGCTTCGTGACGGACAGCCGCTCCCCGCTGGACAAGGTGCCGGGCGTCTCCGACGACGCCCAGCCCGCCCTGGGTGACCTGCGGGACACGGCCGACGTGGCAACACCGCTGGGGCCGATGCTGGTCGACGCGTTCGGCCGGGGTGGCCCGCTGGCACAGCTGGTCAGCCCGTACTCGCCGGAGGCCGCGCTGTTCTTCACCAACGCCACGGACGCCTTGAAGAACGGCAACGACAGCTACCGCTGGCTGCGGGTGGACACCGGGGCGAACGCCGACTCGGCGTTCGACGCGATCTCCACGCCGATCCGCAACCCGCTGCAGAAGCGGGATCCATATCCCGCACCTGGCGAATCGCCGAAGGAGTACGTGGGCCTGCCGGGCGACGTGCACACGGGGGTGAGCGGGCGATGAAGAAATTCCTGATGAGGATCTTCGGCGGCCCGGTGGTGCACGGGCACCAGACCCTGTCGGCATGGAAGCTGGGTGCCGGCTTCCTGGTCGGGGTGCTGATCATCGGCTGGGCGGTGTTCAACAAGGCCCAGATCACCACCTGGGTGACACCGGGCGAGACCATCAAGGTCAACTTCGCCAGCGACTACCGGCTGCGGCCCTACTTCAGCCAGGTCAAGATCGCCTACGTCCCGGTCGGCATGGTCACCGGGGTGTCGAAGGCCGACGACGGCTCGGCCATCGTGGACGTCAAGTTGTACGGCGACAGCAGGGACCGGCTGGGCAGCGAGCCGAGCGCGGTGATCCGCCCGACCACGCTGCTCGGTGGCAACTACTTCCTGGACCTGGAACCGGGCGGGGATCGCGGCCGGTTCGACGCCGACCTGATCCCCAAGGAGCGGGCCCAGCTCCCGGTGGAGCTGGACAAGATCGCCAAGGCACTGCAACCGGACGCGCTGGCCGGCATGAAGGGCACCATCACCAAGTTCGACGAGACCTTGGCCGGTGGTGGCACGGCCGCGTTGCAGCGGCTGGCGGCGGACGCACCGGGCTCACTGCGGCCCACCGGCGAGGTGCTGGACGCGCTGCGGGGCACCGACCCGAACCACGACCTGACCAATGTGGTCAACGGGTTCGAGGCCACCTCCAGGGAGCTGGCCGAGCCGAAGGGGCGGCTGGACTCGATCCTGGTCGACCTGGCCTCCACCAGCGCGGTGTTCGGCAACCGCAGCCAGGAGTTCTCCGCCACGATCGACGAGCTGCCGGATGCGCTGCACAGCGCGAAGAAGGGCCTGAAGCGGCTGAACACCACACTGGACGTGCTCAAGGACACCGCCGATGACATCCGGCCCGGTGCCCGGGAGCTGAACGACACGCTCAAGCGGCTGGACCCGGTGCTGCGCCGGGCCCGCCCGGTGGTCCGCGACCTGCGGGACGTGCTCGACGACACCCGGCCGCTGCTCGAGGAGCTGGTCGACAACTGCGACGACCTCAGGGATGTGCTGAGGGACGCGCGTCCGACGCTGGACCGGGTGAACGGACCGATCTCGGACCTGATCCTGGGCACGTACCACGGCTCCGGGCCGTACGCCCAGACCTTCACCGACAAGCCGGTCTTCGAGGAGCTCGGCTACGCGGTGGCGGACCTGGACCGGGCAACCATGCAGGACAAGAACGGTTCCGGCATCGCCTTCCTGCCGATGCCCATGCCCGAGCCCGGCGAGAACCTGGTCCAGAACGACGGCCAGCCGAGATCGGAAACCCTGGAGCGCAGCGTGACCGATCCCCTGCGGATCAACCCGCCGATCGACTCGCCGGTCAAACCGGAGCACGCCTCTCCTGGGCACCCGGAGCTGCTGCCGATGATGGGTGGTGATGGCAAGTGACCGGCCCTACTCGCCGCGAGCACCTCGCGCGGGCGTTCGAGCGGGTCAAGACCGAGCCCGGGTTGGCGCGCAACAGCATCGTGGTGATCGCGTTGATCGCGATCGCCGCGGTGGTGGGCGGGATCGTGCTGGCGAACCAGCGGTTCGTCGCGCCGTGGGACAACCGCCAGGTGTTCTACGCGAACTTCGCCGCCACCCCGGGCGTCAGCCCAGGCAACGGCCAGGAGGTTCGGATCGCCGGGGTCAATGTCGGCGACATCGTGGACGCGGATGTGGACGAGAACGGCCACGCCCGGCTGAAGATGTCCATCGAGCGGGGCCACCATCTCTATGAGAACGCCCATCTCGTGTTGCGCCCGAAGAGCCCGTTGAACGAGATGTACGTGACCATCGACCCGGGCAGCCCGCCGGCCAAGGAGATCCCGGACGGCTACACCTACCCGGAGGCCAACACGGTGCGGCCGGTGCAGGTGGACGAGGTGCTGGACCACCTGGACGACAACGCGCAGCGGGCACTGACCTCGCTGCTCGCCGAGTCCGACGTGGCCCTGACCAATGCCAAGACCGACCTGCCCGGCGGCCTGGACGGCGTCCGGACCGTGGGCAACGACCTGCGGCCGGTGGCCGAGCAGCTTGCGCTGCGCAAGGAGAAGATCCGTACCTTGATCAGCGCGCTGGGCCAGATCGCCCAGGCGGTGGGCGGGGATGACAAGCGGCTGGCCACCCTGGCCGGCGGCCTGCAGACCACCCTGCACTCGTTCGGCACGCACGAGCCGCAGTTCGACCAGACCCTGGCCGAGCTGCCCGGTCTGGTGCACAACCTGCACCGGTCCACCGATGCCGTGCAGGACCTGTCCGACCAGCTGGATCCCACCCTGCGCCACCTCGACGACGCCTCCGAGGAGTTCCCGGACGCATTGCGCCACCTGCGTAAGACCGCCGACAAGCTGGACGACGTGGTGGATGCGGCGGATCCGTTCCTGCACGCGCTGCGCCCGGTGGTGCGCAACCTGCGGCCGTTCGTCAACGACGGTCTGTCGGAGGCGCTGCCCGACCTGCGCGTGGCCGTCGAGCGGCTGGACCCGATGACCAACGCACTGCTGCCCTACCTGCCCGACCTGGGCGCGTTCACCATCCAGACCCGCTCGATCGTGAGCATGGAGGACGCCAACGGCGGCATCCTGCGGGGTATCGCGCCGGTCACCGCGCAGACGGTGCCGCCGGTGCTCGGGGCGAACAACGGGATCCGACCGCTGCCGCCGCCGCCCGGGCTGGACGAGGGCACCACCGCGTTGCAGAAGCTGGTGCCGGTGGGGCCGGGAGGCCAGCCTTCGGTTCCGCAGGACGGTTCCGAGCCGGAGACTCGGCCGGCGCAGACGCCGGGCGAGGACGACAACGACAAGCCGGGTCTGTTGCACGCGCCGGACACCGGAGCGTCGTCCGGTGGGCTGCTCCCGATTCCGGGCAAGAAGAACTGAGGCCGGGGAATGCGACTGTCCGCAAAATTCGTGCAGCTGACCACGTTGATCTTGTTCGCCATCCTGTGCGTGGTGGTGTTCAGCTATCTGTGGGTCAACTCCGGCGGCAAGATCCCGGGCGTCACCACGACGTCCTACCGGGTCACCGCGTACTTCCCCAGGGTGGCCAACCTGGTGTACTTCGGCGACGTCATGGTGTCCGGGGTCAAGGTCGGCAAGGTGCAGGAGGTGACCCCCGAGGGCGGTCGGGCCAAGGTGGTCATGGACCTGGACAGCAACGCGCCGCTGCACCAGGGCGCGACCGCGCAGGTCCGGGCCAAGACGCTGGTCGAGGAAAGCTTCGTGGAGATCCTCGACGGCACCGGCCCGGCGATGCCCTCCGGGTGGACGCTGCCGCCGGATTCCGGCAAGCCACCAACGCAGCTCAACGACGTGTTGGTGTCCCTGGACGGCAAGACCCGGGGTGCCCTGGCCTCGGAGATGCGCTCGCTGGGCGCGGCGACCGAGGGCAGCAAGGAGTCCATCTCGGCGGCTGTCCAGGGCCTTGGCGCCATCGGCCGGGGCGGACACACCGCGCTGGATGCGTTGGCCGCCCAGTCGGATGACCTCAAGGCGCTGACCGGCAACACCGCGGCGATGATGACCGCCCTGAACACCCAGCGCGGGGAGATCGCCGAGCTGGTGGAGTCGGCCAACCGGCTCACCACGGCGACCTCGGACGGCCAGGAGGACCTGAAGAACGTCATGCGGACGCTGCCGTCGGTGCTGGACAGCGCCCGGCACGCGAGCAGCAGCGTGGAGGACATCGGCGACGCGCTGGACCCGGTCGCGAAGCACCTGCGCGACGCCGGCCCAGACCTGTCCAAGGCGTTGGACGAGCTGCCCGATGTGTCCCGTGACCTGCGGGATCTGGTGCCCGACCTGAACGATGCGCTGGAGAAGGCCCCGGATACCCTCCACCGGGTGCCGGACTTCTCGGACGCCACCGACGACCTGATTCCGCAGACCATCACCGACCTCACCGACCTCAACCCGATGCTCGGGTACCTCAAGCCGTACGGGCCGGAGCTCGGTGTGGTGCTGGCCAACTTCGCGCAGACCCTGGCGCACGGTGACGCCAACGGCCGGTACTTCCGAACCCTGCTGTTGGTGAACGAGCAGTCCGTGAAGGACTCCCCGATCAATACCCAGATTGGTCCGCTGGCCAAGTTCAACCCGTACCCGAACCCTGGCCAGGGCTACGAACCCGGCCCACCCGGACGGCCGTTCACCCGGGTGGAGAAAGAGCCGCCCGGATGATCCGACGCCTTTTCGGCAAGAACAACGTGGGGCAAGCCGGCCAAGGCCGGGGCAAGGACAGTGCTGGCGGGGGCCGGTGGAGTCGCGTTTCGCGGCTCCGCCGGCCCCCGGCCGTATCAGCGCTGTTGTCCCCGCGTGCACTGGCTTCCGCCCTGTCACCGCGCCGGATGCGGGCGGCGCTGTCACCGCGCCGCGTGTTGGCAGCTGTGGCGGTCCTGCTGGTTGCGGCATTCGTGGTCGGCGGGCTGGCCAGGACCCAGGTGCAGACCGGTATCGACTCGTTCCTGCCGTCCAGCGATCCCACCGTGACCGAGCTCAACCAAGTGGGCCAGCTGTTCGGCGGTGACCCGATCGTGGTGCTGCTCGAATCTGATCAGCCCCGCGCGCTGCTGGGCGACAAGAACATCATCTCGTTGGTCCAGCTGGAGGGACAGCTGGCCGGCCTGCCCGACGTGGCCGCGGTGTACGGGCCGGGCACGCTGCTCAACCAGATCGCCGGGCAGGCCCAGGATCTGCTCGCCGAGTTGATCGGCCGCCGGGACGGGGACGCCAGCCGGGCCGAGGTGCAGGCGCTGCAAGCGGGCAGGTCGAAGGCCGAGGCGGCCGCCGCGCGTGCTCAGGTGCAGGCCCAGTTCGATCGGCGCTACGGCACGCTGATCGTGCAGGGGCTGCCGGCCGGGCTGCCGACGCTGCGCAACCAGGCGTTTGTGAACACCGTGGTGTACGGCCCGGGTGGACCGCGTCCGCAGTGGCGGTTCGTGGTGCCGTCGGACAAGGCGGTGGCGATCTTGGTCCGGCCGAGGGAGGGTGCCGACGCGGCCGCCGTCCAGCGGCTGGTCGAGTCGGTGCGCGGCACGGTCGGCTCGGCCAAGCTGCCCGCCGCGAAGGTCACCGTGTCCGGGGTGCCAGCGGTGGTCGCGGCGCTGAGCGCGGCGGCCAAGCGGGAGGGGCCGCTGCTCGGCGGGGTTGCCCTGCTCGCTGTCGGGCTGTGCTTCTGGCTGATCCCGTGGACCCGCCGGGCTCGGCGCCTGGTCCCGCTGCTGACCACCCTGGCGGCGATCGGGCTGACCCTGGCGATCTTCGGCTGGTTGCACCGGCCGTTGTCCATCGGTGTGGTCGCCTTCCTGTCCGTGGTGCTCGGCATCGGCTGCTACTACCCGACCTACTTCGCGGTGCGGGCCAGGGTGCGCACCGTGCTCACGGTGGCCTGCGCGACCGCGGCCAGCCTGGGCACCCTGATGCTGTCCCCACTGCCGCTGGTCCGTGACCTCGGCATGACGCTGTCCATCGGCGTGCTGCTGTCCGCGCTGTTGGGCATCCTGGCCCGTCGGTTGGTGTATCGAGGGCCGGAGGACGCGGAGGCGGAGCCGGTGGGCGCGTCGCCGGTGGGCGCGTCGCCCGGTGTCCGGAGTGTCCGGGGCTGGGCGGCCGTGCGGGCCAGGGTGTTGGCGCGCAAGGGTCCGGCGGCGGTGTTCGCGGCCGCCCTGGTGCTGGCCGGGTTCGGTTGGGCGATGCTGCCCAGGCTCGGGCTGGAGACCGACGTGGAGCAGTTCGCCGCCGGCCTGCCCGCGCTCTCCGACGCGCGGCATGTGGAGGACGTGATCGGGTCCTCCGGTGAGCTGGACGTGGTGCTGACCGGCAAGGACATGACCACGCCGGAGGCGGTCGGCTGGATGGACCGCGCCGAGCAGGTGATCGTGACCAAATACGGCGATCAGGCCCACCGGGTGATCTCGCTGCCGATGCTGTTCACCTTCCTCGGCGACGCCCCGACCCCGGGACAGATCAATGCGGCGATGCGGCTGCTCCCGCAGTACCTGACCGGTGCCGTGGTGAGCTTGGATCGGGGCACCTCGGTGCTGGTCTACGGCGTGCGGATCGATGACCTGGCCGGCATCGAGCAGCTGCGCACCGATCTGCTCCGCTCGTTGCCGCCGCCCCCGCTGGGCTACCAGGTCAAGCTGGCCGGTCTGCCCATCGTGGCGGCGAGGGGGCAGCAGCTGGTCTCGGCGGATCGGCTCCCCGCGAACCTGCTCGGCGTGCTCGCCGCCGGCCTGGTGCTGGCTGTGGGACTGCGTCGCCGGTCGGACGCCCTGCGGGCAGTGGCGGCCGCCGTGCTGGCCACCGGAGGCGGGCTTTTTGTGCTCTGGTTGACCGGTACCCCGCTGTCGCCGATCACCGTGGCGCTCGGTTCGCTGACCGCCGCGGTTGGCTGCGAATTCACCGTATTGCTGTCTGAGGCCGGTCGGCGCCGTAACCCCGCACTGCGCCGGGCCGTTCTACTGGTGACAGCGACGTCCGTTGTTGGTTATGCGGTCTTGGTCATATCCAGGATCGCCGTCGTCAGGGAGTTCGGCCTGCTGCTCGCGGGTGCCGTGCTGCTGGCGCTGCTCTCCTCGCTATGCGTGGTCCGGCTCAGCTCCGCCGAGGACACGCCGGCGGCGGAACCGGGCAGCCCACGCCAGCCTCGGCGGGACTCGCTGCTGGGAGTGCATTGATGAAGTCGAACCAGGACGAGGTGGACGAGTCCGTGGCCGTGCCCACTGAGCAGGACAACGCACAAGCCGAGCCGAGTTCGGAGGCTGCCGCTCCAGAAGCGGCGGCCGCGACGCCGGCTCCGGCGAGGACCAGGACCGCGGTGAGGACGAGGACCGCGACGAAGACCGGCACCGGCGCGCAGACCGAGGCCGGTGCGCAGACCGAGACCGCGGCGAAATCGCGGGCTCCGGCGAGGCGGCGTGCCGCCGCAAAGACCGGCGCCGAGGAGAACGGGGCCTCGGCTAACGGTGCCTCGGCGAACGGGGCTTCGGCGAACGGTGCCTCGGCGAACGGGGCGGCCGCGAACGGTGCCGCCGGGAAATCCGCGACCGCGTCGAGGACTGCTGCCGCCACCGCGAGGACCAGGACGTCCGCCGCCCGGACGCGGGCCGCCGCGGCCGAGGTCGAGCCTGGTGCCGAGGCGGCCGCGCCGGCTCGGTCGAGGACTCGGGCCGCCGCGAAACCCCGGACGCCGGCGAAGACCGCTGCCGCTGAGCGGACCGACCCCGCCGTGGAGACCGAGTCGGTCACGCGGGCACCCACGAGGACTCGAGCGGCGGCGAAGACCACGACCGCGGCGAAGACCACGCCCGCGGCGAAGACTGCGGCGAAGCCCCGGACCAGGGCGGCCGCAGCCAAGACAGGGACCGCTGCGAAGACCGCGGCGGCCCAGTCGGTCAAGGCCGCTCAGACGTCTGTTCCCGTTGCCGCCGCGCAGGCGGCCCCGGTTGAGCCGATGGCGGCGGAGTCCCCCGCTCAGCCGGTGATTGAGGTCCAGCCGGCAGCCCCGGTCGAGCCCGAGACGGTCGCCCCGTCAGCCGAGGCCCCAGCCCAGCCGGTGGCGAAGGCTGAGCCGGTGGCGCAGCTGGAGCTCGAGACGGCCACCGCCGTGTCGCACCGCCCGGCCGAGCCGGTGGCGGAGGCCGAGCCGGTCGCTGAGGTTGTCGTCGAGCCCGAGCCCGAGCCGGTCGCTGAGATTGTCGTCGAGCCCGAGCCCGAGCCCGAGCCCGAGCCCGAGCCCGAGCCGGAGCCCGAGCCCGAGCCGGCGGCCGATGCCGTCGCCGAGCCGGTCGCCGAGCCCGAGGTCGCGCCCGAGCCCGAGGCCGAGCCGGCGGTCGAGATCGCCGTCGAGCCGCTTGCCGAGACCGAGACCGAGGTCAAGACCCAGCCTGAGCCGGTGGCCGTACTTGCCGCCGAGCCGACGGCCGAGCCCGAACCAGCGGCCAAGGCGGCGTCGGCGGTCCACGCCGAGTCGGAGGCCACGGCGGGTGACCAGAGCGAGCCCGCGGTGAGGCCGTCCGGGCTAGCCGGGAGGCTGCGCGCTGTCCGGGTTCCGAGGACCCTCAAGGGGCGGATTCTGGCGGGCGCCGCGCTTGTTGTACTGCTGGGCCTGGTCGGCGGCGGTGTGTTCTGGTACCAGGCCACCCACCTGCCGGAGGGCGTCGCGTTCCGGGTGTACGGCCAGAACGTGACCATCACCGAGCTCAACGACGACGTGCAGACCGACCGCGCGCTGTTCGGCGTCCAGCCGCCCACCGAGGGCCCCAGGTTGGATCAGTTCCGCCGCGACTTCGCCAAGGCCAGCGCCGTCTCCATGGTCATCGACAAGGCGGCCGCCGACCGGCACATCACCATCGCCGACCGCCAGGTCTCCGACATGCTCGCGCGGTACATCGCCGAGTACTACGGGGAGGGTCCGCAGGGCCACGACCGGTACGTGCAGGCGTTGGCCAACCAGGGCACCTCGGAGCCCAAGGTGCTGGCCGAGCTGAAGCGGCAGATGGCGCTGCAGCAGCTGATCAACCAGGTGACCGCCGGCGTCACGGTGTCCGACCAGGACCTGCGGCAGACATTCGACGTCCGGCGTGACCAGCTCGCCACTCCGGCGCGCCGGGACATCCACAACATCGTGCTGGGCAGCAAGGCCGACGCGGACCAGCTGGTCGCCCAGCTGAGCCAGGGCGGCAACTTCGAGATGCTGGCCGGGCAGCGCAGCTTGGACGGCAGCACCAAGGACAAGGGCGGTGACCTCGGCCTGGTCGCCGAGCGGGACCTGGAGAAGCCGTACGCCGATGCAGCGTTCGCCGCGCCGGTCGGCGCGGTGTTCGGGCCGGTGCAGACCCAGTACGGCTGGAATGTGGGCAAGAGCGTCCAGGCCCAGCCGCCGGCGCCCGCGGTATTCGACCAGGTCAAGGACCAGCTGCGGCAAACACTGATCAGTGAGCGGGCGTCCGTGGAGTGGACCGGCTACCTGGGCGGGATGATCAAGGAGGCCGGCGTGCGGTATGCCGATGCCTACCGTCCGAAGGATCCGGACGCACTCCCCGGGCCGGCTGACGCTCCGGCCGCGGAGGGCTCGCCGGCCGCCGGCCAAGAGCAGCCGGCCCAGCAGCAGCCAGATCCGCAGCAGCCGGCTGCTCAGCAGCCACCGGCCCAGCAGCCGGCCGCGCAGCCAGCCCAGCGGCCAGCTGAGCAGCGGCCCGCCGGCGCCGCGGCGGCCGGGCAGCAAGGCGCTCCACCCGCCGGGCAACCGTCTCGATGACACCGAGGGGGACCCAGTCGCGGGACTGGGGTGCCTGGATGGACCGGGTGGACTGGGTCCTCGTGGTGCGAGGTGCGTCCACCGGGTTCACCGTGCTGGTGCTCTGCTTCCTGGCCAGCCCGATCGTGTTCAACATCAACCCGTTGGCCGGGCTGATCTTCCTGGTGGTCGGCGCGCTGGCCGGGTCCGTGGTGGCGTCGTGGCGGACCCGCACAGCGGACTCGCCAGTGCTCAGCGGTGCGGTCGCCGCGCTGATCAGCTACACCCTGATGATCCCGCTGGCCTACCTTGCCCAGCGGCAGCTGGACATCCGGGTGGTGCTGCTGTTCGCCGCTGTCGCGCTGCTCGTCGGCGCGATCACCGGGTTCGTGATCAGTCGCGGCCGGGCCGGGCAGGCCAAGTAGGAGTCGAGAAGCAGCGGAGGTCGCCGGAATGCACGCGGCGACATTGGGGCACTCCACCGGCGTCTGGGGGCTGATCTCGGCGGTGTGCGGGGTGCTCTGCGGCCCCGCTCCCTACAGCGAGCCCGGCTGCCGGGACGACAACAAGCGTCGCCAACGGGCAGGACCACACCAGGCGTGAGCGTCGTGCTCCCCGCCGCTGGCGCACCATCCCGCCGAGCAGCCCGCCAGCTGCGCGAGTTGCGCGGCAAGGAGGCCCGCACAAGGTCCGGCCACGGTCCGAACGTTCTGGGGGTGGCCGGACCTTGATGGGGAAGAACTTGCCGCGCCTGAGGTGGAACACCCGACCATACGTAGTACGTCGTAGTACAGTGACGGAGTGGGGGTGGACTGGTCGCGTCGGGGCGAATACATGCACCACAAGCACGGCATCACCACTGACATGGCAGATGAAGCACTAGACGACCCGGAGCGAGTAGCGGTCGACCCGGACCCGGCCAGCAAGTAACACGAGGGCGCTACCTACGGCGTCAACGGTTGGGTGTCCAACGACACTGACCGCCGCCGCTACCGGGAGGGGAGAGCATGAGCAGCGAGCTTGAGGCTCTGCTCGACGCCGAAGCCGAGCACGCAGAACAGCACCGTGATGAGCCAGCCAAGCCGGGAACGAAGGTCAGCAAGCCGGGACACGCCCGGTCCACCGTCTTCTCAGTGCGGCTCAACTCTGACGAGGTAGCCGCGCTCCAAACCCTCGCCGATGAGTCCGGGCTGCCCCCGTCAACCCTGGTGCGGTCCTGGATTTTGGACGGGCTCGAGAATGGAGGCACCCCGGTTGGGTTGCGCTTGCGCCACCTTATCCGGGAAGCGGTCAGGGACGAGCTCCAGGCCGGGGAGGATAGCTTCAAGACCAGACTCCGGGCGGAGATCCGCGAGGCACTGCTGTCCGACGTAGAAGTCGACCAACACCGCGGGGCCTCCTCGGGATGACCGACAGCACCCACCTGATGGCTTCGACTGGGAGCACCCACCACCAGCCCGAACCTGGTGACTCGCTCCGTTAGACCCCGCCGGCTGTGGAGAGGTTCGCCCGCGACGGACTCGTGAACGTCCTTGCGAACCTCGTCGCCGCCGCGATCATCTACCTGCTCGGCGTAGCCGTCGGCTTGTTCCCCTCGCGGCCGCTGCTTGTGTATTCCGCCGCTCCGAAAGATAGTCTAGTCTTAGATATTCGTTCACTAGACTTCTTCGGCGTACAGCGAGGTGCCCGTGAGCAGCTCCGAACTCATCCGGCCTGAAGATCGCTACTCGGCCGAGACCATCGCGGCCTTCCGCGCCGCTGGGCACTGGCGGGGTGGCTCGCTGGCCGAGCGGCTGGAGTACTGGGCCGGCTTGCACGGCGACCGGGTCGCGGCAACCGACGGCTACAGCACACTGACCTGGCGTGACCTGCATGGCCAGGCGTACCGGTTGGCGGCCCGGCTGCGTGAGCTGGGTGTCGCGGCCGGCGACCGGGTACAGGTGCAGCTGCCCAGCTGGAACGAGTTCGTGGTGGTCTACGCGGCGCTCGCCCGGCTCGGCGCGGTCCTGGTACCCACCATGCCGATCTACCGCTGGGACGAGGTGCGCTACGCGATCAACCACGCCGGCGCCACGATCTCGGTGGTCTGCGGGGAGTACCGGAAGTTCGACTACCGCAAGATGATCAGTGAGGTGCGCCCGGAGTGCCCCACGCTGCGCCACGTGATCACCGTGCGCGCCGAGGCCGGCCCGGGCGAGTTGCGGTTCGAGGACCTGGTGGCCGGCACCGAGGTGCCCAGCGCCGACCAGCTCGGCCCGCCGCCCGGCGCGGACGACCCGCACGCGATCATCTATACGTCCGGAACCGAGTCCCGGCCCAAGGGCTGCTTCCACACGTTCAACACCTTCGGCTTCACCGTGCACTCGCTGGGCGCCGAGGTGATGGGGCTCGGGCCGGGCGACGTGATGTTCATGCCGTCCCCGATCACCCACGCCACCGGGCTGGCCATGGGGGTGACCACGCCGATCGTGCTCGGCGCCGCCATGCATCTGATGGACACCTGGGACGCTGGCACCGCGCTGGACCGGATACGCGAGCACGGGTGCACGGCCAGCATGGCGGCCACGCCCTTCGTCCGGATGGCGCTCGACGCGTTCGATCCGGCCCGCCACGACCTGTCCGGCATGCGCGTATGGGTCAGCGCGGGTGCACCGATCCCCGAGTCTCTGCTGACCGACTGGCGGGCGACCTTCCCGCGCTGCGCTCTGCTTCCGGTGTACGGGCGTAGTGAAGGGCTGCTGGTGACCAGTTGCCGCCGGGACGACGACGGCGATCGGGTGCGGGGCTCGGACGGCCGTGCGCTGCCGGGCGTGCTGCTGGAGATCCAGGGCGAGAACGGCGTGGAGGTGGCGCCCGGCGAAGAGGGCGAGATCTGCCATGGCGGACCCGGCCTGATGCTGGGGTACTGGCGTGACCCGGAGCGCACCGCCGCGGCGATCGAGCCGAGCGGAGTCTCCCACTCCGGCGACCTGGGTCGGGTGGATCCGGACGGCTACCTCCGGGTCACCGGCCGGATCAAGGACCTGATCATCCGAGGCGGCACCAACATCTCCGCGCGCGAGGTGGAAGACCACCTGCTGACCCACCCAAAGGTGGCCAACGTCGCGGTGGTCGGCATGCCGGACCGGGTGCTCGGCGAACGGGCCTGCGCGTTCGTGGTGCCGGACGGCGAGCCACCGACCCTGGACGAGCTGACCGGCTACCTTCGGCGGGACCGGAAGATCGCGGTGGTCAAGCTGCCGGAACGGCTGGAGCTCATCGACAAGCTGCCGACCACCGCGACCGGCAAGGTGCAGAAGTTCGTGCTGCGCGACATGCTGGTCAGCAAGGTCGAAGCCTGATCAGTCGACGTCGCCCATCTTGGTGCGGACCTGGCCGAGTACCCCGGTGACCCGCTGGGCCAGGGACTCGCTGACTCCGGTGAGGCCGAACTGCGCACCGGCCAGGTCCTCGCCTGCCTTGGTCACCACTCGGCGGCCTTCGTCGGTGAGTGCGGCCAGGATGGTCCGCCGGTCGGTGGGATGTGGTCGGCGGGCCACCAGGTCCCGGCCTTCCAGCTGGTCGATCACCAGGGTGACCGTGGTCGGATGCACCATCAGGTGCCGACTGAGCTGGCCCAGCGGCCGGGTGTGGTCGCGGGACATCAGCAGGGTGGCCATCAACAGGAACGCCGTCCGGCTCAGCGAGTGAGGCTTGAGCAGCCGGTCCAGCTCGGCGACCATCAACTGGTGGGTGCGCATCAGTGCGCCCATCGCGGCGAAGTGGTCCGCTGCCGGCTGCCCGCTCGCCGCCCAGTGTTGGCGGCTGTACTCCACCGCGTCCGCATCCGTACTCATCCGGGCATCCCCTCGTTCCGGCCCATTCGGCACACGCCCGCATTGACGATTTGCTCTATCGATTGACAGTTGAGGATACGGCCTTTTCGCGCCTGTGTGCAGCAGGTCAAAGCGCTGGTCATCTGGTGGTCAGTGACCGTCGAACCGAGCCGGGCGGCGTTCCCGGAAGGCCGCGACGCCCTCGGCGAAGTCCTTGGTCTCGGCCAGCGACTGCACCAGCTCGCCCTCAAGCTCCAGCTGCTCGGCCAGCCCGGGCCGCTCGCCGGCGTTGAACGCGCGCTTGATCGCCGCGTAGGCTCGGCTGGGTCCGGCGGCCAGCCGCGCGGCCAGTTCGCCCACCTCGGCCGCCAGTTCACCGTCCGGTACCGCTCGGTGGGCGATACCCCAGTCGACGGCTTTGGCGGCGCTGACCGACTCACCGAGCATGGCGATCTCATTCGCCCGCTGCCGCCCGACCAGGCCGGGCAGCATGTGCGTGCCGCCGCTGTCCGGGTTCAGGCCGAGCGAGATGAAGGCCAGTCGCAGGTAGGCCGACTCGGCCATCACCAGGAAGTCGCCGGCCATCGCCAGGCTCGCGCCGAAGCCCACCGCCGGCCCGTTCACCGCCGTGATCACCGGGAGCGGCAGGGTGCGCAGCCCGAGGATGGTCGGCACGAAGTGGCGGCGGTGCATGCCGTGCAGGTCTGGCCCGCCGGCCGGAGTCCGGTCGAACCCGTCGCGCAGGTCCACCCCGGCACAGAACGCCTCGCCCTCCCCGGTGATCACCACGCAGCGCACCTGGGGGTCGGCCTGGGCGCGCAGCAGGGCGTCCGTCATCGCCGCCCCGCACGCCGCCGACCACGCATTGCGCCGCTCCGGCCGATTCAGCCGCAACCAGCACACCCCGTCCCGTACCTCAACCTTGACCTCGCTCACGCCACGTTCCCCCAGCTCAGGACCTGTGAGTGGTATTGGTCGCTATAGCGACCAATACCACTCACAGGGTTTGACCTGCGGTTTTGGGTGGTCATGCGGGTACTCCATCCCGGGTTGGGGCGGCGTGGAGGAGGAGCTGGTCCACCAGTTCGTCGCAGCGGGCCGGGGTCAGGCGGAAGCTGGGTGGGTAGACGATCACGTGGTCCAGCACGCCGTCGTAGCGGCGCAGCTGGTCGGCGACCTGCGCCGGCGTGCCGGCCACGGCCAGTGCGTCGATCATGGCGTCGGGCACCGCGGCGACCATTGCGTCGTGGTCGCCGGCCGCGAACGCCCGCTGGATCCGTGCCGCGGCGGCGCCGAAGTCCTGCCGCTCGAGCACCGTGCCGTAGGCCTTCGGGGCGGCGTAGAAGGCCAGCTGACCGGCGACTTCGCGGCGGGCCTGCTCCTCGTCGTCGGCGACCGAGCAGATCACCAGGCCGGCCACGGCCACCTCGGCGGGATCCCGGTCGCCCTTGGTCGCCCCGGTGGCGATGGCCGGGCGCACCACCTCGTCCAGGTAACCGGCGGCGAACAGCGGGTGCCCCAGGAAACCGTCGGCGACCCGGCCGGCCACCTCCACCATCCGCGAGTTGACCCCGGCGGTGTACACCGGAATATCCGGGCGAACCGGGGCGTCGACCTCGGCGGTGGGTGTGAGGTCCAGGTGGTAGAAGCGCCCGTCGTGCCGCACCGGCCGCTCGTGCAACCGCCAGAGTTGGCGCAGTAGCGGCACCAACTCCTCCAGTCGCGGCGCCGGGGCATCCGGGTCCACCCCGTGCCAGTCGCGCATCATCCTCCGGGTGCCGGTGCCCAGGCCGAGCACCAGTCGCCCACCGGACACCTCGTCCAGGCTGCGCGCCTCGGTCGCGATGGTCAGCGGGGAACGGCCGACGGCGTAGGCGATCGAGCTGCCCACTCCGATTCGGGACGTCTCGGTTGCCATTCTGGCCAGTGTCACGATCGCCGAGCGGGTGTAGAACTCCGGCGACCAGACCGCGTGGAAGCCACGTCGCTCGGCTACCGCGCTGGCGGCGGCGATCTGTTCCACGCCGCCGCGCAGCATGGTCAGCCCCCGGCTGGCAGTGCGCTCAGACATAGTTGGGCCCGCGCTTGTCCACGAACGCGCGCAGTCCCTCGCGCGCCTCCGGTCCGCCGAACAGGGCGGTCACCCGCTCCGCCTCGCGGGCCAAACCCAGCTCCAACGCCTCCTCGTGGGCGTCGTCCACGCTGCGCAGGATCTGGGTGAGCGCCGCACCGGAGCGTTCGCACAGCGTGCCGGCCAGCGTAATCGCCTCCTTCTCGGCGGCCCCGGGCTCCACCAGCCGGTCCAGCAGCCCGATCGCGTGCGCCTCCTCGGCGGGCACCTCCCGCGCGGTCAGCATCAGATCCAGCGCGCGGCCTCGGCCGACCAGCCGGGGCAGCCGCTGGGTACCTCCGGCGCCCGGGATGAGGCCGAGCTTCACCTCGGGCAGGCCGAGGCGGGCGGTGCGCGAGCCGACCCGCAGGGTGCAGGCCAGGGCGAGCTCCAGCCCGCCGCCCAGGGCCAGCCCCTCGATGGCCGCGATGGACGGCCGGTCAGCGGTGGCCAGCCGATTCAGTGGGGCGCGCAGCCGTTCCCCGTAGTCGGCGAACTCCTCGGCGCCGGGTGAGTCGCCGGGTGAGTCGCCGGGTGAATCGAGGAAGGAGGCCATCAGCTTGATGTCCGCGCCGGCGGCGAAGAACCCGTCCAGCGCGGACGTGATGACCAGCACTCGCGCGTCACCCCGCTCGAACTCGTCGAGTGCCCGTTGCAGGCCGTCCACCAGCACCAATCCGAGCGCATTGGCCGGTGGGCGGTGCAGCCGGAGGTGGAAAACGCGGTCGAGGACCTGGTAGGTCACGGGTTCGGCATTGGTCACCGGTTGAGTATAGAAGGTCTAAGCCTCTATTATCGAGTCATGGAGCACTCTGTAATCCTGTCGGCGGTGCGGAGTCCGCTCGGCCGGCGGGGCAAGGGCCTCTCCGAGGTCCACCCGGCAACGTTGCTGGGGCAGGTGCAGCGGGCCGCGCTGGACGCCGTCGGGGTGGATCCCAGCGAGGTCGGCCAGGTCGTGGGTGGCTGCGTCGCGCAGGTCGGCGAGCAATCGTTCAACATCACCCGCACCGCGTGGCTGAGTCAGGGGCTGCCCGAGTCGGTCGCGGCCAGCACAGTGGACGCGCAGTGTGGCTCGTCGCAGCAGGCGCTGACGCTGGCCGCCGCGCTGGTCGGTGCCGGGGTGGTGGATCTTGCCCTGGCCTGCGGGGTGGAGTCGATGAGCCGCATCCCGATCGGTTCGAACTTCCGGAAGGACTTCGGCCTGGGCCGCCCAGTGCCGAAGGACTATCTGCGCCGCTACGAGTTCCTGAACCAGTACCAGGCCGCCGAGCGGATCGCCGAGAAGTGGGGCGTCACCCGCGAGCAGGCTGACGGACTGGGATTGAGCTCGCAGCATCGCGCCGCGGCGGCATGGGCGGCCGGCCACTTCGACGACCAGATCGTGCCGATCACCGCGCCGGTCCCGGACGGGGACGGGGCCGAACAGGTGGTGGACCGGGACGAGGGGCTGCGGGAGACCAGCCTGGAACGGCTAGCCGCGCTGCCCGCGGTGGTGCCGAACGGCGTGCACACCGCGGGCAGCGCCGCGCAGATCTCCGACGGGGCCAGTGCCGTGCTGGTGGCCAGCGAACGCCGCGCCGCCCAGCTGAACCTGGCTCCGCTGGCCCGCATCGTGGACACCGCCACCGTCGGGGTGGACCCGGTGCTGATGCTGCTCGGCCCGCACGACGTGACGCCGACGCTGCTGGAGCGCAACAACCTGGGCATCGAGGACCTCGACCTGGTGGAGATCAACGAGGCGTTCGCCTCCGTGGTGCTCTCCTGGCTCGCGGACAGCCACGCCGACCCGGGCAGGGTCAACCCGAACGGCGGCGCGATCGCGATGGGCCACCCGCTCGGCGGCAGCGGCTGCGTGCTCACCACCAAGGCGGTGCACGAGCTGCGTCGCACCGGCGGCCGGCGCGCCCTGGTGACCATGTGCTGCGGCGGCGGGCTGGGTACCGGCACGCTGCTGGAACGACCCAACTGATCCGGAGGGGATTCCATGACGTACGAAGACGTGCGCTACGAGGACGTGCGCTACCGGGTTGACGGGCCGAACGCGGTCATCACCATCGACCGGGAAAAGCGGATGAACGCCTTCCGGGGCAAGACCATCGAGGAGCTGATCCACGCGTTCAAGCGCGCTTGGGCGGACCCCTCGGTACACGCGGTGATCTTCACCGGAGCCGGGGACCGGGCGTTCTGTGTCGGCGGCGATGTGAAGCAGCGCGCCGAGACCGGCAACTACGGGCCGACCGGGAACGGCCTGTTCGAGGTGGGGTACCTGCAGCGGCTGATCAGGGAGATC
>Ga0137413_10000095_pt1 | contig 21936 bp, 17 predicted proteins | sample CZODoug2_1_16fun_FD_108280 | JGI IMG/M metagenome (GOLD analysis project Ga0137413, IMG submission 108280) | Vadose zone soil fungal communities from Angelo Coast Range Reserve, California, USA - CZODoug2_1_16fungal (Illumina Assembly) | ecosystem: Environmental > Terrestrial > Soil > Vadose... | reverse complement strand
TGAGTGCAAAGAACCTTGCGCAAGTGCGCAAATCATCGGTGCCGGCTTCCCCTACGCGCGCGACCCCCTGCGAGGAGCGCGCAGTCCCCGGGGCGAAAGGAGCACCTGACGTTCGCGTATTCGTCATCAATGCCGCTGCGAGTGAGCGTAAACGGCCGGCGATTCTCCATATTCACGGTGGGGGCTTTGTTGCCGGTATCGCTGCTGAAGGAATTTCGGCCATGCAACAGGTTGCCCTGGATCATGACTGCGTGATCGTAACCGTTGACTATCGGCTGGCGCCCGAAACCCCCTTCCCGGGATCGCTCGAGGATAATTACGCCGCCCTGAAGTGGCTCTATCATTCAGCGGGTTCGCTTGGCGTGGATACGTCTCGAATTGCCGTGATGGGCTTGAGCGCCGGTGGCGGTCACGCAGCGATGCTCACGATCGCAGCGCGCGATCGCGGTGAAGTGCCGATCGCCTTCCAATTATTGAGCTATCCGATGCTCGACGATCGAACTGGAAGCTCGCGTCCTGTTCCACCGTACATCGGTGCGCATGTTTGGGTGCCGGCCTCGAATCGTTTCGGCTGGAGTTGCTTGTTGGGTGCTCCGGCGGGCTCACGGATCGTGCCTGCAGGCGCAGTCCCCTCGAGAGTCGAGAATCTGACGGGGCTTCCGCCGGCATTCATCGGTGTCGGAGCAATAGATTTATTCGTTGATGAAGATGTGGACTACGCCAGGCGGCTGATCGATTCGGGCGTACTTACGCAACTCTGTGTAGTGCCGGGTGCATATCACGGTTTCGATCTCTTCGCACCGGAAGCGCCCGTATCAAAAGCGTATCGGGCGACATGGAATGCGGCCTTGGCGAGGGCATTTGGCGCCAACGCCAAATCCTGACTGATGGCTAGCGATTCTGGGATCATCAGTTACGACGCCCAAGGTGCATGTCAAAAAAATGAGTGATGACGGCAAACGCTTCTTGGGATTCGGGAAAATCCGAATCCAGGATGAAGCAATGCCCAAGGCCGTCCCACAAATGAAGGTCGGCACTGACCCTGCTTTGGTCCCACTTTGGGCACCGGCGATTTCGTTTCATCTGTGGTTGACGAAGGGTGAATCATGCCAATGATGGTTACGCCCAGCCCTGCCAAGAACAGCTTAGCCGTTTGAGGCATGAACCTCTCCTGGGTCAACTGCCACCGCACTCTGCGATAGGGCAAATCGCAGACGCGCAGGTCCCAGCAAGCCCGACGTAATCAAGGGATGGTTGCGCCGCCAAATCTGCTGGCTCATAAACGTGTAGCGGCCTGCCGGACTCCGCTTGCCGGACAACAGCCAATTCGGCCACTCCTCGATGGTACCCGTTGCATTGAAACGAGCGTCCTCGGCGAGATGCGCGTCGCCGATCAACCGGTTGACCCATCGGTTGACGACACGTACCTCCAGCTCGTTTTTTCCCCGTAGATGTCCGGTCACGTCGAGTCGGTATGGTGCATCCCAGAGCACACCGAGCTTGGTCCCGTTGAGAATCACCTCGGCGAGATCCGCAACCCGTCCGAGATCGAGATAGACGCGCACGCCAGGCGCCGTCTTCTGCTGGAAAGGGAACCGCGTGCGGTAGCGGGCCATGCCCGAGTAGTACTTGATCCCAGGCTCGTCTCGCTTCGACCAGTCGTCGAGCCGCGCGAACAGAACCTCTCCCGGCCCTCCCCACTGGCCGTCGAATTCGACGCTCCAGGGGCCGTCTACCGGCGAGGGTGCCGGGAGCGCTACCGCGATATCCCACCGCCGACCCGCAGCGGTTTTCAGCCGGTAGTGTCCCGATTCCCAGATCAGCCCATGCGAGAAATCCACAGCACATATCTTGTAAGCATCGGCCTCTGTTTTCCGAATCACCGGACCCGCAAGCATGTCATCGAACTGACGCAGGGCCGCCACCTCGATTGCGAACGGGCGCCGGTCTTCCCAGCCGCTGCTTCCATACAGGGGCGAAGCCGCGCGTGGTCCTGTTTGCACGAGGACACCGTTCAGAAATAACTTTGGTGTTTGATCTTCATAGAGCACACCGACGTGCGTCGACCCGCTGATTGGCGTGTCATACACCAACAGCGGCTCGACCAGCCCGTCGGCGGCGTAGCGAAACACGACAAGGCCGTTGGCCCCGACCGCAAATCCGGCGCGGGCTTGCCCGGGCGCAGTGAAAGTGCTTTGCGCTGGACCCGGGAGATCGAGAGCAGTCTCATAGACCAACCTACCATCCTTCTCCAACGGCAAAGGGATTTTCGGGGAAATGTATTGAACCCAGGCCGCCATGACGAAGCGATCGTCGGCGGTATCGATCGTCGGGGCGGCAAACTCCTTTCGCGGCCATAGCGATTCACCGTTGCGCATCACCGTCACCACCGGATCCGATGCGATCCTGTCTTTGAAGATCAAGAACAGCGATTCGTTGGGCTCGAGCGAGATCGGGATTTCCGTGATGCCCTGTCTGGAGGAGAAATACGAAAGACGCTCGCGACCACCCGTCTTGGGCCAAAGTATCTCCGGTTCCCTTCCCTGCACACGTAACGAAACGGTCCCCTCGATCAGCTCGGAACTTTTATTGACGACGAAGTAGACATCCTTGCCATCCGATCCACGGCGATGGATATGATTGAGCATTCCATCGATGTTGGGCGAGCACTCGAAGTCAGGGGGAATGTGCAATCTCCGAAGAACCTCTTCGGGCGTCCGACCCCAGCACACGCGGCCTTTGCCGACTCGCCTCTCGCCGACTCCGTCACTCCCCGACCCAACGCCCCATAACTCGTCTGCCAGTTCAGACACCTCCCGATCGCACCCCGGAAAACCGGTGAGACTCGGCGACTTGATCGGTCGCCATCCGAGGACCGTCGCCCCCTGCTCAACTAGTGCTTTGATCCTGCGCAGCAGGGTGGGCGTCATCGTTCTGACCGCGGGCATCCGCATCGGCTTGTAGGCTTGGTCGTCGCCATCCGTGAGACGGATTACCACCTGTCCCATCGCATCATAGGTCGGCAGGACGAGAACTCGGTAACGCATACCCGAGGGGAGCACCACATCCCCGCCGTCGACCTCCATCTGATCCACTACCAGCTCTGGGGGACATCCGTCGAAATCATAAGCGGGTCGACAGGGTACAAATCCCCGCACGCTCGCGGGAATTGGCGGCGTGAATCGGTAGGGCGCACCCTCCGGCGTGACGAAACAAATGTCCGCTACAAATTGACCTTCTCTGAGGATCTCCTGGCAACGGCCCAGATATTCGTGCCACGGTTTCGATTGCGGCCACCAGGTCAAAGTACGTTCGAAGGGGGTTCCGAATCTCCGAAAGGTGATGCCAGGCGCGACATTCGTCCACGGTTGAAACACCCACTCGGAGAGGTCAAATCGATTGATACCGACGCATAGCGCCCAGTCGGCGAGGGGCTTCAGCGTCGCCGGATGATCCATGAAATCCGCGCGCAGCGAGGTGTAGGATTCAGCGCCGACGATGCGCTTTCCGTACACGTGGGCCGCCGACGCCGCACTCTCGCACGTGTCATGCAGCGTCGATCCACTGTAGGAGCTTCGCCAGAATTCGCCCATCGGTTCGTCGGCACGACCCAGGTAGCGCAAGTCGTCGCAGGTTCCATTATATCCCTCGATGGAGAGACGCATGCCATGGGCATGAGCCAGCCTGGCCATCTGCCCAGCGTAGTTTTGCAGCAGCAGTTCCGTCACGGTCTCACGCACGTCCCACAGGAATCGCTCCGACCGCTCGAGGCTTCCGACCGCGAAGCCGGCAAAGGTCGGCATGTAGGGCAGCAGGCCATACCCACGACGGCGCTCAAATTCCTGCTCAAACCCCGGTGTCCAATTTCCGGAGCCCCCCTCCCAACTGTCGATATGCGTCGAAACGATGACGCGGTTTTCGAGCGAGGATTCCATGTTCGCAAGCTTCGCGACATACGCGGCGAAGTGCCGCTCCAGGGCTGTTGCGCTCAGCTTGTCGCACTCCAAACCCATCGCCTCTGGTGGCGCTTCCCGGCTCGCTCCATTCGCGACCGTGTGGCCAAATCGCATGATCAGCCATCTTCCCGGCGGCACGTTCCACCGCAATCTGCCGTCCCGCCACGCGCCGGTGAGATCGTGCAGGGAGGCTTCGGATAACACCTGCGCGGCGGGGAGAATCGGCCACGCTGGACTCGTGGGAATGAATCTCGGCCAAGGAACGACTTCCTCGAAGTCGTCCGCCCCCGCAAATGACTTCGAGGAATCGAAACGGTCTATCCGATAGCTCGGTACCTCGCCGGAGAGTCGAAAGGCGAGGGCCGCAATATCTCTATAGTGATCCTGCCGAATGCCGGCCGGCATCGGAAGCGGTCCGTCATAGCTTGACGCCCCTTCGAGAGTCAATTGGCTGTGCACCACCACCTGCGAAGCGTACTCCGGTGAGATCCATGGCCCCGGACTTCCGCTCCACCCTGGACCGTTGTTGAGGTTGATGCTCAAACCCGACCGACGAGCCTCTTTGACCATGTGGCGAAAAAGCTCCTGCCATGGTTCGGACATGAATCGATAAGGGCCCGCCGGCAACCCTAGAGACCCATCCATGAACAGCAGCCCGCCGATCCCGGCGCCCCTCATGGCCTCCAGATCCGCCGTAATACCTTCCTTCGTGACGTTGCCGTCCAGCCAAAAGCTGTACACCCAAGGGAGCGTTTGATCTGCAGACGGAGCGGAATCGATACCGTCCCCTGCTGCATAGCCCTTCGCCGGCGCCTCTGCGCGCACCCCTTGCAGCCGTGCGCTGGCCAGCAAAATTCCGACTTTACGAATCAGCTCCCGACGATTCATGTGCGGTCCGTTGGGCATCGCCCCGATGGCATTGCCGCTGCTCGCCGACCGCTACGGCTGGCGCAGCGGCGGACAAACCGTATCGGTAACCTTGCGACTCACGCCCATCGCGACAAATGGTGCAAATTCATCAACCACCCTCCTGGGCGAGATGCCCGACGAGTCGATGCATTTTCGGTGACATCACTTTGCGCGAGACCGGCCAGGTTTCGTAATCGACGCCGAGTTCGACAAACGGCGCCATGATCGCGTGGTAGTGCTGAGTGCTTCGCGCATATACACGCAGAATGTAGTCGATGGACCCAAATAGAGCATCCGCCGAGACGATATACGGGCTTGCGAGCATCAGGGCCTCGAGCTTGCGAGCCAGGTCGGCCGAATAGGGCTTGGCTGCAATGCTTACGAAATAAGGACTCAGATCCGCGATCCCCTCGATGTCCACATCTGCGTGATATCCGAGAATGACGTTCTGCGCCTCCAGATGTTCCAGGCGCGCGCCACAAGGAGTGGCCGAGAGGCCGACCTTCTTCGATAGCTCCGTCAGTGTCTGCCTACCCCGCTCGGATAGCGCGGTCAGGATTCTCATATCGAGCCGGTCGATTGCCGTTTCTTTTTTTGCCGCTTTGTACATATGAGCGCTCTATTTCGCCAAGTGAATTTACCGCTGATCGATTCTACCAGCGCGTTCCCGTCGATTGCATAGCCATACTACCGTGTCCGCTTCGCACGCAAATGTGCCGTGATGGAAGCTCGATTCAGGCGAATTTGCTACGAGGCTCCCCAAGTTGAGATGTTTTCCCTGCACTTTCGCGCGGCGATAAGATTAAATACATACTCGTCTGAAGGCGGTTTTTCGCCTCGGGAGAAGTGGCTTTGAGCGGTACCATCATTGAGTTTCCTGTCCCCTTTGCCGTGTTGTTTGGGGATGCGAACGATGCCGCCTACACCAAAACGGGACTCGGCCCCTGTGTCGATCCGCTGATCCAGGGAATAGGACCGATCGTCAATCGGTTGAGTCCTGGACTCTCGTGAAATTCGGTGTGCACATCGAGCGATGGCCCACGCTTCGCCCGTTTCGAATTACCGATGCCACCTGGAACAGCTTCGATTCGGTGGTCGTGGAATTGTCCTCGGATGGCTTCGTGGGCAGGGGCGAGGCGCTCGGGGTGTACTATCTCCACGAGACCGCCGACGCTCTCGCGAGCGAGATCGAAGCGATGGCGAAACACCTCAGAGCGGGCATCGATCGGCCCACGCTGCAGGAGCTTATGCCGCCGGGCGGCGCCCGGAACGCCATTGATTGCGCACTCTGGGATCTCGAGGCGAAGCAAACCGGACGATCGATTTGGGATCTGACCACGATCTCACCAGAACCTCTCGAGACCGTATTCACCATCGGCTTGGAGCCCACGCCGGAGGAAATGGCCGCCAAAGCTGCCGCTGCAACCGGCCATCAGTTGCTAAAAGTAAAGCTCAACAATGATATGCCGCTTGAGCGCCTGCGAGCTGTCCGCGCGGCACGACCCGATGTGCGAATCGTCGTCGATGCCAATCAGGCTTGGACCTTCACCAGGCTGTGCACGCTCGCCCCGGAGTTCGCCGCGCTGGGCGTTCAAATGATCGAGCAGCCCCTGCCCCGAGGTGCGGACGCCGAACTCGAGGGCTACCGGTCTCCGGTGCCCCTATGCGCCGATGAGTCGTGCTTGCACGTGGGCGAGTTCACGCAGGCTGCCAGACGCTATCAATTGATCAACATCAAATTGGACAAGACGGGCGGTCTGACGCATGCATTGCAACTCGCGCGCGCGGCTCGTGTCGGCGGCCTGGGGCTCATGGTCGGCTGCATGGGCGGCAGCTCTCTCGCCATGGCCCCGGCCTTCGTCGTCGGCTGCCTTTGTGATTTCGTCGACATCGATGGTCCTCTGTTGCAGAGGTCCGATCGACTCCCGGGACTCGACTACGATGGCGGACGAGTCTCAGTTTTCGGGCCGAACCTCTGGGGCTGACGCGATCGATATCGGATGAGGAACGCTTGGAATCAGCTCGATGCATATAGGCTTTCGAACCGTGAGTCATCACCCCTGACCTGGCGAGGGTGTCGGCGCGGCCGGGTCGATCAATCCTTTGCTCTTGAGCGCGATCCAGAACGCTTCGCGTATCGTCGAGGATAACGCGGCGATGTTCTGCGTGATCTCGGACGGGCGCGCCGCGCCCGAAATGATTGAGATCACAGACGGGTGGGCCAGTGGAAACTGCAACGCTGCGGCAGGCAGACTGACGCCGTGCTCATCACACATCGCCTGAAGTGCGCGAACCTTGTTTTGGACTTCCTCTGAGGCCATCGCGTAGCCATACCTAGCGTTGCCTCCAGGTCCCGTCGCAAGAATGCCCGACGCGAAGGGCGCGCCAATGATGACGCTGATGCCGCGCGCCGCGCAGGCGGCCATCCCAGTGTGCAGGCCGCTCTGATCCAGAAGAGTGTAGGGCATCGCCACCAGGACAAAATCAAGCTCCACACAGGCGGCAATCGTCTCCAGCGCATGCCCCGTGTTGATTCCCATGCCGACCGCCTTGATGTCTCCCGACGCCTTCAGTTCCTCAAGCGCCCGCATGCCGGAGTCGACCAAAGCAGCCGCATGCTGCTTGTAGCGGTCTCCATGCTGCGGCTCGTCGAGGTCGTGGATCAGCAACGCGTCGACGGTATCGATACCCATGCGCTGTAGGGTCTGCTCGTACGAACGCATGAGGCCGTCATAGCTGTAGTCGAACTTTACATCGAAGTTCAGACCCCCGACCCAGGGCGAGCGATCGAACGTGAGCGGATTCTTAGGCCGATGCAGCGTGCGCCCGATCTTGGTGGTCAGGTAGAACTCGGACCGTGGCTTGGTGCGCAAAAAGCCGCCGACTCGATGTTCGCTGAGACCGCGTCCGTACCACGCGGCAGTGTCGTAGTATCGAACACCCAGTTTCCAGGCGGCATCGAGCGTGGCCCTCGCGTCTTCCTCATCCACTTTGCGATAAAGCTCTCCCAAATGAGCGGTCCCGAATCCGAATGCCGGCAATTCAAGCGCGGTGTTGCCGACGCGCCGCAGGCTGGAAAGTAAACTGGTCACGTTCAACGATCCTCGAATGTCATTTGAGTAACGCCTTTTTCGCCTTGCTAACTTAACTGCAGCCGCTGCATAAATTGGCGCTGAGATCCAGTTCCGGTACGGCCGGCAAGACGCGTAGAATCACGCCGGTGGCTCCGACACTCGTCAGGAAGGACCGGGGCGTGAGCTGGTCCGGAGACTCCACCTCGTGTGTTTTCCGATGAGCGCCGGGAGTCCCTTCTGAACCGGAATCAATAGTTGTCATTGGCTCCCTTTCGTTTATGCGAGCCGCTATTGTAGGAGGCAGCTCGGTCCGACCGAGAATTCGTCTTGAGGCGAAGTATGGTCGGCCATTTAAGCATACGAGGACAAAGTGCCAAAGCGGAAATCCGTCGCATAGCCGCGGCTTTGCGCGAAAAATTCGCGGCGGCCAACTGCATAACGCTAAGAATCACTTGCAGTCGCGTCGATGGATGACGCGGGCAGTGTAACCTTGCGCGGCTGAGATCACTGGAGCAGACCTTGATTATTCTGCGTCAACAAATCGTCCGCGTAATTCGTGCACTCCTATATCTGTCGGCGAGATTTCCGGCGCTCGCGCGAAATGCGCCGAATTATGGCGTGACCGAGTGACGATTCAGGCGAATCTGCTGCGAAGCCGCCCAACTTTGAGTTGTTTTCGCTGCAGTTTCCTGCAGCGATACGGTTAAATAGGAACCCCCCGGGACGCGGCCTGTCGGGATGCGTCATGTTTGATCTCAGGAGTTGGGCTTGAACGGCACCATTGTTGAATTTCCAGTTCCCTTTGCCGTGTTTCTTGGAGATGCGAACGATGAGGCCTATACCAAAACGGCTCTTGGTCTCGTCGAGTGGCGCCGCCAGAGTTGCGCGGGGCAAGTACGCTTACCCGGATGCAAGGTCGATGCCGGAGTCGCCGATCTCTCCGTGCCACGGGCGAAGTCTGCGGGCGTTCGAAGCCTGATAGTTGGGTCGGCCGCGGTGGGGGGTGCCATTCCCCCTCATTGGATCGCGACTCTATGTGAAGCAGCGTCGCTGGGAATCAACATCGTCGCCGGGCTACATGTACGCTTGGCCGAGCTCGCGGATCTTTCGGAGGCTGCCGCCGCAGGCGGCGCCAGGCTGATTGATGTGCGCGTACCTCCGGCCGGACTGCCGGTGGGCACGGGACGCAAACGTCCCGGCTTACGCTTACTAACAGTCGGCACCGATTGCGCTTGCGGCAAGAAATACACGGCGCTCGCCTTGGAGCGGGAAATGCATGCGCGTGCGATGAAGTGCGATTTCCGCGCTTCAGGGCAAACGGGAATCATGATTGCCGGAAGGGGAGTGCCCATCGATGCCGTCGTTGCCAACTTCATGTCCGGCGCGGCCGAGGTTCTGTCGCCCGCCAATGACGCGGACCATTGGGATGTGATCGAGGGCCAAGGCAGCATTTTTCATCCCGGATTTCTTCAAGTCACGATCGGCCTCCTGGTCGGTTCGCAACCCGACGCGTTCGTCGTGTGCGACGATCCGCTCCGTAAAGTGCTGATTGGCTCTCCAGACTTCCGGATCCCCGCCATCAGCGATGTGATCGAGCGGACAATAGCAATCGGTCGCTTGACGAACCCGGCGATCCGCTGTGTGGGTGTTACCCTGAACACCTCCAAGATGTCGGACGATGCACGAACCAGGCTGCGAGAGAAGTACGCGAGCGAACTTTCGCTTCCCTGCGTCGACCCATTGATCGATGGAGTTGCCCCTATTGTCGATCGGGTGTGCCGGGAATTCTCTTAAAACCGAGTGTGCACATCGAGCGATGGCCCGCGAGTCGCCCATTTCGCATCGCGGATACCACCTGGACCGAGCGCGACATCTAGCGCTCCTTCGCGACGACGGGAATTCGGCTGCGGCATAGGCATTTTGTACCAGCGGATGATCAATATCGCTATATACGCCACTTTCCACGAAGCCGACAATATCTCAAAGCATGGCCGAATCGATAAGGCGGGAAGGTGATCTCGCAAAGACGTGGCGTGCACTTCATAGGGCAATGATGACTCAAAATCAGGCTGGTGTTCTCGACAGGCGCGATCTGATATGAGCGCACCGATCCGTGTCGGCATTGTCGGTGTCGGCTGGTGGGCGACGCAATTTCATTTGCCCGCTCTCATGGGTAATCCATGGGTCCAGGTGACCTGCCTCGCAGATCCGAATCCAGACCGCTTGCAGAAGGTCCGCCGTCACTTCGGCATCGAGCATGCGTTCGCTGAGGCGCGCGACCTCTTCTCCAGCGAACTGGCGGATGCGGTGGTCATCGCAACGCCTCACGCCACTCACTATCCCCTGGTCAAGGCGGCCCTGGAGCACAACCTGCACGTGCTCTGCGAGAAACCGTTCGTGCTCGAGTCCCGCCAAGGATTTGAACTGGTACACATGGCTCGCGAGCGCTCCTTGCACCTTGTAGTCGGCTACACGTACCAGTTCACGCGGCACGCCCGAATAGCGCGGGAGTGGGTACGCGACGGACGCATTGGCGACTTGGTTTTTGTCTCCGGACTGTTTGCTTCAATGGTGGAAGCCTTTTACCGCGGCAACACCGATGAGTACCACCAGGTATTTCACTATCCGATCTTCGGACCCCAATCGCAGACCTACTCGGATCCAAAACTCTCCGGCGGCGGTCAGGCACAGACTCAGATCACGCATGCGATGAATATGGTCTTCTGGGTCACCGGCCGGCGCGCGAGTGAAGTGCACGCATTCATGACCAACCGCGACCTCCCGGTCGACTTGGCCGATGCCATCTCGTATCGGTTCGACAACGGAGCGATCGGCACCATGGGGTCGACTGGCATTCTGCGTCCGGGTCAATTACAGCAGCAGGAGATTCGCTATTATGGAACGAAGGGCTACATTCTTCAGGAGCTGATCCACGGCAAGCTAGCCTGCTGCGGCAACGACGGCAGTATCGAGTCAGTGCCCGACCTCTCCGATGCGGACATTTATCCAGCGGCCGCCGTATCCGCGGGCTTGATCGATCTGATTCGGGGAATCATTGACAATCCGGGAGACGGCACGACGGCAGTAGCGACTGTGGAGTTCATAGAAGCAGCTTATCGGTCGGTGGCTTTGCGGGCCCCTGTGACGATCGATCCGCCGCCTGCCGTTCATTGACCTTCCCATCGAGCGACTGATGTGAGAGGGAACTATCAAGGCGTTTTTCCGATGTTGGTGACCCCGTTCGATCCTTCGGGCGGCGTGTCGTTGGATGAACTTTCCGCCATTGCTCACCACCAGTTGAACGCCGGCGTCGCCGGTTTGAGCGTTTTGGGCTTGGCGGGTGAATCCGCCGCATTGACGCCGGCTGAACGGATGAGCATTGCCCGTGTCGTCCTCTCAATCGCGAAAGGCGTCCCGGTTATTGTGGGATGCACCGCGCCGGACACGGCGACGTCCACTGAGCTGGCCGTGAACGCTGCGCAGAACGATGCTGCGGTCATCATGGTTGCGCCGCCATCAAGGGTTGATTGGTCGGTCGACCAACTGTTCGAGCATTACGGCCGGGTGGCCGATGCAATAAATCCAACGCCCCTCATGGTTCAGGACGCACCGGCTTTTATCGGGGTATCGCTTAGTCCGGAATTCATCACCCGGCTGCTTCAGCGCTTCCCCAACATCACATACGCCAAGCCCGAGTCGGTCCCGGCCGCCGACGCTGTATCCCAGCTGATATCGCTGCCGCGTATGCGCGTGTTCGGAGGCCATGGCGGCCTCTACTTTCTCGAAGTGCTCGAAGCGGGTGCCCACGGTCTGATACCAGGTTGTGCGCAGCCGAAGTTATTTCAGCGCATATTCGAAAGCTGGTCTCGCAACGATAAGGAATCGGCGCGCGCGGTGTTCCACCAGACATTGCCGTTACTGGTGTGGGAGTTTCAGTCGCTTGAGTGCTACATTGCGTCGGAGAAGACCCTGCTTCATGCGCAAGGATTGCTCAAACACCCCTTGTTGCGTGGACGCCCGTGGCCGATGGGCGATGTCTCCAAACGAATCTTGCTCACGCATGCAAGGCGGGCGGGAATTATATGAATGTGTCAGAAGACGTTAGGTAGCGGCGCATGAATACCCATTCCGAAAGATTTGCCGGCAGGACCGCCATTGTGACGGGCGGAGCATCGGGATTAGGCAAGGCCGTGGCGCACCGCATCATCCAGGAAGGCGGCACTGTCTCGCTGTGGGACGTGAATCCATCCGCGTTGCATCTGGCTCGAGATGAGATGCACGCTGCCCACATTGCAGCGATAGATGTCTCAGATCATGCCCAAGTAGTCCGGGCGGCAAGAGAGGCGAACGAGGCGCTTGGTCGAATCGACATACTCGTGGCCTCGGCCGGCATCACCGGCGCTACCGCACCCGTGCAGGACTTCCCTATCGACAGCTGGCGGAGAACCTTTGCCATCAATGTCGATGGAGTCTTCTACGCCTGCCGCGAGGTAATCCCCTATATGTTGCGGAACTCCTACGGTCGAATCGTGAACGTTGCATCCGTGGCAGGCAAGGAAGGCAATCCGAACGCCTCCGCTTATTCTGCTTCCAAGGCCGCCGTCATTGGCTTGACCAAATCGTTGGGCAAGGAACTCGCGTTGCGTGGAATACTCGCTAATGCGATCTCGCCCGCCACTTTTGAAAGCCCCATTCTCCAGCAGCTGCCGGAGAGTCAAGTCGAGTACATGCGTTCGAGAATTCCGATGGGGCGGCTGGGCGACATAGAGGAAAGCGCAGCCATGATCTGCTTCATGGCGAGCGAGGAATGCAGTTTCACAACCGGGGCGACGTTCGATACGTCGGGCGGCCGTACGACATTCTGAACAAGCGGGAATCCTCGATGCGTAATTCGGTCGGACGACTCGCTACTGCCGGCGATTTAAATTTCGGAGTGCTTCGATGAGATTTCCCAAGATAAGTCAGGTGCGCGCATCGGTGTGCCGCGGTTCGGGTGCGGATTATCACGACCAGGCAAAAGGTCATTGGATCGACGATCACATTGCAAGCTCGATGGCGCGCTACCCCGAGTATCGGCAAAGCCGCCAAAGTTTCGGCACGAACGTTCTCGGGACTCTGGTGGTCGAAATCGAGGCGGAAAACGGAGTTGTCGGATTCGCGGTCACGACGGGAGGTGAACCCGCGGCCTTTATCGTCGAAAAGCACTTGGCGCGATTCCTGGAGGGACGCGATCCATCGCAGGTGGAAAAGATTTGGGATCAGATGTACTTCGCCACCCAATTCTATGGACGGAAGGGACTTGTGGTGAACGCCATTTCCGGTGTGGATTTAGCGTTATGGGATCTGATGGGACGGCTACGCGATGAGCCCGTGTACCAACTGCTCGGCGGTGCGGTGCGCGACGAGCTGGCATTCTACGCCACCGGCCCGCGCCCGGACACGGCCAAGGCGCTGGGTTTCGTGGGCGGCAAGATGCCATTGCATCACGGACCCGCCGAGGGCGAAGCAGGCTTCAAGAAGAACCTCGCCATGATTGCCGAGATGCGCGCCAAAACCGGTGAGGACTTCTGGTTGATGCTCGACTGCTGGATGAGCCTTGATCTGAACTACGCGACGCGATTGGCTCAAGGAGCATGGAAGTATGGCCTGAAATGGATCGAGGAAGCGTTGAGCCCCGATGACTATTGGGGCAACGCAGCTTTAAAACGGGCCGTGCCGGCGGGCCTCCTCGTAGCCACCGGGGAACATGAAGCGACGAGATGGGGATTCCGGATGCTTTTGGAGATGGGCTGCTGCGACATTATTCAACCCGATGTAGGGTGGTGCGGCGGAATTACAGAGCTTGTCAAGATAGCCAACCTCGCGGATGCCCACGGCGTAATGGTCATCCCGCATGGGTCCAGCGTCTACAGCTATCATTTTGTGATCACGCGGCATAACAGTCCGATCGCCGAATTCCTTATGATGCACCCGGCAGCGGATCAAGTAGTACCGATGTTCCATCCGCAACTTATCGGTGAGCCGGTTCCCGTGAACGGGCATATGTCGGTGTCTGCGCTCGATAAGCCAGGCTTTGGAGTCGAACTCAATAGGGAGATTCCGCTCAGGCGCCCTTACACTCATTGACCCGACGCCGCGCAGTAGAGGACGCTCATAGGCGAGCGATCTCAATGATTTCTTATATCAGCTCACGTCCGAACAGAGCACCACTCTTTGCCGCTGCTTTCCCAGTCCCGCGATCCCGAGTTCGATGATGTCGCCGGGCTTGAGAAAAACAGGGGTGGGCCTTTGACCCATCCCGACGCCGGCCGGTGTTCCTGTGGTGATCAGATCCCCCGGCATCAAGGTCATGAAGCGGCTGATGTAGCTCACCAGGGCGGCGACCGGGAATATCATGTTTGCGGTATTGCCGGTTTGCATGCGCTTCCCGTTCACGTCGAGATACATCTCGAGCGACTGAGGATTGTCTACCTCATCGGCCGTGACCAGGTATGGGCCGACCGGGCCAAATGTATCGCATCCCTTACCCTTGTCCCAGGTACCGCCACGCTCGAGTTGATACTCTCGCTCCGAGACGTCGTTGACTACGCAGTAGCCTGCCACATGTCCGAGTGCACGATTTTCTGACACATAGCGTGCCTTGGTACCGATGACGACGCCGAGTTCGACTTCCCAGTCGGCCTTCACGGAGTCTTTGGGCAACATGACATCATCGTTGGAGCCAACCAGGCAGCTTATGGCCTTGGTGAAAAGCACGGGCTCCTTGGGGATGGGCAGGTTCGATTCTTTGGCATGGTCGACATAGTTCAGGCCCACGGCGATGAACTTGCCGATTCCGAGATACGGAACGCCCAGGCGCGGTGAACCGAGAATGCGCGGCAGGGTTTCGATCTGAAGACTCCGCAAATCACCGAGGGATCCGGGAGCAAGGTGTTTGGCGGTGATATCCCCGACGAGACCGCTCAGATCTCGAAGTTCTCCAAGCTTGTCGAGCAAGCCGCTCTTTTCAGCGCCTGGAGCGCCGTATCGAACCAATTTCATTCCGCTGGGCCTCGCATGTATGATCGCTCAAGAGGGAAAGAGTCCGCGCATTTTTCAGGGCATTTCGCTGCCGCGGATTCGACGCAGCAGCCGCGGTCCCGCTACAAATAGCGGCACGATATAGACGGCGAGAATGAGGTAAGCCAACATGCGATACCCCTTTGCGATCAATGCCACCAGACCGAACTTATTGGCGGCGAAAATGGACAGCACGAGTATCACCAGGATCACCGCCGAACGCATCCGTTTGGAAAGATCTAGGCCCGTTCGCTGTCGATGGCCGACGGCGATACGCTCGTTAATGGCGTGCACCACACCGGTCCCACACTCGACCAAGGCGGCAAAAATCATCCCTTGGAACATAACCTGGAATAACGGAATTCCGATGCGTTCCAGCATGAAGTTCGAGGGCAGCACCGCACTCTGTATCTCCGGATAGAAGGCCGCCATGCACAAAAAGAAAATCATTGCCGGCGCCATCGCCAGCGGTCCGGCAAGGAGACCCGCGACGACGGCGTCGCGCCGGCAAGTGAGATGCCGGATCGCCGGCAGGATGATGACGGCGCCCACCACGTTGTAGCTTGCATAGGTGATTCCACCGATCACCCAGCCATCGATGGGCGTCGGCACTGCGAGATGCTCGGCGATCCTGCCGCCGAAGCGGCCTACCGAAAGTACCAGGAATAGCGCATAGGTGCCGTAGAGGAAAAATGAAACATATTTGAACAATCGATCCACGGACTGATTGCCGAAGGCCGCAAAAACTGTGATGCACGCCATCAGACACAAAGTCCCGCCGATCGCGGGCCAACCGAGTGTCGCGGTCCCGATTGCCCCTGCCGCTGCTCCAAACACCGCCAGCAAGACGACGATATAAACCACATAGACGATTTCGAACGCGAACCAAAAGCGGCCGAGCAGCGCCTGAAAGAAACTACGGTAGTTGAAGCTGCTGCTGACGAAAGCCAGCTGAAACGTGAGGCTGCAGATCACGCTCCAGATGATCGTCGCCAATAGCATTGCGAGAAGGCCGCCGCGCGGTCCGCTCGGCAGGAAGAATTCGGCCAGTTCGCGGCCTGTGGCATAACCTCCGCCGATGACCGCCGCCTTGAACGCCAGCCCCGGAAGCAGAATTCGCTGGAAAATAGAGGGCGAACTCCGCATCATCGATACTCCCGGCGGTTGCCCGTCAGCCGTTTCACGGCGGCAGTTCGCTAAATTCTGAGTTCAGGAGACCATAGCTCCTCCAGTCTGCATAATCGAAGTGCCACCATTCGAACGGAAACACAGTGAAACCTTCTCCTTCGAGCGCCGCCCGGAGTACGTCCCGCCGCCAACGCTGCTCTGAAGTTCCCCCCTCATAGAGTGGGTACGATCGAGGCGAGAACTCGTCGTACGCTCCCGTCATTGTGACTTCTCCTCCCGTCACGAGGTCTACGAGGCTGATGTCGACGGCTTCTCCGCGATTGTGCCGAGAGCCTGCACTGGGATCGGCGACGAACAGGTGAGCGGCCGCGGGGGTACCATCCCAAAACATCTTGGTGACAAACCACGGCCGATAGCCGTCGAAAACCACGATACCGAAGCCCTGTGCATGAAGCTTCTTGTCGGCGCGTGCCAATGCTTCGGCAGCCGGACGCTGCAAGTAGGTAGCGCTCTTCGAATACACCGGGAATCCCAGTAGATTTTGGTTGGTCGCGTAGCGCACGTCCAGTTTGATGGACGGATCAACGCTGGAAACTGAAACGAGATCGGCGGCCCGGTGCGCCTCGGTCTCGATGGGCGGCGAAGCAGCCAAGGCTCGTCGGCGCAATAACATTCGGTCTTTCTCGCTCAGCTTTCCGGCCGGGGGATCAATAATGATGGTTCGACGCGGGAACACAATGCCGTTCAGTGCAACACTTCTTCCGCGGCCGCTCGCGTCGCGGCTGAATGTAAGCTGTTCTCCCGGATAGAAGGGGCTCACCGGCGGGAACTTCCAGGTATTCGCCGTGACGCGCGCCAACCGGTCATACTCGATCCATTCGATCCGCACAAACAGCGAACCGTCACGTTCGAACGCACGGATGACCTCGTGGTCCCAGCCGTAGTCACCGATGAGTCCCACGATTTCCTCGGCCGGCGGCGCAGGCTTTCGGGCGGCGACCCGAGTGTAGCGGATGCCGTCTGCCTCGAGCCACCGGCCCTCAGGATCGATGTCGAGCGACATGTGAACGATGTAGTCGTCCATGACGTAGCCCGACTCTGCGCGCCGCAGCCGACCGGCGAGGCGCGGAGTCTCGATGAGCGCGTTGGGGGCCAACCAACGGACCATGACGCTCGCTTGATCGTGGCGGTACTCACCCACGAGAGGGCGCGCCTCCTCTGCACTCAGCGGCCGGCTGGTCGGGCTCGCGGGCACCGGCTTTTTGTCCCGAACGGCAAGCGCAACTTGCAGCGCGTAGTCGGCAATACGCGCGGCGGACGAACTCGAGTCCAAAGTGCTATAGGCGACGGCGCCGATGCCATCATCCGGCAACAAATTGAATTTCGATACGAATCCGTAAACAGCACCCTCGTGGCTGACCAGGCGGTGCCCCTGAAGATCCGAGAGGAAGAAACCGACGGCATAGCTTCGGCCGCCTTTCTCGGGTCCAGCCTGGGCAATCCTTTCCATCTGTTCGAGGGCGTTCGGACTGAGGATTTCCTCGCCGCGTGCGGTCCGGCCGCCGGCAAGCAAGGCGCTGCCGAGCGATGCCATATCCTCGAGAGTGGTGTTCAAGCCGGCAGCCGGCTGCAACCCCATATCGAAGACCGGTGCGGGCACCCGTGGCGCATCATAGCTCGTCATTTCGGCATATGAGATGGGCCGGATAGAGTCGGTCAGACGGACGCTGCTGGAAAGCATATGAGCAGGCGTAAACAACTCTTCCCGCATGAGCTCGGTGTACGATTTGCCCGTAACGACCTCCAGCACGCGGCCAATCACCGTGACGCCGGCGTTGGAGTACTTCGTCACCGTGCCCGGCCGGGCGAGCAGCTGCGTGTCATTCAGACTGCGTACGACGGAAGCGAGATCCGGCGTGGTTGTCGCGAAGTAGGATCCGAGCGGCGGCTCTCGTATCAGCCCGGCGCTGTGCGTGGCGAGCATGCGCAGTGTGATCGGCGTTTGAAACGGATTTTTCGGCGCAAAGTCGGGTAAATAGCGCCGCACCGGCGCGTCCAAATCGAGTGCTCCGCGATCGACGAGGCGCATCATCACGAGCTCAGTGAGAGGTTTGGTGACCGACCCCGCTCTGAACACCGAGTCCGCTCCGGCTGGCACGTGTTGATTCTTGTCCGAAAACCCGCTGCCGCTCGCCGAAAGCATCCCTGCACAGCCAAATACGGCAATGCCGGCGGAAGGCATTGCGAATGATTTTTGTTCGCTCTGCAGTACTCTTTGCAGGGCGGCGCCAATCTCTGAGGTCTGTTGCTGCGTGAACGTCCGGCAAGGCGTCGCGGCGGTCCTTCCGGTCGCGCTCATCGCGACGTAGGGCGATCCGCACTGAGCGGCAAAGACCAGTGTCGCTGTCGCGATCGGCCACTTTTGGAAAATCCGGTTCACAAGTTACTTCCTGCGGATTCCGCAAACCGCCATGCTAGATCCGCCATTACCGTCTAGGAAGGAAAATCGCGTGAATATGGGTCAAGCAATGGTGGGAACTCTCGTTTTCCGAGGCGTGTGCCCGCTATATCTCCTTGCAAGAACCGGCGCGTGGCCGACGCGGCCGTCGAGGAGCGGCGCAAGGGTATTTATCAACCGCCTTCGTTGGCGAGATATCCAACGAGCTGATGCATTTTCTGCGGCATCACCTTACGCGAGACCGGCCAAGTTTCGTAATCGACGCCGAGCTCGATAAACGGCGCCATGATCGCGTGGTAGTGGTGAGTGCTTCGCGCATAGACCCGAAGGATATAGTCGAGGGATCCGAATAGAGCATCCGCCGAGACGATAAACGGGCTTGCTATCATGAGAGCCTCGAGCTTGCGAGCCAGCTCGGCAGAATAGGGATTGGCTGCAATGGTTACAAAATAGGGACTCAGATCAGCGATCCCCTCGAGGTCCACGTCAGCGTGGTATCCGAGAATGAGCTTATGCGCCTCCAGATGCTCCACGCGTGCGCCGCATGGAGTGGCCGATAGGCCGACAGTCTTCGACAGCTCCGTCAATGTCTGTCGACCGCGCTCGGAGAGCGCGGTCAGGATTCGCATATCAAGGCGGTCGGTCGCCTTTTTCCTCGACGCTTTTTGCATGAGCGCAGTCTATGTCGCTAAGTTGATTTGTTATGGACGCATTCTACCAAAGCGTCAAGGTCGAATGCATGGTGATTCTGCCGTTTCCGCGTGGCAGGCAGTTATGCCGTGATGGAGCGATGATTCATGCGAAATCTGCTGCGGAGTTGCTGATTTGAGTTGTTTTCCCTGCGGTTTCCCGCAGCCATACGGTTAAATACCAAGCCGTCGAGATGAGTGTCTCAGGAGACTTCGGTTTGAACGGTACCATCATTGAGTTTGCGGTCCCTTATGTCGTGTTTCTTGGAGATGCGAACGATGAGGCCTTCGCGAAAACCGCTCTTGGCCTCATCCAGTGGCGCCGCGAGAACTGCGCTGGACAGGTACGTTTGCCTGGGTGCAAGGTCGATGCGGGAGTCACCGATCTATCGGTAACGCAGGCGAAAGGCGCCGGCGTGCGAAGCTTGATAGTCGGGTCGGCGGCAGTGGGGGGCGCAATTCCGCCTCATTGGATCGCGACTCTATGCGAAGCAGCATTGCTGGGAATCGACATCGTGGCGGGGTTACACATGCCCTTGGCCGATCTGGCGCACCTTGCGGAGGCCGCCGCCGCGGGCGGTGCCCGGCTGATCGACGTGCGCGTGCCGCCGGCCGGATTGCCGGTCGGCAGCGGACGCAAACGGACCGGCTTACGCTTGTTGACTGTCGGCACGGATTGCGCCTGTGGCAAGAAATATACGGCGCTCGCACTGGAGCGGGAAATGCGTGCCCGCGCGATGAAATGCGATTTTCGCGCCTCCGGACAAACCGGAATCATGATCGCGGGGAGGGGAGTGCCCCTGGATGCCGTGGTGGCCGACTTCCTGACCGGTGCCGCGGAGGTACTGTCGCCCGCCAATGATGCGGATCACTGGGATGTGATCGAGGGACAAGGCAGCATCTTTCACCCCGGATTCCTGCAAGTGACGATTGGCCTCTTGGTCGGTTCGCAACCCGACGCCTTCGTGGTGTGCCACGATCCGCTGCGTAAAGAGGTGCTCGGCTGCCCAAGCTTCCGCCTTCCCTCGATCGGCGAGGTGATCGAGCGGACCATCGACATCGGCCGGTTGACCAATCCGGCGATCCGTTGTGCAGGCATCGCCGTGAATACCTCCAAGATGCCGGGCGATGCGCGCACTCTGCTGCTGAAGCAGTACGCCAATGAATTCGCGCTCCCCTGCGTCGACCCGTTGATCGATGGTGTGGCCGCCATCGTCGATCGGCTGCTCGCTCACACCCAGTGATCGCCTTGTGCCGCTGAGGGCGTCGGCGCAGCCGGGTCGATCAATCCTTTGCTCTTGAGTGCGGTCCAGAATGCTTCGGGAATCGCCGAGGACACCGCGGCAATTCAAGCTCTGTGCTGCCGACTCGCCGCCGGTCGGAAAGTAGGCTCCCCTCGATGGCCATGTGCTCCTCAGGTCCTGGCGGTGGGGCCGAATGCTTTCGCCAAGGCTGCGCTCCAAGTCGCCCGATACGCTTTTGACACAGGCGCTTCCGGCGCGAAGATATCGAAACCGTGATATCCACCGGGGACGACATGGAGTTCCGTGGGTACGCCGGAAGCGATGAGGCGCCTCGCGTATTCCACATCCTCGTCAACGAATAGGTCTATGGACCCGACACCGATGAAGGCAGGCGGGAGCCCCGCGAGATTCTCGACGCGTGCGGGAACTGCGCCTGCCGGCACGACCCGTGAGCCAGCCGGAACGCCCAGCAAGGAACTCCAACCGAATCGATTCGAGTCCGACACCCAAATATACTTGCCGATATAGGGCGGCACACGCCGCAAGCTGCCTGTTCGATCATCGAGCATCGGATAGTTCAATAACTGGAAGGCGATCGGCAGTTCGCCGCGATCGCGTGCTGCAATGGTGAGCATGGCGGCGTGGCCTCCCCCGGCGCTCTCTCCCATCACCGCAATTCGAGATGAATCGACGCCAAGCAAGTTCGCCGAATCATGCAGCCATTTCAGGGCTGCGTAGTTATCCTCGAGCGAACCAGGAAAACGAGTTTCGGGCGCCAGCCGATATTCGACAGCTACGATCACGCAGTCCTGCTCCAGGGAAATCCGCTGCAACTTAGGAATGAATTCGGATGCGGCGTCCGCGATAAAGCCGCCGCCGTGGATATACAGAAGGGCGGGCCGCGGCCGGGGGCCGACTGCGGCATTGATTACGAACACCTGAACGTTCGGTGACCCTTTCGCTCCTGGGATGGAACGTTCGTCAAAATGTGGCGCGGGCAATGGAGGATGCACCTCCAGCTTGCGCACCTGGGCAAGATTGCCCGCATTGATGGAATGGTCGCCCGCCTCCTTGAGATAGCGCTCCAGCGGACCACGCAACTCAGGATTGACCAGAGACAGGGGATCGACGCTGGGAACGGCGGGCGCCGCGGGGGCGGCCCACGACGTCAATGGCGCAATGGAACTTGCAGCTGCCGCCGCCGCGCCCGCCGCCAGCAACTCTCGTCTGCTAATGCGCGGCCACATCATCCCGGCTCCTCGGACAGCAACACGACCGGCCCAAGAAGCCCGGAGGGCAGCAACTTAGCAGGGGCGCCGCTTCTCTTTCGATCCTCGCACTCGGACTCCCACCAACAGGAAAAGCCCGGAGGAAGTATTCGCTCATAGGTCTTCACATTGGTCTTCGTATAGCGCTGGT
>Ga0137413_10000094_pt1 | contig 22110 bp, 16 predicted proteins | sample CZODoug2_1_16fun_FD_108280 | JGI IMG/M metagenome (GOLD analysis project Ga0137413, IMG submission 108280) | Vadose zone soil fungal communities from Angelo Coast Range Reserve, California, USA - CZODoug2_1_16fungal (Illumina Assembly) | ecosystem: Environmental > Terrestrial > Soil > Vadose... | reverse complement strand
GTGGGAGGCGTGGGCAGGTTCTTGGGCAGCTGGCCGCCGGCGGCGTCAATTCCCGTTTGCACGTCCTGCGCCGCCGCATCGATGTTGCGATTCAGGTCGAATTGCAGCGTGATTTGCGTGGAGCCGAGCGCATTGGTGGAGGTCATCTGCGACAGGCCGGAGATTTGCGCAAATTGAGTTTCCAGCGGTGTCGCGACCGAAGAGGCCATGGTTTCCGGGCTGGCGCCCGGAAGGGAGGCGGACACGGAGATGGTCGGAAAGTCCACCTGCGGCAGAGGCGCCACCGGCAACAAGGGAAATACCACGAGTCCCACCAGAAAAATGCCGCCCATCAACAGCGAGGTTGCGATCGGCCTGCGGACGAAGGGTTCTGAGATGCTCATGATGCCTTCGCGGGCGCTTTGCCGGGATCGGCCGCAGCGGCGTTGTCGCGCACATGAACGCCCGACTGCAGCCGGTATTGGTTGCTGGTGACGACACGCTCGTTCAAGGCGATGCCGCTCTGGATCACGGTCATGCCGCCGCTTTCGTTACCCAGCTTCAAGGGGCGGACTTCCACCGTGGAGTCGCTCTTGATGACATAGGTAAAAGGACCATTCGGCCCAAGCTGCACGGCCGAGGTCGGCAGGGTCAATGCGTTTCGATCGGTGCGCACGAGCACGCGCGCGTTCACATACTGTCCCGGCCACAGCGTGTTGCGCGTGTTCGCAAAGGTGGCCTTGAGCCTCGCCGTACCGGTGGTCTGATCGATCACATTGTCGATCAGCGTGAGCGTGCCTTGGTCGAGTTCGGTCTTTCCGTCCCGGGACAGCGTCGTAACCTTGACCGGCCCGGCGGCAAGCGCGGCGCCGACAGCACTCAAGTCCTCCTCGGGTAAGGTGAAGATGACCGATATCGGCTGCACCTGCGTGACCACCACAATTCCGGTGGTCCCCGCCGCGTGCACGATGTTGCCCGGATCAACCAGGCGAATGCCGGTGCGGCCGTTGATCGGCGATGTGATGCGGGTGTAGTCGAGCTGCGTGCGGGCGTTGTCGATGAGTGCCTGATCGACTTGAACCTGAGCCTGGAGCTGATTGAGCAGCGCCTGCGCCGTATCGACGGTCTGCTTGCTCGCCAGCTCCTGGGGCTGCAGCAGGGCGTAGCGAACGACATCGCGCCTGGCATTCTCCAACATCGCGGCATCCTTCGCCTTGGTGGCCACCGCCTGCTCGTAAGCGGCCTGGTTCGGACGGGGATCGATTTGCGCGAGCAAGTCTCCTTTGTGGACCTCTTGTCCTTCGGTGAAGCCGACTTTCTGCAGCTCGCCGTCGACGCGCGCGGTCACCGTCACGGTGTAGAAGGCTTGTACCGTGCCCAGGCCTTGAAGATAGATCGGCACGTCGGTGTGATTTGCGGCGGCGGTGTCGACGGCAATCGCGGGCGGCGACGTGCGCGTGGCGGCATCGGCCGGCTTGTAAATCAGCGTGCGCCACGCTATGGCCAGCAAGGCCAGTGCCAGGCCGCCGAGGAGCGCGCGTTTTTGGAACGTCGAAATTTGCGTCATCTACATCACCCTTGTTGCCATCCACCGCCGAGCGCGGTGAATAAATCCACCAGCGATTGCAAATGTAAGTATTGGACCTGGACCAATTCATCCTGCGCACTGAAGAGAGCATTTTCCGTATTGAGGACGTTCAATATGTTGACGGTGCCCGCGGACATTTGAGTCTGGGCATACTGAAACGCCCGCCGCGCAGTATCCACCGCCTTTTGCTGCCTGATCTGTTGCTCCTTGGTTTGCCGGGCCGCAACCAGCGCGTTTTCAACATTGCTGAACGCGGAAATCACCGTCTTGTGGTATGTGCTCAACAATTCGGCATAGTGCGCATTGCTGAACACCACCTGGCCGCGAAGCGCGCCGCCGTGAAATATCGGTTGGGTGAGGCCGGCGGACAACGCCCAAACGCTGCTCGCCGGATTGATCAGCGACCTCAATGCCGAACTCTCATATCCGCCGCCCGCAGTCAATTGAATGCTCGGGAACAATGCGGCGCGTGCAACGGTGATGTCGGCATTGGCCGAGATGAGCTGCTGTTCCGATTCAGCCACGTCCGGGCGGCGCGACAACAACTGCGAGGGCAAGCCCGGGGCGACCAAGGGGCTCTTCAGGGAATTCAAGGTTCCGGTATCGACATCGATCGATTCCGGCGTCTTGCCGATCAGCACGGCGAGCGCATTGACGATCTGGCGAAACTGCTCCTGCAGCGGCGGGATCGCCGCATCCAAAAGCGCCACGGTCGTTTCCTGCTGCGCCACATCCAGCGCCGTTGCGATGCCGGCGGTCTGCTGGAGTTGCAGACCGCGCAGAACTTTCTGACCGTTGACGAGATTCTGGCGTGCAACGTCGAGCCGATCGCGGAATTCGAGGGCTTGGAAATAACTGGTGGCGACGCTGCTAACGACCGTGAGTGCCACCGTCTCCTTGTCATAGTGGCTGGCAATCGCGGTTGCGCGCGCGGACGCGCGCAAGGCTCGATTCCTGCCCCAAAAATCCAGTTCATAGCTCGCGGTGAGCGCGGGATTGAAGGTGTTGAACGTGGCGCGGCCGACACCGGCACCGGCGCTGGCACCGGCTCCGGAGATCGGGCCACGCTGTCGGGTCGCGTTGGCCGTAAAATCAAGTGACGGCAGCAGCGGAGCACCGGCTATGCGCGCCTGGGCATCGGCTTCTTCAACCCGGGCGATCGCAACGGCCAAATCATCATTGCTGCGCTGGGCCTCCGCAATCAATTCATCGAGCTTCTCTGAGCCGAAGCCGTGCCACCAATCGGCACTGGGCCAGACTGCCGGGGCCTGATTGTCCGATGTGTCTTGCCACTGCGGCGGCGATGGGATTTGGGGTCGCTGATAAGCGGGACCGACGCTGCAGGCGCCGAGCGCGCCGAGCGCCGCGAGCGCACAGCCGCGGACCGCCCTTGCGCATAGTTGGCTCTTCATGCTTGGTCACGCTGTGCTCTTGGCGATTAAACGCAAATGGTTGGATTGTTAAGATAAGTTAATGCCCAATCAATTGGGTAAACTCGGCGCCCATGCCCTTACCCAAAACAGTTCTCCGATTGGCGCTGATCGGCGCATTCATGCTGAGTTCCACGACCCGCGCCGAGGAGGCGGGGCCGAACGGCGACATGGCCGCGACGCTCGATCGAATTCGCGATGCGGGACTTGGCGACGATTGGGGCTACCGCCGCCTGGCCGATCTATGCGACAAAATCGGCCCGAGAATCAGCGGTTCGCGTCAGGCCGAAGCGGCCGTGGAGCAAATCGCCGCCGCGTTACGGGCCGGCGGTTTGACCGTGACGTTGCAGCCGGTGAAAGTGCCCCATTGGGTACGCGGCGAAGAGCATGCCGAGATCATCGACTATCCGGGTCGCCCAGCAGGTGTCACGCAACATCTGGTTTTAACGACCCTGGGCGGCTCAACGGCGACCCCGCCCCAAGGCCTCGCAGGTCAAGTCCTGGTCGTGCACAGTTTCGATGAGTTGAGCGCGCATGAGGCGGAAGCTTCCGGCAAGATCGTGCTGTTCGATGTGCCTTTCGATGAAGATTTGGCGCTCAACGGCCGCGCGGGAAGCGCTTACGGCCAGGCGGTCGTATATCGCGTGCAGGGGGCCGTCGCTGCCGCTCGCGCCGGTGCAACCGCCGCTCTGATTCGAGCCGTGGGCGGGGCGACCTATCGGCTGCCGCATACCGGGGTCATGGACTACGATCCCAAGGTGCCCAAGATTCCGACGGCGGCCTTGAGCGCTGAAGACGCGATGTGGGTGTCGCGGCTTGCCGCCGAAGGGCCGGTCACGCTGCGATTGAAACTATTGCCCCAGACTTTAGCGGATGCCGATAGCCACAACGTGATCGCCGACCTGGCGGGTCGGGAACGGCCCGAGGAGATCGTGATTGTGTCAGGCCACCTCGATTCATGGGACCTGGCGCAAGGCGCGATCGATGATGGCGCCGGCGTGGCTTCGGCCATGGGGGCGGTGCACCTGCTCCAGTCGCTGGGATTGCATGCGCGCCGCACCATTCGCTTCGTCGGGTGGATGAGTGAGGAGAATGGAAGCTCCGGGGGACAGGCCTACACCAAATTGAACAGCGCCATGCTTACGCGGCACATAGCTGCCATCGAGAGCGACAACGGCGCCGGGCGACCGCTGGGCGTGTCGGGGCATATCACCCCCGAGAGCATGACGCAGCTGAAGCCGCTGATGAAGTCGTTGACGCCGATGGGTGCCGGCATTTTGGATCATCGCGCGGAAGCGGGCGGTTCGGATGTCCGATTCATGGACACGCTCGGTGTGCCCACCTTGTCGCCCATCGTCGATACGCGCACCTACTTCGACTATCACCACAGTCCGGCTGATACGCTGGATAAAATCGAGCCGGACAATATCCGCCGGCAGGTCGCGGTGCTTGCCATGATGGCTTATTTTCTGGCGGAGGCGCCGGACGCATTGCCGAGAATTTCGGTCGAAAAGCCATTCTGACCACAGCGGCTCGGCGTGATGTCGCCCATACCATGTGCTCCTTGAGGTAAGACCGTTTTCATGCGAATTCGAAGGGTATGCCTCCAATCGGCCGCCCAGAATTCCGAAGGCGGAACATTTCGTGTAGGTGCAGGCCGACAGCCAGTCAGTCCGGGAAATCGCTCGGACCTGCTAGCCTAGACCCGGATGAAATTGACCGCACCCTCATTCTTGCTGCTGTGCGTACTCTTTGCGTGTTGCGCGGCGCACGCTGCGGATCCGCAGGCGTACAAGGTCGAACTCGCATCGGTGGGCAACGACGACATCGATCAAACCCTGAAAGCCACGTCTGATTTGATCTCGCTGCGCACATCGGCGCCGGTCAGCCCATTTGGTTTGATAGCGCGAGCGCGAAGCGATTCGGATCGGCTCAAGACGGCGCTCGAAAGCTTCGGCTACTACGAATCTCAAGTGGTGGTGCATATCAACGGCAAATTGCTCACGGACCCCAGTCTCGGCGATACGCTCACGGCATTGCCGAAGGGCAGCACCGCGCAAGTCGCGGTCAGCTTCACCTTGGGGACGTTGTATCACCTGCGCCGCGTCGACATCGATACCGAGGGAGAGGTGCCGCTCGATGCGCGCGAAACGCTCGGACTGAAGAGCGGCCAGCCCGCGACTGCAGCGGCGGTGCTTGCCGGCGGCGCGCGCCTGCTCTCGGCGCTGCAGGAGCAGGGCTACGCCTTCGCGCGGGTCGATTCGCCGATCGCCTATGAGGCGGCGGATGCGCCGGTGCTCGATTTGAGTTTTCACGTGGTCGCCGGCCGCAAAGTGAATATCGGCGAGATTCACATCGAGGGCTTGAAGCGCGTTCACGAGCCGCTGGTGCGCAGAAGGCTGCTGCTGCACGCCGGCGATGTCTACAAGCCGTCAGCGGTCGAGGCCGCGCGCCGCGATTTGTTGGCCCTCAACGTGTTTGCTCAAGTCAGCGTGCAGATTGGCAAGCAGGAGGACGAATCGGGTGGCGTTCCGGTCACGTTCAAGATCGTCGAGCGGCTGCGGCATGCCATAGCCTTGAGTGCGGCCTATTCGAGCGATTTGGGCGGCAGCGGCGGTGCGACCTGGACGGACCGAAACGTGTTTGGCAACGCGGAGCAATTGACCTTCGCCGCGTCGGTCATCAACCTGGGCGGCAGCGATACGACGGGTACGGGCTACGATACCAGCGTCAAATACCTGATTCCTGAGTTCCTGCATCGCGATCAGTCGCTGCAATTTGCGCTAACCGCCATCAAGCAGCAGCTGCAAGCCTACGACCAGACTGCCAAGACCGCGAGCGTCACCTTGAGCCGCAAGCTGTCGAGTATCTGGAGCGTCAGCGCGGGCCTGTCGACGACCGTTGAGACGATAATCCAAAACACCAGCGTCACCACGGATCCGAACGGTCAAATAGTGCCGGTGCCGCAGACCTTCAATTACACGCTGCTGGCATCACCCTTGAGCCTTAACTACGACTCGACCAATCTGCCCACGCCGCTGGATGATCCGCGCCGTGGCTTTCGCGGATCCTTGAGCGTGACGCCGACGCTCGCCATTGGGCATCCCAACGCCACGTTCCTCATCACCCAATTCAAGGTAGCCACCTACTTTGATCTGAACAATCTCTTACCGATTGCGCCGGGGCGCAGCGTGCTGGCAGCCCGTGCCCTTGCCGGCATCGCTGAAGGCGCCGGGGAACTGAGTTTGCCGCCCGACCAACGTTTCTACGCCGGCGGTACGAGTACCATCCGAGGATATGGCTACCAATTGGTCGGGCCCGTGTTTCCCCAAACCAACATTCCTGTCGGCGGTACTGCGATCACGGCCGGCGGGTTGGAATTTCGCCAGCGGTTCTACTCCAGCTGGGGCGCCGTGGCATTTGTGGACGCGGGGCAGGTCAGCGCCAGCCTGAAGCCGCTGCATTCGGATGTCCGGGTTGGCGCGGGGGCAGGTATGCGCTACTACACGCCCATCGGACCGATCCGGTTTGACATCGCCGTACCGGTGGGCCGTCGCCCCGGCGAAGATTCTTTCGAGGTCTACATAGGACTGGGGCAGGCATTTTGATGCGACGATCCCTAAAAATGATTGCAGGGTTCTTCAGCGCGTTGGCGCTGCTGCTGTTGCTGGCGATTGGGTCCGTCTGGATTTTAGGAAACACGGCGGCAGGCCGCGTTCAAATCGAAAAGCTCACCGCGAAGCTGACCAAGGGCCAGGTGCAATTATCGGGACTGGCCGGATCCTTTCCCAGCCATTTGACGCTCGAGCAGCTGCAACTGCGCGATGCGGCGGGTGTTTGGCTAACCGCAAAGCACATTGAGTTGGACTGGACGCCGCTCGCGTACCTCGAGGGCCGGCTGCAGATCGATCGATTGCACGTTGCCGGTGTTGAGATGGAGCGCTTGCCGCAAGGCTCATCGCGCCCGGGCAGCGCTGAAGCATCGATACCTCGCATCGATGTGGCCGAGGCTTCCTTCGACATGTTGCACTTGGGATCTCAATTGGCCGGAACGCCGGCCTCGCTGGTGGCCCGCGGCAGCGCTCATTTGCGCTCCGTTCGCGACATGCTGTTCGACGGCTCCGCCCGGCGCATCGACGGTGACGGCGAGTATGAGTTGCACTTGCACTTCGATGAGAAGCGCATGGATGCCTCGCTCAAGCTGCACGAGCCGGCCGGCGGGCCTTTGGAGAACATCCTGTCCTTACCCGGCCTCGGCGCCCTACAGGCTGCGGTGAAGTTGAATGGCCCGCGTTCCGCAGAGCAAGTCGAGATCTCGCTTCTGGCGGGAGAGCTGACGGGACATGCCGAGGGCAGCCTCAATTTAAGCGAGTTGTCCGCCGACGTGGGGTTTTCATTCGAGGCGGCAGCGATGAGTCCGCGGCCGGATTTGAGCTGGGAGCGGGCGACGCTGCGCGGACGCTGGCACGGCAAGCTCAAGTCGCCCAATGCCGACGGTCATCTCGAGGTCACGCGACTGCGCATACCCGGCGAGACGCAGATGGCGGTGCTGACCGCCGATGTCGCAGCCACTCTTGGCAATGCCGAACTGCATGCGCTCGTCCGCGGCCTGAAGGTTCCGGGAGCACAACCGCGGCTTCTGGAAGATGATCCTGTGAAAATCGAGGCCTCGGTGCGCCTCGATGATCCCGCGCGCCGCCTGGAACTCTCCGCCTCACATCGGCTGTTTTCCTTGCATGGACAGGCGGTGACCGCCGGTGAACCGAGTGCGACCGTGGAGCTCAAACTGCCGAACGTGACGCCCTTTGCCCTCTATGCCGCACAGGACCTGCGCGGCAGCGCCGTCATCAATGCGCAGTTGGATGGCTACCCTCATGCCACTCATATCAAGCTCGATGCGAGTGCCGCGCTCATTCCGGGCATGCAGACTTGGGCAGCGGCGGTCGGGGACCGAGCGAGACTGGAATTTTCAGGTGTGTTCAAGGACGACGCGCTGAGCATCGAGAATTTGAAATTCACCGGCCGGACGCTGGCGCTCGGCGCAAACGGCAGCGTCAGTGCTCGATCCGTCAAGGGACGATGGGATGTCGCCTTGGCGGATCTCGGTGCTTTCTCCCCGGCGCTCGCCGGCACGCTGCAAGGATCGGGATCGGCCGCCGGCGCCCCGACGGACCTGGCTGTCGAGGCGAGTCTGAATTCGACGCTCTCGGTCAGGGGCTCACAAAGCGGCATGTTGCTCGCGGAGGCCAAGATACACGGCCTGCCGTCTGCGCCCGGTGGAACGCTGATCGTGCAGGGGTCGCTGGACGGAGCGCCGCTGCAACTGGATGTCGCAGCAGAGCGCAGCGCCGAGCGGTCGGTGCACGCGGTTATTCATCAGGCACGCTGGAAAAGCGCGCACCTGGATGGTGATATGACCCTGACGGCCGACAAGGCACAGATGCATGGCCAGCTGGCCGTGAGCGTAGCGCAGCTTCAGGATTTGCAGCATCTTCTCGGCGTCGATGTCGCCGGCAGCCTTGCGGGAAACCTCGTCCTGCGCCCCGATGGGCGGCGCACGCGCGGAAACGTGCAGATCGACGCGCACGACGTGGTCCTGGCCGGCGTTGCCGGAAGTGCGCAGGTATCGGGCGAAGGATTCACGGATTCCTTCGCATTCAAAGCCGGCGTTCAGATTCCGAAGTTAAAGGGTGTCGCCGCCGGCCTGGAGGCGAGCGGGAACTTGAATCTCGAATCCAGCGAAGTGTCGATTGCCGACGCGCTGGCCAACTACCGGGGTCAGGACATCCATTTGCTCGCGCCTGCGCGAATCCACTTTGCGAATGGCCTGTCCGTTGATCAACTGAAACTCGGGGCGCAAAAGGCCGAACTGGATCTGCAAGGCCAAATTGCGCCGGCGCTCAAGGTAAGCGCATCCCTGCGCAATGTGCAGCCCGCGCTGGTCAATGCATTTCTGCCGAATTTGCTGGCGGCCGGCGTGATCGAAGCGCACGCCGATTTGCGCGGCAGCCTGCCCATGCCCTTGGGTGAAGTCACGGTCAACGCCGCAGGGCTACAATCGGCGGACGACGCCGCATTGGGATTGCCGCCCGCCAATATTCGCATCACCGCCGGCTTGCGCGGACACACGGCCGACATCGATGCGCGGCTGGATGCAGGCTCCGCATCGCAATTGAGCGCCGTCGGCGAAGCTCCGCTCGCCGTTGACGGGCAGGTCGATATGAAAATCAACGGCAGGCTCGACGTGGGTGTGATGAATGCTTTCCTCGAAGCGCGGGGTCAGCATGCCTCGGGCCGGCTCGACATCAACGCGACGGTGACCGGCAGCGCGGACTCACCGCAGATCGCCGGCACGCTGGATCTCAAAAACGGCAAGGTCAACGACTATGGGCGCGGGGTCAGCTTCACGGACATTGCCGCGCAAGTTGTCGGCAACGAGGGAGCACTGCAAATCAAGAGTTTTACCGCCTCGGCCCCACCGGGCACGGTGTCGATGAGCGGTTCGGTTGGGATCCTGCAAAAGGGAATCCCGGTGGATTTGAAAATCGCCGCACGCAACGCCCAACCGATCGTGAGCAAATTGGTCACCTCCAACCTGAACGCGGATCTTGCCATCAAAGGGACGGCTCGCGATCGTCTTGATATCTCGGGAAGCGTGCACCTGAATCGCACCTTGATAGGCATTCCGAACGGATTGCCGCTCAACGTCGCGGTGCTCGACGTTCGGCGGCGCGGAAAAAAGATCGCGGTGGTACCCGATAAACCGCTCATTGTCGGTCTGGATGTGGCGGTGCAGGCGCCCCAAGAAATCCTGGTGCAGGGGCGGGGACTGGATGCAGAAATGGGTGGCGACTTGCATATCAGCGGCACCACGGATTCGCCGCTCGTGACCGGGGCGTTCAAGCTTCAGCGCGGCACTTTCTCGCTGGCCACCGGTAGACTGAATTTCTCCGCAGGACAGGTGAGCTTCAATGGCGCGGGACTCAAGAACAAGATCGATCCCACGTTGGATTTCACCGCACAGGCAACCATCGGCGATACGACCGCGTTCATGCACATCACGGGTCTCGCAGATGCACCTCAATTCGATTTCAGCAGCAACCCCCAAAAACCACAGGACGAAGTCATGGCGCTGTTGCTGTTCGGCGCGCCCACTCAACAGCTCACGCCTCTGCAGCTGGCGCAGGTTGGTGTGGCGCTCGCATCGTTCAGCGGAGTGGGCGGAAATGGAGGCAGCCTCAACCCGCTGGTCAAGATTCAAAGGAGCTTGGGATTGGACCGGCTCACCGTCGGCGCCGGCCCCCCGACGACACCGACGGGAACCGACAGCGGTGCCAGCATCGCAGCGGGGCGCTATGTCTCCAAGCGGGTCTACATCGAGGCCAAGCAGAATACCGCCGGCACCAGTCAGCTCGAAGCGGACGTGGACCTGACCAAGCACTTGAAACTGCAAACCAAATTGGGCAATGGCACGGCGACGGTGCAGGGAACGACACCGGATAACGATCCGGGCACGAGCGTCGGCCTGCGCTATCAATTTGAATATTAAAGCGCGCTGCCGACCGCTACAATACCGGCTCAAGTCCTCGAGGGAGATTCAATTAGAATGGATTTCAATATCCGCGTCCTTGTTTGCGCTTCTGTTATGGGTGTCGCGCTCGGCGCATCGTTGTCGTTGGGCGCAGAGCGTGCACCTGCCGACACGCCGGCCACGAAAATCGCCTTGGTGCCCGAGCCCACCGAGTCGCCGCGTTACTTGAAGGATGAGCGTCAGGTGAGCTCCGGCTCGGTGCTGATAGCGGGACACCCGATCGCCTATCAGGCCGAAGCGGGCATTTTGGTGGTACATGTCAAGGATCCTCTGGACGATGACCCGCCGCCGCCGCGCGAGGAAAAGAGCGGACCACCGCCGCCACAACCCCCGGAAGTGGGCATGTCCTATGTCGCTTATTTCCGGGGTGATAAAGAGGACGGCCACCGGCCCATCACCTTTATCTATAACGGCGGACCCGGTTCATCGACCGTATGGCTGCACATGGGAGCCTTCGGTCCGAAACGCGTTGTAACGGCCGATGACACGCACAGTCCGGCGGCGCCGTACCGGGTCATCGACAATGAATACACACTGCTCGATGCCAGCGATTTGGTTTTCATCGATGCGCCCGGCACGGGATTCGGCCACTTGCGCGGGGCGGACAAGGAAAAAGCTTTCTATGGCATCGACCAGGATGCCCACGCCTTCGCGAACTTCATTGTGGAGTTCCTCTCGCGGCACAACCGTTGGAATTCGGCGAAATATCTGTTCGGTGAAAGCTACGGAACGACGCGTTCGGCGGCGCTGGCCAACATCCTCGAGAATGAAAAGCAATTGGACCTGAACGGCGTCATTCTGCTGTCGCAGATCTTGAATTTTGACAACAGCGTCGACGGTCCGCAGTTCAATCCGGGCATGGACCTGCCTTATGCGCTGGCGTTGCCCACCTACACGGCAACGGCGTGGTATCACCATAAGCTGCAAAATCAGCCTGCGGCGCTTGAACCGCTTTTGCACGAGGTGGAAACTTTCGCGATGACCGACTACCTGCAGGCGCTGGCGGCGGGCTCGACCTTGAGCGCGCAGCGCAAGTCGGAGATTGCGGCAAAACTGCACACCTACACCGGCCTGCCGGCCGATTACGTGGAGCGGGCCAATCTGCGGGTGAACGGCGGTGAATTCGAAAAAACCCTGCTGGGAGCCGAGACCACCACCGGCCGGCTGGATACGCGATTCGCGGGTCCCACGATCGATCCGATGAGCAAGGAAGCCGATTACGATCCGCAATCCGCGGCCATTTCCTCAGCCTATGTTTCCGCGTTCAATGATTACGTCAGGACTTCGCTCAAATTCGGCGATAAGAAGACCTACAAAGCCGAGAACGATGTCGGCAAGTTCTGGGATTTTCTGCACCAGCCGCCGGGCTCGCCGACCAAGGTACCCGGTCCCGTGAATGTCATGCCGGATCTCGCCGTTGCGATGAAGCAAAATCCCAATCTTAAGGTGCAATTGAACGGTGGATACTACGATTTGGCCACACCGTATTTCGCCGCCGAGTATGAGTTGCATCAGCTGCCGATCCAGAGCACTCTGCAAGGCAATATAGAGATGCATTTCTATACGTCGGGCCATATGGTATATGCCCATGAACCGGACCTTAAGGCGTTGCATGCCAATGTCGCGGCGTTTATCGACAGGACCAAGAACGGCAGCGGGACCGGCAAGTAGCCGTCCGGCCAGTCGTCTTTCTGAAAGTTTTGGGGTAAGCATGTAAAAAATTCATCGCGCTTTTCGCCGAAAACCTTTGATTTTTGGCGAGATTTTGCGATGGTACATAAATTGCTTTGGCTCGTATAAGCACATTAGGGAGTGCCTGTATGAATAATCAAATGCACACTGAATCCGCACTGGGCTCCGGATCACCCACAACCGGGCAAGTGTCGAATGCAATCGGTCCTGAAGGCGCTTTGGCGCGATACCGGGGCAGCGAGCAGGCTTCGGATCTATTGACGCGCTTATTTCGCCGTTACCCGGGCAGTCTCAATCTGCGCCTGTGGAACGGCACGGCCTTTCGCGTGGGCACGAATGCCGCGGCCGGCGCAGATTCACCCTTTACCCTGGTATTCAAAAGTCCGGAGGCTGTCTGGTCCGCGGTGCTCGGACGTGATCCTCTCGCGCTGGCCGATGCCTATTTCAGGGGTGACCTGGACATCGAGGGGGATTTCTTCGCGGCGCTCCGCCTCAAGGATCATTTGGAAGAGCTGCAATTGCCCGCCGTAGAGAAACTGCGTGCCGCTTTCACGGCGCTGCAATTGCGGATGATGAACGCGGCTTTGCGTCATTCGGAGGCGCTGTTCGCTCCCTCGCACGCGCCCAGGATCAAGGCGCACTCGAAAGCCGAGAATCGCGAGGCCATTCATTTCCACTACGACGTCTCGAATGAGTTCTATGCGCTGTGGCTGGATCGCGCCATGGTGTATTCCTGCGCGTATTTCGAGACCCCGGACCTCGGCCTGGACGCGGCACAGCAGGCGAAACTCGAGCATATATGCCGCAAGCTATCGCTGAAGCGGGAAGAGAAATTTCTCGATATCGGTTGCGGCTGGGGCGCGCTCGTGATCTATGCAGCTCAGCATTATGGCGTGCGCGCCCATGGCGTCACTTTGAGCCCCCAACAATTGAAAGTGGCGCAGGAGCGAATCGAACAAGCAGGCCTGACCGATCGAGTGCACGTCGAGTTGTTGGACTATCGGGATTTGCGCGGAGAGTCGGTCTACGACAAGGTCGCCAGCGTGGGCATGTTTGAACATGTCGGTCTGAAAAACCTTCCGACGTATTTTTCCACGGTGCACCGATTGCTCAAACCTCGCGGCCTGTTTCTCAATCACGGGATTACGCACGACTCGGAAGGGTGGGAGCGGTCCGTTTCCACCGAATTCATCAATCGCTATGTGTTTCCGGACGGACAGCTCGATACGATCAGCAACATAGAGCGCGTCATGGAGCGCGCGAAGTTCGAGATCGCCGATGTCGAGGCGCTGCGGCCGCACTATGCAATGACCCTGAGACACTGGGTAGCGGGGCTGGAGCGCAATCGATCACGCGCGCTATGCCACGTCAATGAGGCGACCTATCGCGTATGGCGGCTTTACATGGCGGCCTGCGCGCTGCAATTCGAGTCCGGAGAGATCGGCATCTACCAGGTATTGGCGAATAAACGGGAAGCCGGCCTTCCCGACCTGCCGTTGACCCGACGCCATCTGTACAGCTAGTTAACGGTCCGCTTGCTTCTGCGGAAAGGAATTACCCATGCGATCTGCAATTGCATTGGCTGGGGCTGCCGCGGTCCTGGCTCTTGTGTCGCCGCCGGCTCATGCCGGAAACGCCGATTGGCCAACTTACAATCGCACGCTCACCTCCGACCGCTACGCGACGCTCGAGAAGATCGATAACAAGAATGTGATCGGACTCAAAGTCCTCTGCACTTTTGATACCGGCGAACAGGTCTCCTTTCAGACCGGGCTGGTCCAGGTTGATGGCGCCCTATTCGCGACCACTGAGCGCGATACTTTTTCCATTGACCCCAATAGCTGCAAACAGAATTGGCGCAGCCATGAGGATTCGCCCTCCGGCGATCTGAAGGTGAACCGCGGACCTGCATGGCTGGACCACCGAGTGTTTAGAGGAACTGCGGACGGCAAGGTCATCGCTTACGACGCCAAAAACGGCAAGCGCCTGTGGGCGACCGTGATCGCGGACCCATCCAAAGGCGAATCGGTACCCGCGGCGCCGATCGCGTGGGAGGGACTGGTGTTCATCGGCAACGCAGGTGGCGACAACAAAGGCGTGAAGGGTCGAATGTATGCGCTCGACGCCAAGGACGGCCACATCGTGTGGGAGTTCTACCTGGTGCCCAAGGGCGCCGATGATGCGGCGCGGGGGCCGGCGGCGCCTGACCCCAAATCTCTTAACGCCGCGACATGGAAGAAAGCGAAGGGATTTCCGGTCACGGGCGGGGCCACTTGGACGTCGTATTCGCTGGATCCTAAGACCGGTCTCTTGTACATCCCGTCAGGCAATCCGGCGCCCGATTTTTTGAAAGAGGCTCGGCAGGGCGAGAATTTATTCGCAAGCTCGGTGGTGATACTCGACGCCAAAACGGGCGCGTTTCAGCGGCACTTCCAACTGGTCAAGCGCGATTTCCATGATTGGGACGTCTCCTCGCCGCCGGTGTTGTTCCTCGGCAAAACCGGCCACCGTATGCTGGCCGAGGCGCCCAAGGACGGGCACCTATATTTGATTGATCTCAATTCCGGCAAGCTCGTCTATCGTAAGCCTGTCACGACGGTTGCCAATGTTGAGGCGCCCATGACGGCGCAAGGGACGCGATTTTGCCCGGGCGCCCAGGGCGGAGCGGAGTGGAACGGCCCGGCGTTTGACCCGGCCGACAATCTCATTTTTACCGGCGAGGTCGATTGGTGCACGACGGTGCATGCCGCTGCCGTGAGCGCCCTTGCCAGCGCGCCGGCCGGCAAGCCCTGGAGTGGTGCGACAGACGGTTTCGGCAAACAGGACGATCCGAAAATGTGGTCGGGCTGGATGACCGCCAGCGACGCCGACACCGGTGAGCGCAAATGGCAGTTCCACGCGCCCTTCCCCGTGATGGGGGGAGTGACGCCGACCAACGGCCGGGTGCTCCTGTTCGGCGACATGGGCGGAAATCTGTACGCCTTCGATTCCGCGCGCGGCAAGAAGTTGTGGTCAAAGGATCTGGGCGGCGCGATTGGCGGCGGCGTCATTACCTATGACACCGGAGCCGGGCAGAAGATAGCCGTTGCCGCGGGCATGACGTCGCCCATCTGGCCGACGCCCAAGGTCAACGGCAAGATCGTCATTCTCGGTCTTTGAACGCTGCCGCGCACAGCCGCCGCAGCGAACTCATCTGTTCACCCCACCATAGGCCGATCATTCGGCTGAAGTCGGCGCCCTGTAGTCCGTGCCGCGCCGGATGATCCGGGCGCAACGCGGACAGGCCGCTATGCGTGACGGTCACCAGCGTGCCGGACGCAGTGGGTGTAAATTCAACTTCAACTTCCGTTTGCTCATTCTCGGCGAAGTTTGCGTTGCGCCAGCTGAATTTAAGGCAGCGGGGCGGGTCCCAGACATGCACCCGGCCGACCTCGACGACATGCGGTGTGCCGTCCCGGTCGAATGACTCGAACAGTCGACCGCCGACCTGCGGCTCGATGCGCAGCAAGCCGCTGCGCGATGCCGAGTGACGAAATTTTACGCCGTGCCGCCACCATTGATCGATGTCGCCCGTGAAAATATCGAAAGCCCGCGATGGCGCGACCGCAACGGCAACACTGACGCGCGCCCGATCGCCGATCATGCCTTGAGTTTGCCGCTTCGCCGCGGACTCTCAGCGAACGCTTTGAAGGCCTGTAGCTGGCGTCGCCACAGATCCTCCACCTGCGCCATCCATTGCTGCACCGGCTGAAAGGCGTTGGGGTGCACGCTGTAGATGCGCACGCGCGCGTCTTCCTCGATTCCTTGCTCCGACACCAGGCCGGCTTTGCGCAGCACGCGCAGGTGCCGGCTCAAGGCTTGAGGACTCATATCGACGCATTCCGCCAGCTCGCCGGCGCGTCTGGGTTTCTGCAACAGCATGCGAATCATGTCGCGCCGCGATGCGTCGGACAGTGCGGCGAATGCCGCGCTGAGCTGCAGAGTGGGGGAGTGCTGATCCATGGAAGCAGCCGCCGCTTCAAGCCGCCGGTGGATTGCGCAGCCGCTGCGTGATCCACCACACATGCCCCTCCGGATCGACGGCGCCATAACTGCGGTCGGACCAATAGTCCGGGCCGTAATCATGGGTGGCGGGTTCTTCGATGATTTGGGCGCCATGCGCGCGCGCGTGCGCGCAGTGAGCTTCGGCGTCATCGACGAAAAACATGATGCTTTGGGTGGTGGCCCCGTTCAGGGACTTCGGGCTGCGCATGGTGCTCTTCCAGCGGCGCTCCGATTGCGTTGTTTCCTGCGCAACCATGATGAGGCCTTCGCCATAGGTCAATTCGCTGTGCACGATCTGCCCCTGCTCGCCCTCGACTTTCAATCGCACCTCGAAGCCGAACGCCTCGCATAGCCATTGAATGGCGGCAACTGCATCCAGGTAGACAACCGCGCTCGACATGCGGGGCCAATCGCTGGGGGTGGGTTTCATCGCTTCGTCTCCTGAAATCAAATATCAACGAATAAAGAGAATATTAACAAAGACGTTAACTAAATGCAACGCACGGCGCACGCCCGGGGTTGCACGCCATTGGGGCGCTCGAGAACCACCTCTTATTTCTAATTCTTGAGGCGATACCCCGTCTTGAATATCCACGCTACGAGTGCGAGGCAGACCGCGAAGAACCCCACTGTCACAGCCAAGCTGATGCCGACGCCGACATCGGCGGCGCCGTAGAAACTCCAGCGAAAGCCGCTGATCAGGTACACGATGGGATTGAAGAGACTGAACGCGCGCCAGGCCGGCGGCAGCATGTCGATGGAATAAAAAGCACCGCCTAAAAAAGTGAGCGGCGTAATGATCAGCATCGGGATGAACTGCAGATGTTCGAAGCCCTTGGCCCAAATGCCGATGATGAATCCGAACAGGCTGAAGGTGCAGGCCGTCATGAGCAAGAATGCAATCATCCATGCCGGATGCATGATCTTGATGGGCACGAACAGCGATGCGGTTGCCAGGATGATCAACCCCAGCACCACCGATTTGGACGCCGCGGCACCGACGTAGGCGATGACGATTTCCACATATGACACCGGCGCCGAGAGCAGTTCGTAAATCGTGCCCGTGAACTTCGGGAAATAAATGCCGAAGGATGCGTTTGACAGGCTTTCGGTGAACAGCGCCAGCATGATCAGCCCCGGCACAATGAATGCTCCGTAACTGACCCCGCTGGTCGTGGCCAGCCGCGAACCGATCGCCGCGCCGAAGACCACGAAGTACAGAGAGGTGGTTATGACGGGAGTCACCAGGCTTTGCACCAGCGTGCGCAACGCCCGCGCGATCTCAAATTTGTAGATGGCCCAAACGCCGTGGCGGTTGAACTTGAGAGCTGCGGCCGGCTGGTTCATGTGCGCTCGGTCACCAGATTGACGAAGATGTCTTCGAGTGAACTTTGATGCGTTTGCAGGTCCTTGATCACGATCGACAGCTCGCTCAGGCGCTTGAGCAGCGTGGAGATGTCGACGCTGCCGGCGCCGTCCACCGTGTAGACCATGTCGCTGCCGTCGGCCTTGAGCTCCAGAGCCCAGGATTGCAGTTCGGCGGGAATGCGCTGCAGCGGGGTCATAAGGTGCAGGGTGAGCTGTTTCTTGCCAAGCTTTTTCATCAGCGCCTTCTTGTCCTCGACCAGCATCAGCGCGCCCTTGTTGATGACGCCCACCCTGTCGGCCATTTCCTCGGCCTCTTCAATGTAGTGCGTGGTCAAAATAATCGTCACGCCCTTTTCTCGGAGGCCGCGCACCAGATTCCACATATCGCGGCGCAATTCAACGTCCACGCCGGCGGTCGGTTCGTCCAGGAACAGGATCTGCGGTTCGTGGGACAGCGCTTTGGCGATCATGACCCGGCGCTTCATGCCGCCGGACAAGGTCATGATCTTGCTATTGCGCTTGTCCAAGAGGGATAAATCGCGCAGCAAGCTCTCGATGAACTTTGGATTGGGCGCACGGCCGAACAGGCCGCGGCTGAAGGACACGGTGGCCCACACCGTTTCAAAGGCATCGGTGCTCAACTCCTGCGGCACCAGGCCGATCATCGATCGGGCGGCGCGATAGCCGCGCACGATGTCATGGCCGTCCGCTGTGACGGTGCCGGTGCTTGCCGTCACGATGCCGCAAACGATATTGATCAATGTGGTCTTGCCGGCGCCATTTGGTCCGAGCAGCGCAAAAATCTCGCCCTTCTCGATGTCGAGATCGACAGGCTGCAACGCCTGAAGGCCTGAAGCGTACGACTTGGTTACGCCCTTGATCGAGATGATGGGTTGCATGCGCGTTACGGGCCGATGCGCTTGACCAGCGCGCGCGTGAACTCCGCCGTGTTCGCGCCGCCGCCGAGGTCGCCGGTTCGAACCTTGTCGAGGTTCAAGGTTTCGTCGATGGCCGATCGCAAGCGCGCCGCCATGTGCGGCAAGTGGCAGTGCTCGAGCATCATCGCCGCAGCGAGCAGCAAGGCAATCGGGTTGGCGATGCCTTTGCCGGCGATATCCGGAGCAGAGCCGTGCACTGCTTCAAAAATGGCGGCATCGGCTCCGATATTGCCGCCGGGCGTCATCCCCAAGCCGCCGACCAAGCCGGCCACCAGATCGGACAGAATGTCGCCGAACAAGTTGGTGGTCACCAAAACGTCGAATTGCCAGGGGTTCAAGACCAGCTTCATGGCGCAGGCGTCGATGATCACGGTTTCCAAGCTGAACTTGCCGCGGTACTTGCGCTCGTACAGCTCCAGCCCGGTCTCCAAAAAGATTCCGGTCAACGCCTTCATGATGTTCGCTTTGTGCACGATCGCGACTTTCTTTCTGCCTGTCGCGACGGCGTGCTCAAAGGCAAACTCCAGCAGACGGCGGCTTCCTTGGCGCGTATTCACGCCCGTTGCCATGGCCACCGCATGCGGATCATCGCCGATCGGGATATAGAGCTCGTGGCCGATATACAAGCCCTCGAGGTTCTCCCGCACCACCACCAGATCGATATTGTCGAAGCGGCCGCCGGGAATCAGCGTTCGAGCCGGGCGCAAATTCGCGTACAGCTTGAATTCCTCCCTGAGGCGGACGTTCGAAGATCGGTAGCCGCCGCCCGAGGGCGTCTCGAGCGGCCCCTTGAGCGCGAGCCGGTTGCGCCGGATGCTGTCAAGCGTTTTGGGCGGAAGAGGATCGCCGGCTGCTTTCACGCCTTCCAAGCCGGCGATCTGCCGGTCCCACTCGAAGGGCGCGCCGAGAGCCGCGAGCACGGCAAGAGCGGCATCCATAATTTCAGGACCGATCCCATCTCCGGGGATCAGCGTGGCAGGAATCCGTTGCGACATCGAGGGACTATACTCGAACTCGCCGATCCAGACTGTCTTGGGCGCCTCGAGGAGATTCGCTTATTACCATTGACGAAGTCATTTCAGCAACCAAGGTTTGGGTGGAGAGGTCGGTCATTGGACTCAACCTTTGCCCGTTTGCGGATACCCCTTACCGCGGCGGCCTGGTGCGTTTTCAGGTCAGCGAGCAACGCAGCGCCGCCGGACTGCTCGCAGAGCTGGGCTCTGAGTTGACGCGTCTTGCCGAAGCCGATCCGCTGCAATGCGAAACCACATTGCTCATTCACCCCTGGGTCTTGACGGATTTCATCGAGTACAACAATTTCCTCGAAGTGTGCGATGCCGCCGTCGCCGAGTTGGAACTGGAAGGCGAATTGCAAGTGGCCAGCTTTCATCCGCAGTACCAGTTCGCAGGAACGCAGCCCGACGATATCGAGAATTATACCAACCGCTCTCCGTATCCCATATTGCATCTGCTGCGCGAGGCAAGTGTGGAGCGTGCCGTCGCCGCCGTTGGCGACCCGGACGGTATATACCTCAGGAATATTCGCACGCTGCGAAAGCTGGGGCATGCCGGATGGCAGCGCCTATGGCGCGATTAAGGAATCAGACTGGCTCCAGGGCTTTGCGCATCGGGATGAATTCAATGGTCTCGCCGGATCCTACGTCGATGTGCACCTGGGGGCCGCCGACATAACCGCGAGCGGCATAGAGCCTGACGCCGGGAAGCGTCGCCATGAGTTCAACCTCGGTGTATCCGTGCGCGCGTGCCTGCTTCTCGCAATGCTCGAGCAGCAGGGAGCCGATGCCGCGGCGAGCGTGGCTTGGGTCGACAAAGAAAGCGCGGATCTTCGCCGCTTCAGTCGCCGGGTCAAGGGTCGATGGATCGCGCCCGGCGCGGGCGTCGCCGCCGAACAGCGTCGATCGAAAGCTCCACCCGCCGCAGCCCACAATCTGCCCGCCATCTTCGACCACGAAGTAAGTCTCGTCGGCCAGCAACTGCGAATCGACGCCGAATGCGCCGCGCAAGGCACCCTCAATTTGCGCCGCACGGTAATCCTCGCTGCTCAAGATGCGCGCGGAGCGGGCAATCAGCGCATTGAGCGCAGGTACATCGGCAAGCGTGGCGTTGCGCAGGATCGGCATTAGTGCGGCGGTGGTTCGATGCGGGGCGGGTTTCGAGAATCGCGTCCATAGTAGTCGGGATAATCGCTGCTCAATCCTTTGAAGCGCCGGTGTACCCACAGATACTGCTCGGGCACCAAGCGGACCTGTGCCTCGAGCAGTCGGTTGTAGCGCTCAACGTCCGCTACCGGATCGACGCCCGGAAAATCATCGAATGCCGGTCCTATGACCACGCGGTAGCCGGCATTGCCGGGCAGCCGTTCCCCGAAATAGGTCATCACGGCGGCGCCGGAAATGCGCGCCAGGCGCGAGGTGGCCGGGTTGCTGGCAGCGGGGATGCCGAAGAAATTGACCATTTCCGCCCCCTTGTTGCGATAACTCTGGTCGGGCGCAAACCACACGGCCTCGTTGTTTTTGAGTGCCCGAACCATGGTCCGTATATCGTCTTTCGCGATGGGATTTCCATGGCGGCAGAAGCTCGAGAACATGATGTGCGACAGGAGCGCGTTCTTCATGGGGCGGTACACGACATTCAGCGGGACAACGGTGCCCAATATGCGGGTGGAGATTTCGATGGTGGTGAAGTGACCGCCCACCAAGATGGCGCCCCGGCCCTTGGCCAAGGCCGCCTGCAGATGATGCAGACCCTGCACCTCCGCGAGCCGATTGAGGCGCCTATCGCTGCTCCACCAGGTGTCGGCCGTCTCGCACAGGGCCATGCCCAAGCTCTCGCAGTGCCGATTGAGCAGGCACTCGCGTTCACTCTGCGACAGCTCGGGCAGGCAGAGCGCGATGTTTCGGCGCGCGATGCGCAGGTAGCTCAAGGGGAGGCGCCGCAGCAGCATGCCGATCGCGTCGCCCACGCGTCGTTGCACCGGGTAGGGCAAGGGCTCCACCGCGCGCATGGCCGCCAAACCAACCCAGGTGACCCAATACTTGGGCAGAAAGAAGGCTAGGGGCATCCGGATACTGTCATTAATGGGGTGATTTCGGGGTCCGTGGCAGCCGCAGAGAATAGTCTTCCAAAGTCGCGGTTACCAGAAGTGCTGCGTCGCAGCATCATTTGGCTATTGTAAGGATATTCGTACTTATCAGCAATTTGCTGTAATATCCGCGCCGGTTCGTGATTTCTACTTGGTCCGTTTCTGGTCACCGCGCCGCTCCGGCGTCTCCTTGGCCACAACCCACAAAGCAGGTTTCTTCGATCCAGGTGGCTGGCATTCCGCTTAAAGGTTCTTCAACGTAGGCACGCGTGACCGGCCGATAGTTTCTTTTGTAGTAGGTATTCTTCACATGACGAAAATGTATGTTGGCAATCTCCCGTTCTCAATGGACGAATCCGCAGTGCGCGCGCTGTTCG
>Ga0137413_10000093_pt1 | contig 22201 bp, 26 predicted proteins | sample CZODoug2_1_16fun_FD_108280 | JGI IMG/M metagenome (GOLD analysis project Ga0137413, IMG submission 108280) | Vadose zone soil fungal communities from Angelo Coast Range Reserve, California, USA - CZODoug2_1_16fungal (Illumina Assembly) | ecosystem: Environmental > Terrestrial > Soil > Vadose... | reverse complement strand
GGTGCGGCCCGCGTCGGCGAGCGACATGCCGTGCTGTGCCGCGCCGATGATGGTGCCGCCGAATAAATTGATGAACACGACCAGAATGCCGGCGATGGCGTCGCCGCGGACGAATTTGCTGGCGCCGTCCATGGCACCGTAGAAATCGCCCTCCTCACGAACTTCCTGGCGGCGGATGATGGCGTCAGCCTGCGTAATGATGCCGGCGTTCAAATCGGCGTCGATCGCCATTTGCCGCCCGGGCATCGCGTCCAAGGTGAAGCGCGCGCTGACTTCGGAGATGCGCCCGGCGCCCTTGGTGATGACGACGAAGTTGATGATCACGAGCACCGTGAACACCACCATGCCCACCGCATAGTTGCCGCCGACCACGAAGTGGCCGAAGGCGGCGATGACATGGCCCGCCGCCTGCCCTCCGGTGTGTCCGTTCATGAGCACGATGCGCGTCGAGGCGACGTTCAGGCCAAGGCGCAGCAGCGTCGCGCCCAACAGCACGGTCGGAAAGGTCGCGAATTCGAGCGCGCGCCGCACGTAAATGACGGCGAGCAGAATCATCAGCGACAGCGTGATATTGAAGGTGAAGAACACATCCAGGAGGAATGCCGGCAGCGGCAGCACCATCATGGCCAGCACCACCATCACCAGCACCGGCACGCCTAAGCCGTTGCGGGCGAATTCGCCGAAGGTCGCTGCCAGTCCGCGCGTACTCATGCGTCCAGGTACTCATCACCGACGGTGGGGTTGGGCCGCACGACGCGCGCCGCGACGGTGGGGTTCAAGGTGCGTACTCTGAAGATGTACGAGAGGATTTGAGCCACCGCCACATACAGGCCGCTCGGAATTTCCTTGTTCAAGTCGGTGGAGCGATACAGCGCGCGCGCCAGCTTCGGCGACTCGAACACCGGCACGCGATGTTCCTCGGCGATGCGCCGAATGTTTTGCGCCACCAGATCGACGCCTTTGGCGAGCACCACCGGTGCCCGCATTTTCTTCGGGTCGTACTTCAGCGCAACCGCAAAGTGGGTCGGGTTGACGATGAGCACATCGGCGGTCGGCACCTTGTGCATCATGCGGCGCCGCGCCAGCGCCTGTTGCATCTGGCGAATGCGCTGCTTGGTTTCGGGGCGCCCGTCCATCTCCTTGGACTCGTCGCGCAATTCCTGGCGCGTCATGCGCAGAGCGCGCTTGAACTGAAAGATCTGCAAGGGCACATCCACGATCGCCACCAAAGCGAGCGAAGCGCACAGCCAAACGAAGGCCCAACTGAGGAGCCCGGCGCCCCGGGAGATGGCGGCCCGCGGCGCCATTCTGCCCAGCGCCAGCACATCGCCGAAAATCCAGGAAACGATCCCGGCACACACCGCACTGACCACGATGCACTTGAGCAGCGCCTTGACCAGTTCGGACACGCCATGAAAGCCGAAGAGGCGCTTGATGCCGGACAAGGGACTCAAGCGGGAAAAATCAGGTGTCAGCGCTTTGGTGCTGAAATTCCAGCCGCCCAAGACCACCGACGCCAGCAACACCATGCAAACGAGAGTGCCGAACACGGGCAGGATGGCGGTCACCGCGCTGATGCCTGCATCACCGAGCGAGGCGGTCATCGAATCGGTCGTGCGCAGAGACTTCTGGTCGATCGTGAGCGATCGGCGCATCAGCTGCGACAGATGCGCAGCGACCGTCCCGCCGATGGCCAGCAGTGCGGCGCTGCCGCCGATCATGGTGGCGAAATTCGTGAGTTCCCGCGAACGCGGTATTTGCCCGCGCTCGCGCGCCTCTTGCAGGCGTCGTTGCGAAGGTTCTTCGGTGCGTTCCCCGCCCATCTCGGATTCGGCCATCAGGGCGCTCCCGCAACCGACGCACCGATGAGGTCCGAGACCGCCATCAGTGCGCTGTTAATCAGAGCGGCGATGCCTGACAGGATGCCGTCGAGCCCCGCGAGCAGCACGAAGAAGCCGCTCAACAGGGTGATGGTAAAGCCGATGCCGAAGAGATTGAGCTGCGGCGCGGCGCGGGTCACCACGCCCAAGGCCAGATTGACGATCACCAGCGCAATGACCGCGGGCAGCGCGATCAGCAGTCCCGTGTCGAAAACGCGAGCGCCCCACAGCACCACCGACAGGAGAAAATCCTGGCCGATATGCGCACCGATCGGCAGGGTATGAAAACTCTCGGCCAGGGCGCCGAGCAGCATCAGGTGCCCGTTGATCGACAGGTAGATCAGCGTGCCGAAGATCATGAACATCTGGCCAAGGACCGGCACTTGCGCGCCGCGCTGCGGATCGACCAGGGTCGCGAACCCCAAGCCCATGGTCAGCGAAATGCTTTGGCCGGCGAACACCAGTGCTTCGAATGCCAGTTGCACGACCATGCCGATCGACACGCCGATGAGCAATTCCAACACGGCAGCCAGCATTCCGGCCGCTGAAAAGATCGACAGGCCCGTGGGCGCCTCCACCAGAGGACCCAGCAAGAACGACAGCGCCAGGATCAGTACAATCTTGACCAGCCTCGGCACCACCATCTCGCTGGCAGCGGGCGCGGTGAGCACGAAGCCGCTGACCCGCAGTGTCGGCCACCACATTCGGCTCACCCACATCGACACGTCGGCGGCATTCAGTGTCAGGGGCTGCATGGCGCTAGCCGACCATCGCGGGGATGCTGGCGTACAAGTCGTGCGTGAAATCGATGAGCATGCGCAGGATCCAGGGGCCTGCGACAAACAAGGTGAGCACGAGCATCAACAGCTTCGGGATGAAGCTCAAGGTGGATTCATTGATCTGGGTGGCTGCCTGCAGCATGCCGATCACCAATCCCGTGAGCAGTGCGATGAGCAGCAGCGGCGCGGAAATCAGCGAGGTGACCAGCAGCGTCTTGTGGGCCAGATCCATGACATTCTCGGGCGTCATTGGTGAAAGCTCGACGCCAGCGTGCCGATGAGCAAGGTCCAGCCATCGACCACCACGAACAACATGATCTTGAACGGCAGGGACACCAGGACCGGCGACAGCATCATCATGCCCATCGACATCAGCACGCTGGCGACCACCAGATCGATCACCAGGAACGGTATGAACACCATGAAGCCTATTTGGAACGCCGTTTTCAACTCGCTGGTGATGAACGTGGGCACCAATACGGAAAGAGGCACGTCATCGGCGCTTGCGAATTGCGCCTTGCCGGAGAGCTTGGAGAACAGCTGCAGATCGTTCTCGCGGGTCTGCGCCAGCATGAACTTCTTCAAAGGGGCCACGGTGCGATCAATGGCAATTTCCCCGGCAAGCTGACCGTCCATGTAGGGCTTGATGCCGGCGGCATAGGATTGCTCGAGCGTCGAGCCCATCACGAAGAAGGTCAGAAACAGCGCGAGGCCGGTCAACACCTGGTTCGAGGGAGTGGTCGCCATCCCCAACGCCTGGCGCAGAATCGACAGCACGATGATGATTCGGGTGAATGCCGTCATCGCCAGCAAAATGGCCGGCAGCAGCGTCAGCAGCGTCATCAATATCAAGATTTGAAACGTCAGCGAGTAGGTCTGGACTCCGTCCGCGGCCGATTTAATGGCGACGGCCGGCAGCGCGGCTTGTGCGCCCGCCGCGAGCGGCACGAGCACGAGGAGCGCAATCACGAATAGCCGATTGCGATTCAGTTGCAGCGCCATGCAGGTCACGGTGACCCGCCGGGCCGCTTCATCATGTCGCGCAAGCGCTCCGCGAATGCCGGCGTGGGGTCCGCCGCTTTGAGGGCGATGGGGTTGGCCAGGGGCATCAAGGGAACGATGCCGTTCGCGCCGATGCCGACGAGCACCTGCGCCTCGCCGACGCGGACCAACACGATGCGCTCCCGCGGACCCAGGTTCAGCTGCTCGAGAACTTCACTGTCCCGCGAGCCGCGCGGTGCGGACAACTTGAATCGCTTCAAGACCCAGCCGATCGCAAAAATCAGCGCCACGATGGCGATGAGGCTCAAGGTAAGCTGCGTCAAACTGCCGACCGACAAGGGCGAGGCGGGTTGCACCATCGCCGTCATTTGGCGTGTTCTATCCTCTCCGTCTCGCTCACCACATCGGTGAGCCGGATGCCGAATTTCTCGTTCACCACCACCACTTCGCCGCGGGCAATCCGCACCCCGTTCACCAGGACGTCGAGCGGCTCTCCCGCCAGGCGATCGAGCTCGACGACGGCGCCGGGCGCCAGCTGCAGCAAGTCGCGCACCGACATTTTCGCGCGTCCGACTTCGAGAGCCAGCGTCACGGCGACATCGAGAATGAGGTTCAAATTCATTTCCTGTCCGGCGCCGCCGGCGGCGTTCGGACTCAGGTCGTTGAATTGCGCGCGTGCGACGGCGGCGTTCTTCAAATCGGGCGGGCTCATACGGGGGCTCCTGGAAGAATTTTGAGGGCGTTGCGCCCTTGCGAGATGCCGAAGCGGCCGCGATACAGCGGTACATCGCCCGCCAATAAAGTGACCTGCTGCGGCGCTTCGATGGGAATGATGTCGCCCGGCGACAATCTCACCAGCTCGCGCAGGCTGATTTGCGCTTGCGCGAGAACCGCGCGCGTCTCCAACTGCGCCTCTTGCAAGGCGCTCGTCAACACCGGCGCCCAGGCTGCCTGTTTGCGCACCGGCGCCGCTACACCGTCCCCGGCGAGCGCTTCGCGAATCGGACTGAGCAAGGCGTCGGGAAACAGCCAATCGATGCGGCCGCTGCGCGCCGCGAATTCCACGATGAATCTGACCACGACAACCGATTCGAGCGGGCCGCCCAGTTGCACCAGCCGCGGATTGGTTTCCTGCTTCACGAGTTCCAATTCGAGCGCGGACACAGGCAGCCAAGCCGCGGCCAAATCCGCCGTGAAACTGCGCAGCATGAGTGCGAGGAAGCGCTGTGCCGCCGGCGCGATCACCGCTTGGGGGTCCGCATTGGCACGCCCCGAGCCGCCGAAGAAGCCGTCCAACAGGGTCAGCAACAACGCCGGCTCGACGCTGACGTAGGCAAAGCCCGGCAAGGGCTTGAGGCGCACGACCGCGAAGGTTGCCGGCACCGGCAACGAGGCCTGCAAATCGGCGCTCTTCACCGATTCCACCGATTCGAACTGCATGCCGGCATCTCGCCCCAGCAGTCCGGACAGCGAGGCACCGGCGCGATCCGCAAAGTTTTTGTTTATCGCTTCCAGCAGCGGCAGCTGCGTACGATTGATGCGCTGTGCCGCGAAGTCATAGGCGCGATGCGCGTTGGGATTTTCCTTGCTGCTCTTTTCGAGCAGTGCCTGCACCTCTTCGTCGGAGATGCGCGCCGGGGCACTGCTCATCACTGCACCACGAAACTGGTGAACAGCACATCGTCCACGTCGGGACCCCCTTCCTTCTTCTGCGCCGCACGGACTTCCGCGAGGGCCTCCTGCCGGAACTTATCCTTCCCTTCGCGCGACATCATCGACTGATAGTTGCGATTGCTCATCAGCAGCAGCAAATTGTTGCGAATCAAGGGGATGTTTTTCTGCACGCTGTCGATGGCTTTTTCGTCATGAGCCACGATCTGCATGGTGATTTGCAGGAAGCGCACCGCCGAACCATCCTCGAAATTCACGACCAACGGCGGGTCGATGGCGTAGTACAGGGATGGCTTGCCGGAGCCTCCCTCCGCGCTCGTAGGCTTGACGACGGTCACCGGCACGATGGCCGTGATCTTGCCGTCCTTGTCGAGCTTCAAATCCGGCAGCGGGTGCAGCTTGGCGTTGATGAAGCCGCCGAGCACGACCGCACCTAAGCTGAGCGCAAAGATACCCAGCCCGTTGACCAGCATACCCATGAAACCGCCGGATTTTTTCGCGGGCGGGGGAAGAGTGTCTTCAGCTTCGTCGGCCATAGTTCGATTCCATCGCGGGCACATGCCGCAACAGAATCGAGCAAGTTCTATGCCATAAGAATATTAGTCCGTCTTTCTAAATGTATTCAATGGCTTATGGCCAATCAAAGCCGTCGCGACGGGGCGAGGCACCCGCCGATAATTTGACGCTTACCAAATATTCACACGTTGACCCGGCGGCAATTTCATCTTGTCGCCTCAGCCTCGCGCACCTTGCCGCGCCAGACCTGCACCCATCCCGAAGACTTCCACGTAATCACTCCTCGATATTTCTCTTGCTCGTCAAAATTTCAATGAAACCCTCAAGCCCGGCCCCGCATCATCGAGCACCAGATGCGCGCCGTGCAGTTTCGTCACGGCCGCCACCAGCGACAGCCCTAGGCCTGATCCCGGAAATTTCCGCGCCTCATCCAGGCGCACGCGGCGTCCGAGCACGATCTCGCGCTTATCGGCCGGAATACCAGGCCCGTTGTCCTCCACGATCACTTCCGGCGCGCTGCCCGATCCATCCAGCACCACCCGGATGTGGCCGCCGTCCGGCGTGAATTTAATGGCATTGTCGAGCAAATTCGCCAGCGCCTGAGCCAGCAGTTGCCGGTTGCCCTGCACCTGGGCGCCCAGCGCGACCGAGCTCTCCAACACGATGCCGCGCTCTTCGCTCACGGGTGCATACAGTTCCACCATGCTCGCGACCAGCGCGGATAGATCCACCGGTTCCCGGGCCACCGTGCCGGTTTCCGCAAGCGCGATACGCAGCAGCGCGTCCAGGGTGCTGCGCATTTGATCCACCTCGGTGCTCACGCTTTCCAGAACGCGCCGCTCGGGCGAGCCCGTCTTGAGCGAGCTCATCGCGCCCTCGGCCGTGGCCTGCAGGCGGTTCAAGGGCGTGCGCAGGTCGTGCGCGGCGCTGTCCAGAACGGTTCTCATCCCCAAGGTGAGCTGCTCGATCTTGTCGAGCATGGTGTTGATTTCGCGCGCCAAGGTGTTGATCTCATCGTCGGCCTTGCGCACGGGCAGGCGTTGCGATAAATCGCCGCGCATGATTTGCGTGGCCACCGCGGAAATCGCTCCCGCCTGCGCGAGGATGCGCCGTCCCATCCAAAAACCGCCGCCCAGCCCCAGCAACAGCGTGAGCACCACCGCCGTGATCAGGCCGCGCATCATCAGGCTTTTGACGTTTTGCCTCTCCTGCACATCGTGTCCCACCAACATGCGATAGCCGCCGGGCAATGGAAATCGCTGCGCGCGCATTTCGTGCTCACGGGTCTCGTCGCCGAACGGCACGGATACTTTGAACAGAAACCACTTGCCGGCACTCGCATCGACTTTCGGCCACGCGGGCACATTTCCCGCCACGGGACGCAGCTGCGGGTCCACCATCAGGTACACCGCGCCGCGCACGTCCTGATCTTGAGAGCGCTGCTCGATCAGTTCGATGAAGTCGCTGCGCGAGAGCACCAACATTTGCTCCCGCAGCCCCTGCACTTCCGCTTCGATCAAATTGTCGGTGCTGCCGTCCACCACGCGCGAGACGGCAAAATCCACCGCATAGATGAGCGCGGCCGCACCAATGGCGAACACGATCGAATAGACGATGGCGATACGAAACGGGGACGTATCGAGAACACCGAGAAAGCGCTGATCCGGTCCCATCTTGGGAGCCCGTCGGGCCTAGGCTCCTTCTATTCGTCTTCGCGCAAGCTGTATCCCGCGCCGCGCACGGTGTGCAACAGAGGCTTGTCGAAATCTTTGTCGATCGCCTGGCGCAAACGGCTGATATGCACGTCGATCACATTGGTCTGGGGGTCGAAATGATAATCCCATACACCCTCGAGCAGCATGGTGCGCGTCACGACTTGTCCGCTGTGGCGCATCATGAACTCCAGCAGCTGGAACTCGCGGGCGGTCAGCTCTATTTTCTTGCCGTTGCGCATGACCCGTCGAGTCATCCGGTCGAGTTCCAGGTCCGCCAATTTCAGTTTGGTGCTGGCTTCCGCGTTGCCCGTGTCGCCGCGCCGGGCGAGCGCATCGATACGCGCCAGCAGTTCTGCCATATGGTAGGGCTTGGTCAAATAGTCATCGCCGCCCGCGCGCAGACCCGTAATTCTGTCGTCCACATCACCGAGCGCGCTCAAGATCAGGACCGGCACCTTGCGGCCCGTGGCGCGCAGCGACTGCACCAGCGCGAGGCCATCCAACTTCGGCAGCATTCGATCGACGATCGCCAGATCGACCGCAATCGAGGAAGCCATATGCAACCCTTCCATACCGTTGCCCGCCACATCCACTGTGTGACCAGCCTCCCGCAGCGCTTTCGCCAGGTAATCACGAGCGACTTCGTCATCTTCGACAATCAAGATATGCATGGTTTGGTATCTTAGACTAGGATGCGGTCGCCCGGGTTCACTCGATCGGACCCAAACTCTAAGCGAAATGTATGTCCGAGGTCGATATGAACGGGGTTGCGCGCGCCATCGCCGCCGCGCTGCTGGCAGTGTGCTGCGCGGTTCCTGCGCATGCCAAAGAAGTACCCCTGTGGGAATTCGGACTTGGCGCGGGCGCCATCGCCTTTCAGGACTATCGGGGTTCCAATACCACCCACGCCTACCCCCTGCCGGTGCCCTACGTGGTCTATAACGGCAAGTTCCTGAAGGCCGATCGCGAAGGCGTGCGCGGCACGCTGTTCAACCAAGATTGGTTGGAAATCAATCTGAGTTTCAACTTGACCACACCGGTGCGCAACGACCGCGAGCGCAGCGGCATGCCGGACCTGAGGTCCACCGTTGAGCTGGGCCCTTCGTTCGACTTTCACCTGTTCCGCAGCGACAACCGCCGGGTGAAATTCGATCTGCGCATGCCGCTGCGCTACGCGGCGACGGTTGAATCCTCGCCGCGCATCATCGGATGGACATTCAGCCCGAGATTCAATGTGGATCTTCGGGACCCCTTTGGGCTTGTGGGCTGGAATCTCGGGCTTCTGGCAGGCCCGCTATTCGCGGATCACCGCTATCATGATTATTTTTATTCAGTTGCCCCTCAGTTTGCGAACCCCTCGCGGCCGGAATTTCAGGCCAAGGGCGGTTACGCCGGAACACAGACCCTGGCGGCTTTGTCGAAACGATACCCGAAGTTTTGGGTGGGCGCATATATGCGCTATGACACGCTGGCCGGCGCTGCTTTTGTTGACAGCCCGCTGGTTCAGCGCAAAAGCTATTGGACGGGCGGATTCGGTTTCGCCTGGATGATCCGAAAATCATCACAGATCGTGGAAATACCGGACTGATACCGACGATGCGGCGTATTTTAAAAACCATCTACGAATATTTCGCTCTCTATAGTTCTTTGACCCTCCTGGGCCTGATTTGTCTGACCTGGTCGATATTCGCCCTGCCGCTGTATTTTATCTTGCCCACGCGCCTGGGTACGGCGGTCGGCCGATTCGGCATCATGGCGGGCTTTCGCATCTATACCTGGTCCTTGGCCGTCACGCGCACCTACCGTCTGGACTTGCGTGCCGTCGACACCTTGAGAGGCGGCCCGCCGCTGATCCTGGCACCGAACCATCCGGCGCTGATCGACGCGCTGCTGATCTTGACCCGCCATCCCAACCTGGTTTGCGTGATGAAGTCGGAGCTCATGAAGAATGTGTTCTTGGGTTCGGGTTCACGGCTGGCGCGCTATGTGAGAAATGACTCGTCACGGCAAATGGTCAAAGAATCCGTGGCGCATTTGCAGGCGGGCGGAGTGCTGCTGCTGTTTCCCGAGGGCACGCGCACGACGCGAGCGCCCATCAACTCCTTGGCCGGCAGCGTCGGCCTCATTGCGAAACATGCCAAAGTGCCCGTGCAAACGCTGCTGATTGAGACCGATTCGCCCTTCTTGAGCAAAGGGTGGCCGCTGTTCAAGCGGCCCGAGTTGCCCATTACCTACCGGGTCCGGTTGGGCCGGCGTTTTGATCCGCCGTCGGATGTCGCCTCCTTTACGGCGGAACTCGATGATTACTACCGCCATGCGCTCGAGACCGCGCTGCAGTCCCGTTGGCTGAAACACGAACCATGACGCCATCGAGCACTCACCTGGTGCTCATTCCGAGCTACAACCCCGGGCCGAAGGTTTTTTCTACGGTGCGCGCGGCCCTCGAGCAATGGGCTCCGGTGTGGGTGGTCATCGACGGCAGCACCGATCATTCCGAACACCGATTGTCGGAGATGGCGGCCGCAGAGCCGAATCTTCGCGTGTCGGTGCTGCCCAAGAACGGCGGCAAGGGAGCCGCGGTGCTGTTCGGCATGCGTGAGGCGCAGGCGCTCGGCTTTACGCACGTGCTGACCATGGATTCCGATGGACAACACCCTGCCGAGAGCATCGCGCCTTTCATGCAGACTTCATCGGCATCGCCCGCTGCGATGGTGTTGGGAAAGCCGGTATTCGATGACAGTGCACCCAGCCTTCGCGTCAAGGGCCGCAAAATATCGAACTGGTGGGCCAATCTTGAAACGCTATGGGCCGGGATCGGCGACTCGCTTTTTGGCTTTCGCGTCTATCCGATCGATCCGTTGATCGGCATCATGCGCCGGCAACTTTGGATGCGCCGCTTCGATTTTGACGCCGAGGCCGTGGTGCGTTTGTGCTGGCGAGGCGTGACCCCGATCAATCTGCCCGCGAAGGTGTGCTACTTCAAGCCTGAGGAGGGAGGCATCTCGCATTTCAAATATGGGCGCGATAACGCGCTGCTCACCTGGATGCATCTCCGGCTGTTCTTGGGATTTGTCCTGCGCCTGCCGCTGTTGGCGGCACGGCGCCTGCGCAAACGTTAAGAAAGCGGATTCCCGTGACCGACCCTGCGGCACCCACCAAACCTGCCGCTTGCCGGGCCGTGAGGCCGGTACCCACACCAATATCGAGCACCCCAAGAGCCCAACCCTCGTCTGCGGGTTGCCGCATCGGCCCGCACCTATATAATGCCGCTCTTTAGATCTCAACTGAAAGCCTAGCCTATGTCCGACAAAGCGTCGCTCATGCAACAGCCGGCGCCGCTGACCGATGTCGGTCTACGGCGGGAACTTGCCGCGCTGTTCGTGCAAGCACTGAACCTCGAGGTGCTGCCTCAGGATATCGATCCCGACGCACCCCTGTACGGTGAAGGGTTGGGATTGGATTCCATCGATATTTTGGAGGTGGCGCTGATCGTCTCTAAGCAGTACGGCATTCACTTGCGGGCCGACAGCCAGGAGAATCAGCAAATCTTCCGTTCTTTGAGGCACCTAGCAGAGTACATTGCGGCGAAGAGAACCAAGTAGCCATGGCCTCGGGACGTAGACTGCAGCTTGCTGCCGTCGTCGTGTTCTTTATCGCTTACTCGCTACTGTCGCACTACAGCAATTCGAACTCACAGGCGCGGGATTTGGGAGCAGGCCTCGCACTCGCGCCCATGCTGACTCTCGGTCTCGTTCTGCTCTGGCGCTCGAGCGGCGCGCTGATCGCCGTCGCGGCGGCCGCGGCCGCGGCGTTGCTGTTGCAGCACTACTGGCCGCTGTTCACAGAGAATTTTTCCATTGTGTACTTGATCCAGCAGTGCGGCTTCTACGCCATCATGGCCTTTACGTTCGGGCGTTCGCTGTTGAAGGGCCGGGTGCCTCTCTGTACGCAGCTCGCGGACAAGGTTCACGGACCGCTCTCTGCGCTCGAGCTGCGCTACACCCGCAGCGTCACCGTTGCTTGGGTCATTTTCTTCGTGCTGAATATGGCGGCGACCTGTGTGCTGTTCGAGTTTGCGCCGCTGCGCGTCTGGTCGCTTTTCGTCAACTTCTTGTCGCTGCCCTTGATCCTGCTGATGTTCGTGGCCGAATACGCAGTGCGGCACCGCGTGCTGCCCAAGGTGCAGCGCAACGGCTTGATCGCAACCTTGCGCGTGTACTTCGCGAATCCGCCCTGAAGTTCATGGACACCATCGCGCTACTGTCACATTCCTCACCGGCGGCGGTCGTGGCCTATCGCGGCGGCGTCGCGGTCACTGCATCACAATTTCTTTCCGACGCCCGATATTTGGCGCAAGGTCTGCCGGATTCCAGGCACGTGCTGAACGTGTGTGCCGATCGATATCAGTTCACGGTGGGGCTGGCGGCGTGCTTGATGACGGGACGCGTGAGCCTGCTGCCTTCGACGCACACGCCGCAGGTCATTGCACAGCTCGCGGCCTTTGCGCCGGATGCATTCTGTTTGACCGACGATCCACGCTGCGACATCGAATTGCCGCAGGTTTATTTTCCGGAGCGCTTTCCCGAGCCCACGCCGCACGGCTCACCGCAGCGCTTTAGCGTCCCGGCCATCCCGACGACGCAGCTCGCGGCGATCGTTTTTACCTCGGGCTCGACCGGCACACCCGTTCCTTACAAAAAAACCTGGGGCCTGCTGGCGCGCTGCATTCAGAGCGGCGCGCCGCGCTTGGGGTTAGCGGATGGCCGCAGCCATGCCATCATCGGCACCGTGCCCGGACAGCATATGTACGGCTTTGAATCGACCGTGCTGCTGGCGCTCCTGAGCGGCAACGCCTTCAGCGCCGAGCGGCCGTTTTATCCGGCCGATGTTGCGGCGGCCGTCGGCATGGTCCCGCGACCTCGCGCCTTGGTGACCACGCCCATCCACCTGCGCACCCTGCTCAGCTCCGAGGTGGAATTCCCGCCCGTGGATCTGGTGGTATCGGCAACGGCTCCCTTGAGCCAGGAGCTGGCGCGCGAAGTCGAGGACAAGTACCGGACCTCGCTGTTGGAGATTTACGGCTCAACCGAGACGGGCCAAATTGCCCTGCGACGGACGGCCGACACCGCCGCGTGGCGGCTCTGGCCGGGCGTTCGCCTCAGCATTGTGAATGAGCAGGTCTTTGCGCAAGGCGGTCACATCGAGCAGTTGACGCCGATGTGCGATGTCATCGAGATCACGGGCGAGGAGGAATTTCTGCTGCATGGCCGCACGGCCGACTTGGTCAACGTCGCGGGCAAACGCAGCTCTTTTGGCTACTTGAATGCGCAGCTGAACGCCATTCCGGGCGTGGTTGACGGCGCGTTCTTCCTGCGAGAAGGTTTGACGGGTTCGACGGGAGTGGCGCGCTTGGGCGCCGTGGTCGTCGCACCGGGATTGAGCGTTGCGGCGCTCACCGAACGGTTGAGGCAGCGGATCGACCCGGTGTTTTTGCCGCGCCCGTTGCTCATTGTCGAGCAGCTGCCGCGCAATGCCACGGGCAAGCTGCCTCAACAGGCATTGCAGGGCTTCGCCGACAATCTGGTGCGAATCGGCGAATCGCAATGAAAATGCACAACGCGCTCCATATAGCCGCGGACCACCCAGCGTTTGCGGGCCATTTCCCCGCATTCCCGGTGCTGCCCGGCGCCATACTGCTGGATGAGATGCTCAAAGCCATCGAACTGGCGCGCGGAATTGATCTTCAAGGCTGGCGAATCGGGTCCGCGAAATTTCTCGATGCGGTTCGACCGGGTGAAACCTTGGACTTGGAGCACGAAGCGCCGGCGCCGGGATTGATTCGCTTTACGATCCGAGTCGAGAATCGCAAAGTGACCAGCGGCACGCTCAATGAACCTTAAGGGCGCGAATCTTGTGGGCGGCTCCACTCCCGCGGCGGAATGGGTCAGGCATCGCGAGCGCGGCAGCCTTTGGCTGCTCAAGATCATGGCCTTTCTGTCGTTGCGTCTGGGCCGCACCTTGAGCCGCATCGTTCTCTACGGCATCGCCGCGTATTTCTTTCTCTTCGGGCCCAGCGCCCGGCGCCACTCGCGCTGCTACCTGCGCCGTGCCTTGGGCAGAGCGGCCACGGCCCGCGACCGTTTTCTGCAAATCTTGAGCTTCGCGAGCACCATTCACGATCGCGTTTATCTGATGAACGACCAGTTCGAGAAATTCAATATCTCTGTCGAGGGAGAGGCCATGGTGCTGGCCCAGGCGTCGATCGGCCGTGGTGCCCTGCTGTTGGGATCGCACATGGGCAGCTTCGAGGTGATGCATTCCTTGAGCCGGCGGCAAAACGGCCTGCGCGTTTCGATGGCGATGTATGAGGAAAACGCACGCAAGATCAGCGGCATCCTCGCCGCCATCAATCCAAGAGCGGTTCCGGATATCGTGTCGCTCGGCCAAATCGATGCCATGCTGCGCATCGCGGAGCGTCTGGAGCAGGGCGGCTGCGTGGGCGTGCTGGCTGACCGCACCTTGGGAGAGGAGACAACCCAGGCTGTCACGTTCCTGGGGGGGCAGGCCTACTTGCCCACCGGACCGATGCGCGCAGCCGCCATTCTGCGCTGCCCGGTTTTTTTCATGGCCGGTTTGTACCGCGGCAAGAATAACTATCATGTGGTATTCGAACGGGTCGCGGATTTCTCCGCCACGAGCGTCGGCAGCCGCCGTCTTGCGGTGTGCGCGGCGATCGAGCGCTACGCGGCGGTGCTCGAGCATTACTGCCGCACCGATCCCTACAACTGGTTCAATTTTTTCGATTTCTGGGCTCGCCCAGCCGGAAACCGGAGCCCATAGTGCGCCTGGCGTTCATCGTCTTGATTATTCTTGGGGCCCTGAACGGCCCGGCACATGGCGCGGCGCCACCGGCGTCCCGCGCCGCGCCACCGGCGTCCCGCGCGGCGCCACCGGCATTCAGTGATCTGAACGAGGTCATGGCACAGCTTGCGATGCGGCAACACGGCCGGGTCGAATTCATCGAGCAGCACTTTCTCAAGGTCTTGAACCACCCGATCGAGTCCTCAGGTGAGCTGCGCTATGACGCGCCGGACCGGCTCGAGAAGCGCACGCTACATCCGCATGCGGAAACGCTGCTGCTCACCGGCGGGGTCTTGACCGTGGAACGCGCGCACAGCCGGCGCGTGATGGATTTGCATGCCTTTCCGCAAGTCCTGCCTTTCGTCGAAAGCATTCGCGCCACCTTGGCGGGCGATCGCAGCGCCCTTGAACGATTATTTCATCTGGAATTCACCGGCAGCGTTGCACGCTGGACCTTGACCTTGGTGCCCTTGGAATCCAAGGTCAAGCAGTCGGTCAGCCAGGTGCGCATCGAGGGCGCTCAAGATCAACTATTGAAGGTTGAAATTCGCCAGCCCGACGGCGACCGGTCGTTGATGACACTGCGGCCATCCACATTGCCATGATGTTGCGCCGTGCGCGAGTGCTCATCCTCTGGGTTGCTTGCGTCGCCTTCGCGGCGTTCGTCGTGGCGCGTGCCCACTACATCACCGATCTATCGGCGTTCTTACCGTCCAATCCCACCCCCGTCCAGCAACTGCTGGTCGATCAGCTGCGCGACGGGCCCGCCACACGCCTGATCCTGATTGCGCTCGAGCAGGGCGACGCCGCCGCGCGCGCCCGCGTGTCAGCCGCGATGGTCGATCTGTTGCGCAAGGATTCCCAGTTCTCCAGCGTCAACAACGGCGCGGCCGTGGCGGGGCAACGAGATCGCGAATTTCTGTTTCAGCACAGGTATCTGTTGAGCGAGGCGGTGAGCGCGGAGCGTTTTTCGGCAGCCGGGTTGAACGCCGCCATCAAGGAGACCATCGACAATCTGGCCTCGCCCGCCGGCTTGCTGTTCAAGTCCCTGTTGCCGCGCGATCCAACGGGCGAGCTGCTGAACATCAGCGACCAATTGGCGCGCGCGGCGGCTCCGCAGAGCCGCGATGGCGTTTGGGTTTCCGCCGATGCAACCCGGGCCTTGGCCGTCGCGCAAACCGCGGCGAGCGGCTCCGATAGCGACGCCCAGAGCAAAGCGATCGATGCGATTCGGGCGGCATTTGCAACCGCTGCTGGCAAACTGCAACCGGGCCCGAATAACGGCGTGCAATTGCGCCTCAGCGGTCCCGGCGTATTTGCCGTTGCCGCGCGCACGAAAATCGAGCGGGCCGCCGTGCGGCTATCCATCGCCAGCTGCATACTGGTCGTGGCGCTGCTGCTCGCCGTCTATCGATCGTTGCCCGCGCTCGGCTTGGGCCTGTTGCCGGTGACCACCGGCGCGCTGGTCGGCGTCGCCGCGGTGGCGCTGGGATTCGGCGCCGTTCACGGCATTACCTTGGGTTTCGGCATCACCTTGATCGGTGAATCCGTCGATTACTCGATCTACTACTTCATTCAATCGCGCCATCGGTTCGAGCATGGGGTCGCGGGCCGCAGCTGGCAGCAGCTCTGGTGGCCGACGGTCCGCCTCGGGATGCTGACTTCCGTGTGCGGATTCGCGTCACTGCTGCCCTCGGGATTTCCGGGACTGAGGCAACTGGGTCTTTATTCCATCAGCGGCCTGATTGCCGCCGCTTTGGTGACGCGCTTTGTATTGCCGGCGCTGCTGCCGGGGAATTTCGCGATTCGCGACGTCACGCCTTTTGGCGCTCGCATCGCCGCCCTGTTGCAGGGCGTTCGGCGGATCGGCCGCGCTTCGATCGTGCTTTGGAGCATTGCGCTGGCGATGTTGGCGATTGCCGTGCTGTTCCACGATCGAGCAACACTTTGGAATCGCGAACTGTCGGCCTTGAGCCCCGTGTCGATCCAGGAGCAGGACTATGATGCGAGGCTGCGCGCCGATCTGGGTGCTGCCGATGTGCGCGATCTGGTGATCGTCTCCGGACCTGACCTGGAATCGATACTGCGAAGTGCCGAGCGCGCGGCGCGCGCACTTCAAGGGTTGGTGGATGACAAGACGATCGGAGGATTTGAGAGTCCCGCCAATTATTTGCCCAGCATGGCGACGCAAGAGATTCGCCGCAGCAGCCTGCCGAGCGCCTCTGAACTGCGCGCCAATTTGAAACAGGCGCTGGACGGCCTGCCGCTGCGCGCCGATCGCTTGCAGCTCTTCCTCGAGGATATCGAAGCGACGCGCCACGCGGCGCTGGTCACCTCGCGGGATCTGATCGGTACCTCGCTGAACACCGGCTTCGATGCGCTGATCCTTCACTCGAGGGATAAATGGGATGCGCTGCTGCCGCTGCGCAGTGCGGTGCCGGGCGGGCCGATCGACATGGCGCGCGTGGTCGCGGCGCTTAAGGACGCCAAGGTGGACGACGCGCAGGTGCTCGACCTGAAGCAGGAGTCGGACACGCTGTATGCCAGCTATCTATCCGAGGCACTGCGCTTTTCACTGGCGGGGTTCTTGGCGCTGACCGTTCTATTGCTGATTGCATTGCGTTCGCCGCTGCGCGTCGCGCGCGTGCTGGCGCCCTTGGTGCTCGCGGTGCTTAGCGTTGCGGCGGGCCTCGCCATCGCCGGCGTGCACTTAACCATTCTGCACCTGGTGGGCATGCTGCTCATCGTGGCCGTCGGCTCGAACTACGCGCTGTTTTTCGACCGTCAGGCCCATGCGGAAGAAGGCGGCAGCGAAGCGCTCACGCTGGCATCGCTGGTCATTGCCAATGCCAGCACGGTCATCGGTTTCGGCCTTTTGTCCTTCTCGCAGGTTCCCGTGCTGGTCGCATTGGGCACCACGGTGGCGCCCGGAGCATTTCTCGCGCTGCTGTTCGCCGCGATCGGCGCACCCGCCGGAAATGCTCATGCGCAGCATCCTTAAGGCAGCTGCGCCCGGCAGTGTTGCCCCGACGCAGATGGTATGGTTGCCGGGCGCGTATCACTCCGCGCAAGACTTCCTGGACACGGGCTTTGCGGAGGCGGTCCTAAAGCGGCAGATCCCGTTGGACCTTAGGTTCGTCGATTTGGAAATGCAGCACGTGGATGATCGAGAACCGCTCGAGCGGCTGCGCAACGAGATCGTGTTGCCGGCGCTCGGATCGGGGGTGTCGGTTTGGTTGGCGGGGATATCGCTGGGCGGCTTCGCAGCGCTGGACTACGCCAGCTCCCATCCGGACGAGGCCGATGGACTGTGCTTGCTGGCACCCTATCTGGGAAATCGCATGCTGCTCACCGAAATCGCCGCGGCTTCGGGGCTGGCCGGATGGGAACCGGGTGAGCTTGCGCAAGCGGATGCGGAACGCCGAATATGGCGCTACCTCAAGGTGCGCACCGACTCGCGGCCGCTGTACTTAGGATACGGACAAGATGATCGATTCTCGGCGGCGCATGGCCTGCTTTCGACCAGGCTGCCGGCCAATGCCGTCGATGTCATCGGAGGCGGCCATGATTGGCGCACATGGATGAAGCTGTGGGAGAATTTTCTGGACTCGCGATTCACATGAACCAGGAGAGCGGCCCTGCGGTCCGGTGGAGGCCTTCCCCGCTGTTGTTGGCCTCCGGCGCCGTACACTTGGGCGCAGCAGCGGCCCTGCTCGCGAGGCCGCGCGCGTGGCCTTGGGCGCTCGGCGCTTTGGTTGCGAACCACGCCGCATTGGCCGCGGCCGGCCTTTGGCCGCGAAGCCAGCTGCTGGGCCCGAACTGGATACGCCTGCCCGCGCAGGCCGGCATCGCAGCACGCGTTGCGATCACCATCGACGATGGACCCGAGCCTGATGTCACGCCGCAGGTCCTGGCGCGGCTCGGGGAGTACCGTGCTTGCGCAACTTTTTTTTGCGTCGGCGAGCGCGTGCTGCGCTATCCGGACCTCGCGCAAGAAATCGTCCGCCGCGGCCACGCCGTCGAAAATCACAGTCAGCGGCACCGGCACAATTTCTCATTGCTGGGACCCCGGGGAATTAGCGCCGAGATTTCGCGCGCGCAGGAGAGCATCTTTCACGTGACCGGAAGCCGGCCCAGATTCTTTCGCGCTCCGGCGGGTCTGCGCAATCCCTTTCTCGATCCGGTACTGGTGCGCCTGAAGCTACGCCTCGCGAGTTGGACACGCCGCGGATTCGACACCGTGAACGGTGATCCCGATGCCGTGTTCCGGCGTCTGGCCAATCCGCTGCAGACGGGCGATATTTTGTTGCTGCATGACGGCCATGCGGCGCGCAGCCGCAGCGGCAAGCCGGTGATCCTGGAAGTCCTGCCGCGCCTGCTCGACGCACTGAACTCCAAGGGCCTGACCCCCGTGACGCTGCGCTCGGCGTTGGCGTGACAATGAAACCCCTGCTGCTCGCAGAATTCACGGCGACCAGCTGCATCGGCCAGGGCGTGGCGCCGACGCTGACCGCCCTCCTCGAGCAACGCAGCGGTCTGGCGCGCTGCGAGTTCGAGACCGTGAAAATCGATACCCACATCGGCGAAGTCCCCGGCGTCGATGCGCAGCCACTGCCCAAGGACTTGCAGATATTCAACTGCCGCAACAACCGTTTGGCTGAACTTGGCGTGCAGCAAGACGGATTTTTCGACGCCGTGCAGGCGGCGGCGGCACGATGGGGCCGCCGCCGCGTCGGGGTGTTCATCGGCACCAGCACAGCCGGCATCATGCAGACCGAACTGGCTTATCGAGCGCGCGAGGCGGTCAGCGGGGCGCTGCCGCCGAGCTTCGTCTACGGGACCACCCATAACGCGTTTTCTGTCGCGGATTACCTGAGGCAGCGTTGCCGGCTGGAAGGTCCTGCGATGGTGGTTTCCTCGGCCTGTGCATCCAGTGCCAAAGTGTTCGGCTCGGCACGGCGCATGATCGAAGCGGGACTCATCGATGCGGCGCTGGTGGGTGGAACGGACTCGCTGTGCCTCACCACCTTGTATGGATTTCATTCCCTGCAGCTCTCCTCGCCCGCGCCGTGCCGTCCTTTCGATGCCGCACGCGACGGCATTTCCATCGGCGAAGCTGCCGCATTCGTGCTTCTGATGCGCGTACCGGAAAATTTGGACCCCGACGCCGTGCTGCTCTACGGCGTGGGCGAATCGAGCGACGCCTACCATATGTCGGCGCCTCACCCCGAAGGCCTGGGCGCAAAACGCGCCATGCAGGCTGCCTTGACGTCGGCATCGATGGAGCCCGGCGACATTGATTACATCAACCTGCACGGCACCGGGACACCGAGTAACGATCGCTCGGAAAGTCAGGCGGTCACCAGCATTTTTGGTCCGACCACACCATGCAGCTCGACCAAGGGCGCGACCGGCCACACTTTGGGCGCATCAGGCGCGTTGGAGGCTGTGATCAGCATACTCGCCATCCAAAATGCTTTGATGCCAGGCGGCGTGCACACCACTCGGATCGACCCCAATCTCACGGCCCACTACATCAAGGAGAACCGGCGTGCACCGGTTCTGCGGGTGCTCAGCAATTCCTTCGGCTTCGGTGGTGCGAATTGCAGTTTGATTCTCGGCCGCGCGGGATGAAGTTGTCCGCATACATCGGCGGCATCGGCGTCTTGGGTCCCGGCCTCCAGAGTTGGCCGCACGCAGCTGCGGTGCTGTCCGGCCTCAAGCCGTATCTGGCCGCGCCCACGGTGCTGCCCACGCCCGCGATGTTGCCGCCCGCGGAGCGGCGGCGTACCGGACGCGTCGTGAAGTTAGCCTTGGCGGTGGCGCTGGAAGCCACCGCGAGTGCCGATGCAGATCCCACTTTACTGCCCAGCGTGTTCTCCTCTTCGGGAAGCGATGGCCACATCTGCCACGAAATCTGCCAGGCACTGGCGCTGTCGACCCGCGAGGTATCGCCGACGCGTTTTTCCAATTCCGTGCACAATGTCGCGGCCGGATACTGGAGCATTGCCACCGGTTCCATGACAGAGTCGAATGTCCTGTGTGCATTCGACGCCAGCTTCATCGCCGGTCTGTTGGACGCCCTGACGCAGGTAGCGGTCGACCGGCATTCGGTTTTGCTCGTCGCCTACGACTCGGAATACCCTGCGCCGCTGCACGCCAAACGCCCCATCCCGGACGCGCTCGGCGTGGCGATGGTGCTCACCCCCGAGCACAGCGCCACTTCGATCGCCAGAATTGATCTCACGCTCACCGACGAGACTTGCGACAGCATGTCGGATCTTCAGTTGGAGGCGCTGCGCGGCGCGATTCCGGCCGCGCGTTCCCTGCCGCTGCTGCGCCTCTTGGCAATCGGCGCTGCGGGGCGCGCCGTCCTCGACTATCTCGACGTGTCGCGCGCCGCGGTGCAAATCGACCCATGCTGAATCGAGCGTGGATTGAGGCCCGTATTCCTCATCAAGGCCGCATGTGCCTGCTGGACGAGGTTCTTGATTGGGATGCCGAACATATTCGCTGCCGCACCGCCACGCACCGCGCGCCGGACAACCCGCTGCGCTCGCACGACCGCTTAGGGATTGCCTGCGGTATAGAATATGCCGCGCAAGCCATGGCGCTTCACGGCGCGCTGGCGGGCGTCGCGGCGAATGGCACCGCGAATGGCGCGGTGGATGCGATCGCGGGCCGTTCCTCCCGGGTCGGACTGCTTGCCAGTGTTCGCGACGTGCGCCTCATTGTGCTGCGATTGGACGACATTGAGTCCGATTTGATTTGCGAGGTGACGCACCTCGCCGGGGACAGCCTCACGGCGTTGTACGAGTTCGCATTGCGCGATCGCGACAGAAACTTGCTCAGCGGCCGCGCCTCGGTGATCTTGGATGCAGGTGGACGCCTAAAATTATGAATGACATCACAGCTCGTGCCTTGGTCACCGGTGGCAGCGGCGGCATCGGCGGCGCCATTTGCCGAGCCTTGAGCGCCCAGGGCCACTATGTCTACGTGCACGCGCATCGGGGTATGGCCGCCGCCCAATCCGTGGCCGCCGGCATCATCGACGCGGGCGGACAAGCCTGCGCCATTCAATTTGATCTGACCGACGCGGAATCGACGCGCACGATGATCGACAAGATTCTCGAGGAGGGACCCATCCAGATCCTGGTCAACAACGCCGGTGTGCATGACGATGCGATATTTCCCGGCATGAGCCCGGAGCAATGGCATCGCGTCATCGACGTATCGATCAATGGATTTTATAACGTCACGCAGCCGCTGGTGCTGCCGATGATCCGCACGCGCTGGGGCCGTATCATCAGCATCTCATCGGTCACGGCGCTTCTGGGCAATCGCGGCCAGGTGAACTACGCAGCCGCCAAGGGAGCGCTCAACGCGGCCACCAAGGCGCTCAGCCTCGAGGTGGCGAGCCGGGGCATCACCGTCAACGCCGTTGCGCCCGGCATTATTTCCACCGACATGAGCAAGCCCGCCTTCGACGAGGAGGCCATCAGCAGCTTGGTTCCGATGAAGCGCGCCGGCTCGCCCGACGAGGTGGCCAGTTTGGTGGCCTTTCTCGCGTCGCCTCAGGCGGGCTACATTACGGGCCAGGTGATTTCCATCAATGGCGGAATGATCTGATTTGAATATTCCCGGCTTTGCCGCCGCCACCGGCGCTGCGCTACTTCATGCCCCGTGCCGGATTGAAACTTCAGGCGTAGGCATCGAGCAGCCCGCTCGCGGCCCGTGAGGTCGCGCTCGGCGTTTGCACCGAGGCGCTGGATTCGCC
>Ga0137413_10000092_pt1 | contig 22221 bp, 27 predicted proteins | sample CZODoug2_1_16fun_FD_108280 | JGI IMG/M metagenome (GOLD analysis project Ga0137413, IMG submission 108280) | Vadose zone soil fungal communities from Angelo Coast Range Reserve, California, USA - CZODoug2_1_16fungal (Illumina Assembly) | ecosystem: Environmental > Terrestrial > Soil > Vadose... | reverse complement strand
TGGCGAGATTTCCCCAATGCCGTCACTTCAGATGGAACTGTTGTAACAAAGCCGGACGAACTGGTAGAGGCTGAGATGATTATCAACCTCTGCCAGTGGTTCCACTGCACACCTGAAGTAGCTGAGAACATGGATGCTTCGGTAATCCAGCTCTTGCATGTGTACAACCGAGGACGTAAGGATGATACGCCAGAGGGTTCTGAGTCCTACGATGAATACGAAGATTACAACTAACGAAAGGAGCCAGTAATGGCGAGTACAGTAACCGTTCACATTCGTGCTGCCACATCTGGTATCGCTGGCTCTCTGAGATCTCTGCGAAGCTCTATCGGTGGAGCGGTCAGCAGCATGGTTTCTTCTATGGGATCTGCCTTTGCCAGTGCTGGTAGCTCTATCTCTCAGGGACTAGGACAATCCCTAAGCTCCGCAGGTTCCAACCCTTATGTTCTTGCGGGTATCACAGGGCTGGTAGGTGTCCTTGCACCTATGCTGGCTACTCTTATGGGTGGAGCTATCATCCTTGGTGTCGGCGGAGCCCTTGCCGGTATCGGTATCATGGCTGCTATGAAGGCCAAGGTAGTACAGAACGCCTTCGGTAAGATGAAGGATACGATTGGTAAGACACTGACTGAGGCTGCTAAGCCTCTGGAACCTGTGCTTGTTCATGTGGCCAAGACAGTAGGAGACTTTGCCAAGGCCGCAGGACCGATGCTGAAGAGTATCTTTACCGATATGGCTCCTGCATTGCAGTCGTTCTTTGACGCTGTAATGAAGGGATTCAAGGCATTCGCTCCAGCTCTTAAGCCTATGGCTACTGCATTCAACGGTCTTATCAAGGCTTTGGGTCCAGTATTCACCAAGCTTCTTGGAGATCTGGGTGCAGCCATGGGAGATCTTGGTAAGCAGTTCCAGCAGAAGGATACTGTCGATGCTTTCGTTGGTGTCATCTCTGCACTGTTCTCCCTGCTTCCTGTGGGTATCAAGGTCATCACTGCTCTGTCCGCCGTGTTCGCACAGCTATGGCCTTCCTTCAAGCAACTGGGTGCCGCTCTGCTAGAGCTTGGTAAGGCTGTTGGACCTATCTTCCTGGTACTTCTACAGGGTTATGTAAAGTACATTCAGTTCATGTATCCACTACTGGCTAAGGTAATCAGCTATATCGCACAGTTCCTTACCCTGATTATCAGTAAGGCTCCTGCCGCTGTAGATCAGATTAAGCAGATTGTTCTATGGATCGCACGTATCGTGGGAAAGACAATCAACTTTGTCCAGAAGGGTGCCCAAGCTGTTATTGACTGGGCAAAGGGAATTATCAACTGGGTAAAGAATGTCAAGAACAAGACTGTATCGTTCTTCCAGAAGGGTGCTTCTACAGTAATTGGCTGGGTAACTTCAGCTATCAATTGGATTCGCAAGTTCAACAGTAAGACAGTATCAATCCTTCAGAGAGGTGCAGGAGGCGTTGTAAGCGCTGTTGGTGGCGCTATCAATAAGATCCGTAACTTCATTGGTAAGACAGTCTCTATTGGCGTACGAGGAGCTTCCTCAGCTATTAACGCAGTAGGTAACGTCATCTCCAAGATTAGAAACCTTGTGGGTAAGACAGTCTCCATCGGTGTGAAGGTATTCGTATCAGGTGCCAAGAAGGCACTGAGTATGCTGGGATTTGCTCATGGTGGAATTATTGGTGCTGCCGCTAACGGTGGTCCTAGATCCAACCAGGTACTTGTTGGTGAGAATGGTCCTGAGATCGTTGATATGCCACCAGGTTCCCGAGTACGAAGCAATGACTCTTCTCGTACGATCATGGGACAGAGAGGTGGAGGTTCTGGTATGCAGCACATCACTATTCAACTCGGTAATGAGAAGCTTGCTGAGATGCTTATCGATCCTTTCCGCAATACCATTCGTAAGCGTGGAGGAAACGTACAGGTAGTGCTAGGAACATAAATGTACAATATACGTTAGAATAGAGGGAGAGAGTCTTAGGGCTTTCTCCCTCTACTACTTTAAGGAGAATGACTATGGTTGCAGTAGTGGCGTCCGCCACAGCCGTTAGCCCCAATAATACCGATGCCATTTCCGTAACCGTCAACAAGCCAACAGGTACCCTAAATGGGCATCTGATGATTGCTGTCACACATGGATATACGGCCGACACATTCACAGCTCCAACAGGATGGACACTTCTGGCTTTTGATGATGACTCAACAGCCTTGCGTAGCCGTGCCTACATCAAGACAGCAGGAGCTTCAGAGCCTTCCACCTATGTATGGTCCTTCCAGCCTGGTGCTGGTGGAGGAACCATCGGTGTGTCCATTACTACGTTCTCCGGTCATGGTGGACTGGATTCCTACACATGGTCCTTCACTGGTGGAGGATCTACAGATCCCTGGGAGTCAGGCTTTATGCCTATTGCTCCTTCTCGTGATGGTATCGGTTACTCTGTTTATACCTGGAGAGACACCACCTCCGACACAGTTACATGGACTGGCGCGACTGAAGTATTCGATGTAGTGTCTGGAGACTCTGGTCTTACTCAGTACCGTGGACAGTCAGGTGCTACTGAGTTCTCTACTGCTGGTGTAGCAAGTTCATGGGTTGCCAACCCTACCAACTCCATCACCAATTCCATGGTGTGGCAGTTCTTCGTAGCAGATGCCGTACCTGCTAATGAATCATGGGCTTCTACAGGTAACGTAGTGGAGCTTGAGATCAATGGAACATGGACTGATGTTACCGGTGACGTCAAGTACGAGAATGGCGTACAGGTAACCAGAGGAACATCTACACAGGGAGGACAGGTCAATCCTTCTGTAGCTACCTTCCGTCTGGATAATCAGGATGCAAAGTATTCTGTGCTGAACCCTACAAGTACCTATTACCCATATCTGAATCTATCTGTTCCCTGCCGTATCTCAAAGGCTTACGGAACTGTGGCTATGGAAACTCTTGGATACTACGATGTGGCCAATAACGTAGCCAAGGATGTATCCCGTTTCCGTACCTCTCACGCTGCTGCTCTGAATACAGCAGGAGACCTGGACGTAAGAGTAGATGTGGAGCCAGAGACTTGGAAGATGCATCAGGTTCTTGCTGCCAAGCACTCCCTGCTTCCTGGTGGAGGACTGGGTGTTACCTCAGCAGGATGGACATTCTACATCGACTTCAAGGGATTCCCACACCTCTACTGGGTGGAAAGCGTAGGAGGTTTCAATGCTGCTCATGATGTCATGGCTACTCAGGCTGTGGGTACTCGTATCCGTCAGGCTCTACGTGTAGGACTGGACGTCAACAATGGTGCTTCTGGACATACCGTGACCTTCTACACAGCGGATACTATTTCTGGTTCATGGACTCAGCTTGGTTCTTCTGTTGTTACAGCAGGTACTACGTCAGTCAACTCAGATAACCTGACTGCTCTGACTGTAGGAATGACTGAGCCTATCCTTGATGGCTTCCCTTCCACGTACTACTCTGACAACAAGGCTCAGTATCACGAAGACTTCATTCAGAACAAGTCTTACGTTACTACTAATGATCCTGGAGATCCTAGTTCTATCACTGTAAACGAACCTATCTGGCATCCTACACGTGGACGTATCTATGGAATGGAGATGAGAACAAGCCTCAGTGGCTCTGTAATCGCCTCCTGTGACTTCACGGCACAGACTACTGGTACCCGTTCTTTCAGCGACTCTCAGAGCCATCTGTGGGTTGCGTATGGCTACGTACTTTGTCACAACCGTAAGTACCGTCATCACGGAGAGATCACTTCTTGGCCTCAGCCAGCGGATAACAAGCGTGACTACATGTACGTGGATGTGGAATCAACAGGATTGCTGAACCGCGTACAGCAGGGATCTCCAGAGGAGAACTCATCTCTGTACCGTAACTACACGGCTGCTGCTGGAGTACTTGCCTTCACTCCTGGTGAAGCAGGTGGAGGAGTCTTTGGACCTATTCATCCTGTAGCGTACTGGCCTATGGAGGACAATGCTCTTCCAGGTGTGGATACTGATGCCGATCCGGCAGAACAGTCAGGTTCAGGTGTAGTTGACCAGCGTCCTGGAATTGTCACAGGGACAGTGGAATTCAATTCGGATACCACTTTCTTCGGCTCCAAGAGCACCGCTAAGTTCAATACAGGCTCCATGATTATCTTCCCTGTAACAGGGGCGGTAACAGGTTCCTGGGTAGCAGAGTTTATCATCTATGCTCCCGATGGTATTACCAATGGCGCACGTATTGCTGAGGTACGTCAGACAGGACTTGACCGTATTGTTCGTCTTACCTATTCAGCAACAGACACTCTGGTTCTTACCGTGCATGATGCTGCTGGTGTTCAGGTAGGTACCTCAGGTTCTCTGTCTGTACCTATGAATCGCAAGCACAACCGTATCGCTATCACAGGATGGCTGGCAGGCTACAACCTTCTCTATGAGAACCAGTCAAACAGATCATGGGTAGACACTGGGGCACTTGTGGCTGGAGCTGATACCGTTACAGGATCAATCTACGAGGTACGCCTTAGCCCTAACAAGCTGATGAATGGTGTGTATCTTGGACAAGTGGCAGCCTTTGACGGTGTGTACTCAGATGGTTATCCTTACGGTTCCGCAATGTACGATGGTCTGTTCACTACTCCTATGGATGCGTGGAGACGAGAGCCAGCAGCACGTAGAGCAGAGCGTCTGACATGGGAAGAAGAGATCATCAACTACAACATCGGTAGTGGTGGTCCTGAGATGGGTATTCAGGGAGCTACGTCTTATCCAGCTCTTCTTCAGGAAGTACAGGATGTGGATATGGGATACGTATACGAGCCACGTCAGGTGGTAGGTATGGGTTATCGTACGTCTGCCTCTATGGCCAATCAGCCAGCTATGCTGACATTGAGCTACGAGGGTAATGATCTCTCTGGTAACTTCTCTCCTTACCGTGATAATCGTGGAAGTATCAATGACATCACTGTAGAGAAGGAGTTCGGTACTCAGGGCAGATACGTCAAGACAAGTGGTAAGCGTTCTGTTCTCTCTCCTCCTGATGGAATTGGAAGATACAGAGATCAGAAGACTATCTCCCTCTACAGAGACAGAGACCTTCCGTACCAGACCACACAGAGAGTCTTCGTGGGTACGAATGACGATCTACGAGTAGATACGATCACTGTTGCTCTGGAGAATCCTCGTATCAGTGCAGATTCCGATATGATCTACCGCTTCCTTAAGGCTGACATTGGTCATAAGATCGCACTGGAAGATGTGCCACTACGCCTACAGCCTGATGACATGAGTCTGATCATTGCTGGATACACTGAAATATTCGATCAGTTCCAGCACAGCATTGTCTTCAACACCATTCCCGGATCTGTCTTTGATCTGGGACAGACAATGATTACTACAGCTACAACCAGTAGTAAGGCTGACAGTCTCGTATCTGTAACGGCTGAGGCTCTTGATACCACTGAGACTGCTATTGATGTCAGCACTACAACTGACAAGGCATACTGGATTCAGAGTGGTGTTGACTTCGATATCGTTGTTGGCGGGGAGAGAATGACCTGTACGTCTGTTGCTCAGGTAACAGATACCTTTGCCCGTACCTCAGTCAATACCTGGGGATCTGCGGATACAGGACAGGCATACACCAACACAGGTGGAACCGCTGCTGACTACGATGTAGGCTCTGGTGTGGGTACTCATGCTCAGACAGTAGCCAATACGGCTATGCAGAGTACTGTGGCGACTCCATACAATAACGCTGACTTCGACGTTACGGTAACCGTGGCAACAGACAAGCTAGCAGTTGGAGGAAGCCTCTTCGCCTATGCTGTAGGAAGATGGGCCGATACCAATAACATGTACTACGCAAGACTGGAGTTCGCTACTACTGCGGTGGCTACTCTTACCCTGCGTAAGCGTGTAGCTGGTGTGGATGGCGTACTGGGTACTTTCGTACTCGATGAAGTTCATGCTGCGGCTCGTCAGTTCACTGTTCGTATCCAGGGTATTGGTACAACACTCAAGGCCAAGGCTTGGAGAACGGGCTACTCAGAGCCAGGTAGCTGGACTATCTCTGCTACTGATTCAGCACTGACCGCATCAGGTCAAGTGGGAGTACGAAGTGTTACTTCTTCTGCTACTTCCAACCTTCCTGTGGTCTTTTCATGGGATAACCTACAGACAAACGCCTTGAGTAATCAGACATTGAATGTGACCCGTTCAGTAAATGGCGTGGTAAAGACACATGTCACAGGTAAAACGGTAGAATTGTACAAGAAGAGCTATACTGCTCTAGGAATTACTTACACATAAGGAGTTAAATATGGCTGACAGTTACCCAACGTGGGGTAGTGGTGAAGACATTACAGCGGATAAGCTGAATGCTATGATCCCAAAGGTTGTCCGTAAGACGGCTGACGAATCAAGAATCAACACCACTACCCCTACAGCGGATGCGGAGCTGTTCTTTACACTGGAAGCAAATGCTACCTATGTATTCGACGGTATGATCAAGTACATCGCTGACCCCGCTGTTGACATCGCTTTCGACTTCACGGTACCCTCAGGGTGCCTTGGAGAGTATGGAGTACTTGCTCCTGGATCAGGAACATCAGGAGTGTCCGCAACGACTGGTTACAGTATTCGTACTGAGTCCAATGACGTTGCTCAGGCTCGCACGTATTATGGTGTGACCAATGCGGCCATGTGCGCGCCTATTCAGGGAATCATCCGCAATGGAGGAACGGCTGGGAACCACACATTCGTATGGAATCCTAACGCGTCATCCGCAACAGAAACAGTCGTCTACACAGATTCCTGGTTCAGATACCAGAGAATCGGATAAGGAATACAATATGGCTCTAGTAGTCCCTTACCGGGAATCCATTCAGTACGATGGAACGAACGGGTCTTACATCATTGACACATGGCTCAGTGGTTCCGTTACACTGATCTCTGACACAGGTACAACTCTCACCTGGGAGAACTTTGAGGAGTCAGTCAACCACGTAGACATTAATGGCTGGCTCACCAAGTTCGAGGTATCTGATCAGGACCCACAAGGATGGTCCAACGCTAACTACCTTTCACAATTCGTAGAGCTGCCTTCACCACCTGTACTCGTACTGGCTTCCGGATACGCTCTGACTCCTAATATCCTCGCATCTGCCTCTGCTAACGTAGCTGTAGACCTGGACACTACGATGTCAGGTACTTCTTATGAAGCATCTGCGGTACTGGCAGGGGCCTCTTCTCTACTGGGAAGTCTGGCTATCACTTCTGTGGCGATCACAGATACCAATACAGTAACCGTCACAGTACAGAACAATGGACTACTGGCACTTGCTGGAGCTACCGTTGTTGTAACGGCTGGAGAAATTACTTGACAGATGAGGTAGAATAGAAGAGTAGTAATCTCCTAGAGATTAAGAAAGACCCCTTACCGATTAATTTCAGTAAGGGGTCTTTCGTCGTTCAACTGCTCTTGATCAGTGCGCTTTCCAGGAAGCCGTTCACCATAACCCTAAGCTCTTGCTTCTGCGGGCCTGAGAGGCCCTTACAGACGTCCAGAGTCTCCAGTGGAGAGGTTGTAACAGGGAGGCTGGGATAGGCGCTCACAGCGGCGTACAGACACTCCTGAGCCCTATTAGGCTCTTCCGTTACACTCAGGGTTCCAAGAACCGCAAGGGCTCCGATAACACCTGAGACAACAGCCACGAGAAAAGGGTTGGGACGCTTCATTGGTTTCTCCTAGGTCTTGGGGTTCGTTGGACGTACAGTATCAGCTTCCGCCTGTGATCTCAACTGCTGTAGTCTCTGGATCTCCTGTCTGATCTCCAGACGGTTGTTGATGGTACTAGGATGTCTTGCCTTTGACAAGAGCTGCTGGATTCTCTCTGTAAGATCCATGTCAGCATCCTCTACAGTGTGTAGATCCCTTGGACCATGGTCTGTGTGAGTAGCAATGTGTCTTGCAGTGGTGATACACAGTGTCTTTGCCTGATGTGTATGAGTAGCATCCGCAGAGAAGTTCTCCATTGGGAGAGTTATCGATCTTGGTGTTGATAGAACGGCCCACCATCAGTGCTCCCAGTTGTTGAAGATACGATTGTCAAGGTCATCATCGAAGTCATTACCAAAGAGATGATCATTGATCTCTCCCCAGATCAGGTCGTCGTCCTTCTCGATGAGGCTGTGGTAGTATTGAACTGAAGTCATTGGTTTACATCCTTAATTGCTGAAATGGTTTGTCCAGAAGGTCCCTAGTTCCTGCTAGGGACCTTCTTTCGTTTACTAACGAATGGTGGGTACTACTGGTACTTCTCTCTTCCAGGCTCCAAAGCCCTTGGACTTCATCTCTGGATTGAGGTACTGAGTCAGTGCTTGTCTCATGATGGTTGCTTCTGAAGTCTCAAGTCTCTTGGCTTCTTCGCTCAGTTGCTCTACGATGTCTTCTCTTAGACGGAAGGTCTTACTGATCATCAATGGTCTAGCCATAATTAACTCCTTAGTAGCTTCTTCTTGCTTCATTAATATCAGTATAGCATGGTTCTTCTTACATGTGAAGCAGAAGAGCCCCTTACTAGGTAAAATCTTGGTAAAGGGCTCTTCTGCCTATACGACTGTCTTTGGAGTTACACGACGGTTTTCCAGGTAACTCCATTGATGACGTTACTGATAGTAGACGTGGTAACACTGTAAGCATCAGCCAGAGAAGCTAGTGTGACATTACCAGAAGCGTAAGCGCTACGGATCTCACGTACCTTTTCAGGATTGAGCTTTGGTCCTTGACGGTACACATCAAAGGTTGCTCCTTCAAATGGGTCATCATCTACTTCCACGGTCTCCCCGTCAAGTGTTGTGTAGGTCATGACTCCTTCGTTCATGGAGTACGTACCTGCCTTGTATGTCATGTTGTTGCCTTTCTTAGTAGTTGTGCTTCTGAATCTTCGTGTGACCAGCCTGAAGAGCCTGTGCTCCTGGTGACATAGGTAGTAGTGGCTGGTTACCGTACTTCTTCTCCCAGTCAGAGAGTCTCTGTGTGTACCCAGGCATCGTGTACTTGACGTAAGCCTTGAAGGCTCTTCCTCTACGATCCTCGTAGTCATCGTCGTCATCGTAAGGACTACGGTTAGGATCAACATAAAGGGGTCTCTCAGGCTTTGCTGGGATCTCCTTGACCTTCGCCTCATCCTCTGCGCCTGTGGCGCTTAGAGAGGCATCTGTGGCATCCGACTTACCAAGATCAACTTCGTTGACATTAGAAAGCTCGTCCTTCTTCTTTACTACCCATGAGTAAGCACGTGTCTTCTTAGTCTTGCCAGGAGTAACCTCTACCTTGTCAAGATCAACTTCGTTGACTCCCTGACTACCAGAGGAAACTACTAGGTCTTCAAGATCATCAAGGACATTAGTCTTCACCAGAGGAAAAACAGAAGGAGCCGCGTTAGCGGTGACTTCGTCTACCAGGGAAGGACCAAGGATTCCCAAGATCTCAATCTCTTCAGTCAAGACTCTCTTAGATTCACCAGAGGAAAGAACTTCTTCTACCAGGGAAGACTTAGTATCTGCCAAGACTTCTTCCTGGTCTACATAAGTAACTCCCTGGTCAATGCCGTTTTCGTTTTTCTTTCTATCTTTACTTTCTTCTTTTCTTTCAGACCCTTCCTGTGAAGGGGGGTAGTACCCTTCCTGTGAAGGGGGGTAGTACCCTTCCTGTGAAGGGGGGGTACCCTTCCTGTGAAGGGGGGTAGTTGAGTTACTACTGTTGACCCCTTCCACAGAAGGGTTATTGCGGTACTTGTCTGTGGCTACCTTCATTGGAGGGAGTTCAAGAATCATCTGAATGTTCAGAGAGTAGGAGTTGCCAAAGCCCGGACTCTTGTGTACAGTAACAAGTCCTGGCAGGTACTTGTCGACGCCCTTAAAGTTCTTGGCGTTCTCAATCCCTCTGGCTGCTGACAGTTTTGCTACTCCTGGATTCAGCTTGCCAGTCTCCTGGTTCCAGCATACAATCAGGAAGTGCAGTAGTGCCTTGTTACCCACAGCCAGTTCGCTGAGAGCCACGGCATGAAACATCTTGTACTTCACGCTAGTATCCTTGGCGGCATCCGAGGTATAATTAGAGGGTGAAGTAGGTGCTGTACGTCTAGACATGTTAGTGCTTCTTTCGTTGGTGTGATTAAGCGGTCTTTCCTTGGGGGGAGGGCCGCTTTTTACTTGGGTAGGTGGGCAAAGTAGATGTTAGATGTAGCGCCACCTGATGCTCTTTGTACCGTTACCAGTTCCTTGGCCTCAAGAACCTTGACGCAGCGGATAACAGAAGATCTTCCTAGTCCTGTTCCTGCGGCTAGTTCTTCGTGCGTAGCAGTGTAGGCACCATCACCTCCGTAAAGCATGATGTACATCCATAGAATCTTGGCTCCGCTTGGCAACGTGGCATCTGCGAATACTTCTAGCATGGTATCTCCTAGTGTTGTTCTTGGTCTTAGTACCAGTATAGCACATAGGATTGGGTAGGTAGTAATCAGACCCTTCTAACTAGTAAAATCTTTATAAAGTCGGGTACCAGGTATACTTGAAGTGTACATTTAACCCACAAGACCGGAAGGAGTTGATGATGGACGCGATGGATGATCCCAAACTCGTTGCATCACTAACTCGTATCGAGACCAAGCTTGATCACTTCAACCAGACTTATACCACCCACCTAGTGGCGCACGACGACCATGAGACGCGTATTCGGCTCCTGGAGAAGAAGGTATGGACTATCCCCACCACAGCTACTATCATTGCCCTACTGGCAGTCCTTCTGCCGCTTCTACTAACATAGGGAGAGATCATGGGATGCCCCAAGGGGTACAAGGACGAACTATCGGCCAAACTAGCGGCCGGAAAGCTTCTCGTCCAGTCAAAAGGCAAGCAGGAACCGAAGGCTGTTCACTGTCATCGTTGTAAGAAGTGGCATCTTGAGAATCAGAAGTAAGTCTGTTACACTGTATATATTGCCTGGACGTCCACCGATATGGGTGTGGACCCTTTCAATAGACAACAGAACCGTGGACGTAGGACACCCACATTCTAAAGAACCCCATCTCATCCTTCTTGGACGGGCTGGGGTTCTTTGCTATTCCCCAGAGGGATTTTCGGGCCCACGGAGTGAAGGCTCTTCTACTAGTACGAGCTTAGCAATAGCCTTACCGTACTTATGGACTACTACTTCTTCTCCCTCCTGGACAAGCTTGAGGTAGTCAGCCATCTTCTGTCGTAGCACTGTTGCCGGAACAATAACCATTTCTCTCTCCTCATGATAACGAAGCTTTGCTTCTAGTAATGTACAATGGTGTTATGTACATAGTACAGGATTACTACAGATCCCTAGGAGACTACAATGGAAAAGAAGATCGATACTCTACTACGTGAGTACGCAGCAGACCCCAGATCCTCAAAGCATCTAGCCGAAACCCTCAGAAAGGAGTTGAGAACTGGTGGAAGACGACGTAACAGAAGTCAGTAAAGGTTCCAGTAATCACAGTACAAGACCTCTTACGAATGAATGGACCAAGGTAAAACTCATCTATGATCTGGCTATTGATGAGAAGACACAAAGAGATTTGGCAGAAGATTATGGTGTGAGCCAGCCTGCCATTACCAAGTTCAAGAAGCGCCATCAGGAGGCTATCGAAGCTCGGAGAGAAAAGCTGCTTGAGGAATATGCAGCACTGTGGGTGGCAGAGAAGTATAATCGCCTGGCCACACGACAGACTGAGATTGAAGAGCTTATGGACCAGAAGACTTCTGCTCGTAATGCAGAGGTAATTGACAGGCTATTGAATTCTGTGGCAGAAGAGCTTGGTGAATTGCAGACTAAGCTTGCTATTGAAGTAGCTGAATACCGAATTACAGGAATTGATATCGATAAGGTTTAGAGGAGAAAGGGAATAGAATGGCTATTCATCATTATCAACCATTTGGCAATGCAGTGGAACTATTCTATTCCCGTGATCCTGAAGTACTCTATGAGGGCGCAGCAGGTACGGGTAAGTCCAGAGCATGTATCGAGAAGCTACACCTACTGGCCATGAAGTATCCTGACGCACGTATTCTCATGGTACGTAAGACACTCGTGTCCCTCTCTGGCTCTGGTATTCAGACATACGAATCTCATGTGGCCAAGGAACACTTGGCAACAGGTGAGGTAGTATTCTTCGGTGGATCTACCAGGGAACCTGCATCTTATCGCTATAAGAATGGCAGCCGTATTGTACTGGGTGGAATGGATAAAGCTCTAAAGGTAATGTCCACTGAATACGATATTGTTTATGCACAGGAAGCTACTGAATTGACAGAGAATGACTGGGAGTCACTGACTACTCGTCTTCGTAATGGAAAGATTCCTTATCAGCAATTGATCGCTGACTGTAATCCGGATATGCCTACTCATTGGCTAAAGGTCAGATGTGACAGAGGACAGACTAAGTCTATTCCTTCGAGACACGAGGACAACCCTCTACTGTTTGACCCTCGTACAGGGCTTCATACGGCTGTAGGAGCTGCGTATATGCAAGCTCTGGACAATCTCACAGGTGTAAGATATGAACGTCTTAGAAAGGGAATCTGGGCAGCAGCAGAAGGACTGGTATATGAAGGCTACGATCCTTCAGTACATATCTTCAATCACATTGATGAGCCACCTCATGACTGGACACGTTATCTGTCCATCGACTTTGGATTCACTAATCCATTCGTATGTCAGTGGTGGGCAGAGGATCATGATGGAAGACTGTATCTGTACCGTGAGCTGTATGCAACCAAGGGCTTGGTAGAAGATCATGCCAAGACTATCCTTGCACAGGGAAGAGAAAGAGAGCCTAAGCCTCGTTATATCATCTGTGACCATGACGCAGAGGACAGAGCTACCCTTGAACGTCATCTTGGTATGGGTACTGTCGCAGCAAAGAAGACTGTGTCCGATGGTATTCAGGCCGTAGCTGAACGCCTCAGAGTACAACCAGACGGAAAGCCCCGCCTTTACTTCTGTAGAGATGCACTGGTACGCAGAGATCCGCTATTGGATTCAGCAAAGCAACCAGCTTCTTCACTGGAAGAGATCGTTGGTTACATCTGGAATACAGATAAGGATGCACCCAAGAAGACCAATGACCATGGTATGGATGCTATGAGATACATGGTTGCTCATCTTGATCTACGTGCACATGCGCGTATTAGACACATTACATACTAGAATGGAAGGTGTAAAATGAATAAGAATAGGAAATGGCTGCCTTCCATTCTAGGAAGAATTGCTAAACTAGGACAAGACCGTACAAAGGTGGCTTCAATTCTTGATGTAATTGGCCCCCTATTCATGGTAATTGGGGTATTCCTCTTCTCAATTCCACTAGGATTCATTGCATTGGGAATAGCCGCAATGGTTATTTCATGGCTAATTACACAGAATGGAGAGCCAGATGGCGAACCGATTGAGCCTTATCAGCGCCGTTAGTAAGGCTCTGAGAAATACTTCACCAGTACCACAGACACAGAACTCCCCTATGACAGAGCTGTTCCAGATGCCCAAGAAGGGCTCTACAACTACTCCTCTGGACATGTACTCCTCAGTGGGTACACTCTTTGCTGTGGTGAATAGACTGGCTAATGACACATCAGCAGTCTGTTGGAAGCTATATCGTAAGACTGACGGCAATAGTAAGACAGAAGACAGGGTAGAAGTTATTGATCATCCTGCACTAAAGCTACTGAATAAGCCTAATCCCTTTATGACACGACAGGAATTCATTGAAGTAATTCAGCAGCACATTGATCTGACTGGTGAAGCTTGGCTACAGGTAGCATCATCAGACTTTGCTGCAATGCCTCTTCAGCTATGGCCTCTGAGACCAGACCGTGTATCCATTTCTGTGGATACTACTGAGTTCCTTACTGGATATGTGTACACAACACCAGACGGTATGAAGATTCCACTGGACAAAGAAGATGTAATCGGGCTGAGAATGCCTGATCCTCTTAACCTGTACAGAGGAGTAGGACCAGTATCATCTATCCTTACCGATCTGGATTCATCTCGTCTTGCTGCTGAATGGAATCGTAACTTCTTCAAGAACTCAGCCAACCCTGGTGGTGTTATTGAAGTACCAGACAGACTGAGTGACGAGCACTTCCAAGAGCTTATGCTCCGTTGGAGAGAGCAGCACAAGGGTACACAGAACGCTCACGTGGCTTCCATCCTGGAAGGTGGAATGAAGTGGGTACCATACTCTATCAACATGCGTGATCTTCAGTTCGCTGAGCTACGACAGGTATCTGCTACTCAGATCCTTCAGGCATTCGGCTTCCCTAAGTTCAAGCTTGGTGATGTGACTGATGTTAACCGTGCTAATGCTGTGGCTTCCGAGACTATGTATGCACGATCACTGCTGAAGCCAAGACTGGAACGTATTAAGCAGGCATTGAATAACGATCTGCTTCCTCTATTCGGTGCATCAGGAATGGGAGTGGAATTCGATTATGATTCTCCTGAACCAGATGACCGTGAACTAGAGGATGCATCTCTGGTTGCCAGAGCTAATGCGGCTAAAACACTGGTTGATGCAGGCTATGATCCTGTTGCTGTTCTTGAAGTTGTAGAACTTCCACCAATGGGACACAATAAGCCTGTACAATTGGAGCAGAAGAACAATCTGCCCAACCCTCCTATTCCTCCTACTACCACTGCGAATGGAGAACCAGATGACCAAGTGGTATGAGATTACCAACAAGGCTGATGCCACTCCTTCCATCTATCTCTATGATGAGGTGGGTGGGTACGGCATTTCGGCACAAGATTTTATGAATGAACTGAATGCCATTAAGTCTGATAAACTAGATGTACATATCAATTCAGTAGGCGGTGAGGTATTCCAGGGATTCGCTATTTACCAGGCATTGAAGGAACATCCCGCTGAAGTAACGGTAACTGTAGATGCGCTTGCTGCGTCTATTGCTTCTGTCATCGCAATGGCAGGAGACAAGGTACGTATGGCTAAGAATGCTGAGTTCATGATCCATGATGGTCATGTACAGCTACAAGGCAATGCTGCTGATCTCGTACGTATGGTTGATACTCTCGACCGTGCCTCTAACAACATCGCCTCTGTGTATGCGGAGCGTGCTGGTGGAGATATCGGTACATGGCGTAACGCTATGAGAGACGAGACCTGGTACTCAGCAGAGGAAGCTGTAGCTGTAGGACTGGCTGATGAGGTTGTTACCTCTAAGAAGGCATTCCGTAATGTATCGGATCTACAGATCTTCAACTACGCAGGTCGCTCCTTTGCTCCTGCACCAAAGAATGCGGATAAGCCAAAGACAGAACCTTATGGAGATGTCGAGTACGCTGATCCGGGTTATCAAGAGGATGGACAAAAGCGCTATCCTGTAGATAACGAAGAGCATGTACGTTCCGCATGGTCGTACATCAACAAGTCTGAGAATGCATCAAAGTATTCTTCAGAACAATTGGCTACTATCAAGACCAAAATCAAGAAGGCAGCCAAGAAGTTCGGGATTCAGATCTCGGACGCTATTGATACTGAATCCCTAATTCGAGCCCTAAAGGAGGGTTTTAATGTCTAAGCTAGTAATTCCGACTACTCAGTCTGAGCTTCTTGACATGCTGTCCGATTCTGCCAAGGCAGGTGAGCTGGTCCAGAACGGTCAGCTAGGAGAGGCTGTCAAGGCATATGGAACTGCTGTCCGTACCAAGGACGAGACCATTACTGAGCAGATCGACACACAGGTAAAGTCCATTCTCTTCGATACTCTTAACAAGAACGAGCAGAAGCTTACCAAGGACGCTCTTAACTTCCGTCCGGGTAATGGTGGAAACGCCACTGTCTTCAACGCAAAGGCTGTAGGAGCAAAGATTGAGAGTGAGTTCGAGGGAGTAGCTGACTACTTCCAGACCATTCATCACAACACTGAGCGTACTCCAGACGTTATGGCTAAGCTACAGCGCGTACGTAACGCTGTAAGCTCCAACGACGGAGCCTCTGGTGGATTCCTTGTACCTGAGACAATGCGCTCTGAGCTGCTAAGCCTGAGCCTTGAGAATGGTGTTGTTCGTCCACGTGCAACAGTTATTCCTATGAGTTCTCCTCGTACCCTGCTTCCATCTGTTGACTCTACTTCCAACGTCAGCTCTGTATTCGGTGGAATCACCGCTTACTGGACTGAGGAGAGTGGAGCGCTTACCGCTTCTAACCCTACATTCGCACGTACTGTACTGGACGCTCACAAGCTGACTGCCTACACAGAGGTTCCTAACGAGCTTCTTGCAGACGGTATTGCTTTCGAGGCATTCCTTCAGTCTTCATTCCCTGCCGCACTGGCATTCTATGAGGACGACGCATTCCTTAACGGTAATGGCGTTGGACAGCCAGAGGGTCTTTACAATGCTAACGCTGGTGTATCTGTTACCAAGGAAAGCGGACAGCCAAACGACACTATCGTATGGGAGAACGTCGTAAAGATGTATGCCCGTATGCTTCCTGGTTCTCTGGGATCTGCTGTATGGCTTGCTTCTCCTGATACCTTCCCTGAGCTTGCAACAATGGCTCTGTCTGTTGGTACTGGTGGATCTGCTGTATGGCTGAACAACGGTGTACAGGGTCCTCCTATGACGATCCTTGGCCGTCCAGTAATCTTCACTGAGAAGGCTCCTAAGCTGGGAGACGCTGGTGACCTTACCTTCGTTGACCTCAAGTACTACCTTATCGGTGATCGTCAGATGATGACTGCCACTTCTTCTCCTCACTTCAAGTTCCAGACTGACGAGACTGCCTTCAAGGTAATCTCTCGTGTGGATGGTAAGCTGTGGCTGAACAGTGCAATCACACCTAAGAACAATGGACCAGCGCTTAGCCCAGTTGTTAAGCTTGGTGCTCGCTAAGAATTAGTCGAGAAGGGAATAGCATTCAAACCCTATTCCCTTCTTTTCTAATAGGCAATAAACCCCCTATTAAGAATAGACAAGGAGGCCATTATGGCCGGAACAAATGGAACCGCCGTAGGGCGTGATTTCAATGTAGTACAGGTAGCGGATGCTGTCTTCGTTAACTTGAAGGCTGGAGAATGCGTTACTTTCATTGGTTACAAGTCTGGTGGAGACACCTACACAGTCAGTGAAGCAGCCGTTGCTGGTGGATCTGGTTCTGCTGTACTTGCCAAGATCACTGATGTATACACATCTAACGGTATTGGCGGAGCTTGGACCAAGGTTACTCAGGCTGTAGGATCTGCTTATGTAGCATCCGCTGACTGTGTCGCTATCACTATCAATGCTGAGCAGCTATCCGATGGCAAGACCTTCGTAAGCTGTGCATCTACCTCTACAGGTACGGTTACAGCTATTGTGACTAAGCTTCACCCACAGCGCACACCTGCCAACCTACCATCTCTGATCGTATAAGGAGCCTGACATGACTGTAATGATTCAGGGTTCTCAGGTAAGAGACATCGCACTAGGACGTCCGGCATCCAAGGCTACTGGAGCTATCTCCGGTAACCCTACGACTCCGCTCTTCACTATTGCTGGTGGCGAAGTAATGATTACCAGCGTCTATGGCCTGGTAACTACTGCGCTTACCAACGCAACTGGTACATATGCTCTACAGCAGAATCCTACTGCTGGTGACACTACGACTCTAGTTACGGCTACAGCTCTTGGTGCCACCGATGTTTCTGTAGGATCTACTCTTGGTCTGACTCATGGAACTACTGTAGCCCCTGCCTTCCTTGGTGGTGGACAAGTACGTCTTGACACAGTGGTAACCACAGGACAGATTGAGTTCGTAGGAGCTTTGTCCGCAGATGGAGCTATCACGTTTAACGTGACATGGATTCCTCTGACAGATGGCGCTACTCTTGTAGCTGCCTAATCCAATTCGTAAAGGCCGTATCGTATATCAATATGCGGTACGGCCTTTACTCGTATAAGGAGAAAGCTAATGGGCTACTGGACTATTATCTCTATCTATCAAGAGGCCGAACAGGAACAAGCCGACTGGGAGACTACCCTTCCTATCGATTGTCCTAATGATGGTATTACACTACTGACTGGTCCCAATGGCGAGTTGTATTGTCCTTTTGATGGCTGGCAATACTTCCTGTAGAATATACATAACGACTAATTGAGGGAGTTCCAAATGGGAATCACTTATTGCACAAGAGAGGACGTAAAGGAATCTCTCGACATCAAGACAGCTACTCGAATGGACCGTGTCATTGACCGTGCTGTAGAAGCAGCTACACGTAGCGTAGAGAACCTTACACGAAGAGTCTTCTATCCTACTATCACAACCAGATACTTCGACTTTCCTGATGGTGGTCGATCTTCTACATACAGACAATGGATCGATGAGCCTGCTCAGTTGATCTCGGCTACCTCAGTGACTTCTGGGGGAACGACTATCGTAACGAACGATTACTTCCTTGAGCCAGTGAATGAGGGACCACCCTTCAATCGCATTGAGATTGACCTTGCTTCTACTGCTAACTTTGACGCTGAGGCTACTCATCAGAGACAGACAGTAGTGGCAGGAACTTGGGGTTACCAGAATATCTGGGATGCTGCAACAACGATTACTGCCACTGTCAACAGCTCGGTAACTGCTATTCCAATTGACGATTCGTCTCAGGTTGGCGTGGGAGATATGATCCGTATTGGTACAGAATGGATTAACGTAAGCAATAAGGCCATGGTGGATACTCTTGATGACGTATCTCTTACGGCCGCTAACAATGCTGTAACCCTTACAGGACTGACATCAGGAAACCTGAATCCAGGAGAGACCATTCTTGTGGATTCTGAGAGAATGCTTGTGCTTGACGTAGCAGGTACAACGGCTACGGTACAGAGAGCCTATGACGGTACTGTCCTGGCTGCACACACGACGGCCTCTGTATGGGCTCCTCGCAGCCTCACAGTAGTCAGAGGTATCAATGGGTCAACCACTGCCTCACACACGTCAGGAGACGCTGTAGAGCGTTTCGCATTCCCTGGTCCTGTTCGTCAACTGGCTATCGCAGAGGCTCTGAATACCATCATGCAAGGACAGTCAGCTTACGCACGTACTGTGGGTACAGGAGACAACATGCGAGAGTCTTCAGGTAAGGGTCTGTCAGAGCTGCGTAAGAATGTCCGACTGGATTACGGAAGACGTAGCAGACTGAGAGCTATCTAATGAAGACTGTTGATTATGATGGTCCTCTTTTCAATGGAAGAGCCATTAAGATCTTTGATGACTTTGCCAAGGATGCCGAGAAGGATATCGCCAAGGAAGCTCTTCGTGGTATCCAGAGACGAATGCATGTTCACTTCAGACATCCAACAGGTCATTATGAATCCAATGTTCATATCTCTAGTGCTGGAAGAGGTACAGAGATTAATGACCGGGGAATTGTTTATGGCCCCTGGCTAGAAGGAATTGGGAAGAAGAATCGTACTTCTCGATTCCGTGGATATCATATCTTTGAGAATGAGGCAGATGCTATTGATGGAAGAGCAGACAACATTGCGGAAAGAACATTCCGTATGAAGTGGCTACGCAAACTCGACTAGGAGAATTACTATGCTGGATATCGATACCCTAATGGGTAAGCTTGTGAGCCATGCACAGGCAACTGGTCATTTCGACTCTGTAAATACTCATGAACCGGACAATGCTCCTGGTAATGGTGTATCGTGCAGTGTGGTACTTGACCGAATCAACTTTGTACAGGGTGGACTAGACTACACATCTGCACGAGTAGCATTTGCCATGGCACTGTATTACCCTGCCAATAATCTTCCACGTGATGATTCCGAGGCTTATCTCATTAAGGCTCTTGACGCTGTGATGGGAAGACTCAATGGAGACTTCACTCTCGGTGATACTGTACGAATGATTGATATTGGTGGAGCACATGGAGAAGAACTCTCCACAATTGCTGGATACGTCAAGATTGACGAACAGCTTTACCGAGTAATGGAAATCACTCTTCCTCTAATCGTCAATGACGTATGGGAAGAAGTAGACTAAGGAGTCAATATGCCAAAGCAAAGTGGTCTAGGAGACAATTTCTATGTTGGCTCCTATGATCTTTCAGGAGATGTCAACGCACTGAGTACTATCAGTGGAAGCATCTCAACACTGGACTTCACTGCTATCAACAAGTACGCCTATGAAAGACAAGGCGGACTTCGCACGGGTAACATTGAGTTCACTACTCTGTTCAATCCGACTGGAGAGCATGTTCCACTATCCGCTCTTCCTTACACAGATGTACTGCTTACCTATCTTCGTGGAACTACACTGGGATCTCCAGCAGCTTCACTGGTAGCAAAGCAGATTGACTACACAGGGAACAGAGCGGATGACGGAGCACTGACCTTCTCCGTTAATGCCCAGTCAAACGCTCATGGCCTGGACTGGGGAAGAGCGCTAACCGCAGGACTACGTACTGATGTCACGGCTACCAATGGAACTGCCATTGATACTCTTGCATCGAAGTCTTTTGGAGCACAGGGATATCTGCACGTTACCGCCTTCACGGGTACTAACTGTACAATTACAGTAGAAGACAGTGCAGATAATCTGACCTTTGCTACTGTTGCTTCCTTTACTTCTGTAACTGGAGTGACCTCTGAGCGCAAGGCCCTGGGTACTGCTACTGAACAGCTCAATCGATACGTCAGAGTATCAACTACAGCAGGGACTTTCTCATCCATTACCTTTGCAGTTAATCTGGTAAAGAATGAATACGTTGTCCTAGCTGATTAACCATAAGGAGATTACTACAATGCGAGAACTTAACAGAATGCCGGTAAATGGTCCGGCATCTCTATACACCACTTTTGGTATCCGTGCTCCAAAGTCTTCACACTGGGCACCAGCCACATGCGAAGAAGTCAACTGTCCATATCAGGCAAGAGGCTTTAAGGTATCTGTGGATGAGGCCAAGGTTATTGGACAGCAGAATGCCGTAGCTCTGAGAAAGGATACTCAAAGATCACCCAAGGAATCACGCGATGAATTCGGGATGACAATCTTTGAGTATCCACCGGGCACGCGTTGCATGGGAGAACATACAAAGAGACTGGATAAGCCTGAACTCTTCATCGTAAAGGGTGGAGATCACAGAGGGAATCCAAAGGGTACAGCAACACGTACCCACACCAAGCCTGAGTTCTGGGTAGAAGAGTTTGCCGAGGTTCAGGACAAGATTATTTCCGCTATCGAGAAAAGAGACTGATATGCCTAAGCAATCAGGTTTGGGGTGGACTACACTGTCAGTTGCTGACAACACTCCAACACTTCGAGACATCAAGAACGACGTTCGTTCCCTTGATTTCGCCACACCACGTGGAGTAATCGAGACTACGGGTATCGACAAGTACGCATACGAGCGCATCCTTGGTCTGGTTGACTTCACAGGAACCATGAACGGTACCTTCAATCCGGACACCAACAAGTCTCACGACGTATTCAAGACCATCACTGGTTCTGCTGCTGTTGCCCGTACGATCAATATCACAGTTGGAGGAGTTTCACTTGGTGTTACTCCTGCGCTTACAGTGCTGTTGACCGACTATCCATTGTCCCGTTCGGACTCAGGAGAGCTTACCTGGGCAGTGCCTTTCGCACTTGCTTCTGGTGACATTCCTGCCTGGACCTAAGAAACTCTAGGAGATTACTACTATGTCTTACAAGCGTAAGATCACTACTGTCACTGTCAAGTTCGATGGTGATTATGATGGACTTGAGGTTGTCATGAAGGCACTCAAGATCAAGACATTCAAGACTCTCATTCCTCTGATGACCAAGTTCGACAAGATCGATGACAACGATACAGAAGCCGTTCTGGAACTGGCAGACAAGATTGCTGAGATTATCAGCGAGTACGCTGTCTCCTGGAATATGGTTGATGATGACGAGAACGATGTTCCTCTGTCGGAACTTCCTGATGAGGAGATTGCTCTGATCCTTGGACTGTTCCAGGGATGGACACAGGGTATGTCTGGAGCAGACGAAGACCTGGGAAAAGACTTGACCTCTGGCGAGATTTCCCCAATGCCGTCACTTCAGATGGAACTGTTGTAACAAAGCCGGACGAACTGGTAGAGGCTGAGATGATTATCAACCTCTGCCAGTGGTTCCACTGCACACCTGAAGTAGCT
>Ga0137413_10000089_pt1 | contig 22320 bp, 20 predicted proteins | sample CZODoug2_1_16fun_FD_108280 | JGI IMG/M metagenome (GOLD analysis project Ga0137413, IMG submission 108280) | Vadose zone soil fungal communities from Angelo Coast Range Reserve, California, USA - CZODoug2_1_16fungal (Illumina Assembly) | ecosystem: Environmental > Terrestrial > Soil > Vadose... | reverse complement strand
GCCGAGCGCGTGGCCCTCGATCAGCCGGCGGCTCTGGTAGACCTCTTCCAGCTCGCGCGCGGTGACCGTGCGGACCTGCGCGCCCTTGCGCGGCAGCAGGCTGATGAACCGCTCCGCGGCGAGCCGGTGGAAGGCCTCTCGCACCGGGGTTCGGGAGACGCCCACCATGCTGGACACCCAGTGTTCGTCCAGGAAGCGACCGCCCTCGATCTCGCCGGCGATGATGGCATCCCGCAACCAGACATACACCTGGTCTCTGGCTGGGCCTTCCGACTTTGCCGGCGTGGGTTCGGGAGCGGTCCTGGTCATCGCGCTCCTTGTCAGTAGTCGGCTCGGCTCCGAGGCGATCCGGGCTAGAGCTTACCGTGGACACTCCGTGTATTTGTCATGTATACACAGATGAGCGCATGTCACGACCAACGGCCCCGCGGAGGTCCCATGCATACCCAACCGGCTGATCGGCGCTATGCGATCTGGCTGTCCGATCCGAGTGTCGCCGCGGTGGAGATCGCCCGGGGCATCGGCTACGGCGCGGTGGTGCTGGATATCGAGCACGGCTCCTTCGACCTGGCCGACCTCGAGCGGTTCATCCCGTTCATCAAGGCGCTGGGCATGGAGGTGCTGGCGAAGGTGCTCGGGCCCGAACGCGGCCCGATCCAGCAGGCGCTGGACTTCGGCGCCGACACCGTGGTCATCCCGCACATCGCGAGCGCCGCGCACGCCAAGGCGATCACCGGCTTCGCCAAGTTCCCGCCGCTCGGTGATCGCAGTTTCGCCGGCGGCCGGACGGCCGGGTACGGGGGGTTCACCGACGCGTGGCTCACCGAGCAGGACTCCCGCACCCGGTGCCTGCCGATGATCGAGGACGCCGGCGCCATCGAGGACATCGCGGAAATCCTGGCCCTGGCCACCGTCGACGGGGTGTTCGTGGGGCCGTCCGACCTGTCGCTGCGGCGGGGGCGTGGCGCGTACTCGCGCGAGGCCGGTGACTTAGCCGACCTGAAGACGGTGGCGGAAGCGGCGGCCGCGGCGGGCAAGTCATGGGTACTGCCGGCCTGGAGTCCGGAGGAGAAGGAGTTCGCCGCCCGCAATGGCGCCGATCAGCTGGTGTTGACCATGCAGCACGGCGCGCTGGCCGCCGGTTTCGCGGCGCCATTCGAGCGGATGGCCGCGATCACCTCGGCCGCACTCGCCTCGGCTGAGGACGGCGACGGATGACCGAGCGCGCGCAAGACGCCGCTCCGGCGGGCGCGGACCGAGCGCGGCGGGGGAACGCGATGAGCACCGAGAGCGCGGCACTGGTGGGCCGGAAGTTCGGCCGGGTGCGCTGGGGGATCGGCGGAGTGCTCGGCTTCGGCATGTTCGTCAACTACATCGACCGGGTCAGCCTGTCCATCGCCACGCCGGCGATCATGCTGGACTTCGGCATCAACGCGTCCCAGATGGGCTTGATCGCATCGGCGTTCCTCTGGACCTACGCCATGCTGCAGATACCGATCGGCTCGATCATCGACCGGATCGGCGTCCGCTGGGTGAACCGCGCCGGCGTGCTGCTGTGGGCGATCGCCTCTTTCGCCTCGGCGGCGGCCGGTGGACTCGGCATGTTGCTGCTCGCCCGGCTGATCCTCGGCGTCGGCGAGGCGCCGACGGTCCCGGCCGGGTGGAAGGCGATCGGGCAGTGGTTCCCCACGCAGGAGCGGGGGACCGCGACGGCGATCTTCGACGGCTGCGCCAAGGCGTCCAACGTGCTGGGCATCCCGCTGATGGCGCTGCTGGTCACCGTGTTCAGCTGGCACGCCGCCTTCCTGTTCACCGGGACGCTCAGCCTGGTGTACCTCGCGGTGTGGTGGCTGCTCTACCTCACGCCCAAGCAGGCGCTGGCTCGCGGCCGGTTGAGCGAGGCCGAGCTCGACTACATCCGGGCGGGTGGCGCCGAGGACGAGGACGCCACCGCCTCCGGGTCGCTCGGCGGAATCGGGTACCTGTTGCGGCGGCGCAAGACCTGGGGGCTGGCGCTCGGCTACGCGTCGTACACCTACGCGTACTACGTACTGCTGACCTGGCTGCCCGGCTACCTGGAGAAGCAGTTCGGGGTGAAGCTGCTCGCCGGCGGGCTTTACACCATGATCCCGTGGCTGGTTGCCGTCGCGGCGCAGTTCCTCATCGCCGGGTTGGTGATGGATGCGTTCATCGCGCGCAGCGGGGACCACACGCGGGCGCGGCGAATCGTGCTGGTGGTGAGCATGCTGGTCTCGCTCGCCGTGGTCGGCGCCGCGTACGCCAAGTCGGTGCCCGTCGCGCTGATCTTCCTGTCCATCGGCGCGGCCGGGCTCGCGGTATCGGTACCCGCCGGGGCGAGCATCGTCGCGCTGATTGCGCCGGACGGCTACACCGGAACGCTCGGCGGCCTGGTGAACTTCGTAGCGAACCTGCTCGGTATCGCCGCGCCCATCGTCACCGGCGCGGTCTTCGATCTGACCGGCTCCTTCGCCGGGGCCTTCCTGGTCACCGGGGTGATCCTGCTCGCCGGGATCGGGTGCTACACCGTGGTGCTGGGGCGCATCGAGAAGATGGCGCCGCCGCCAGTTACTCGCTAACGATCTTGTTGATGATCGGGATCGCGTCGGCGATCACCGCGCGTTCCTCGTCGGTGAGCGCGGCGAGATGGGTGGCGAACCAGTGGTCGGAGCACGCGGTCGCCGAGGCGATCAGCTTCGTGCCCGCCGGAGTGAGTTCGATGATCAGCTGCCGGCGGTCCTTGGGGTGCACCCGTCGGGTCACCAGGTCGGCTCGCTCCAGGGACGCGACCAGCCTGGTCACCGTCGGTGGTTGGACCTGTTCAAGGATCGCGAGCTCACCGGGGCTCATTGATCCGCTTCGATACAGGCTGCTGAGCGCGGAGAACTGGACCGCGGACAGGCCTTCGGGGCCGTATTCCGAGCGCAGCCGCCGCAGCAGTCGAAGCGCCGAAAGGCGCAGCTGCCCGGCGAGGTTGGCGCCGATCTCGGGAGCGGACTGCATTTCGTTAGCCTACCTCACTAATGGAAGTTCGGATCCCCCGCACGGTCATCGTCTCAGCTGGCCAGGGCCCGTGGGCGAGTCAGTTCTTGTGGATGTGCACCGTCACGTTCTGTCCGGGGTACAGGGGTGCGGTGCCGGAGTAGGTGAACGCGATCTTGACCGGCACGTACTGGTCGACCTTCTGCGGGTTGCTCGGCGTGGTGTCCGGGCTGGGGTAGATGGTGAACTGTCCGGCCGCGGAGTTCTGGATCTCTTCGACGATGCCGGTGACCGGAGTCTTCGGGGATGCGTCGACCGAGATGTCCACCTGCTTGCCCACGTGCACGTCCCGGATGTCGGTATCGGCGATCCGTGCGGTGACGTAGATATCGTTGAAGTTGTAAGCGGTGGCGAGTTCGGTGCCCGCGCTGACGACCTCGCCGTTGACCGCGTTGTTGATGGCCACCGTGCCGTTGCCGGGAGACTTGATGGAGTGCTGAGCCTGTCCGCCGCCGCCGACGCCCTTGATCCATCCCAGGATCTGATTCTTGTGCACGGCGGTGCCGTTGGTGACCGTCCAGTTCATCAGGCTGCCGGTGGCAGGGGCGTTGATGTCGACCTTGTCGCCGTCCACCTGGGCGTTGGAGGTGGAGACAAACTTGCTGGTGTCCAGGAAGTAGCTGCCGGCGAAGGCCGCCCCTTCCAGCAGTGTCACCACGGCGATCACCGCCAGCGCGATCTTGGTGGAGCGCTTCCACTTCGAGGGCGGTGGAGCGGTCTTCCTGGGCGCGGCCGGCTTGGGCGGGGCAGCGGTGAGCACCGCGCCGTTCGACCCGTTGTCGTTCGACCGTTGGCCGTTCGACCCGTTGTTCGCGTCGTGTGTGGCGTCTGGGCCCGTCATCGTCGGCCTCCTACCTCGACCTGCGTGCTGTAGTCCGCCGGATCTTCCGACTGGGACTCGTTAGCAAACACAACGAACTATACCCCTCGATATTCCCGATCTGGGGACTCTCAGGGTGTGATCAGTACCGCTTGCTAATTAGTTTTACGAAGCGTTGGCTGGAAGCATGACAGGTGCGGGCTACGGGGGCAGTCCCCGAGGCGAGAACAGTGCGGAGACCAGCTCCGGGGGCGGCGGCGTGGCCCTGCGGTCGAGATCTGATCGGGACATCGAGGCGACGAGCCTGCCGAGGCGGACTCCCCCTTCACCGCCGCAACGTCCACCGGAGCCGCCGGTGAAGCCTTCGCCAGCGTCGGGCGCTTCGGTGGGCAAGCCGGCGTGGATCGTGCCGCTCGCGGTTGTGGTGGTCGGGATGTTCATGTCCACCCTGGACACGAGCATCGTGAACGTGGCGATCCCGACCATGCAGCAGCAGTTCGGCGTCTCCACCGACAGCATCCAGTGGGTCAGCACCGCATACACGCTGTGCCTGGGCGTAGTCGTGCCGACCAGCGCCTGGTTGGGGGAGCGGATCGGCCTCAAGCGCCTGTATGTGATCTCGCTGCTCATGTTCTCGGCCTTCTCCGCGCTGTGCGGGATGGCCGGCGACCTGAACAGCATGATCTTCTACCGGATCTTGCAGGCCATCCCCGGCGGGGTCATCCCGGTGACCTGCCTGACGATCCTCTACAAGATGGTGCCGAGGGAGAAGATCGGCGCCGCGATGGGCCTGTACGGACTGGGCATCGTCGTCGCACCCGGTGTGGGTCCGACCCTGGGCGGTTACCTCGTCGAGTACGTGGATTGGCGGCTGATCTTCTACATCAACGTGCCGGTCGGGGTGCTTGGTGCGATCGCCGCGATGGCGATCTTGCCCCGCTTCCCAGGCGTTGCCGGCCGGCATTTCGACCTGCCGGGGTTCGTGTGCATCGCGGTCGCGCTGTTCTCGCTGCTGCTGGCCTCGTCCGAGGGTACGGTTTGGGGCTGGACCGGCTACCGGGTGTTGATGCTAGCGGCTCTCTCGGCGAGCACTCTCGCGCTGTTCGTGGTGATCGAGCTGCAGAGCAAAGAGCCACTGCTGAATGTGCGGGTGTTCCGCCACTGGCAGTATGTGAACTCGGTGATCTTGGTCAGTATCATCTCGATCGGCCTGTTCGCGGTCCTGTTCTACGTGCCGAACTTCTTGCAAGAGGGTCAGCAGCTGACTCCGTTCAACACCGGCTTGGTCTTGTTTCCGCAGGCAATGGTGATGATGGTGATGATGCCTATGGCGGGCCGTATCTACGACTGGATCGGGGCGCGCTGGCCCGCGATCATTGGCCTGGCCCTCGCCGGTGGCGGCACCTTGCTGCTGACCAAAATCAATATTGATTTGACTCGCCCCGAGCTGATCGGGTGGATGTGTATCCGGGCCGCCGGAATCGGACTGGCCATGATGCCGATCATGACTGGCGGGCTTTCCGTCCTGCCGGCCAGCCTCACCAGTGCGGGTAGTGCGTTCAACACGATCGCTCAGCGGGTTTCCTCCGCGCTCGGGCTGGCCCTGCTCACCGCCTTGTCCACCGCCCAGCAGGCGCAGTTCATGGCCGACCGCTCCTCGCTGCTGCAGTCCCAAGGCCCCGCGATCGACCCGCGCATCTTTGCGATGGAGCAGCAGGGCCCGACGGGGCTGATCTCGCTGTGGCAGGAACTCCAGACCGAGGTCTCGGCGCAGACCTACAGCAACCTTTTCCTGGTCGCCGGCCTCTTGACCCTGGCCGGAATCGGACTGGCAATCTTCCTCCGCAACGGCAAGGCGGCCGGCGGTGGCAGCGAACCTGTCGAGATTGGCTAAGTAGTCGGCAGGCTCAGCGAAACCAAAACGACAACCCGGCACCTGGCGCCACACACGAAATCGGAGACCAGCAATGGAAGGTCCACGCGGATCCAACGGCTTAGTAAATGGTGCCTCGCGGCACGTCGACCCTGACCACATCGTCGTGCATGAGATCGCCACGGAAGAGACCGCCCGTGACGAGATTGCCACTGAGGAGATCGCCCCTGACGAGACTGCCGCTGGCGAGGTTGTCGCAGACGAGGTTGTCGCAGACGAGGCGGAGACGGCAGCAAAGAAGAAGAGGCCTCCTCGTCGGGTGGTCATCCTCGGGGTAGTTGTGCTGCTGCTGATCGCGGCCGGACTCGGCGGCTGGTACCTGGCGTACTCGAGCCAGTTTGTTTCCACCGACAACGCCCAGGTGGACGGGGACAAGGTCGCCATCAACGCCCCCGGCGCCGGTACGTTGACCGGCTGGGTCATCACCCAGGGCACCCAGGTACACACCGACCAGGTCGTCGGTCGAATTCAGATCTTGGGTACCGGCCCGCAACGGACCATTAAGTCCCCGGGCAACGGCACCATTGCGGTCAATGACGCCGTCGAAGGCCAGTACGTCACCGCCGGCACCGAACTGGCGACCGCGTACAACTTCAACGATATCTACGTGACGGCCCGGGTCGACGAAACGAGCATCAAGGGTGTCCATGTCGGCGCACTCGTTGACATCGACGTCGACTCGTATCCGGGCAGCCCCGTTACCGGCACCGTCGAGGACATCCAGGACAGCGCGGCGACCAACTTCAATCCCTTCCCCCAGTCCAACACCACCGGAAACTTCCAGAAGGTCACCCAGGTCATTCCGGTCAAGATTGCCCTGACCAACACGGCCGGGCTCTCACTCGCCCCCGGCATGAACGTGACCGTGCACATCCACAAGAGTTGACCGTGCAACCGGCGGCCGCACCCGTGATCAGGCGAGCGGGCGGGTGCTGACCATGGCCCGCGGCAAGGGCGAGACGCAACTCGACGCCGCCGTTACCCGGCGTCTCACCCGCCAGCGAGTCGGCCCCACCTGTCTGAACCGGCGAACTCAGCGGTAAAGCTGTTTGCGCGAGGTGATCCCAAGCTTGTCGAAGATCTTGCCGAGGTGCCACTCAACTGTGCGTGGGCTGATGAACAGCCGGGCCGCGATCTCCGGGTTGGAAAGACCCTCCCGGACCAGCCGGGCGATATGGGCCTCTTGAGAGGTGAGTTCGCTGTCGGTTTCCAGGCTGCGCTTGCGGGTGATTTCACCGGTGGCCCGCAACTCCCGGGCCGCGCGCTGGGTGAACGCCTCGGCGCCCATTGAGGTGAACATGGCATGTGCGATGCGCAGCTGTTCCCGTGCGTCGACGCGGCGACGCTCGCGGCGCAGCCATTCCCCGTACAGCAGGTGGGCACGGGCGAGTTCGGCGCGGATGCGGGTCCGGCCCAGCCGGTCGATCGCCTCCCGGTATGCGCTCTCGGCGGGTTGGCCCGTGCCCAGGAGCGCGCGCGAGCGAGCCTCGATGCCCAACGCCCAATCGGTGCCACTGGCGCTGGTCATGCTCGCCAGCGTCCGGAAGGCGTCCGCGGCGCGCTCGGCGTCTCCGCCGCGCGTGGCCGCCTCGATGAGCTCGCTGAGCCCCCAGGGTGGCGCGCCCGTCTCCCGCGTGCGTTCGCTGGCCCGCTCGGCCGAGGTCAGCGCGTCGGCATACCGGCCGAGGCCGTTGTACAGCACGGCCTGAGCCCAGCTGGCGAAGGTCAGCCCGAGCCCCTCGCGCCGGCGAACCACGTCCTCAAGGGTGGCTTCGATCAGCTCGGCCGCCTCGGTCTCCCGGCCGCGCCACGCGGCGAGTGCCAGGGCACCGTAGGGGGCGGCGCGTCTGCCGGTCGCCTCGACGATCGTTTCCAGCTCGGTGAGCAGTGATGCCGCCTCGGTGAGCTCACCGGCAAACGTGCACACGGTGATCTGTCCGTTCAGCGCGAAGGGGAGTGCGCTGAGGGCGCCGGTATCCCGGGTGAGTTGGACGTGGCGGCTCAGGAGCGCCTCCCAGGTCTCCTCGTCCCACATATCCACGGCGGGGACGCAGGTCAGGTACGACGCGTGGATCCCCTGCTGGTGAGTGTGGTCGAAGCCGCGAAAGGCGCTGAGCGCCCGCCTGAGCATCGGCGTCGCGGCGCGGTATCCGTCGGTGAAGCGCACTGCCAAACCGTCGAGCAGAAGATCGGGCGGACCTGGCCGGGCCGGTCTCGGGGCGGCTCGCACGGCCTCGGCGACCTCCCGTGCACCGTCGCTGGCGCTCAGCGAGCCGGCGAATATCGCGGCGGAGAACGCATGCAGGTAGGTCTCCCTGGCCAGGTTCAGGTTGAGCGGCTCGAGTTGTTTGGCGGCCCGCAGCAGGAGGCTCGCCGCGTCGCCGCCGATGTTCACCGCGAACGCGATCTGGGCGCGAAGGACGTCAGCTCGGGCCCGTGAGAGTTTGTCCAGCGGGCCGGCCTCGGTTATGGAGAGCAGTTTCAGGGCCGCGTCGGATGCGCCTGCGTGGTGCCTGGCGTGCGCGGCGGCCAGTGCGCGCTCCGCCCGGCGGGCCGGCTCGGGCGTCAGTTCGATGGCTCGTTCGAGGAACGCGGCCGCCGCGGCCAGGCCGCCTCGTGCCTGCGCGCGCTCCGCCGAGCGGTCCAGTTCGGCGGCGACGTCTTCATCGGGCCCGGATGTGGCCTGGGCGTGGTGCCAAGCACGGCGATCGGGGTCGGCCTCGGGATCGGTGGCCTCGGCCAGTACGTGGTGCGCGCCGCGGCGTTGCTCCGCCGACGCCGCCCGGTAGATCGTCGAGCGCACCAGTGGGTGGTGGAACCGCACCCTGGCGCCGATTTCCAGCAGCCCGGCGGTGACCGCCGGCGCGACCGCTTCGACGCCGATGCCGAGTCGCTCGGCCGCGCGCCACAGCAGCACCGGATCACCGAGCGGTTCGGCCGAGGCGACGAGCAACAGTTGCTGGGTTTCGGCTGGCAGCGGCGCCAGCCGCCGCCGGTAGCTGTCCTCGATCTGTTGAGGCAGCGCTCCCGCGTCGGGCCCGAACCCGCCGGATAGCTGCGCGGGCGTCAACCCTCGCGGCAGCTCCAGCAACGCCAGCGGATTGCCTCGGGTCTCGGCGACAACCCGATTGATCACGCGGTCGTCCATCGGCTCGCACAGCGCCGAACGCAGCAGCGTGCGCGCGGCCTCGTCGGACAGGCCCTCGAGCACCAGTTGCGGGAGCCCGGACAGCTCCGCCACCTCGTCAATCCCGCGCGCCGCGAAGATCAGCGCTACCGATTCGGCCTCCAGCCGGCGCGCGACAAACGCCAGCACCTGGGCGGACGCGTGATCGAGCCACTGCGCATCGTCGACCACACAGACCAGCGGCCGCTCCTCGGCAATTTCGGCGAACAGGCCCAACACGGCCAGACCGACCAGGAAGGGGTCCGGCGTCTGTCCGCCACTCATCCCGAACGTCGTGCGCAGCGCGTCCCGCTGCGGCCCAGGCAGACGCCCGAGTCGATCCAGCATGGGGGCGCACAGCTGATGCAGCCCGGCGAACGCAAGCTCCAGCTCTGACTGGACGCCCGAGGCGCGCTCCACGCGGCAGCCCTGGGACCGAGCGGCCACATAGTCCAGCAACACCGTCTTGCCCACGCCCGGCTCGCCGCGCAGCACGAGCGCACGGCTGCGACCCGCCCGAACCGCGGCGACGAGCCGATCGATGGACGCACACTCGTTGTGCCGGTCCAACAACACCGGAGTCACCGCGTCACCGGCACCCGGGGTGGCGGCGGGGGTAAGTCCGTGCTGGGCGTTCGGGACCGGTCGATGCGGGCAGTTTAGTGCCAGGCAGTGGCGTCTTGTCCGGACTGGCAAGCCCTGGTCGACGCCGGCGGCGCAGCGACTATTCGAAGGCGATCTGGTCAAGATCGATAGACACCAGGAGAGGCTCGGCGTTGGCGCTGCCGTCCGGGTTGCTCGGGTACACCCGGTGCTGGGTCGGAACCATGATGCCGTCGATTTGCCGGTGAGCGGTGGTGTAGTGGGCGGCCGGACCGGCCTTGATCACCTCCGCCGTGTAGTCGTGCCGGCGCAGGAGACCGTCGTCCCCGAAGTAGAAGATCTGCTCGGCGCAGTGGGTGGCGATCGAGGGCGGATAGGTGACCTTCAGACGCTGCCAGGTTTCGCCCATTTCGTCCCAGCGGCCCAACTCCTCGGTACGGAACCCCGGCATGGCGAAGGAGAACGGAGTGGTGAGGTACGTCCACATCGCATACCCGGCGAAGTACGCGAGCTGGAGCGTGGTCCACGGTGTGTCGAAGGTGTGGTCGGCGAAAGAGTCTCGCGGGCTCTTGAGTTCTTCGATGATGTTGCCGTGCTCGTTCTCGATCGCGATGTAGTCGCCGCGGAACACCGAGCGGTTGCCCGGACCGCCAATTGGCGAGTGACTGGTGAACTGGGTGTGCAGATCGACAGTCACGGACACGTCATCGATGGCGCCGTCATTTCCCTTGAGCGCCCAGAGCACCCCACCCTGGGTTAGCTGGGCACGCATCGTCGACAGCCGCTCCCACCTGGCCAGACCGCCGTGCGCGGCGATCACTTCGTCCCGCAGGTTTGCCACTGAATTCTCCTTGCCGTATCAAGCCGTGGTGTCGAGCACAATGCGGAATCGCGCCTGGCCGGCCATCATGCGTTCGTAGGCTTTCGGAGCCTCCGCGAGCGGCATGACCTCCGTCATCGGATGAATTCCCGTGGAAAGACTCAGCGCGAGGTTGTCCTCGTTCTCGATGGAGCTGCCGGTCAGACTGCCGAGCAGCGACCGGTTACCGAACACCAGGTCGGTGGTCTGCACCGAGATCGGATCGGCCGCGGCGCCGACCACGACCATGCGCCCGCGCGGGGCCAGGCCACTGATGAGCGGTGACATGGATGAACCGCTCGCCGCGGTGGCAATGATCGCGGCGGCCCCACCCAGCTGTTGCAACGCTTGACCCGGGTGGTCGACGGCGCTGTCGATGTAGTGGTCCGCGCCGAGGGTCGAGGCGAGCTCGGCCTTGTCGGTTCCCCTGGCGATGGCGACGACGCGATAGCCCAGCTTGGCGGCGTACTGCAATCCCAGGTGCCCGAGTCCGCCGATTCCCTGTATCGCCACCAGCGCGCCGGGCCTGGCGTCGATCTGCCGCAACGCGGTATACACGGTCAGCCCGGCGCACAACAACGGCGCCGCATCGACCGAGTTCAAACCGTCCGGAATTCGAACCAGTCCGCTGGCCCGGGAAAAGCAGTATTCGGCATAGCCGCCGTCCACAGTGGTACCGGTCCACGGCTGATCGGCGCAGTTGACGAAATCACCGCGGCGGCAGAACTCGCATTCGCCACACTGGCCGCCAAGGTAACCCACCCCGACTCGATCACCGGCCGCCCACGCGCGCACGCCTTGGCCCACCGCGTCGATGACCCCGACCACCTCGTGACCAGGTACGACCGGCTGAGACGGATCGGCGCGCAACCCCTCACCGGCCAGGGCGTCGGAGTGGCACACTCCGCAGCTTTCCACCCGCATGCGCACCTGCCCCCAGGACGGCTCGGCTAGCTCACGGGTGACCAGGGCAAACTGGCGGGTACCTGTTACTTCAAAGGCACGGTATTCGGACATCTTCCCTCAAAGGTGTTTCGCGGGACCGGAATTGCCCTCGATATTGGCCTTCCCGGGGCACCGGTCGCACCCGTGGACCCCCCAGTCACTGCCCTGGGCGGGTGCGCGCATCGGAGACACGCTCTAGTGATCTATAGACATCCTCGATACCTCAATCGGTGGTGGGTGGTTGCCGGGTTAAAGGCCACATGAGGGGATTGAGACCACTGAGGGGCTCGTTGTTCCCCCTGGTCAATTCAGCCGGGCGTCCGCTGGTCGACAACCCGCACCGAGTGTATTGGAGCGACCGCAGGTGAATTCCGACCCCGACCTCCTCGACATTCCCGGCACCACCGTGTTCACCGGGCGGCAGACCCGCAAGGGCTACCAGCTCAACCAGTTCTGCATGAGCCTGCGCAGCGCGGAGAACCGCGCCCGGTTCCTGGCCGACGAACGCGGCTACGTCGACCAGTGGCCGATGACCGAAGGGCAGAAACGGGCGGTGCTGGACCGGGATTGGAATGCCGCCCTGGCCGAGGGCGGGAACATCTACTTCCTGGCCAAGATCCTCGCCACCGACGGCACCAGCTTCCCGGAGGCCGCCAGCATCATGACCGGGGTGAGCGTCGCGGAGTACACCGCGATGATGGTCGCCGGCGGCAGATCTCCCGACGGGCAGCGCTCGATCCGGGAAGGTCGCTGATCATGGCGCGCATCACGGCGGGTGTCGCCGCCAGCCACGTCCCCGCCATCGGCGCGGCGATGGACCACGACCAGGTCGGTACCGGCTACTGGAAACCGTTGTTCGACGGGTTCGAATGGACCCGGGAGTGGATCGCCGAGGAGCGCCCGGACGTGGTGATCCTGGTCTACAACGACCACGCGTCCGCGTTCTCCCTGGACGTGATCCCGACGTTCGCGATCGGCTGCGCCGAGACGTTCGCCCCGGCCGACGAGGGCTTCGGCCCGCGCCCGGTCCCGGTCGTGCAGGGGCATCCGGACCTGGCGTGGCACATCGCGGAGTCGCTGATCCTCGACGAGTTCGACATGACCATTCTCAACAAGCTCGACGTCGACCACGGGCTCACCGTGCCGATGTCGCTCATGTACGGCCAGCCCGAGACCTGGCCGGTGAGGGTGATCCCGGTACTGGCCAACGTTGTCCAGTACCCCCCACCCACCGGCAACCGGTGCTGGCTGCTCGGCGAGGCGATCCGGCGCGCGGTCGAGTCCTTCGACGAGGACCTGAACGTGCAGATCTGGGGCACCGGCGGGATGAGTCACCAGCTGCAGGGCCCGCGCGCCGGGCTGATCAACACGCCGTTCGACCGCGCGTTCCTCGACCGGCTGGTCACCGATCCGGAGGCGCTGCGCAAGATCCCGCACCTGGAGTACCTGCGCGAGGCCGGCTCGGAGGGCTTCGAGATGGTGATGTGGCTGATCATGCGCGGCGCTCTCGGCCCGGAGGTGAAGGAGCTGCACCGGCACTACCACGTGCCGGCGTCGAACACTGCCGTCGGACACATCGTGCTTGAGGTTCCTCGCTGACCGCCTTGCCGCGAATCGGCGGCGCCAGGTGAATGCGAAAGGTTCTCGAACTTCGACAAAGGAGTCCAAGTGAGTAGCCCAGCCGAGCCACAACAAGCCAGTCCGGGCCGTCCGGATGACGAAGGCTTCGATATCAGGGCCAACATTGATGCCGCCGGATGGCACAGCCTGGCCAAGAGGGCGGTCGCGCTCGCGGCGCTGGTCGTGATGCTGGATGGATTCGATATTCAGGTACTGGGTTTCTCGATTGGGCTCATGGCGAAGGACTTCGGAGTCGACAAGGGGGCGTTCTCGTGGGTCCTGGCGCTGAGTTACATCGGACTAGGTGTCGGCGCGGCTAGCGGCGGCTACCTCGGAGACAGGATCGGTCGTAAGAGCGCGCTGCTCATCGCGGTCGGCTTGTTCGGGGTGTTCACGGCGCTGACTGCCCTTGCCCAGAGCCTGGCTGTGGTGACCTTCTGCCGCATAGTCGCCGGTATCGGGCTCGGAATGGTCCTTCCGGCGGTCGCGGCGCTCATCGCCGAGCTGACTCCGCTGCGCAGACGCGGCTTCGCCATTGCACTGGCCACGAGCTGTCTGCCGATCGGCGCGATGCTGGGGGGAGTGGCCGCCGCGGCAATGCTGCCGTCGATGGGCTGGCGCGCCCTCTTCGTGCTGGGCGGGGCGGCGCCGATTGTCCTCGGGGTGGTGCTGTGGCTCGCATTGCCGGAGTCGGCGCGGTTCCAGGCGGCGCGCGGGACCGAGCGAGACCGCACGCGGGCCATCGCCACGCTGCACCGGATGGGGCAGCAGGTCGGCCCGGCCACGGTGTTCGCACGTCAGGATGGCGACGCCGGCCGGGCGTCGGTCACGGTCCTGGTTGGCGCGGACTATCGACGCGATTCGATGGGCCTCTGGGTTGCATTTTTCTTCAGCATGCTGGGCACCTACGCGTTCCTCAGCTGGGGGCCGACCCTTCTCGTCGCGGCGGGATTTAATGTCGCGGCCGCCAGCCTCGGGGTATCGGTATTCCACTTCGGCGGAATCCTCTGCGCCGTTCTCGGGGGCTGGCTGATGGTCCGCCGCGGCTCCCGGATTGTGCTGATCGCATATGCGCTCGGGGTCACCGTCGCCGGTATCTGGCTCTTCCTCGTAGAGCCCAGCGCGGATAACTCGCTGGCCCTGGTGTACGCGCAGCTGTTCCTGTACGGGGGCACCGTGTCCGGGCTCCAGGTGCTGCTCTATTCCCTCGCTGCCCAGGTCTACCCGGTCACCGTCAAGGCCACCGGGGTCGGAGTCGCGGGCATGGTGGGGCGGGCCGGGGCGATCGTGGCGGCGTTCCTCGGCGCATCGCTCGTTGCCGCCGGCGAGGGTTGGTACTACGCGATGGTGATCATGGTCGGATTGCTGGTGGCGCTGGCTCTGACTGTGGTGAAGAAGCACTCGCCGAGGGCGACTCGAAGTCCTCGGCTCGAACCGGCTGCCGTGTAGCAGCCCCCGGAAGGCTGGGTGTACCGATTTGTCTGGTGTGCGGGACGTCGTAGTTATCGGATCCGGGCCGGCGGGTTACACGGCCGCCGTCTACGCCGCTCGGGCGCAGCTCAACCCGCTGGTGTTCGAGGGATCCCAGTTCGGTGGTGCCCTGATGACCACCACCGACGTGGAGAACTATCCGGGCTTTGCCGACGGAATCATGGGCCCGGATCTGATGGGGCAGATGCGAGATCAGGCCAAGCGCTTCGGCGCCGAGCTGCGTGCCGAGGACGTCGAGTCGGTCGATCTGACCGGCCCGGTCAGGTCGGTCACCGCGAACGGCAGGGTTTATCGGGCCCGCGCGGTCATTCTCGCCATGGGCGCGGCGGCCCGCTACCTCGGCGTTCCCGGTGAGCAGCGGTTGCTGGGGCGTGGCGTGAGTTCGTGCGCCACCTGTGACGGGTTCTTCTTCCGTGACCAGGACATCGCGGTCGCCGGCGGTGGCGACTCGGCGATGGAGGAGGCGACCTTCCTCACCCGGTTCGCCCGCAGTGTGACGGTGGTGCACCGGCGCGATGAGTTCCGGGCTTCCCGGATCATGCTCGAGCGGGCCTGGCACGACCCGAAGATCCGGTGGCGGACGAACGCGGTGATCGAGGAGGTGCTCGGCGAGGGCAGCGTCACCGGGCTACGGCTGCGTGACTCGCGCAGCGGCCAGGAGTCCGTGCTCGACGCGACCGCGATGTTCGTGGCGATCGGGCACGACCCGCGTAGCCGCCTCGTCGCCGGAGTCCTGGATACCGACGACGACGGCTACCTGCGCACCGATTCACCGAGCACACGCACCGCGATCGCCGGGGTGTTCGCGGCCGGCGATCTCGTCGACCGCACCTACCGGCAGGCCATCACCGCCGCCGGGTCTGGCTGTTCGGCCGCGATCGACGCCGAGCGCTGGTTGGCCGAGCACCCGGTTGGCGCCGAGCTGGTGGCGAGCGGCGGCTGACCGCGGTGACCGAAACGACGGCGCCGCCGCCGAGCGGGGCAGGACTGAAGAAGAAGGGAGCGGAAAATGGGTGCCAATACTGTCGATGTAACCGATACCTCGTTCGAGGCTGACGTCCTCAAGAGCAGCAAGACCGTGGTGGTCGACTTCTGGGCGAGCTGGTGCGGCCCGTGCAAAATGGTGGCGCCGGTTCTGGACGAGATCGCCGGCGAGAACAAGGAGAGGTTGACCGTCGCAAAGCTGGACGTCGACGCCAACCCGTCCATAGCGGTGAGCTACGAGATCAGATCCATCCCGACTCTGATCGTCTTCCAGGACGGTCAGCCGGTCAAGCACATCATCGGCGCAAAGGGAAAGGCTGAGCTGCTTTCCGATCTGTCCGACTACCTCGGCTAGGAGGGTCCTAGGCGGTGCCGCTCCTCGGGTCCCTCGAATAGTTACCTTCCATAGAACATCTCGATCCGACTATCGATCGTGGATCGTTGTTCGGGTGACCGAGGGCTCCTAAAGTAGGCTCAGATAAATGTTCAGAACGAATGGGACAGGGGATCTTCAATGGGGAAGTACATCATTCAGTCGCACCATCGGCTGCACGAGTGGATTGCTGACGAAAAGGGCTACTTCACTGCTGAGGGGCTCGACTACGAGTTCCAGGCGCAGAGCCTCGCTGGCGCGTCGAAGCAGACCTCACCGGTGCAGTCTGCTGACAGTGTTCCGGCGGAGCTGCGTAGTGGCGCCTTCGAAGACATGTCGGGTGGCCGGGCGTGTGACATCTCGTCCGCGTGTCACTGGGCGGTCAACGGGGTAACCGCGGCTGGGGCCGGCCGGATGTGGGGGCACGCATACTCGGTGACGCCGTCCGGCATCTTTGTGTCGCCGGATTCCGAATATCGCCGCCCGGAGGACCTGGCCGGGGTTCCGGTGGCGGTGGGATATCACTCGGGCAGTCATTACGCGGCGGTCCAGGCGCTCGAGCCGTTCATGGAATCTTCGCGGATCAACCTTAATTTCTCTGGGCTCCCGAATGACCGTGTCCGGCTGTTGCTGCGCGGTGAGGTGCCGGTGGCGAACCTGTTCGGCCCGCAGTACTACATCGCGGAGCAGCTCGGATTCCGTAAGGTGGCCGATTCGACGTTCATGGTCGGTTTCCTGGTGGCCGGTGATGCCGATCTGGAAGACACGAAGAAGTACTTCCGGGCGCTGCAGCGGGCGCAGACCGACATTGATTTGCAGGTCGAACCGTACAAGAAGTACTGGCTGCGGGAGATGCCCGAGGACCTGGCCGTGCTCGTCGACGTGCGTCGGTTCGGGCCTGGTGAGCGGATGGTCTTCGAGCCGTACACGAAGGAGATGTACGACACCACGCAGGCGTGGATGGATGCGCACGGGCTGCTGGATCTCGAGGACAAGTCGTCCAAGTACCAGGAAGTCGTGCTGAGCTGAGAACAGGCCATGGCCGGGCGTGCCGCGGGTTAGGATCGGAGTCTCGCACAAAGAGGTGGACTCGTGACTCTGGATCTGTTCCGGTTACTTGTCTTCGTCGCCGTGGTGGACCGCAATGGTTACTCGGCGGCGGCCCGTCACCTGCACCTGGCCCAGTCCACGGTCTCACATCACGTCAGTGAGCTGGAACGCGCGTGCAATGCGGAACTGCTGCGGTACAAGGAAAGAGCGGTACACCTCACGCCGGCTGGCCAAGAGGTCTATCAGGCCGCGCTGGTCATGCTGGCGGAACAGGACCGTCTCGGAAAGTCCCTCGGCGACCTCAAAGGAGGTCGCCGAGGGCGGATTCGGCTCGGGGCGAGCATGGCCCTCGAGCAGAAGTTTTTTGTGAACGAGGTGATTGCGCCGTTCTGTCGGGCCAACCCGGGAACCAGCTTGTCCCTGCGCTTCGGGCACAGCCAGCGGGAGGCGCAGGCGGTGCTGGATCGGGAGCTCGACCTCGCCTACGTGATCAGGTGGCATCTGCCCGACGAGGCGCGTTTCGAATACCTGCACAACGCGGACCTGTGCTTCCTGGTTTCCCGCGACCATGCGTTGGCCGGCCAGGAATCGGTGACCGTCGAGGACATCGCGAAGGCGGGGCTCATCACCGCCCCGTTGAGCGGACCCGAATCCTTCTACTACCGCGAGTTGCTCCGTGAGCGTGGCCTCAGCGGTGATAGTCCGGCACTGGAGATCGACGGTCTGCAGGCCAGGTTCCTCGCCGCCACGTCCGGGCTCGGCGTGATGACGACATTCGTACCGGAATACGTGGATGACATGGGCCTAGAGGCGCTCACCGTGCTGACGGTCGAAGGGCCGCCGGTCACCGTGGCGCTCGGCTTGGTGCGGCAGCCGGGCGGTTCCGGATCCAACAGCGTGGACGCCTTCGCCGTGCGGCTGCGGGCATTGGCGCGCCAGCATCCGGGCACTAGCTAGGCCAGCTGAGCGAGAGAGCCGAGGCCGATCGCGCTGGTCGGCGACGGTGCGCTGAGGCCGACGTAGTTTTCCGCGAGCAGCATTTGTGCGCCTGGCCGAGAGATCACCGTGCGCAGTTCGGCGAGTGAGATCGCTTGCGCCATCGGGTCGGGCGGGGTGTGTACCAGTTCGGTCATCCAGCAGGAGAAGTACTGGGCCCACCAGACGTGATTGAGGCATTGCTCCGAGTATCGGTCGGCCAGCCTGGAGTCGTTGTCCTTGATCAGTGCGGCCAGCGCCGGGGCCAGCACCTGGACGTCACGCACGGCGAGGTTGAGGCCCTTGGCGCCGGTGGGCGGCACGATGTGCGCCGCATCGCCGGCCAGGAACAACCGCCCGTAGCGCAGCGGCTCGGCTACGAAGGCCCTGATGGGCGCGACGGAGAACTCGATGATCGGGCCCTCGTTGAGCGCCCAGCCATCGTCGGTGGCCAGCCTGCGATGTAGGTGCTCCCAGATGCGCGAGTCCGGCCATTGCTCCCGGGTGGCATCGCGGTCCACCTGCAGGTAGAGCCGGGTCAGCGTGGTCGACCGCATGCTCAGCATGCCCAGGCCGTCGCTGTGGCGAGAGTAGACGACGTGGTCTGAGGACGGCGCGACATTTGCCATGACGCCCAGCCAGGCAAACGGATAGTCGCGCTGATAGCAATTGAGTATTGAATTCGGAATCGTGTCTCGGCCTATGCCGTGAAAGCCGTCGGCGGCGACCACGGCATCGGCGAACAGTGTGTGCCGCTGGCCGCCGTGCTGGTAGACCACGCTCGGCTGGTCACCGGTCGGGTCGGCGATGTGGAGCACCGGGGCGTCGAAGAGTACGGGTTCCCGCTGCCTGTCCACCCGCAGCGCGATGAGGTCTTTGACCACTTCCTGCTGGCCGTAGACGGTCATCGGCACGCCGGCCAGATATTGGATCTTGATGACGTGTCGCTGACCGTCCACCCTGAGTTCGAAGCTGTCGTGGACCAGCGCCTCACGGGCCAGGCGTTCGCCCGCGCCGATGTGCTGAAGTAGGTCGACGGTGCCCTGCTCGAGTACCCCGGCGCGAATCCTGGCCTCGACGTAGTCGCGGCCCTTCGCCTCCAGGATCACGCTGTCCACCCCGTGCTGGCGCAACAGCTGCGCCAAGATCAGGCCCGCCGGGCCCGCTCCGATGATCGCAACCTGAGTGCGCCGTGGAACCGGCGAATCTGGCATGAGGAACCCCCTCGGAACAGGGAAGACGTGCGGTCGAACGAGAACGCCCGGTCAAACGGGCGACGGTGACCTCGGCGGCAAGGATCTCCCGCGAGCTCTACGGGCGAGCTAGGCTTTCCACCCTGAGGTAGAGAATCTGGCTTGTGAGGTCGCTCGTGGTGGCTAGGTCGGGGATGACGAGCACTCAGCGCGCGCTCGCAATCTTGGACTGCTTTTCGTCGAAGCACCCGGTGCTCACCTTGTCCGAAGTCGCCCGGATGCTTGGTCAGCCGGTCTCATCAACGCATCGTCAACTGGGCGAGCTGACTCGTTGGGGCGCCTTGGAGCGTGACGAGCGGGGCCGCTACCAGGTTGGATTGCATCTGTGGGAGGTGGGGTCGCTCGCTCCCCGGAGTAATGACCTGCGCCATGTCGCCGTGCCCTTCATGGAGGATCTCTACGAGGTGACGCATCAGAGCGTCCAGGTGGCCGTGCTGGACGGCGCCGACATCATTTATGTCGAACGTCTATTCAGCCATCATGCGACTCCGATCATTGCCCGACCTGGCTTACGGCTGCCCTCGTACGTGACCGGGGTCGGCCGGGTGCTGCTCGCTCACGCCGATCCGGAACTGGTCAACGACACGCTGACCAAGCCGCTGCAGCGATTCACCGCACACACCCTGGTCGACCCGGATGAATTGCGTCGGGAGCTGGCAAAGATTAGGAAAGTGGGCTACGCGATCAGCGATCGGCAGGTTGAGATGGTATCGACCTCCGTAGCGGCACCCATCTACGGTCCCGCCGGCGGAGTGGTGGCTGCTTTGTCAATCATTCTGCCCTCGCGTGGAACTGATGTGCGTCGGTTTGTCCCCGCGGTACGTGGGGCGGCTCGTGGCATCTCGCGGGAACTAGGTGCGCGAATACCGTCGAGTGAGGGGCCCTAGAGGAACTTGGTAGGTCGGATCATGGTTCGCCACATGTGCGCGGACGGGCTGCCGTCAAAACCCAATCCCTCGCGCGGCTGTTTGAAGTGCCTGCCGATGATGTCGGCGAAGATGTCGATGGACACCTCCACCGTGGGATCGAAGGCATACAGGTCGTTGAGGGTGATCAGCCGGGCCGTCATATACCACCGGTGTTTGCGCGCCTGCCGGTATTCTTCGTGAATGTAGGGCTCAAGCTCGTAATCCTCACCGAACCATCGAACGTAGGATTCCGGATACTCGTAGCCGACGGATTCGTCCGGGAAGAACCGTAGCGCCTGATGCGTACGTACGGCCCAGCTGATTTCCTCGGAGACGTACGGCGCAATCAACTGCTCGCCCCAGTATCCGTGATCGGCCCGGATGAGACCGCAGACCGCGATATCGTGCAGGAGACAGGCCAGCACGATCTTCTCCTCGTGGCCAGAATCCAGCGCCAGCTTCGCGCTCTGCAGCAGATGGGCCTTCGACATCAGCCGCTTCTGGAAGAATTCGGTCAGCGTAGGCGCGTCAGACATCTTCTTCAGTCGCGGATCATCGCCCATCAGGGCACGGGCGCCGGGAGGCGGGACTTTGCTGGGCACCGTGCTCGGATCCAGGTCACCGGATGCGTACAGGATCGACTTTGCGATCCACACGTCGTCGAGCCGACGGATCAGGTGTTCCTCGAGGGCGTCGGCCCGTTCGGAGGGCGACCCGGAATGGCTGGACAACAGTGCGGCCGGCACGTTCGCCTCGGAAAAGGCGATCGCGTTGGACCGCACAGTGTTCGTGTTGTCGTGGCGCACGTTCGACATATCGACCAATCCAGACGGTACACGGTTATGACCCTCGGGCTAAACGGTAACGGGATTTACTTAGGGTCGGTAAGGGGATTTCCCGAGGGCGGAAAAGCCTAACGGAGCGTATTTTCAGCTGCCGATTCACCGGGCGTGCCGCGGCTGGAATACCCTAGCGCCGCTAGCCCGCTGCTGAGGGTATCGGCGGAGAAGTCGGCGACCAGCTGGTAGGTGACGATCAGTCCAGGCATCAGGGCGAGCAGCACTGCTGAGACCGCGTCCGGGTCGGCGTCGGCGTCCATCTGCCGGTCGGCGATCCATCGCCGGGCCAGCTCGGCCAGATGCTCCCGCGCTTCGAGGTAGAAGGTGCGGGTGCGCTCTCCGAAGGCGGGTCGTCGTAGGGCTTCGGCCCACCCCTGGATCACGATCTGGGACAGGTCGTAGCGAGGGTGCGCCGACCGGCGGTGCAGCTCGTCGGTGAACGCCCGGAGTGTTTCGTGTGGGGTTGGGACAGGTTCGCTGGTCAGCAGTTTGGTGAACAGATCGCGGACCAGGGCGAGGGCTTCGTCCATGGTGGCGTCGATCAGCTCCTCCTTGCTGGAGAAGTACCGGTACACCGCGCTGGTCGACATCCCGGTGGCGGCGACCACGTCGTCCATCGACGTGGCATGAAAGCCGGTACGCGCGAAACAGCTCCAGGCGCTGGTCAAGATGTGTTGCCGCCGTTGGGCAAGGAGGTCAGCACTGAGCCTGGGCACGCTGCCAGCCTAAATGTCGGCCAGCGGGGCAGTTTCGTCCGTGCCGACCGAGGAGTGTTCTTCGATGCGAAGTACCTGGTGATCGGCTCGGTACTCGGGCCAGTTCGTCTTGCCGCTCGCCGCGAACTCCACCCAGGCCTGCTGCATCAGGGCACTGATCCGCGTGGGAGGTGTATCGCCCAGCAAGCCGGTCGGGCCCGCGGCGGTGGCCAGGGTGTTGAAGACGAAGGGCAGCTCCAGGCCGTGACAGGCGCCCAACCGACCCTGATGCAGCGGCGAGGGCCAGCGGAAGTCGAAACTGTAGGTGGGACCGGGGTGGCGCCGCGCCAGCCGGCGGGCCGGGGAGCGGAAAGCCAGATCGGTGAGCGCCCTGGCCAGCACCATGCCCGGTGAGGTACCCGGTTCCCCCAGTCCATAGGCCCTCAGCACGGATGCCGCGTCCGGTCGGGATGCCTGGAGCATGCCAACTGCCTGCTGCTCGCCGACCGAGTCCACCACGCCGGTGGGCACCAGGTAGACGTTGATCTCGTCGTGGCAGGTTCCGATGAGCAGCTCGGGTGCCCAGCCCGCCGGTGATGTGCCGGACGCGGTGTCCCATGGCAGCACGTCGTCGCCGGTCACGGGCAGGAAGGTGACGAGCCCGTAGCCGGGGTCGAGGCCCTCGGAGTCGCGCAGGTCGGGTTTGGTGCCGCGGGTGGTGACGACGGCCTGTGCCTCGAGCAGTC
>Ga0137413_10000087_pt1 | contig 22399 bp, 17 predicted proteins | sample CZODoug2_1_16fun_FD_108280 | JGI IMG/M metagenome (GOLD analysis project Ga0137413, IMG submission 108280) | Vadose zone soil fungal communities from Angelo Coast Range Reserve, California, USA - CZODoug2_1_16fungal (Illumina Assembly) | ecosystem: Environmental > Terrestrial > Soil > Vadose... | reverse complement strand
CATTGTCGTCGGCGCACTCGACCACAATGCCGATGTGCCGCGCGAGCGCGAACTCGGACGTGATTTTATCCTGCAGATATTGCTTGCCGAATGGCAACTCAGCCTGCATGTACGCCATCCTGCGCCAGCCTTCGCACCGCTTGCAGCGCAACGGACAGCGTCGCGAAGTCCGGTGCCGCGCCGGTGCGCAAGTCGACGACGATTCTTTTCAGGGACTCGACCGCAACCGAGCGACGCTGCAGCCAGCTATCGACTCGAGCGCCCGCGGTCTTGCCCTTGCTCGAGAGCACCGCGGCGGTGATCTTGCGCTGCAACTCGTACAAGTTGTCGCTGAGGGTGCTGCGGGCGACCGCCTGCCAATGTCCCTCGGCCGACAAGGTCTCGATCTGATCCTTGATCCAAGTGAGGCCGATGCGTTCGCCGATGTCGAAATAAGCCTGGCCGGCAAATCCAATCTTGAGCCGGGATGTCATTGCGGCTTCGACCAAATCCAACGAGCAGTGCAGCGAATCCAGCGAGGCGAGCCGCGCCGCCAGCTCATCGGGCACGTGCTGCTCGATGAGACGCGACTTGAGCACGCTGAGCCGTGCCTGCTCGGTTGCGGAGAGCACCTCGCCCAAGCTCCGCGAGAGCTCGGCGACCGGGGCTGCATAGCGCCGTACCGCACGCTCGATGTCCAGATCATTGCGCCGGTTTTCGAGCAACCAGTAGGTCGCGTGGCGCAGCAATCGAGTCGTTTGAAACATTGCGGTGTACTGCACGGCCGCCGGACTCAAATTGTCGAGAGCCTCGATCTGGGTCCAGATGTCGCGCACCGCGAATACCTCACGCGCGATGCTGTAGGCACGCGCGATAGCCGCGGGCTCGGCACCGGTGTCGTCCTGCGCACGCACCGGGAAGACCGGGCCCATTCGGTTGATCAAGCTATTGGTGATCGCGGTCGAAATGATTTCACGGCGCAGGCGATGGCGTTTGAGGCGCGCGGCAAAGCGCCGTTGTACGGGCGCGGGGAAGTAACGCGCCAATTCGGCCGACAAATACGGATCTTCCGGCACGTCCGAATGGATCAATGCCCGGTACAGCCAAATCTTGCCGTAACTCAATGCGACGCTGAGCTCGGGGCGCGTGAGTCCTTCACCGGCTTTGCGGCGTTCGGCGATCTCCTCATCGGACGGTAAAAACTCCAGGGAGCGATTCAGATCTCCGGAGCGTTCCAGCGCGCGGATGACGTACGCGCTTTCGCCTAGGCGCTCCTTCGATTGGAATTCGGCCGTGCTGATCGCCTGACTTTGTAGATAGTTGTTGCGCAATACCAAACCCGCGACTTCATCCGTCATTTGCACCAGCAGCCGATCGCGCGCTGCCCGGGTAATCTCCTTCGAGCGCACCGCGCCGTTCAGCAGGATCTTCAAGTTCACTTCGACGTCCGAGCAATTCACGCCGGCCGAGTTGTCGATGAAATCCGTGTTGAGACGGCCGCCGCGGCGCGCGTACTCGATGCGGCCGAGTTGCGAAAACCCCAAGTTACCGCCTTCGCCGATGACTTTGCAATTCAATTCGCGCGCGTCGATGCGCACGGCGTCGTTGCTGCGGTCGCCGATGTCGATGTTGCTTTCGCCGCCGGCTTTGACGTAAGTACCGATCCCGCCGTTCCACAGCAGATCAACGTGCGACTTCAAAATGGCCTTGACGGCTTCGTTCGGCGTCACCTGTGCCGGCAGTTCGAGCAGAACCTGCGCTTCGCGCGATAGAGCCAGGCTCTTTGCGCTGCGCGAATAGATCCCGCCGCCTTTCGACAGCGCCGCCTTCGAATAATCCTCCCAGGAGGATCGCGGCAGCTTGAACAGCCGCTCGCGCTCCTTGAATGAGCGCGCCGCATCGGGCTGCGGATCGATGAGGATATGCTGATGATTGAACGCAGCGACCAAGCGGATGTGCCGCGACTGCAGCATGCCGTTGCCGAACACGTCGCCGGCCATGTCGCCGATGCCCGCAACCGAGAAATTCTGATTCTGGATGTCGACGCCGATTTCACGGAAATGGCGCTTTACGCATTCCCACGCGCCGCGCGCGGTGATGGCCATTTTCTTGTGGTCGTAGCCGGCCGATCCGCCGGACGCGAACGCATCGCCCAGCCAAAACCCGTATTCCTCGGAAATCGCGTTGGCAATGTCCGAAAACGTCGCGGTCCCCTTATCCGCAGCGACCACGAGATAGGCGTCGTCGCCGTCGTGCCGCACGACATCGGCCGGGGCCACGATTTTATCGTCGACGATGTTGTCCGTGATGTCGAGCAATCCTCTAATCAGCGTCTGATAGCACGCGATGACTTCCGCCTGCTGTGCCTCGCGGTCGCCCGCCAGCATGCGTCTGACGACGAATCCGCCTTTGGCGCCCACCGGGACGATCACGGTGTTCTTCACCTGCTGTGCCTTCATCAGCCCGAGGACCTCGGTCCTGAAATCCTCGCGCCGGTCCGACCAGCGGATGCCGCCGCGCGCGACGTACCCCATTCGCAGGTGCACACCCTCCATGCGCGGCGAGAACACGAAGACCTCGAACAGCGGCTTGGGCAGAGGCAGTTCGCGCAGTTTTTGGCTTTCCATCTTGAACGACAGGTAGTCCTTGAACTGGCCGGACTCCGCCATCTGGTACGCATTGGTGCGCACCGTGGCGGACAGGGCGTTCCATAGGGCGCGCAGGATGCGGTCCTCGTCGGAACCTTTCACCTCCTCGAGGCTTGCGCGAATCTGCTGATCGAGCCGTGCGACTGTCCGCTGCCGGACGCTCGAGGACAGGCGCGGATCGAAGCGCGCCGCGAACAGATCGGCAAAGCCGCGCGATAGCGCCGTATTGTTGACCAGCACCCGGGCGATATAGCCTTGACTGAAGGGCAGGCCGGCCTGCAGCAGGTAGCGGCAATAGGCGCGCAGCACGGTCACCATTCGCCACGGCACGCCCGTGGTCAGCGTCAGTTGATTGAAGCCGTCGCTGTCCATGCGGCCGGTCCAGACGGCGGTGAAGGCGCTCTTGACCTCGCGATCCAGCGCATCGAATTTGATCACCGTCGGCGCCTGCATCACCAGTTCCAGATCCTGGATCCAGGCGCGCCGGCCGCCGGCGAACTCCAGTTCGTAAGGCCGTTCCGCAATGACCTTGAGACCCATGTTTTCGAGCATGGGCAACAGGTCCGAAATCGGGATGGCGTCCTTGCCGCGAAAAATCTTGAGGAAGAATTTGTCCTTGCGCCGCGGCTCGGGCCGATAGATGTCCAAATGCAGGCGCTTGGGTTCTTTCTCGACGGCCTCGAGGAAGGACACGTCGAGCGCGGCGGCATCGCCCGAGAAATCTTCGGTATACGCCGCCGGGAATGCCTGCGCGTATACGCCATAGAGCTGCAGTGCATAGCCTTCGTCGAAGCGCGCGAGCAGCGCGCTCCTGAAGGCGTCCGCCCACGATCTGACCGCCGCCGCGATACGCAGCTCCAATCCTTCCAGGTCGGTACGCTGCGTCTCCACGGGCTGCGTTCGGGCGACGATGTGGATGCGGGCGAGATTGGACTCGGCGATTTGCACCTGCGACTCCATGCTGAAGGCATTGAACGCGTCGCGCACGACCCGCTCGATGCGTTGCCGGACCAAAGTGTTGTATTTTTCCCGGGGCACGAACACCAGGCAAGAATAGAATCGCCGGAACGCATCGCGGCGCAACAAGAGGCGCACGCGAGGACGCTCCTGCAAGCCGAATATTCCGGTGACCACCTTGTTGAGCTCCGCCACACTGGCCTGAAACAGCTCATCCCGGGGAAAGGATTCCAAAATGTGCTGCAGCGCCTTGCCATCGTGGCTGTCGGGGGCCAGAGCGAAGTGCTGTACGATCTGCGCGACCTTGTGGCGCACCATCGGGATATCGCGCGGATTGGTGCTGTAGGCGGCCGAGGTCCACAACCCTAAGAAGCGGCGTTCGCCGATCAACCGGCCGTTCGGGCCGAAATGCTTGATGCCGATATAGTCGAGGTACCCTTGTCTGTGAACCGTGGACTGGAAATTCGCCTTGGTGACCAGCGCCAGCGTGCGCGAGCGGCTTTGACGCCGGATATCGCTGGGTAGAATGCGACTGGTGCTCTCCCGGTGTTTGTGGCCTGGCCGCAGGATGCCGAGTCCGCTCGAGGCGACGGGTTCAAGCGATTCGCTGCCGACGGTGCCGCGCAGACGATATTCTCGATACCCCAAAAATGTGAAATGACGGTTCTCCATCCACGCCAGCAGCGCCTGGGTTTCACCGACGTCACGCGGCTCGAAACGCGAATTCAAGGCATTCAAATCGTCGGCCGCCTGCCGAGCAGCGCTGCGCATTTTGGCCCAATCGGCGCATGCAAAACGCACGTCGCGCATGCCGCCTTCGATCTCGACCTGCAGCGAGCGCAGAATCGCAGGATCGACGATGCGATCCACTTCGACGTGCTGGAACGACTCGAGCCGCTGTTTCGTGCCGGCCGCCTGGCCGCGTTCGTGCAGCGACTGCAAATTGCCGGCGCCGTCGCGAGTCACGGCAAAAATAGGGTGTGCCAAAAAGTGCAGGGTGAGCGATCGCTGCGTCAGAGCCAGACCGATCGAATCGACCAAGAAGGGCATGTCGTCATTGACCATTTCAATGACGGTGTGCGCCGCGCTGTAGCCATCCTCGCGCAGCGTGGGATTGAACACGCGCACCAGCGCGCGGCGGCGCCGCTTGGCGGCCCAGCCCAGCTGCGACAAGGCGATGGTCGCCAGTTCCTCGGGCGCGCGCCCGGCAAGGTCCTCGGCGTCGACGTTGGCGTAGTAGGCGCGCAGATACGCTTGTGAATTGCGGCCGCGCAGCGCCGCGCGCAGCGGCTTGGGCAATTTGGCCGCGGCGGTCGGCGCCGCGGCGACGATCCTGCGGTGTCGTTCAGAGGACGCTTCGTGCATGATGTCCACTCCCCGAGCTAATCTGGTTTTTCTAGGTCCGCAATGACGGCGGCCAAAAATCTGCATGCCTCGCCGCCGGTGACGCAGCGATGGTCGAAGCTCAATGACAGCGGCATGCGTCGGTGCGCGACCACGGCGCCTGCGGCGACCACCGCGTCCTCACGCACTTTGCCGGCGCCTAGGATCGCGACCGCGGGCGGTACCACCAGCGGGATGCCGTAGCGGCCGGCGAGCGTTCCGAAGTTCGACAGCATCAGCGTGAAGTCGCGCAGATCTTCGGGCGCGGTGCTGCGCCGGTGCGCGGCGTCTTTCTGCGCAGCGATGGCGGCACGGAGTTCGTCGGGCGTCTTGTTCCGAATATTGCGCAGCACCGGTACGATCAGGCCGCCGGGTGTGTCGACGGCGATGGCCAGGTCGATATGGTCGAGCACCAGGCGCGAATTACTCGCGGAGTCGTACCACGCGTTGAGTGCCGGCTCCGCGTCGCAGGCGGCGAGCATGGCGCGTATGAGGCGCGGCATGAAGGCGCCGCGCCGCGTCCAATGATGGATATCGGCATCGTCGCACACCGTGCTGCCCGAAACCTGGTCCCGGGACATCGACATGCTGTGCGCCATGGCGCGCCGTGCGCCGCGCAAGGGCTCAGGTATCGTGCCTGCGGGAGGGGCAAGGCCTTTCGCGGTTGGAGTTGCGCCGATGCTCGCGTGCGCCAAGACGTCGTCCAGTCTGATGAGCCCGTCCGAACCGCTGCCCTCGATGGCCTCCAACTCGAGGCCCAAGCGCTTGGCGAGCGCGCGCGCCACCGGTACCGCTCGCGTCCTAACGCCGCCGCCATTGTGAGTCCGCACAACGGCCGCAGACTCGACCAACTCTTCTTCGCTGGTCGCCGGCATGCTGCCGACCACCGTATCGGAATCGAAATCGAAATCGATGAGAGGCGCGCCCGTGGCCACGATGTCGCCTACGGCCCCGTGCAGCACGGTCACGGTGCCGCTGAACGGAACGGGGACCTCGACCACCGCCTTTGCCGTTTCCACCGACACCATGGGCTGATCCACTAGGACGCGATCGCCCGGTTTTACGTGCCACTCGAGTATCTCGGCCTCGGCCAGCCCCTCGCCCAAATCCGGAAGCTTGAATGTGCCCATGGATCGCGCCTAGTCCCTAGTCGGCCAAAGTGAGTTGTACGGCATCGAGGATGCGTTGCACGCTCGGAATGTAGTCGTGCTCGAGCCGGAACAGCGGCATGACGGTGTCGAAACCCGCGACGCGCCGTATCGGGGCCTTGAGATCATAGAGGCCGTGCTCGGCCACGAGCGCCGCAATCTCCGCGCCTACGCCGACGTTGCGCGCGGCTTCGTGCACGATCACGAGGCGGCCGGTCCGGGAGACGGACTCGAGGATGGTTTCGCTGTCGATGGGACTCAACGTGGCGAGATCGATGACGTCGGCGGCAATGCCCTGCGTTTCGAGTTCGGCGGCGGCGCGCAGCGTTTCGAGCGTCATGGCGCCCCAGGTCACCAGGGTGACATCGTCTCCCTCGCGCAATATGAAGCAGCGGTCGAGGGGCAGCGCCCGCCCGTCGTCGGTCACCTCCTGACGCATCGCTCGGTACAGCCGCACGGGTTCCAAGAACATCACGGGATCCGGATCACGGATCGCGGCCAGCAGCAATCCGTAGGCGCGCGCCGGCGAGGACGGGCAGACCACGCGAATGCCCGGGATGTGGCACAGCAAGGTCTCGGTGCTTTCCGAATGGTGCTCGGGCGCGTGGATCCCGCCGCCGTGCGGCGTGCGAATGACCACCGGGCAGGACAGACGTCCGCGCGTCCGGTAGCGCATGCGCGTCATGTGATTGACGATCTGGTCGAGAGCCGGATACATGAAACCCATGAACTGGATCTCGGCCACCGGCTTCAAGCCGTGCGTCGCCATACCAACCGACATCCCCGCAATCGCGGCCTCGGCCAGCGGCGTGTCTTGCACGCGGTCCGCGCCGAATCGAGATTGCAGTCCCGCGGTGGCGCGAAACACGCCCCCGTTCGCTCCGACGTCTTGGCCGATCACGACGACGGAGCCGTCATGCTGCATTTCCCAGCCATGCGCCATCGCGATGGCTTCGATCATGGTTATCTTCGCCAATTCAACTACCGCTGGGCTTCGAGGCGCCAGGTTTCGAATAGTGGCGCGCAATCGCGCGCTGCTCATGCAGGTGCCTCGGCAGCGCAGCAAACAGGTGATCGAACATGGCGTCGGTGGAGGGTTTGGCGAGGCGCAGGTATTCGGCGACCGCGGCGTCGACTTGCCGGACGCAATCTTGCACGAGCGACTGTTCTTTGACGTCGTTCCACGCTCCGGCTTTCACGAGATACTCACGGATGCGAATCATCGGCTCTATCGCCCACGCCTCCTTGACTTCTTTTTCGGTGCGATAGCGGCCGGCGTCGTCGGCGGTGGTGTGATCGCTCAAGCGGTAGGTGAGCGTTTCGATCAAGGAGGGTCCACCGCCGCGCCGCGCCGTCTCCAACGCCTCGCTCACCACTTCGCGAACGGCGAAAACATCATTCCCATCCACTTGTATTCCCGGAATGCCGGCGGCCACGGCCTTTTGCGCCAGGGTCTTGGTCGCGGTCTGCGCGGCGACCGGGACCGAGATCGCCCAACCGTTGTTCACGATCACGAACACCACCGGCAATGCGCGAGCGCCGGCCAGATTGAGCGCCTCGTAGAAAGCGCCTTCGGAGGTGCCGCCGTCGCCGATGTAGGCGAGGGCGCAACGCGGTTCGCGCCGCACTTTGAACGCCATCGCGGCGCCGGCAGCGTGCAAGGTTTGGGTGGCTATGGGCACGCACCAAGCGAAGTCCTGCCGGGGGACGGCGAAATCACTGCCGCGTTCGTCGCCGCCCCAGTACGTGAGAATTTCCGTCATGCTGACGCCGCGCCACAGCTGCGTGCCGTATTCGCGGTAGACAGGCGCCAATACGTCTTCCGGCCGCATGGCAGCGCCGACTCCAACATGCGTGGCCTCATGGCCCAAGGAAGGCGGATAGGTGCCGAGTTGTCCGGTGCGCTGCAGATTCACGGCTTTGGTGTCGAACACCCGCACGCGCACCATCGCTTCATACATTTTCACGACCTCGTCCAGATCTTCGGCGAAGCGCGGCAGCCGCGCCACGAGTTGTCCCTTCGGATCGAGGATCTGCCTGTAGTCTATTTTGAATTCGGCGACTGTCGTCATGTGCGAATTATGCCACGAGCGGCGGTTCACGGACGGTGTTGACCCGCGAGGTAATGTTGTGTCTGCATCTCGATGAGCCGGCTGGCGGCGCGTTCGAACTCGATTTTGAGCCGCTCGCCGTGATAGAGGGCGGTCGGCGCCGCGGCCGCCGACGCCACGATCTTCACGCCGCGATCGTAGAGTTCGTCGATGAGCATGATGAATCGCCGCGCCGCGTTTTCATTCGCATGATCGAAGACCGGGATATCCGCGATGAAAATGGTGTGGTAGCGGCGCGCAAGTTCGATGTAATCAACTTGGCTGCGCGGCCCTTCGCACAGTTCACTGAATTGGAACCACGCCGCGCCCGGCCCCAAGTTCACGGCACGCAGCACGCGGCCCTCGATGTCAAGGGTGGTCGGTCCGGTGGCGATGCCGCCGGTCAGCGCGGCGAAGCACTCGTGCAACGCGGCCGAGGCCCCGGGAAGATTGGAATCCAGATAGGTCGGCGCCCGTTCGAGCTGACGCAGACGGTAATCGATACCACCGTCCAAATGAACGACGGATACATGCGCCTGTATCAATTCAATGGCCGGCAGAAAGCGTTGGCGCTGCAGGCCGTCCTTGTACAAATCTTGCGGCGCCAGATTGGACGTCGTCACCAGCGTCACGCCGCGCCGGAACAGCCCGTCGAACAACCCTGTGAGGATCATGGCGTCGGCGATGTCGGCAACGAAAAACTCATCCAGGCAGATCACCCGGGTGCGGGCCGCGAAGCGCTGCGCGACGATTTCCAGCGGTTGGGGGTGCTGTTTGATGCGGGCGAGTTCGGCGTGCACATCCCGCATGAAATGATAGAAGTGGCTGCGCACAGCGTGACTGCGCACGGCGTGCTGCAGCGTTGCGAAGAACAAGTCCATGAGGAGCGTTTTGCCGCGGCCGACCCCGCCCCACAAGTAAATGCCGCGCACCGGCCACTGCGCCGTTTCACCGGGAAGCCACCGCAGGAGCGAACGGAGCCGCTGGAAGACCGTGGGCGCATGTGCACGCAGATCCTCGCTCAAAGCATCCAGGCGCAGGGCGGCGGCCTGTTGCCCGCCGTCGAATTGGAAGCGATGGGCGGCCACCTCGGCGCGTAGGCGCGCAGCGACTGTTTGCGGACCGCTCAACGAATTGGGCCGGCTCAACGGGCTTTCGTGGGAGGCTACAAGCTTTGGTAGTTCGGCCCGGAGCCGCCTTCCGGCGTCGTCCAGGTGATGATCTCGTAGGGGTCCTTGATATCGCAGGCCTTGCAGTGAACGCAATTCGCGGCGTTGATCTGCAATCGCCGGCCGCCGGCCCCATCGGAAACCATTTCGTAAACGCCTGCGGGACAGAAATTCTCGCACGGGTTGCCGTACTCCTTCGTACAGCGAGTCACGCAGATCGAGGGATCGGCCACTTTGAGATGGATCGGCTGCGACTCTTCGTGTGCATTCCCGGCGAAGAATACAAAGGACACACGGTCGCGCGGCGGCAGCGTGCGCTCGGTCCAGTGCCGATCCGGAGATTCGTACTCGTCGAGCTGCTTGAGTCTCGAGTAGTCCGCCGTGTTCTTCAGAGTCCAGGGCGATTTACCGTAAGTCAGCGTTTCCCAGGCGGAGTTGATGAGGCCGAACCACATGCTGCGTTTGAACGCGGGCTTGAAGTTGCGAATTCTCTGCAACTCGCGGCCCCCTTCCGAACTTCGCCACTTTGCATCGAATCCGGCGCTCGAGTCCTTTTCGGCGATGTGCTCACCGGCCAGCATCCCTGAGCGGATCGCCTGGTGCACCCCTTTGATCTTGGCGAAATTCAACGTGCCGCCGGCATCGCCAATGAGCATGGCGCCGGGCATTTCAAGCGTCGGCGTCGACTGCCAGCCGCCGGCCGCAATGGTGCGCGCGCCGGCGGATAAGATTTCGCCGCCTTCCAGCAGCGGCTTGACCGTCGGATGATTCTTGTACTGCTGGAATGCCTCGAAGGGCTTCAGGCGCGGGTCTTGATAGTCCAGGCCCACGATGTAGCCGACGTAGACCCGATCCTCGTCGAGGTGGTAGAGGAAACTGCCGGCGTAGGTCTTGGTGTCGACCGGCCAGCCCAGGGCATGTTCGATGCGTCCGGGCCGCACCCGTCCGGGCGGCAGCTGCCACAACTCCTTGTAGCCGAGCGCGAAGGTCTGCGGACAGTGCCCTTTGGCAAGATCGAACTTCTGGATGAGTTGCTTGGAAATCGATCCGCGGCACCCCTCGGCAAGCACGGTCAGCTTGGCGTGAATCTCAACTCCCGCGGCGTAATTGGGTCCCGGCGTACCATCGCGGTTCAATCCCATGTCGCCTACGCGCACGCCTTTGACTTTTCCGTCGTCGTCAAACACCGCGTCCGCCGCGGCAAATCCCGGGAAAATATCGACGCCCAAGGCTTCCGCCTTCGCCGCAAGCCACGGCGTGAGCTGACCCAGTGAGATGATGTAATTGCCATGGTTGTTGAACGGCGTGCCGTGAGTCATCGAATCCGGCAGGATCTTTACCAGGAAATCGGGAATGGGCTTGAAGGAGCCTTTCGGCGTGAGTACGCGAAAATCATCTTCGGCCGCGGGAACCTTCATGCCGGTGTATTCGGTCGCCCACTCGGGCAACAGTTGCTCGAGCGGACCCGGCTCGAGGACGGCACCCGACAGGGAATGAGCGCCGACGGATGCGGCCTTTTCCAGCACGCAAATGGTCTTCTCGGGAGATAGCTGCTTCAGTCGAATCGCGCAGGCAAGCCCGGCGGGCCCGGCGCCCACGACGGCAACTTCGTATTCCATGACATCACGCTGACTTTCGGTCATCAACTTCACCCGTGGCTGGGGAGAAAATGGCGCCGTAGTAGACCACAAACCTCCCTCCGGACGCAGCAATCCACCAAGCGGACAGGAACTGAGGGGATTGCCGTACAGCCGTCGCTTTACTCAGTGGGATCACCATGATTACAGGCCACGGACGCCGCCAACCAGGATGGCCAATGGAATTGGACATGGTCAGGGCAGGGACGCCCAACTTTTCAAGCGCTCCTTATCAAGCGCTTCGCGCTGGACTTACGGGGTCGATGCGACCCCGAAGGACAGGCGCTCGCCCTTGGGGGCGAGCGGAGCGAGCCCGTAGGATAGGCGCTCGCCCAGGGGGCGAGCGGGGCGCTGGGTTTATACCAGTTCGACGGCAATGGCGGTGGCTTCGCCGCCGCCTATGCACAAACTGGCGATCCCGCGCTGTTTGCCGCGGCTTTTCAATGCATAGATCAAGGTCGTCAAGATTCTCGCGCCGGTAGCGCCGATGGGATGACCCAGCGCACAGGCACCGCCGTTGACGTTCACTTTGGCCTGATCCAACCCCACGTCTTTGATCGCGGCCATCGCCACCACGGCGAAGGCCTCGTTCACCTCGTACAGATCGACGTCGGAGGCCTGCCATTTCAGGCGGGCGAGCAGTTTCTGAATGGCGCCCACGGGGGCCAACGTGAACCACTCCGGGTCGGTGGCGAAGCTGGTGTAGCCCAAAATGCGTGCCAACGGCCTCAAGCCGTTTGCCGTCGCCAGTGATTCACGTGCCAATACCAGGGCGGCCGCACCGTCGGAAATGCTGGCGGAGCTGGCGGCCGTCACCGTGCCGTCCTTCCTGAAAGCCGGCTTCAACGTAGGGATCTTCGCGGCGTCGAGCGTGGAGGGCGTCTCGTCCTTGTCCACCAGCACCTCGCCCTTACGGGTTTTCGTGGACACTGGCGCGACTTCTGCGTCGAAGCTGCCGCCGGCGATGGCGGACTTGGCGCGGCGCACCGACTCGGTCGCGAAATCGTCCTGGGCCTGCCGGGTGAAATCGTATTTACCCGCGGTGGCCTCGGCGAAGCAGCCCATCAGCTGTCCGTCCCAGGGGCTCTGGAGGCCGTCGAAGAACATGTGGTCCAAAACCTCTTGGTGGCCCATACGATAGCCGGCCCGGGCTTTGGGCAGCAGGTACGGTGCGTTGGTCATGGACTCGAGTCCGCCGGCCACGATGACCTGGGCGGATCCCGCCAGAATTTGGTCCGATGCCAACATCACCGCGCGCATCGCGGAGCCGCACATTTTATTAACCGTGGTGGTGGGCGTGCCTGTGGGCAAACCGGCGCCCAGCGCCGCTTGGCGAGCCGGCGCCTGGCCGAGTCCCGCCGACAGTACGCAGCCCATGATCACTTCGTCGATGTCCGCCGGCCTCAATCCGGAATCCGCAATGGCTGCTCGGATCGCGACGGCTCCCAATTGCGGGGCGGTAACGGCGGCTAGGGCGCCCTGGAAAGCGCCGACGGGGGTGCGGCGAGCGGACAATATGACGACCGGATCTGAACTCATGAGCTGCATCCAAACTGTGGGGGATGGGCAATTATAGCCCGTTAGGGGGCAAGCGGTTCGCCGACGGCCGTGGCGATCAGCTCGCGGCTGCGCTGTCGCGCCCCGTTTGCCTCGAGGATGGCTAGTATCTCGAAGCGAATGGGCCGGCGATACAGCATCAGCCCGCCCGGGGGAAGCAGCTCTCTCGTGCCGTGAATGGCGACCGCGACAACCGGCATGTCGGAACGCTCCGCCGTGGCGAATGCGCCTCCCAGGAATTTGCCGATGCGGCGGTGCTCATCAAACGTACCCTCGGGGAAGAAAACCAAGGACTGCCCCGTCGCCGCCAGCCGCCATACGCGGCGCGCATCGGATGCACCCTTGTGCCGGTTGAAGCGCTCGACGAATTCCGAGCCCAATCGCCGGAGCAACAAACCGGCCAGCGGTACCCGCACCATTTCCTTTTTGATGACGAAGGCGAAGTCCGGCGGCAAAGCGGCAATGGCGAAGACTCCATCGATGTAGCTCGCGTGATTGGCAACGACCACGCAGGGCACCTGCGGCAGCCGCTCGGTCCCTTGGACCGTGAACGGAATTCGCGCCGCGCGCAAAAAGCCGCGCGAGAAGATGCCGGCCACCTGGCGGCGGCGGCGCAGGCTGGGCAAGAACAGATTGATGATCAAGGTGGCCAGTCCCAGCGCGACAAAAAGCAACGCGCAATAGACCGCGTAGAGACGCTGCAACGGGGCGGCAGCGGTCCTCTGCAACGGGGCGGACGCAGGGGCAGCCGGCGCGGCCGCCGATGGCTCGAGTTCTGTGATCTGGTTCTCCTTATGTTAATAGTTACTGGTTACTGTGAGACTGGTCACGCCCCCCTGCAAGCACCTTTCGCATACTGCCCCCAGACAACGCGTACCGGCACTATTTCGTGCGATTACCACGCGGGAACATATGGTGACGGCTCTTAAACGGACGGTCTATACACGCACCACGGGTACTGCGGCATCGCCCCCCCGTGAGCCTGCGGATCCGGCCTTGCAGCGCTTTCTGGACGCCGTGTGGATGGAGCGCGGCTTGTCGGCCAACACGCTGGCGGCGTATCGGGCCGACCTTACTGCGCTGGCGCGCTGGCTCGAAGAGCGCGACAGCGCGTTGCTCAAGGCCACCCGCATCGAATTGCTGGGCTTCATCGCAGCTCGGGTGGAGGGCGGATCGAGGCCCCGATCGACCGCGCGGCAGCTATCGAGTTTCAGGCGTTTCTTCCGTTTCATGGTGCGCGAAGGATTGATCACGGTCGACCCGACGGCGCAGATCGCCATGCCGAAAATCGGCCGATCGCTGCCCAAATCGCTGACCGAAGCCGAGGTCGATTCACTGCTCGAGGCGCCGACCGTAGCCGACCCGCTGGGGCATCGCGATCGAACCATGCTCGAAGTTCTGTACGCCACGGGCTTGCGCGTTTCGGAACTCGTCAGCCTCAAACACAACCAAGTGAATCTGAACCAGGGCGTGATCCGCGTGGTCGGCAAGGGCAACCGCGAGCGCTTGATACCGTTGGGCGAAGAGGCCGTCAAGTGGGTGGAGCAGTTCATGCAAGGCCCGCGGGTGGAAATCCTCTTGGAACGCCAGACCGACTACTTGTTCCCGACGCGGCGCGGCGATCGTATGACGCGTCAGGCATTTTGGCACATCATCAAGCGCTACTCGAAAAAAGCCGGCGTCGACAAGGAATTGTCGCCGCACACGCTGCGGCACGCATTTGCCACGCATTTGCTGAATCATGGGGCGGATCTGCGGGTGGTGCAGATGCTGCTGGGTCACAGCGACCTGTCGACCACGCAGATCTATACGCACGTCGCGCGTGAGCGCCTGAAAGAGCTGCATCAACAGCATCATCCGCGCGGCTGATCGACATCCTCGCGAGATCGACCCTCTGATAGAATTTCCTGAACCTCCCGCCGGCGGAGGGGTCAAAAACTGTCCATGCCGTTGGAGCGTTCCATGTTGAAGAGCCTCGCCGTCCTAGTCCTAGGGTTGGGTACCCTGGGTTTAGGTGCACGTGCCGACTCCGCCGATCAACCGGCGGATCCGCGCGCGGCGCTGCTCAAGCTGCTGCCGGCCGGATCGAAGCTCGACGACTTACGGCCTTCGCCCATCCCCGGCATCTACGAGTTCTCGCAGGGCGCCGATGTCAGCTATTTGACCGCCGACGGCAAATACTTTCTCGACGGCAACGTCTACGACATGGGCACGCGGGAGAATTTGACCGAGGGGCTGCGTACCAAAGCGCGAATCGCGATGATCAACTCGGTGCCCGAATCGCAGATGCTGATCTTCTCGCCAAAAAATCCTCAGTACACCATCACGGTGTTCACCGACGTCGATTGCGGATACTGCCGCAAGCTGCACAGCGAAATGGCGGAACTCAACAGACTCGGTGTGCGCGTGCGGTATATGTTCTATCCGCGTACCGGGCCCAATACGGAAAGCTGGCGCAAGGCCGAAGCCGTGTGGTGTGCGGCGGATCGCAACGAGGCGCTGACGCGTGCCAAGGCCGGCGGCGCGCTGGATACGAGCAAGAGCTGCGGCCCGACCCCGGTGGCGCGAGAATACGCTTTGGGACAAAGCATCGGCGTGCGCGGCACGCCGGCGATCGTCACCGAGAGCGGCGACTACATCAGCGGCTACATGCCGCCGCACGATCTGGTGGAGCAAATCAAAGAACTGCATTCCGCCAAGGAAAAGGCCAGCTGACGCCCGACCGGTCGGGCGGCCGGCTGCGTGCGCCGCTAGCTCCTCGACTAACGCTCCAGCAGCTTGACCTTGTCCTTGACGCCTTCCCACTCCTTGGCATCCGCGGGCGCATCTTTCTTCTCGCTGATCACAGGCCATTTTTTGGCGAGGTCGGCATTCAGCTGCTTGAAGTCTTGCTGACCGGTAGGAATTTCTTCCTCCGAAAAAATCGCTTCGACGGGGCACTCGGGCTCGCACAACGTGCAATCGATGCACTCATCGGGATCGATCACGAGAAAATTCGGACCTTCATGGAAACAGTCGACGGGACAGACTTCCACGCAGTCCATATATTTGCACTTGATACAGCTTTCGGTGACCACGAACGCCATGTTTTACCCTTACCCTTACCTTGAACGATTGAACGAGAGGCTATTGTGCCACGCCGGACTTCAACGGACGCGTCAGCTCCGTGAAGTGATGATCCTCGCGGCCGGCGGCCCGGTCGGCGAAGAACTTGCGCAGCGTGAATTCGCCGCTGGGAAACGCCAGGTCCGACCATGGAATCTCGGCTTCCGAGTATAAGCCAACTTCCAGGCTTTCCGGGCCGGGGGCAAATTCCGGCGCGAGTAACCGGGCACGGAACATGATGTGCACCTGGCCGGCATGGGTCAAATTGGCCACGGCCAACAGCGAGCCGATTTCGACCTTCGCCATCGCCTCTTCGTAGCATTCTCGCGCCGCCGCATGCTGCATGGTCTCGCCGATTTCCATGAACCCTGCCGGCACGGTCCAAAATCCCAACCGGGGTTCAATGGCGCGCTTGCACAGCAGGATCTTGTGTTCCCACTGCGGCACGCACCCCAAGACCAGCAACGGGTTCTTGTAGTGAATCGTGTCGCAACTCGTGCATACGAAGCGCGGCCGGTGGTCCCCGTCGGGAATCCTCGAAACGACGGACGAGCCGCAATTACTGCAGAATTTCAATTCGCTTCCATAAATTTTTAAGGTCTGGTGCCCGGAGAGGGAATCGAACCCACACGGTGTCACCACCACCGGATTTTGAGTCCGGCGCGTCTACCAGTTCCGCCATCCGGGCATGCCAGATCCAGCAGTATAAGCGATTGGCGCCAGGTAGTATTGGGTATCAAATGCAGCGCACGGATTTCCATTTCGACCTTCCCCGAGAACTCATCGCCCAACGACCCACCCAGGAACGCTCCGCCAGCCGGTTGTTGATGCTGGACGGCGAGAGCGGTGCGCTCGAGGACCTGCAATTTCGCGATTTTCCCTCGTTGTTGACGGCGCAGGATCTATTGGTGTTCAACGACACGCGCGTCGTGCCGGCACGGGTTCATGGGGTCAAGGAGAGCGGCGGCAAGATCGAGATTCTGCTCGAACGAGTGCTCGACTCGAACACCGCCCTGGTGCATGCGCGGGCCAGCAAGGGGTTGAAGGCGGCGGCCCGAGTGTCGCTGCCGGGCGGAGCCACGGCGTGCATGCTGGACCGAGACGGGGACTTGTTTCGGCTGCAATTCTCTTGCGATGTGCTGCCGTATTTCGAGGCGCACGGAGATATGCCGCTGCCGCCGTATGTCGACCGGGCGCCGGAGAGCGCGGATCGCGAGCGCTATCAGACAGTCTATGCGCGGGAACTCGGCGCGGTGGCGGCGCCCACGGCCGGCCTGCATTTCGACGCCGGCACTTTCGCGGCGCTCGAGGCGCGCGGCGTCCCACATGCATTCGTCACGCTGCACGTGGGGGCCGGCACGTTCCAGCCGGTGCGGGTGGACGACCTCGAGAAGCACGTGATGCACGAAGAATACCTCGAGGTGCCCGAGGCCACTGCCGAGGCAGTCAACGCCACGCGCGCGGCCGGCGGCCGTGTGATCGCCGTCGGCACGACAGTGGTTAGAAGCTTGGAAACGGCGGCGGCCGTAGCGGGGGCGGACGCGGTGACGGGGGCAGCGGCGGGGGTCGTGGCGGCGGCGGGCGCGGTATCGAGCGCGGCGCTCGTCCCCTACAAGGGCGCGACGCGCGTCTTCATCAAGCCCGGCTACAAGTTTCGAGTGGTGGACGCGATGGTGACGAATTTTCATCTGCCCGAATCGACGCTCTTGATGCTGTGCGCCGCTTTCGTCGGCCGCGATGCGCTGCTCGCGGCCTACGCGCATGCGGTCGCGGCGCGCTACCGATTCTTCAGCTACGGTGATGCCATGTTTCTGACTCCGATGCGAACCGCGATCGAGCGCGCGTGAGCCGTATGCGTTTCGATCTCTTGCGACGGGACGGGGCGGCACGGCGCGGGCGTCTGGAATTCGCGCGCGGCATCGTCGAGACGCCGACCTTCATGCCCGTGGGCACTTACGGAACCGTCAAGGCGATGACGCCGGAAGATCTCGAAAGCATCGGCACGCAAATCATCCTGGGCAATACCTTCCACCTGTACCTGCGTCCGGGGCTCGAGGTGATCGAGGCGCACCAGGGCCTGCACCGGTTCATGCATTGGAACCGGCCGATATTGACGGATTCCGGGGGATTTCAGGTTTTCAGCCTCACGGCGATGCGCAAACTCACGGAGGAAGGAGTCCAATTCCGTTCCCCGGTCGACGGCGCGCAGGTGTTCCTCTCGCCCGAGGAGTCGATGCGCATTCAGCGCACGCTCAGGTCGGATGTGGCCATGAGCTTCGACGAATGCACTCCGTATCCTGCAAGCGAGGCCGAGGCGCGCGCGTCCATGGAACTGTCGATGCGCTGGGCGCTGCGGGGCTTTCGCAAGTACCACGAGACCGAACCGCCGGGGACATTGTTCGGCATCGTGCAGGGCGGGGTGCACGAGAATCTACGGCTGGCGTCGCTGGCCGCGCTCGAGGACATCGGCTTTGCGGGACTTGCCGTCGGCGGCCTCGCGGTCGGCGAGAGCGTGACCGAACGGGAGAGGGTGCTCGATGGCTTGATGCCGCATATGCCATCGCACAAACCGCGCTATCTCATGGGCGTCGGCAGACCGGAGGATATCGTCGAGGCAGTGCGGCGCGGGATCGACATGTTCGACTGCGTCATGCCGACGCGGCATGCGCGCAACGCGCATTTATTTACTCGCTCGGGTGTGATCAATATCCGCAACGCCGCGCATCACAAAGACACCAACCCGATCGAGCCAGGATGCGGCTGCTATACCTGCCGGCATTTCAGCCGCAGCTACCTGCGGCATCTCGACAAATGCGGCGAGATATTGGGTTCACACCTCAACACCGTCCACAATCTGTATTTCTATCAGCAGCTCATGGGGGAGATCCGGGCAGCGATCGAGGCGGGGCGCTTCGAGGCATACGCGGCCGAGTTCTATGCGCTGCGGGCCGGCGACTAGGCGGTCTTCGCCGCGACTCGCCGCAGGCGGCTACCCCAGGCGAGCTGTGTTAAGTTTGCGGCCGCCTGCTGTATACTGCCCGGCTTTGTGTAGCGGCGTCCGCCGCAAAAAATGGGTGTAACAATGGATTACTTTATCAATTCAGCCCATGCGCAGGCCGCCGGAGCGACCGGCGGGCAGAGCATCCTAAGCGCCTTGATGCTGCCGGTACTGCTGCTGGTGGTGTTTTATTTTTTGCTCATCCGGCCGCAGAACAAGCGCGCCAAAGAACAGAAAGAAATGCTTTCCAAGGTGGTGGCGGGCGACGAGGTGGCCACCACGGGCGGTATTCTCGGCAAGGTGGTCGAGGTCGGTGAACAATTCCTGACGTTGGAAATCGCGAGCGGCGTGAACATCAAGCTGCAGAAATTCCAAATCGCGCAGGTGCTGCCCAAGGGCACGGTCAAGAGCGCATGATCTCGTATCCGCGCTGGAAGATCGCGTTGGTCGCGATCGTGCTGGTCCTGGGGATCTTCCTGGCGCTGCCGAATCTGTTCGGCGAAGAGAGTGCGCTGCAGCTCGCGCGCGATCGTGCGGTGGTCACCCCCGGCGATCGGACCAGCATCGAGCAACTCCTCAAAGATAAGGGCGTGAGCCCGAGCGGCGCGTTTCTGGAGCAGGGCCGCTTGACCTTTCGCTTCAGCAGTAAACAAGACCAGTTAAAAGCTCGGGATATCATCGCCGAAGCGCGGTCCAATCAGTTCACCATCGCCCTGTCGCAAGCCTCGCGCGTGCCGGAATGGATGCGCAACTTGGGTTTGGGCCCCGTGAAACTGGGACTGGATCTGCGCGGCGGCGTGTACTTGGTTTATCAGGTCGACGTTCAGGGAGCCGTCAAACAGCTGCTCGACCGTCATGAGCAGGATTTTCGCGCCTCGCTGCGCAATGCGCGCGTTCCCTACCAGGACGTTCAGGTCGACTACCCGATCAACCGCGTACGGGTTCTGTTCCGCGACGCCGATAGCTTCACCAAGGGCAAGGCGGCGATCCTTGCCGACAGCCGCAACCTCACCCTGACCGATGTCACGGTCGACGGCGCGCCTGCGTTGGAGTTGAAGCTCACGCCGCAGGAGATCAAGGAACGCGAGGATTACGCGGTCCAGCAGAACATCGTCATCCTGCGCAACCGATTGAACAGCCCGGAACTCGCCGTGTCCGAGCCTCAGGTCGCGCGCCAGGGCATCGACCGCATCGCCATTCAATTGCCCGGCCTGCAAAATTCCGCGGAGGTCAAGAAAATCCTCGGCAAGACCGCGACGTTGGAGTTTCGCATGGTCGATGAGAACAGCAATCCGCTCGAGGCCGCGGCCAGCGGGCACGTGCCGCTGGGCGACAAGCTGTACTACACGCGCGAGAAGCAGCCGGTGCTGCTCAAGCGTGAGGTGGTGGTCACCGGCGATCAGCTGACCGACGCGTCGTTCCAGCCCAATACGCAGGAAGGCGCCGCCGTTTCGGTGGGGCTCGACAGCCGCGGCGCCGCGAAGATGCTGAAGAACACGCAGGAGAATATCGGCCACTTGATGGCGGTGGTGTTCATCGATCGCTCGCGCGAGAAGAACGCGCAGGGCGTGGACGTCGACCGCACCACCGAAGAGGTCATCAACCGCGCCACCATTCGCGGCGTGTTCAGCAATAATTTCCAAATCACCGGCGTGAATCCCATCGAAGGCCGCGAGCTCGCGTTGCTGCTCCGTGCAGGAGGATTGGCGGCGCCGTTGTCCGCGGTCGAAGAACGCGCCATCGGTCCCACGTTGGGTCAGGACAATATCAACAAGGGCGTGAACGCCATGGTGTTCGGCATGTTGGCCGCCTTCGTATTCATGGCCATTTATTACAAGCTTTTCGGCCTGATTGCGGATGTGGTGCTGGCGGCCAATGTGGTGCTGCTGACGGCGCTCCTGTCCTTGTTCGGCGCGGCCCTGACGCTGCCCGGCATCGCGGCGGTGGTGCTCACCGTCGGTATGGCGGTCGACGCCAACATCCTCATCTACGAGCGCATCCGTGAAGAGCTGCGCAACGGCGTGTCGCCGCGCGCGGCCATCACCGCCGGTTTCGACCGCGCTTTCTCAGCCATCGCCGATTCCAACGTCACCGCGCTGATCGCCGGTCTCGTGTTGTTGTTTCTCGGTGCGGGTGCGGTGCGCGGCTTCGCAACGGTGCTGGTGTTCGGCATCGCGACCTCGATGTTCACCTCGCTGATGGGCAGCCGCGCGTTGGTGCAGGTCATTTACGGCGGCAAGCGCAAGGTCGAACGCCTGTCGATCTAACGCGGCTCAGGCCCGAGGTTTCCATGGAATTTTTTCACAAGGTAACGCGCTTCCCGTTCATGAACACCCGCAAGGTGTGGTACGGGCTGTCCACGGTGTTGATCGTGGCATCGCTGGCGTTGGTGGCCATACGCGGATTGAATTTGGGCGTCGACTTCACCGGCGGCGTGGTGGTCGAGACGAATTTTCCCCAGGCGCCGAACATCGACCAGCTGCGTGCGGCGCTGGCCAAATCCGGCGTCGATGGCGCGCAGGTACAGGCGTTCGGCAGTTCGCGGGATATCTTGGTTCGCTTACCGCCCGACCCAAACGCCAAGGGCGACCAGATCGGCGCGCGCATACTCGAGATCTTCAGCGGCGTCGAGAAGGGCGTGAAACTGCAGCGCACGGAAGTGGTGGGGCCGCAGGTCGGGCAGGAGTTGTTCGTCAAGGGCGGTTGGGCGCTGGTGGCGACGCTGGTGCTGATCTTGATCTACGTGTTGCTGCGGTTCACGTTCAAGCTCGCGATGGGTGCAATCTTCGCCGTGCTGCACGACCCGATCTGCGTGCTCGGATTCTTTGCCCTGAGCCAGATGACTTTCGACCTCACCGCGATTTCGGCGATTCTCGCGGTCATCGGCTATTCCTTGAACGATACCGTCATCGTGTTCGACCGAGTGCGCGAGCGCGCGCGCATCGCGCGTAAGCTCACCATCGCGCAGGTGATCGATGAATCGATCAATCAGACCCTGTCGCGAACCTTGATGACGAAGCTGGTGACCTTGCTGGTGGTCGTCGCCTTGCTGATTTTCGGCGGCGCGACCCTGCACGGCTTTTCCGCTGCGCTGGTGATCGGCATCATTGCCGGCACCTATTCCTCGATCTACATTTCGGCGGCGCTGGCGCTCGACTTTGGTTTGCGAACCGACGATTTGATGGAGCGCAAGCTCACCAAGCCGGAAGAGGTCGACGGTCTGCCGTAGGATCGGGCATGGAACTGCTTTCCGATCCGCAGACTTGGCTCTCGTTCCTGACACTGGCGGTGCTCGAGATCGTTCTCGGCATCGACAACATCATTTTCCTGGCAATTCTCGTCGACCGGCTGCCGAAAGCGCAGCGCAAGAGCGCGCGCTTTTTGGGCTTGAGCTTCGCGATGCTTACGCGCATTGCGCTGTTGTTTTCGATTACCTGGCTCGCGACGCTGGTCGAGCCGCTGTTCACCGTGTTCGGCCAGGAGATCTCCGGCCGCGACCTCATCCTGTTCGCCGGCGGTGCGTTTCTGGTCGTCAAAAGCATCATGGAAATCCGCGACACGCTCGAGGGCAGGACCACCGAACGTAAGCCGGGAGTGATGAACAGCTTCTGGCTCATCATTGCGCAGATCGGCATCATCGACATCGTGTTCTCGCTGGATTCGGTATTCACCGCGGTCGGGCTGGCCAACCACATCGAGGTGATGGTGGCCGCCATCGTGGCGTCGGT
>Ga0137413_10000086_pt1 | contig 22418 bp, 17 predicted proteins | sample CZODoug2_1_16fun_FD_108280 | JGI IMG/M metagenome (GOLD analysis project Ga0137413, IMG submission 108280) | Vadose zone soil fungal communities from Angelo Coast Range Reserve, California, USA - CZODoug2_1_16fungal (Illumina Assembly) | ecosystem: Environmental > Terrestrial > Soil > Vadose... | reverse complement strand
CGCCGACACCGTGGCGATCCTGCGTGGCCTGCGGGAACGGTACGAGTCCCACCACCGGGTGCGGATCACCGACGCCGCCACCGAGGCGGCCGCCCGGCTCTCCGAGCGCTATCTCACCGACCGATTCCTGCCGGACAAGGCGATCGACCTGATGGACCGGGCGAGCGCGCGGGTCCGGATGCGGGCGGCCGAGCCGGAGGACGCCACTGCCGTCACCGCGCTGGAGCAGCGGGTCGAGCAGTTGCGCCGAGCCAAGGACATCGCGGTGGACGCGGAGAACTACGAGCGCGCCCAGGCCCTGACCGTCGAGCTGGACACGGCGACCGCCGACCTGGACGCGGCGCGGAACGCGGCCAAGGCGGACACCATGCGGCTGCCCGAGGTGAGCGCCGCCGACATCGCCGAGGTGGTCGCCCGGGGCACCGGGATCCCGGTCAGCCAGCTGACCGAACTGGACCGGGACCGGCTGCTGAACCTGGAACGGCAGCTGCGCACCCGGGTGATCGGGCAGGACGAGGCGGTGGAGGGCGTGGCCGACGCGGTGCGGGCCGGCCGGGCCGGGCTCACCCACCCGAACCGGCCGATCGGGTCGTTTCTGTTCCTGGGTCCGACCGGGGTCGGCAAGACCGAACTGGCCCGAGCGCTGGCCGAGTCGCTGTTCGGCGGCTCTGAGCGGCTGGTGCGCCTGGACATGACCGAGTTTTCCGAGGCGCACACGGTGTCCCGACTGGTCGGCGCCCCGCCGGGGTACGTCGGGCACAATGAGCCGGGCCAGCTCACCGACGCGGTCCGCCGCACCCCCTACACGGTGGTCCTGCTGGACGAGGTGGAGAAGGCGCACCCGGACGTGGTCAACGTGCTGCTCCAGGTGCTCGAGGACGGCCGGCTGACCGACACCCGGGGCCGCACGGTGAACTTCAGCAACACCGTGGTGATCATGACGAGCAACCTGGGCGCGGACGCGATGCTGGCCGCGACCGCCGCCGGCCGGTCCATCGAGGACATCCGCGAGCCGATCATGGCGGTGGCCCGGGGTCACTTCCGCCCCGAGTTCCTCAACCGGGTGGACGACGTGGTGCTGTTCAAGGGGCTGGGCAGGGAGCAGCTGCGAGCCATCACCGAGCTGCTCCTGGAGCAGACCCGGGAGCGCCTGAAGGCCCAGCGGATCGAGCTGCGGCTGGACTCGGCGGCGGTGGACTGGCTGGCCGACCGGGGCTACCAGCCGGAGTTCGGCGCCCGCCCAATGCGTCGGACCATCGGGCGCGAGCTGGAGCGGCGGCTGTCCCGGATGCTGATCGCCGGAGATGTGGTGGCCGGCCAGCGGGTGGATGCCACCGTGGTCGACGATCGGTTGGACCTGACCGTCACCCCGGGGTCGTGAGTGGAGCGGGATACCTGGACTGTCTGGTCCATTAGGCTGATGTGGTGGAACGTCAGCTGACCCCGAAGGGGTTGGCTACCCGCCAGCGGATCATCGAGGGCGCGGTGGCCGAGGTGCGCGCCCGGGGCGTGGCGAATACCACCCTGGACGACATCCGCGCGGTCTCCCAGACCAGCAAGAGCCAGCTGTTCCACTACTTCCCGGACGGCAAGTCGGAGCTGGTCCTGGCCGTGGCGCAGCTCGAAGCCGATCGGGTGATCGCCGATCAGCAGCCCTACCTGGACAACCTCACCAGCTGGCCGGCGTGGCGGGCTTGGCGGGACGTGGTGGTGTGGCGCTACCAGCAGCAGGGGCAGTTCTGCCCGCTCAGCACGCTGCTCTCGCAGATCGGCCCGGAGGTGCGGGAGGGCCGCGAGATCGTGGTCGACCTGCTCAACCGGTGGCAGGCCCGGCTGGCTCAGGGGATCCGGGACATGCGCGAGCAGGGCGAGATCGCGCCACGGGTGGATCCCGATCGAGAGGCGGCAGCGCTGCTGGCCGGCCTACAGGGCGGCGTGGTGGTCATGCTGGCCACCGGCGACATCTCCCACCTGGAGATAGCCCTCGACACCGCGATCGAACGCCTGGCCTCCAGCGGGTAAACCGGCCCGTCACTCTGCAATCGTTCGCATAGAATCCGGGGTTACCAGAGGGAGGGCGCTAGTGACCGAAAAGGTCCGGCTGAAGGTGAACGGGCAGGAGATCGAGGTCAACGCCGGGCCCGATACCTCGCTGCTCTCTGTGCTCCGCAACCACCTCAGCCTGGTGGGCGCGCGATTCGGCTGCGGGCTGGGGCTCTGCGGATCGTGCGACGTCATCCTGGAGGACCAGGTGGTGCACTCCTGCGACACCCCGCTGTGGTCGGTCGCCGGCAAGAACGTCCGGACCCTTGAGGGGCTGTCCTCGGCGGGCGAACCCTCCCCGCTCCAGCGCGCCTTCATCGAGGAGCAGGCGGCGCAGTGCGGCTACTGCGTGGCCGGGATCATCATGAACGCCACCGCCCTGCTCGAGCGCAACCCGAACCCGGACGATGCAGAGGTGCGGACGGCGCTGGACGGAAATCTGTGCCGCTGCGGCGCGCACAACCGGATGGTCCGGGCAGTGCTGCGGGCCGGTGGGACCACAGCCGCGGCGGAGAGCAGCCGATGACTCCCGGACTCCCGGACAGCCTGCAGCGCAACCCTCTGCTGTCGCGCTGGGTGAGCATCGAGGTGGGCGGCACCGTCGCGGTGCGCTGCGGCAAGGTGGAGATCGGCCAAGGCATCGTGACCGCGCTCGCCCAGGTCATCGCCGAGGAGCTGGACGTCGACCTGGCCCGCATCCGGATGCTCTCGGTGACTACCGGGACCAGCCCGGACGAGGCGTTCACCGCCGGCAGCCGCTCGCTGCAGGACTCCGGCGCGGCGCTGCGCCAGGTCGGCGCGGAGGTGCGGGCCCACTTCCTCTCCCGCGCGCAGGCCCGGCTCGGTGTGCCCGCCGATCAACTCCAGGTGTCGGACGGGCAGATCACCGCGCCCGGCGGCGCGGGCACAACCAGCTACTGGGAGCTCGCCGAGGAGGTCGACCTGGACGTGCCGGCCACCGGCTCGGCGCCGGCCAAGCCGGCCTCGGCCCACCGGGTGCTGGGCACCAGCGCGCCGCGCGGCGACATCCCGGACAAGGTGTTGGGCCGGCCCCGCTACATCCACGACCTGCGGCTGCCCGGGATGCTCTACGCGCGGATCGTCCGACCGCCGTCCCCGGCCGCCACCCTGCGCGCGGTGGACCCAGGGCCCGCCAAGACGGTGCCGGGCGTGGTCGAGGTGATGGTGGACGGCGGGTTCCTGGGAGTGGTGGCCACCGGGGAGGAGACGGCGATCGCGGCGGCCGAGCAGCTGCGCCGCGGCGCCGAGTGGAACGAGCGGGAAAGCCTGCCCGATCAGGCCGCGCTGGCCGATTTCCTCGCCGAGACGCCGGCCGACCGCGAGGTTGTGGATCAGCGCCCGCGTCGACCGGGCCTGGCGGCGGCGACCCCCGCACGCACCCTGAGCTCAACCTACGCCCGGCCATACCTCGCGCATGCCTCCATCGCCCCCTCCTGCGCGGTAGCCCGGTGGGATGACGGCTCGCTGCAGGTGTGGAGCCACAGCCAGGGGGTCTACCCGCTGCGGGCCGCGCTGGCGCAGGCCCTGGCGGTGCCGTCGGAGCGGATCGTGGTGCGGCACGTGGAGGGCGCGGGTTGCTACGGGCACAACGCGGCGGACGACGTCGCCTACGACGCGGCCCGGTTGGCGCGTGCCGTGCCCGGCCAGTCGGTCCAGGTGGTGTGGTCCCGCGCCGACGAGTTGACCTGGGCACCCTTCGGCCCGCCGATGTCCGTCCAGCTCAGCGCCGACCTGGCCGGGGACGGATCGGTGCTGGCCTGGCGACACCGGGGCACCGGTGGCGGCCACGTCAGCCGGCCCACCTCGGCGAGCGGCCCCGGGCTGCTCGGCGCCGCGCACACCAGCGACCCGGCACCCATCTCGGTGGCCGTCGATCCCCCGCTGGCCCGGGGCGGTGGTGGCCAGCGCAACGCGGTGCCGCTCTACGAGTTCCCCGAGCACGAGATCGTGTACCACCGGCTGCTGGACATGCCGCTGCGCACCTCGGCGATGCGCGCGCTGGGCGGCTTCATGAACGTCTTCGCGATCGAGTCCTTCATGGACGAACTGGCGGCCGCGGCGGGGGCCGACCCCGTCGAGTACCGGCTGCGGCACCTGCGCGACCAGCGGGCCAGGGCAGTTGTCGAGGCGGCCGCCAGGCGGGCGGGTTGGCCCGGTCGCGATCGGTCCGACGAGTCCCGAGGCACCGGATTCGGCTTCGCCCGCTACGGCAACAAAGCCGCGTACTGCGCGGTGGTCGCCGAGGTCCACGCGGAGGACCAGGTGCGGGTGGAGAAACTGACCATCGCGGTGGAAGCCGGATTGATCGTCAACCCGGACGGCCTGCGCAACCAGATCGAGGGCGGCGCGATCCAGAGCACCAGCTGGACGCTGAAGGAGCAGGTCCGCTTCGACCGCACCCGGGTCACCAGCGCGGACTGGGAGAGCTACCCCATCCTGCGGTTCTCCGAGGTCCCCCCGGTGGACATGGTCCTGCTCGACCGGCCGGACCTGCCCTCCCTCGGCGCCGGTGAAGCCTCGATGGGCCCGACCGCGGCGGCAATTGCCAACGCCGTCTACCAAGCCACGTCCATTCGCGTCCGCGCCCTGCCGCTCACTCCCGAACAAGTAATCGCCGCAATGCAACCCTGATCGCGGCCTAGTCCGTGCGGGCGGTTCGCTCGAATGCCTCGGAGGCGGTGCCTCTCACCTGGAACAGGGTGATCAGGCCGGCCAGTTCCAGCGGGCGTCGGACGGCGGGCGTGGCACACACGAGCACCAGATCGATGTCCCGCTCCCGGCTGGTGGAGAGCGCTTCCACGAGCACCGCGAGCCCACTGGTGCCCATGAAGGTCACGGCGGCCATGTCGATGATCAGTCGCTGTGGCCCGGTGGCTACCTCATCTTCGATCGTCTTGAGTAGCCCGGGGGTGCTGAGCATGTCCACCTCGCCGGACACGGCGACCAGCGACGTGCCCGGCACAGGATGCGCGACGCCGATCGCCATCTCCACCTCCGACACGTCGCGCACAGTATGGCCGCGGCGCCCAGACCTCAACTCCAGCAACCTTTGCCGAAATAGGGTTTGTTCCGTCGCGCTGGTGGGAACCCTCCCCAACAGACTTCGAGCTGGCTGCTGCTGGGGAGCGGACAGACCGGCGGGCGTACCGGGGCCGGTGATGTCGTGGGTGGCGCGACATCACCGGCCCCGCCTTCACCTCCGGTACGCGACGTGGTCACCTGCCAACTGACGTCAGCCGAGCTTGGCGTCCTTGGAGTTGCCGAGTAGGTCGAACTTCCCGTTGCGCACCCGATGGATGAAGATCGCGGTGCTCTCCACATTCCCGTTTGGCTGGAACTTGATCGCCTTCGCGACACCCTGGAAGCTGAGCGTGGTGAGGTAGTTGTTGATTGAATCCGAGGTTGTGTTCCCCGCCTCGATCGCCTTCACGAACGCGGTCGCCGCGTCGTAGCCCTCCGTCGCGTACACGCCGGGATCGGCGCCGTACTTCGCGCTGTAGGCGTCGAAGAAGGTCTTCAGATCCCCCTGAGCGGAGGCCCGGCTCGGCACCGCGCAGGGACACCCCACGATGGCGCCCTCGGCGGCCCCTTGCCCGGCCCCGTTGATCAGTCCTACATCCAGGCTGCCATCCCCGGTAGCGAACAGCGCCTTCACCCCGGCGTCCCGGATCTGCTTGAGCAGCCGGCCGCCCTGCGAGTAATAACCGCCGAAGAAGATCACCTCGGGGTTGGCGGCCTTGATCTTGGCGATGGTGGACGAGTAGTCCGAGGCAGTCTGCGCGAACTGGTCCCGACCAACGGTCAGACCCTGTGCGGTGAGGTCCTTCTCCACCGCGTCGGCCAACCCGACGCTGTACTCCTGGTCATCGTTCACCACATACGCACGCTTCGGCTGGGTGCTCGAAACCAGGAACTGAGCGATCGCCGGTCCCTGCTCGGCGTCGCTGGCGATGACCCGGTGGAAGTACTTCCACCCGTTCTCCGCCAAGCCCGGGTTCGTCGCCACCGGGGAGATGTTCGGGATCTTGGCCTGTTCCAGCACCGGGTCCGCTGCCTTGGACTCTCCGGAGAAGGCCGGCCCGATCATCGCCACGATCCCGTCCTGGACCGCCTTGGTCACCAGCGGAACGGCCTGGTCGGGGCTCCCCTGGCTGTCGTACTCCACCAGCTCGATCTTCTTGGACGGGTTCTTCGCGTTGTAGGCCTCGATCACCATCTTGGCGCCGTTGCGCGGTCCGACGACCAAACCGGAGCTCTCCCCGGTGAGGTCGCCCAGGAACCCGATCTTGATCGTGTCCGTCGCGCGGGCCCCGCTTCCGCCACCCCCGGCACCGCACGCCGACAGGACGAGGGCGCCGGCCAGGAGCGCGGTCGCGGCGGGGAGCGCCCGCTTCCACATCATTCGAGTAATCCTCCTTGATCTTGAGCGGGCCTCGGCGGATCGTATCCGGTGCGAGGCATAGCCCGGTCACAATCGACCACCAGGCTTGCGTGATCCTTGCAACGCGCTTGAACAACTGCCTCGGGTGGCCGACGGCGCAGCTCAGCGGCGTGTGCGGCAACCTGTGCAGACTGAGGGGCCGCCGAATGCGGGGTTGCAATTCGGCGGCGGAGGGGTATGCCTAACGCCATGAGCGATTCAGTTGCCGTGGTGCGGGAGACCGAGCGCAAGTACGAGGCGGACGAAGCGGTGGTGCTGCTCGACCCGGCCAGGCTGCTCGGCCTGGATCCTGGCTCCCAACCCGAGGAACAGCAGCTGGAGGCGATCTACTTCGACACCCCGGACCTGAGGTTACTGCGCGCCGGAGTCACGCTCCGGCGCCGGGAGGGTGGGCCCGACGAGGGTTGGCACCTGAAGTTGCCGGCCGGGCAGGACACCCGCGATGAACTCCGGTTGCCGCTGACCCGCGCCCGCCGCAAGCCCCCCGCGGAGTTCGTCGCGCTCACCCGGCTGAACACCAGAGGCACCGCGCTGGGCCCGGTCGCCCAGCTGAACACTCAGCGTCGCCGCTGGGTGCTGTCCGACGCCGACGGGCATGCGCTGGCCGAGCTTGTTGAGGACCAGGTCGACGCACACACCATGGGCAAGCAGACCACCGCTGTGTCCTGGCGTGAGGTCGAGGTGGAGCTCGGCGAGCACGGGCAGGTGGAACTGCTGGACCGGATCGAACATGAGTTGCTCGAGGTCGGGGCGCACCGCTCGTCGTCCGGCTCGAAGCTGGGGCGTCTGCTAGCGGATCAGCTCCAACCCGCCGATGGCAAGGACTCCAATGGCTCATCCAAGGCGTCGGCGAAGGACTCGGGCAAAGGCGGGAAGCGCAAGGTGAAGCGCGGGTCGGCGGGCGAGGCCGTGCTGGCGTACCTCGGTGCGCAGGCCGAGCAGCTGCGCGCCCACGATCCCCTGGTACGCCGGGACGCCCCCGATGCAGTACACCAGATGCGGGTGGCCGCCCGGCGCATGCGCAGTGTGCTGCAGGCCTACAGCAACGTGATCGACCGCGAAGCCACCCGGAGCTTGACCGACGAGTTGAAGTGGCTCGGCGGCGAGCTGGCCGGGGCCAGGGACAGCGAAGTGATCGAGGAGCGGCTCACCAGCGTGCTGCTGACGCTGCCCGACGACGTGGTGCTCGGGCCGGTCGCCGCGCAGATCACCCGCTCGCTGCAGCGGCGCGGCGCGGAGGGCCGGGAGGCGGCACTGGCCGCGCTGGACAGTGACCGCTATCTCGCCCTGCACGATGCCGTCGACCAGCTGCTCGCCGATCCCCCGCTGACCGCCCGAGCCGGCCGGCCGGCTCGGAAAGAACTGGCCAGGAGCGTGGCGAAGGTGTGGCGGCGGCTGGAGAATCGGATGGCCGTGGCCGACGCCGCGGCCCCGGGCGAGGAACACGACACCGCGCTGCACGAGGCCAGGAAGTCCGGCAAGCGGCTGCGCTATGCGCTGGAGGTCGCCGAGCCGAGCGTCGGGAAGCCGGCGGACCGGTTCCGCCTCAGGGCCAAGGACGTGCACACCCTGCTCGGCGACCACCAGGACGCGGTCGTCGCGCGCCCGGTGATCCGCGAGCTGGCCGCGCAGGCCCATCTCGACGGCGGCAACGGCTTCACCCACGGCGTGCTCTACGGACTCGAAGTGGTCAGGGCGCAGCGGGCCGAACGCGAGCTGCCCGAGGCGTGGCGGCAGCTGGGCAAGCCCAAGAACACCAAGTGGCTGCAGAGCTGAGCACGCCCAGCTGAGCCCCCCGAATAGCCCGACAGCCCACACCACAGACCCGGCGTCCACCTCACAGACGCTGCACACCCTGTGCCGTGGAGGTGCGCTCTGTGACGTCAGACGGCCTGCTCGCCTGCGTTTCATCCGGCTGGCGTATGGCGGTGGCCAGGCAGGCTAGGCTCGGCGAGGATTTCGGACGGTCAGCGTGTGAGGTTGCCCGGTATCGCGTCAGGTGGGCGGATGGAGGGGTCGTGAACGAGTCTTCTGTCGGTCAAATGGTCGAAACCGACCTTGGCATATCGAGTGAGGCCCTGCTGCCTCAGCTCGTCGAACACCTCAGGCAGAACCGAACGGCATTGCGTGAGGAGTGGGCCCGCCGGATTACCGACGCCCGGCTGCTCACCGCGATGACCCCGGAGGAGCTGTTCTCCGAGGCCACCTCGGTGTATGACAACTACGTCGAGGTGCTCGAGACCGGCAGTGTCGAGGCGTTGCAGGCCTATGCCCGCAACCTTTCCGAACGAATCATTCCCCGAGGTGTGGAGACCGATGAGGTACTCGGGATCGTGTTGCTATTGCGTGATGTGCTGGCCCGCTCCCTGTTCGAGAAATACCAGTCGGATTTCAAGCTGCTGAACCGCGTTCTGGATGCATACGAACCGGCCGCGAACAGGATCGCTAATACCGTGGGCGTCAGCTTCGTCCAGGAGCGCGAGCGAATCATCCGACAGCAGCAAGAGGCAATCCGCGAACTCTCCACGCCGGTTCTGCAGGTTCGCGAGCAGCTGCTGATTCTGCCGATCATCGGCGTGCTGGACGGGCAGCGGGCCCGCCAGCTGACCGAGCAACTACTGCGGGCAATTCGGGCGAATAGGGCCAAGGTCGTGGTAATCGATATCACCGGTGTGCCCACAATCGACTCAACAGTGGCCAACCACCTGGTCCAGACCGTAGACGCGTCCGGTCTGATGGGCGCAAGCGTGATCATTACCGGGTTGTCCTCGGAAATCGCGCTGACGCTGGTGACGATCGGGCTGGACCTGTCGAAGATGAACGCGGTGGGCGACCTGCAGGGCGGTATCGAAGAAGCCGAGCGGCTGCTCGGCTACGAGGTCACCCGCGCCGGCGACCCCCACACAGGCTGAGCTCTCGCCGCCATGCCGGTTCCTATTCTCAAACAGGGCAACTACCTCATCGCCACTGTGCAGGCGGCGATGACCGACGCCGATACCCAGCGGCTGCAGGATGACCTGATGGAACGGGTAGGGCTGTTCCGCACGCAGGGCATCATCGTGGATCTCACCGCCATCGACGTGATGGATTCCTTCGCCGCCCGCTCGCTGCGCACTGTCGCACATATGACGCGGCTGCGCGGCGCCGAAACGGTCATCGTCGGCCTGCAACCCGAGGTGGCCTTCGCGATGGTCCAGCTGGGCCTGGCTTTCGAGGACATCCACACCGCGCTCGACCTGGAAGAAGGGCTGATCCTACTCAATCGCCGGGTGGCCGAGCGGCGGCGCGCGGACGGACGCGACGGTGGCCGCTGAGGTCGTCGTGGCGGTGGACGGCCCGGACGACATCGTCACCGCCCGTCAAGCCGGCCGGGTGCTGGCCAGCGAGCTCGGGTTCTCGCTGACCGACGTGACGATGATTGCCACCGCGATCTCCGAGGTGGCGCGCAACATCACCAGCTACGCCGACAGCGGGGAGATCCGGTTCCTGGTGGAGGAGCGCAGCGGCCGTAAAGCGCTGGTGGTCGAGGCCGCCGATCGAGGACCGGGCATTGAGGATGTGCCGAGGGCGCTGGAGGACGGCTTCTCCACCAGTTCCGGGCTCGGCGTCGGGCTGCCCGGCGCCCGACGGCTGATGGACCAGCTGGAGGTCCACTCGCGGCCTGGGCACGGGACTCTCGTGCTGATGTGGAAGTGGTTGCCTCCCGATGCGGGCTGACGGACGGCTCGGTCAGCTGGAGTGGGCGGTGGCCGCCACGCCGATCAGCGGTGAGGATGTTTGCGGAGATCACTGGGTGGTTGCCGATACCGGCGACGGCGTGCTGCTGGGGGTGATCGACGGCCTCGGTCATGGCCGGCATGCCGCGCTGGCCGCCAACCGCGCGGCCGAGGTGCTCGCCGAGAATCCCGCCGAGCCGCTGGATGTGCTGATTCTGCTGTGCCATCGCGCATTGCTGGACACCCGAGGCGCGGCGATCACCCTCGCGCTGGTCACCTTCGGCGGTCCGGGACTGCGCTGGCTCGGGGTCGGCAATGTCGCGGCATGCCTGGTCCGGGTCGGACCGGGAAATCCAGCACCTGTCGGCGCCCCGCTGCACGGCGGCATCGTCGGGTACCGGCTGCCCGCCGGGCTCGATGCCCAGGACAGTCCGATTCAGGCCGGCGACGTGCTGCTGCTGGGCAGCGACGGGCTGCGCGGTGACTTCGCCGACGACATCGGGCCGCTCCGAGCTCCCGGTCGGCTGGCCGAGGACATCCTCACCCGGTCGGCCAGGGGCACCGATGACGCGCTGGTCCTCGTTGCTCGGTACCGGGGTGGACCGCTGTGACCTCAACGACCGCGGCATTTCAGGCGACCTACCGCCTCGCCCTGCGCCGGCACCTGCGGGAGCCCACCGAGACCAGCTTGGCGGCCGGGCACGAGATCGGTCGTCAAGCCTTGGCGGACGGGCTGAGCATTCTCACGGTGACCGAACACCACTTCCGGGTTCTCGCCGAGATGTTCCCCGACCCGGCACAGTTCAGCTCGGCGCCGCTCGATGCGGCCCTGCAGTTCCTCCTGCAGACCCTGGCCGCGCTGGACATCGCCACCCGCGGCTTCCTCGACCGGACCCGCGGCTACCAGGAACAGCGGGCACGGGCCGAGGCCCTCGAGGAGCTGGCCCAGCTACGCGCCCTGGAATCGGCGTTCCGCCGGGCCATGATGGACTCGCTGCAGGAGGGCTTTTTCGTCACCGACCACGAGTCCGCCATCACCGAGGTGAATGCCGCGTTCACCGAGCTGACCGGGTACCCGCCCGAGGGCCTGCCCTATCGGTGGCCGCATCCGTGGATCCCCGGCGACCAGGAGAGCCGGCTCGAGCACGAGGCGGTGCGGGAGGCCATTTTCCGGGACGGTGCAGGCCGGTTCACCCTGCCGATCCGCCGGCGGGACGGTCACCGCCGCTGGTTGGCAATGATGGTCAACTCGCTGGTCGATCCGAGCGACGAGCAGTCCCGGCGAATATTTGTGGGCACCATCCGGGACATCACCGCCGAGCGCGCGGCGGCGGACCGCGAGCACGCGGCGGCGCAGTTCCACAGCGCGGTGGCCACCGCGACCAGCGTCCCCGAGGTGATCGAGGGTGGGCTGGCCGCCCTGCGCACGCTGGCCGGGGTTGACCGGGCGATCGCCGCGGTGTGGTCGGACCACAACCCCACCGTCTATGCGGTGGGACTGCCCGGCCCGGTCAGCTGGGCGAGCCTCGACGAGCAGGTTCGGGACGCGCTGGTGAAGGCCCGCCAGGAGTCGCTGCCGCACGTCACGCTGGAGAGGACGCTCAACAGTTCCGGCGTGGGCGGCGCGCTGGCCATGCCGATCAGCGCCGGTCGCGACGCGGCGGTGTGGCTGGAGCTCGCCCGCCCCGACCTGGTCACCGCCGAAGACCGGTCCTTGATCATGCTGCTGGCCAGCCAGCTCGGCTATGCCCTGCACCGGGCTCGCAGCTACGACCAGGCCCGCACCGTCTCGCTGACCCTGCAGAACGCGATGCTCAGCCACGGCGAGCTGCCGGAGGGGTTCGCGGTGCGCTACGAACCGGCAGTACAACCACTGGAGGTGGGCGGCGACTGGTACGACGTGTTGCCGCTGCCCAACAACCTGATCGGGATCGTGGTCGGCGACTGCGTCGGGCGCGGGCTCGCCGCCGCCGCGGTGATGGGTCAGCTACGCAGCTCGTGCCGCGCCCTGTTGCTGCGTGGCGCCGGCCCCGGGGAGGTGCTCGACGACCTCGACGCGGTGGCCACCCGGATCCCGGACGCCAGGTGCACCACGGTGTGCTGCGCAACGATCGACCCGGAACGCGGGGTGCTGACGTACAGCAGCGCCGGGCACATGCCGTCGATCCTGTCCCGACCCGGTCAGCCCACCGAGTTGCTCACGTCGGCGAACGCGGTGCCGCTGGCCACCGTGGCATGCGCGCCGCGCCCGGAGGCAACCACCACGCTGACGCCCGGCGCCACGCTGCTGCTCTATACCGACGGCCTCGTCGAACGCCGCGGTGCCTCAATCGACGTCGGTATCAGCGCGGTCGCCGAGCTACTCGCCGGCGCCGCCCAGCTCACCCCGGAACTGGTCACCGACGCGGTGGTCAGCCAGCAGCGACCGCCCAACGGCTACGACGACGACGTAGCCGTCCTGGCATACCGCCACCCGGCGCGCTAGCCGGGCGGTGCGCTGCCCTTCGGCTCGCACAGACCGGCCGCGGCCCGCACAGAACCTGCAGGGTCTGCGTCGGCCTCACTGGCTCTGCGCGAGCCAGGTACGAGTCGCACCGGGTCTGCGCGAGCGGCACGGGCTCTGCGCGAGCCAGGTACGAGTCGCACCGGGTCTGTGCGAGCGGCACGGGGTCTGCGCGAGGCCGCTGCCCTTCGGCTCGCACAGACCGGCCGCGGCCCGCACAGACTCTGCACGGCCTGCGCCAGCGGCACTGGCTCTGCGCGAGCTAGGCACGAGTCGCACGGGGTCTGCGCCGGGCGCACTGGGTCTGCGCGGGCGGCCTGGCAGACTCGCACAGAGGGTCGCCGGGCACCGATGAGTGGCCACCCCTTCGGCCCACGCAGACCGGCCGCGGATCGTACAGAGCCTGCACGGTCTGCGCCCGCCTAGCTGCCTCTGCGCGAGCCGATCTCGGCGCGAGCTCCGGCGGCGCGAGCTCCGGCGGCGCGAGCTCCGCCACCCGACGCGCTAATCGGGCCCACCGCCGGCGGGTGGTTAGCTGGGCGCGGTTGGCACAGCGGCGTGTTCCAGGGCGATGCGGAGGCGCTGGTCGTAGGAGTCGGCGAGTCCGTGCAGCGCGGCGACGGTGTCACCGGAGTAGACCGGCCCGTGCATCAGCGCCAAGGTGGCAGGTGGATCGGCGGCCAGCCGTCGGATCGTCGGGGCGGTATCCGGGGTGAGCGCGGTGGCGTGGTACTTGTCCTCGGCGGCGTTCGCCGGCCCCACCGGTTCCGATTCGGACAGCGCCGGGTGCTCGCCACTGGCGGTGAACAGGTCGCCGCAGAACAGGGTCTTGGTCTCCTCCTCGCGCAGCAGGCCGGACTCCCAGCCGTGCGGCACGTGCGAGGTGTCGATCCAGCGGACCCGCTTGCCACCCAGATCGAGGATCTCGCCGTCCGCCAGCGTCCGGGGCGGCCGGTCCGCGAGGTCCTGTAGAGAGATCATCACCCCGAGCACCCCGTGCACCACCTGGGCATCCGGCGCCCTGGCCAGCCAGTCGTTCATCGATCCGCACTCGTCGGACTCCACGTGGCCGAAGCTGATCCACCGCAGCCGATCCAGCGGCATCACCCGTTCGACCGCCGCGCTGACCAGTGGGAACAGTTGGCGACCTCCGCAGTGAAAGAGCAGCGGCTGCTCAGCCGTCACCAGGTACTGGTTGAACACGATGTCGGCCTGGCCGACATAGGTGGACAGTCGGTAGATGTCGGGGGCGACCTCGTCGACCGTTGTCTCCATCAGACCGGTCATGTCCGTCCTCCTGGAACCGTGAGCTCGGACCGAGCGCGCCAACGCGCGTCAGGCACCGGTGAGGCTCCACCGTCGGCGGCCCCTCAGCAAGCCTTTACACCAGCCACGGCACGATGAGGCAATGCGCTCCTCGGGCAGTCGGTGTCTTCTGGCCGCCGCGGCGGCGGCGGTGATGGCCTTGGTGATGGCCGCGGTGATGGCCTTGGTGTCCGCGTGCAGTGCCGCCGCGCCCGCCCAGCAGACCGGCGCACCGCCCGCCACCGCGCCGGCCGGTCTGGTGCCGACGACGGTGACCGTGCCGCCCGGGCTGGACAGCGATCCGTTCGACACGCCGAGGCAGGCACTCGTGCCAGCCGGCTGGACGATGTCCGTGTGGGCCCGGGTACCCAGAGCGCGGTTGGCCGCGTGGGCACCGGATGGCGCCCTGCTGGTCTCCCGCCCGACCGCCGGACAGGTGGTTCGGCTGGTGCCCGGCGCCGGAGGGCCAGCCGCGTCCGTGCTGCTCGACGGGCTCGACCAGCCGCACGGGCTGGCGTTCCAGGACAGCACGCTCTACGTGGCGGAGAGCGACAGTGTGGACGCCTACGACTACACGGCGGGTGCCGCCTCGGCCCGGCGAACCGTCGCGCCCGGGCTGCCCGATGCCAGGAGTCCCGATCTGGGCGGCGCCTACGGGCACGCGCTGAAATCGGTCGCGATCGGCCCGGACCGGTCGATCTACCTCTCCATCGGCTCCACCGGCAATATCTCCGCGAATGACCGGGACGCCACTCCGGAGCGGGCGACGATCATGCGGGTGCCGCCCGGCGGCGGGACGATGGAAGTGTTCGCCAGGGGCGTGCGCAATGGCACCGGCTTGGCCATCGCTCCGGACGGATCGGTGTGGAGCGCGGTGAACAACCGGGACAACATCCAGTACCCGTACGACCGGGGGTACGCCGGCGAGTCCGGGTCCTCCCTGGGTGACGTCATCCCTGGATACCTGGCCGACCATCCGCCGGAGGAGCTGGCCAGGCTCACCCCGGGCCGGGATCTGGGCTGGCCGTACTGCAACCCCGATCAGGACGTCGAGCCAGGTGCGGCCGGCACCGCCTACAACCACCTACGGCCCAGGTTCGTGCCGGACGTGCAGACCAACCCCAACGGTGACCGGCTCGACTGCGCCACGCTGCCGCCGATCGAGCGGACCTTCGACGCGCACGCCGCCCCGCTCGGGCTGAGCTTCACCACCACCCTGGCGGCCCCGTACCAACAGGGCGCCCTGGTCGGCATCCACGGCTCGTGGAACCGCACACCGCCGCGCGCCCCCGAGGTGTCGTTCTTCCCGTGGGCGGACGGCACGCTCGGGCCGCAGCAGACTCTGGTCGGCGGGTTCCAGGACGCGAACGGCTCGCGGTGGGGACGTCCGGTGGCTGCGGTGCAGGGTCCGGACGGCGCCGTGTACATCACCGACGACGATGCCGATGCGGTCTACCGGTTGGCCCCTCCCGGGTCGTGATCGCCAGTTGCCGATCGGGACCGCCTGCTGAAAGGTGGAGATTCGGTTCGACAACGGAGGTCGCGTCGTGGCGCTGGAGATGTCGTGTGCGTTCAACACCTCGCTGGAGAGCCATCAGCACGCCGCGATCGCCGAACAACTCGGCTACCGCCGGGCGTGGTTCTACGATTCCCCGGCGCTCTACGCCGATGTATGGACGCAGCTCTGCCGGGCGGCCGAGCGAACCGAGCGGATCGGGCTGGGCCCCGGGGTGATGGTCCCCTCGCTGCGGCACCCGATGGCGAACGCCGCGGGCATCGCCACCCTGGTCTCCCTGGCCGGCGCGGACCGGGTGGCCGTCGCGGTGGGCAGCGGGTTCACCGGGCGGCTCACCCTGGGTCAGCGTCCACTCCCCTGGCGCCAGGTGAGCGAGTACGTCCGGGTACTCAAGGCCCTGCTGCGCGGCGAGGACGCCGAATGGGAGGGCGCGGTGATCCGGATGATGCAGCACCCGGGCTTCGGGCCGGACCGCCCGATCGACGTGCCGTTCCTGTTCGGGGTGCAGGGCCCGAAGGGCATCGCCGCCGCCAAGGAGCTCGCCGACGGCGTGTTCACCACGGGACGGCCGATCCCCGACTTTGACTGGAGCGCCCTGCTGAGCTTCGGCACGGTGTTGGACGATGGCGAAGATCCGGGCTCGCCGCGGTCGGTAGCCGCCGCCGGGCACGCGGCCGGCGTGCTGTTCCACTTCGCCTTGGAGTTCGACCTGCTGGACCGGCTGCCCAACGGCAAGCAGTGGGCGGCCGCGTACGACGAGGTCCCGGCGCGGCAGCGCCACCTTGCGCTGCACGACGGACACATGGCCCTGGTCAATGAGCGCGACCGGCCGTTCGTCACCGGCGAGACCCTGGCCGGCGGCGGCCTCGCGATGGACCGGGCCGGCTGGCGGGCCAAGCTCACCGAGATGGAGGCCGAGGGGGCCACCGAGATCGCCTACCAGCCGGCCGGACCTGACGTGCCGCGCGAGCTGGAAGCCTTCGCCTCGGTGGTGCGTGGCTGAGCTCGGGCAAGTACGCCAGAACACACCGACGCCCGTGGGAGACGCGCTGTGGTTACCGAACTACACACCCCGCGGATTGTTCGTGCCGGAAACATGTCGCCTGTGCAGCTCGGCAACACGCGGCCGTGCCGGGGAAGCGCCGGCAGCGCGATGTGGCGGCGCGATCGTCTAGCGGCGGCGCCACTCCTCGGCCAGTAGCTGGTAGGACCGCACCCGGTCGGCGTGGTCATGGGTGATGGTGGTGATGATCAGCTCGTCCGCCTCGGTGGCCTCGCGCAGCTGCTCGAGTTGGTCGGCCACCTGGCTGGGCGACCCGACGAACTGGGTCTCCACCCGGTCAGCGACCAGCGCCTCATCCTCTTCGCTCCATTGGTGGCGGTCCGCCTCCTCGGGCGTGGGGAACGGGATCGCCCCCTCGCCGCTACGGATACTGCGCACCCAGAGGCCGTAGCCGGTGGCCAGGCGGCGCGCCTTTTTTTCGTCGTCGGCCACCACCACGTCCGCGGACACGCTCACATACGGACGCGGCACCGCCTCCGACGGTACGAACGCGGCCCGGTAGCCGGCCGCGGCCTCCAGCACAGTCGCCGGGCTGACGTGGTAGTTCGCCGCGAAGCGCAGCCCGTTGCGGCCAGCTACCGTCGCGCTCAGGCCGCCGCTGCTGCCCAGGATCCACACCTGCACGTCCGCCCCCTCGCCGGGAATCACGTGCGCCTCCAGCCCGTCCGGGGTGCGGTAGCTACCCCGCAGCAGGGCGAGGATGTCGTCGATCTGCTCGCCGTAGTCCTGCGCCTGGGCGTGTGGCTGCACCAGCAGGTTGCGCTGCAGGACGATCCGCGGTGAACGCAGCAGCCCTTCGAAGGAGAACCGGGCCGGGATGCGCAGCCCGTTGGGCGCGTAGCCGGCGCGGACGGCCACCCCGGCCGGCACGGCGGCGGGCGGGCGCGCACCGGAGCGGCCGAGGCCCAGGTCCAGCCGCCCCGGGTGCAGGGCGTCCAGCAGCCCGAACTCCTCAACCGTGGACAGGGCGGTGCGGTGGCCAAGCTGGACCGCGCCTGAGCCGATCCGGATGGTCGAGGTGGCCGAGGCGGTCAGTGCCAGCAGCATGGCCGGTGAGGTTCCGGCCACTCCCGGGTTGAGGTGGTGTTCGGCGAACCAGTAGCGCGCGTAGCCGAACCGCTCGGCTGCCTTGGCCAGGTCGATGCTGTTGCGCAGCGCCTGGGCGGCCGTGGACCCGGACGAGATCGGCACCAGGTCGAGCACGGCGAGCGGAGTGTCGGTCATGTCGTTCCCCCCAATAGCGACGGCCGGAGTTCCGGCGGCTCATCGAGTCGGGGCGTTGTGCAGCGCCCGCTCGTTCCGCGCGGTGGCCTTGAGCAGGGCGCCGAGCGGGTCGGCGTAGACCGGTCGCAGCGCCGCGATGCACGCCGCGAGTGCCTGCACGCCGCTGCCGAGCGAACTGACCCGCAGGCTTATCGGCTCGAGCACGCTGTGCGCCGCGAAGCTGGCCGACACGTGGGCCAGCCCAGGGCGGTACCCGGTGAACGCCTGCCCGAGCAGCACCACGCGGTCCGGGTTGAACACGTCCCTGACCAGCGCCACGCCACGGCCGAGCAGCCGGGCCCGGTCGACCAGCAGTTCGTGGGCCGCCCTGCTGCCGCCCTCGGCGGCCGCGATCAGCCCAGCGATCGAGGGCTCCGCCACAATGCCGGCCCGGTACGCGGCGGCCGCCACAGCTGCGTCACCGACGGAGGCCTCCAGGCAGCCGGTGGAGCCGCAGTGGCAGTTCACCGAGCCGCCCACCGGCAGGTGGCTGATCGTGCCCGGTCCGGTGGCAGGCACGTCCATCGCGCCGTCCACGGTGAGCACCGCGCCGACCGCCTCCCTGGCGTAGACGTAGAGCGTGCTGCCGGCGGCGTGCTGCCGGGTGAGCAGCGTTTCCGCCCCGGCCATGGCCTCCACCTGCGGCACCACCACCACGTCGGAGTCGGCCACCCGGTCCACGATCTCCGCCACCGGAGCGGACTCCCAACCCAGCCGGGGATGCCGCAGCCGGGTGCGGTCGGCGGAGAGCTGGCCACCCACCACCAGGCCAACGTGCAGTACCCGCCGGCGCGGCCAGCGGGCGCCAAAGCGGCGCAACCGACGGGTGAGCAGGGCGACCACCTCGGCGGGATCACCGGTCGGATTCGGCACGTCGACCGCGCCGATCACCCGCCCGCGCAGGTCGCCGGCGGTAAGTGTGGTCCGGCGCAGGCCGATGTGCATGCCCAGCACGCCGAATTCGTCCGCCTCCACCTCCACCGGTACCCGGGGACGGCCCACCGCGCCGGCCGGGGCCAGGTCAGGCCGTTCGCGCAGCAAACCCATCTCGAGCAGCCGCGCGACCTGCCGGTTCACCGTGGCGTGGCTCAGGTCGGTGGCGCCGACCAGCTCGTCACGGAAGACCGGCCCGTCCAACCTGGCGGCGGTCAACACGGCCCCCGCCGCCGAGCGGGCGGAGGCAGCAGCCGTGCGGGGCCGACCGCGCGGTACCCGGGACGCTATGGACAACCGGCCGGGCGGCGGCGCGACCGACCGCGTCGGCGATGGCGCGGGTGAAGCGGACCGGGCCCGCGAGAGGACCGGGGATGGAACGACGGGTGATGGTGCTGTGGTGGCAGGCACGGGTGTCCTCGCAGGTCGCCGCCCGGCTCACCGCGGGCAACACGGCGCTATCGGAAACATGCGCTCACGCTCAGCGGGAGTCAATGGGGCGGTCGGGGCGGATGGGGTCAGCTCGGGTGGGCGAGTCAGACCCGACAGATAGCCGTGGCCGTGCGGCAGAAGTCCACGTGGCGGCGGCTGCGCAACAGCGTGACGTGCAGCGGGCGGAGGTGCTCGCCGTCACTCATGAGAGTGACGCTAACACGGCACCGGGGAGCAGTCGACGACTCGGAGCCGAATACGGATCACATTGAGAAAATCTATCGATTGGGTGAGCATGCGGACCTCTGAGCGGTTCCGATCCGACTGAGCCCAACGGTTGTTGCCGCCGCGGCCGGGTTCCTACGGTCGGTGGCACCGTCCGGTCAGCCACCGAATCGAGGATTCCTCCGATGACTCTGCAAGCCGACACCGTGCCAGCCCCGTCCAGCAACCCGACCGTCGTCCAGGTGGGCGGCCGGATCGGCGCACGCATCGACGGGGTAAGGCTGGGCCCGGATCTGGCCCCGGAGGCGGTGGCCGCGATCCGCGCCGCGCTGCTCAAGCACAAAGTGATCTTCTTCCGCGAGCAGCGGCACCTGGACGACGAGGGTCAGCTCGGCTTCGCCCGGCTGCTCGGCGAACCCACCGCGGCGCACCCCACCGTGCGTGGGTCCAGCACGCACATCCTGCCGATCAACTCCGAGCGGTCCAGGGCGGACAGCTGGCACACCGACGTCACCTTCGTGGACCGGGTCCCGGCCGCGAGCATCCTGCGCGCGATCCACCTCCCACCCTACGGCGGCACCACCACCTGGGCGAACACCGTGGCCGCCTACGAGGCGCTGCCGGTGCCGCTGAAGAACCTGGCCGACCAGCTGTGGGCGGTCCACACCAACGCATACGACTACGCCGCCGAGGCCGAGGTGGTCTCCGACGAGATCGACGAGCAGCTCGCCGCCTACCGCGAGGAGTTCCGCTCCACAGTCTTCGAGACCGAACACCCGGTGGTCCGGGTGCACCCGGAGACCGGCGAACGCGCGCTGCTGCTCGGCCAGTTCGTCCGCGACTTCGTCGGGCTGAACACCAAGGAGTCGCACGCGCTGTTCCACGTGCTGCAGGACCGGGTGATCCGGTTGGAGAACACCGTGCGGTGGAGCTGGGCACCCGGCGACGTGGCGATCTGGGACAACCGCGCCACCCAGCACTACGCCGTCTCCGACTACGACAACCACCGCCGGCTGCTGCACCGGATCACCCTGGCCGGCGACGTGCCGGTAGGCATCGACGGCGGCCGCAGCATCATCCGCAAGGGCGACGCCGCCCACTTCTCCGCCGTCTGACCAGGTCACCGCCTGTGAGTGGTATTGGTCGCGATAGCGACCAATACCACTCACGGCCTTTCACGGGGGTTTTAGTGAGCGTTCCGGCTGAGGCTAGGGGCTATGACGGGTTCGGCGGGGTGGTCGGGCGCACCGGGGCGGAGTCCACGCCGTGGTGGCCGGCCACCCCGACCGCGCGGCCGGGCGCGCCGAACATCGTCGTGGTGCTGTGGACGACCTGGGCTACAGCGATATCGGCCCGTACGGCTCGGAGATCCCCACCCCGCACCTGGACCGGCTCGCGGCGCGCGGTCTGCGGCTGACCAACTACCACACCGCGCCGCTGTGCTCACCGGCCCGCGCCGCGCTGCTCACCGGGCTGAACCCGCACCGCGCGGGGTACGGCTGGGTGGCCAACGCCGACCCCGGCTTTCCCGGCGTGCGGCTGGAGCTGGCCGACGACGTGGCCACCCTGGCGGAGAGCCTGCGCGCCGGCGGGTACGCCACCTACGCGGTCGGCAAGTGGCACCTGGCGCGGGACGCGAACCTGGCGCCGGGACGACCCCGCAACTCGTGGCCGGTGCAGCGGGGCTTCGACCGCTACTACGGCTCGATGGAGGCCCTGAACTCGTTCTTCCACCCGAACCAGCTGGTCGCGGACAACTCCGGGGTCGACATCGAGCGGTATCCGGACGGTTACTACGTCACCGATGACCTCACCGACCGGGCCATCGGCATGATCACCGACCTGCGCGCGCACGATGCGAACAGGCCGTTCCTGCTGTACTTCGCGCACATCGCGATGCACGGGCCGCTGCAGGTGCCGGCCGCCGAGCTGGCCCGCCAGCGGGGGCGCTACGAGTCTGGGTGGGACGCGGCGCGCGAGGCCCGCTTCGCCCGGCAGCTGGCCGAAGGGTTGTTCCCGCCCGGTACCCGGCAGGCCCCGCGCAACCCGGAGCCCGGCTTCGACGTGCCGGCGTGGGCGTCGCTGAGCGCCGAGCAGCGCACCCGGTACGCCCGCTACATGGAGGTCTACGCCGCCATGGTGGGCACCGTGGACGCCAGCCTGGGCCGGATCACCGCCACCTTGGACGCCCTGGGCGAGCTGGACAACACGATCATCGTGTTCACCTCGGACAACGGCGGCACCGCGGAGGGCGGCCCGGCCGGCACCCGCAGCTACTTCAGCCAATTCGTGCACCGGGACGTGCCGGCGGACTGGCAGCGCGACGTGCCGCACGAGGAGAGCTGGATCGGCTCCGAGCGGCTCGGCGTGCACTATCCGCGCAGCTGGGGGCAGGTGTCGAACACGCCGTTCCGGTTCTACAAAGGCCAGACCTACGCCGGCGGGGTACGGGTGCCGTTCCTGCTGTCCTGGCCGGACGGGCTGCCCCGCTCCCCCGCCGACTCCGGGCTACGCCACCAGTACGGCTACGTCACCGACGTCACGCCCACCCTGCTGCAACTGGCCGGCGTGCCGCCGCTGGCCAGCCGATCCGGGCGGCCCACCCAGCCGTTCGACGGGGTCGACCTCGGTTCCGCGCTGCACCAGGCCGACGCCGCCAGCCCGCACCGCGAGCAGTACGCCGAGATGGGCGGGCACCTGGGCTACTACCGGGACGGCTGGAAACTCCTCGCCAGGCCCGCGCCCGGCGACTCGCTGGACGACCCACAGTGGCGGCTATATGACGTGCGGACCGACCCCACCGAGCTGGACGACCTGGCCGAGGCGTATCCGGAGAAGGTGGCCGAGCTGGCCGGGGCGTGGCGGGCGGCGGCCTGGCGGAACACGGTGTTCCCGCTGCTCACGGCGGCCGATCGGGGTGTCCGCCCGGTTGCGCGTGGTACCCGCCGTCGACGTGG
>Ga0137413_10000084_pt1 | contig 22469 bp, 15 predicted proteins | sample CZODoug2_1_16fun_FD_108280 | JGI IMG/M metagenome (GOLD analysis project Ga0137413, IMG submission 108280) | Vadose zone soil fungal communities from Angelo Coast Range Reserve, California, USA - CZODoug2_1_16fungal (Illumina Assembly) | ecosystem: Environmental > Terrestrial > Soil > Vadose... | reverse complement strand
GGCGGCGCCGCCGTCGCCCCGGGGCACCACCAACACTCCTGACCCCAGCCGGTACTGCTCGCCGAGGTACTGGTCGCGGCGCACGGTCGCGAGCACAGTGCCCGACGCGGTGCGCACGTCGATGTCCCCCACGTCGGCACGCGGTCCGACCCGGTGCGTCGGGCCGGGGCCCCGGTCCGGCGCGCGGCTGGTCACCGGTATCGCGGTCACCAGGTTCGCGCTGACGTGCTCGGCGTCGACGTGGACGGCGAGGTTGTGCAGCGGCGAGCCGGCGACGCTGCGCGGCGTCAGCAGCCGCCCGGCCGGGTAGGTACGCAGCTCGGTGGCATGCCAGGGAGCGATCGTGCCCCGCAGGTCCCAGAAGTCCGGCTCGCCGAACGCGGTGGGGGTGGCCATGTTCGTCAGCGCGAACTGCACCACCAAGCCGTCCGCCGCCCCGGACTCGACCAGCGCACGCAGCCCAACCAGCGCTGGTGAGTCCCGCGCGCCGTCGAGCCAGTGCAGTCCCTCACCGGCATCGACGGCGAACTGATGCACCACCGAACGCCGGAACCGCGGATCGGTCGAGTCGTCGGCGACGTAGCGCGGGTTCTGCCAGCGCGGCGGACACATCCCCGAGACGTCCCCGGTGAGCAGGTAGCCGACCTCGTGCGACCGACCGAGCCGGCCGAGCGCGAGCTGGCCGACCATCACCGTCGTGGTCCGGTTCGACGCAGGATCGACATCGAAGACCCGTGACCGGTTCGCCGTGCCCGCTGTGTACTCGCAATAGTGGCCCCACAGGTCGAGTGCCCGTCCCACCAGCAGGTCGTCCGTGCTGACCTCCCCCGGGGTCAGCTCACACCCGACGACCGCGGCATCGATCCAGAAGTGGCCGTTGCCCGCGAAGTTGGTTCCCTTGGCGCCCTTCGCCTCGAGGAAGTCGTAGTACTCCCGCACGGGGCGGTCGGTGTCGAACACCCCGCCGTCGGTCACCGCCCGATTGGTCTCCAGATCGAGCAGCCCGGCCCGCGGCCCGGTGGGCAGCCTCGTGACGGCAACCCCGGCGAAGTGGATCCGGGGCAGGTCGAACACGCTCACGGCGCGTCCCACACAGCGGCGGACATCGTCGGGATGATGTCTCGCACGATCCGGACACCCGGTAGCGCCCTCTCGTACTGCAGCGTGAATTCGCTGTCGGTGAGCGGCATGGCCCGCTCGCTCATCTCCAGCCACCGTGGATGCAGCATCATCCGGGCGGAATCGACGGCGGCGTCGACGTCGCCCGACACGTCGTAGATGATCTTTGCGGTCTCGAACGCGTAGGCACTCTGCTCGCGCGGCTCGGAGGCACCGTCCGGCCGCGTCACGTCGATGACCGCGATGCGCCCGCCAGGGGCAACCAGCTCGCGCAGCGTCGGCAGCACTACATCGGCGGGCCCCATGTGGAAGACCGCATTGACCGACAACACCAGGTCGAACAGGCCGTCGCGCTCAGGCGTGAGATCGGTGGCGCTGCGACACTCGTAACGCACCGGGATCCGGGACGACTTGGTCACGGCGATGTCGAGCATCCTCCGCGAGATGTCGACACCGACGACCTCGTCGTACCGCTCGGCGAGCAGCCCGCAGTTGTTGCCGCTTCCACAGCCGACGTCGATGGCTCGGGCTCCGGTCGACAGCTGTGTCCGCAGCCACGACCGCACCGGACTTGTCGCGGCATCGCGGACCTGGGTGAATCGTTCGTACAGGTCGGCGAGGTCGTCAAAATATGGCTCAGTCGTGCTCATTCGGCTCCCCGGCTTCCGTGCTCATGGCAGCTCCCCGGTCTCCGCCGAGGACCTGCACCCGGCTACCGAGACGATCCGGGGCAGCCGAACCAGTCGAAAAGGGGCGTACGCAGAACCTGCGCACTCGCGTGGGCTGATCGGCTCGTCAAATCTGGCCATGGGCGATGTGATGCACGACCGGGACCCGCAATGCTCTGGCGCAATGTCGGCGAGGTGAATGGGGAAGTCCGATGCGCGACGAGCACGACTGCGACGTCCTCGTGGTGGGTGCGGGCCCGAGCGGGCTCTGCTCCGCGCTCCTGCTGGTCCAACACGGCGTTCGGGTTCGCATCGTGGACCGCAAGGCCGGTCCAGTCGAGCAGGCCCGCGCCGCCATCGTGCACGCCCGCACACTGGAATACTTCGACCAACTCGGTGTCGCGGAGGCCGCCGTGGCCCGCGGGCTACCTGTCACCGATGTGGCGATCCATGAGAACGGCCGACATGCGGGCGACATGCCACTCGCCGGCGAGGGCACCGCCGCGCAGACCCGCTTCCCCTACGCCCTCGCCCTCGAGCAGTTCGAGACCGAGCGGGTGCTCGTCGACGCCTTGGCCGAGCACGAGGTCGTCGTCGAGTGGAACACCGACGTGCGCGACCTGACCGACACAGGCGACGGCGTGCACGTCGACGTGGTGTCCGACGAGCTGCGCGATGGTTCGATCACCGCGCGCTGGATCGTCGGCGCGGACGGCGCGAGCAGCACCGTCCGCACACTGCTCGGCATGCAGTTCGAGGGTGAGACCTACGAGCAGGCCGGCATGCTCGCCGACGTCACGCTCGACGTCGAACTGGGTGTACGCGGGATGCGCCTCAACCTGACCCGCGGCGGATTCGTCGGCATCCTGCCACTGACCAGCGGCTGCTACCGCCTCTTCGGCGTCGTGCCGCCCGAGCTGCACCAGGCACCCGAGCAGCGCGGCGACCCCTCACACGAGGCTTACGCCCCCTTGGACCACGCCGACCTGCAGCACTGGTTCGACGAATACTTCAAGGTGGACGCCCGCTTCGGCGAGGTCATTTGGGCATCCATGTTCCGCTTCCACAGCCGCCTCGCCGACCGGTTCAGGGTCGGCAACGCCTTCCTGGTCGGCGACGCCGCGCACATCCACAACCCGGCCGGCGGCCAGGGCCTCAACCTTGGCGTCGGCGACGCGATCAACCTCGCATGGAAGCTCGCCCAGGTCGTCAACGGCGAGGCGCCGGCGTGGCTGCTGGATACCTACGAGACGGAACGCCGGCCGATCGCCCAGGTCGTGCTCAAGCGCACCGACCTGGGTTTCAAGCTCGAGACCGGTACTAACGCGATAGCCACCTGGATGCGCGCACACGTGGCGACGCGCGTCGTGGGCGTGGTCAGCCGGCTGGCGCCGATCCGCAAGATGTTCTTCCACATGTTCTCGCAGCTCTGGATCAACTACCGCGGCAGCCGCGCGGTCGCCTCCCGCGGCACGGGCGCGCTGTGCCCGGGTGACCGCGCGCCTTATGCGCCCATCAAGGAGACCCGTGACGGCGCAAGGAGCGTGCTGGACCTGGCCCACGGGGCGGGCTACCACCTGTTGAGCTTCTCTGTTGACGAGCTGGACTCCGACGAGCTCGCAGCCCAGCTCGCCGCCCGCTACAGCGCGCCGGTGACCACGCATGTGATCCCGGCCAGTGACCAAGCGGCCTACCGGGCCTATGGGGTGGACGGCGCCCGCCTGGTATTGGTGCGACCGGACGGCCACATCGCCGCGCTTGCCACCCCGACGTCGACGGAGCACCTCCTTACCTTTTTGGATACCGTCCTCACCCCATCCCGGGTGCTGAATGAGCAGGACAGAACGCCCAGCCACGGATAGGGCGTCGTGCGCAACGCAGTCATGCCCATCCCACGCACCCCGCGTTTCCGACGGGCGTTCACACCGCACGAGGCAACGGGTTCTCACGCGCACCCTCGGGAGCAGGCCGTTCCCGCGCAACACTGGCGCCGAACCCGGACTGGCAGGCACCGGACTACGGCCTGATCAACACCATCAGCTCGGCGCCGACACCATTGCGTGATCGGGCGGGCCGAGCACCTGACCCCCATCCCTGAGGAGCCTCGCCCGTGACCCTTGCTGACCTAGGCTTGCTGCTGACCGCTCTCGTCGTGATCGTCACGCTGGCGCGACTGCTCGGCGCCGTCGTCGCGCGGATGGGCCAGCCCCGGGTGATCGGCGAGATCCTCGCCGGCATTCTCCTCGGACCCACATTGCTGCCCGCGATCGTGCCCGAGACATTGTTCCTCGGAGCTACCAAGCCGGCGCTTTCCATGCTGTCGACCATCGGGGTCTGCACGTTCCTGTTCCTGGTCGGCTGGCATCTAGAACTAAAACTGTTGACCGGTAAGGGGCGTACCGCGGCCATCGTGTCCCTGTGCGCCATCGTCTTGCCCTTCAGCCTCGGTGCGGTGCTCGCGCTGAGGCTTGCCGAGAACCACCCGGCGCCCAATCTGCTGGGCTTCGTGCTGTTCATGGGCGCAGCGATGTCTGTCACGGCGTTTCCAGTGCTTGCGCGCATCCTGACCGACCGCGGCCTCATCAACACCCCGATCGGTGGGATCGCACTGGCGTGCGCGGCGGTCGACGACGTCCTGGCCTGGACGCTGCTCGGCGTCGTCGCCGCGATCTGCGGCGGCGCGGCCCCATGGCAGATCGCCCTCGTCGTGCCGTACGTGGCATTTGTGGTGGGCGTCGTACGACCGGTGCTGCGCAGACTCGCGCCGCGCTACCGCTCGACGAGTCGGCTCGCGGCGGCGGTCGTCCTCGTCGGACTGGGCGCCGGGTTGTGGCTGTCCTCGATGGCGACCGAGGTCATCGGGCTGCACGCTTTCTTCGGCGCGTTCCTGTTCGGTGTTGTGATGCCGCGCGAGGGCGTGACATCCCTGTGCGCGCATGCGTTGCCCTTGATCGAGCGGGTCTCCTCGTACCTGCTGCTACCGGTGTTCTTCACCCTCGCGGGTGTGGGTGTCGACCTGTCCCGCATCGACGGGCAGGCAGTCGGGGAGCTGGCGCTGATCCTGCTCGTCGCGATCGGCGGAAAGCTCGGTGGCGCATTCGTGGGCAGCCGCCTGTGCGGTGTCCGGGCGCGGCGCTCCTTCGTCCTGGCGACCCTGTTGAACACGCGGGGTCTGACTGAGTTGATCGCCCTAACGATCGGTCGCCAGCTCGGCGTGCTCGACCAGGGCCTGTACTCGCTGATGGTGGTGATGGCGCTGGTCACCACGGCGATGACCGGTGTGGTGCTGCGGTTCATCTACCCCGTGTGGTGCGTTGAGCAGGACCGAAGCGCCGCGTTGCTGCCCCCGGCGCTGGAGGAGCGAGTGCTGCCGAGGAGTCCGTGACGATCGAGGCACGCGGTGGGCGGGTCACACTTCGTAGGCACTCGATTACCGAGGGCCGACGCGAGTGCAACGAAACGCGCTCGGCCGAGTTAGGCAGAGGCGGTTAGGGTCTAGCAAATGGAGCGCTGAGTGCCAGAACGACGGCCTACGGGGGGTCATTCTTTTAGGCGCGAGCGCCTGACAGATCGGATAACAGTCTTCTTAAAGGGTGGGCCAGAGGAATACCCTCTAGCATCCAGATCGTTTTTCGCCTCACATGATATCGAAACTATTCGAATCAAATACCGCGACGGCCTTGAGTGCTATAAGTGCACCGATCTCCATGTCTACTTTGCCGGTAATCGCTGCCGTCTATTCGAATGGACTCATCGCGAGGCCGACCACATTTCTCGCCCGACCACCCACGACCGGTGTCGGAGTGGTCCCAACGATCTCAATCAGACAGGAGCAGTGTCCATGTCCGGCCCCTCCACCGGCCCGATCGGCGGCGCCCCTGACGCGAATCATCCGGCGGCGGCCGGGGATCCCGCCGGCTCACCCGCCTCGGCCGCGGCCGGGGGCGGCCGGACGGGAGCCCAGCAGGTCACGAACGCGACGCTGGTGATCTGGCTGCTGGTTGGGTCGGCGTTCGCGATGATCCTGAATGAGACGATCATGAGCGTGGCGCTGCCCGCGCTGATCGCCGACCTCGGCGTAAGCCTGCCTACCGCCCAATGGTTGACCAGCGGATTCCTGCTGACCATGGCGGTGGTCATCCCGATCACCGGCTTCCTGCTGCAGCGCTTTCCGCCTCGGCTCAACTACCTCGTGTCGATGTCGCTGTTCAGCCTGGGCACGCTGACCGCCGCGCTCGCCCCCGGCTTCGCGGTGCTGATGACCGGGCGGGTGATGCAGGCGGCGGGGACGGCGGTGATGGTCCCGTTGCTGATGATCTCGGTGATCAGATTGGTACCGGCGGAGCGGCGGGGCGCCATGATGGGCACGATCACGGTAGTCATCGCGGTGGCGCCGGCCACCGGTCCGGCTCTGTCCGGTCTCATCCTCACCCTGCTGGGCTGGCGGTGGATGTTCTGGGTCGTGCTCCCGTTCGCCCTGGTCGCGTTCGTCGCCGGCGCGGCGTGGCTGCGGGTCGAGGTCGAAACCCGGCGGATCTCGCTCGACCTGATCTCGGTGCCGCTGTCCGCGCTCGCCTTCGGTGGCCTGGTGTTCGGCCTGAGCAGCGTAGGCGATGCGGCGCGCGGCCCCGCCCCGGTCCACCCGTGGCTGCCAATCTCGGTCGGCCTACTCGCCATGGCGATCTTCGTGGCCCGGCAGCTTCGGTTGCAGCGGACGGGACGGGCCCTGCTGGACCTGCGTCCGCTGGCTCACCGGTCGTTCGTGGTGTCGGTCGTGTTGGTGGTGCTGGGCATGATGTCGCTGTTCGGGGAGCTGATCCTGCTTACGCTCTACCTGCAGAATGTGCTGCGGGTCAGCGCGTTCATCACCGGACTCACCCTGCTGCCGGGCGGGCTGGTGATGGGTCTGCTCGGCCCAGTGAGCGGCCGGCTGTACGACAGGTACGGCGTGCGCAAGCTGGTCGTCCCCGGAGCGGCGGTCACGGCCATCTCGCTCTGGGTGTTCACCACATTGAACGGCTCCTCCACACTGTGGTCGGTCATCGCCATGCACGTCCTGCTGGTCATCGGGCTGTCCCTGATGCTCACCCCGCTGATCACCGACGCGCTAGGGCAGCTGCCCGACCAGCTCGACTCGCACGGCAGCGCGATCGTGTCCACCCTGCAACAGGTCGCCGGCGCCGCCGGAACCGCCTTGATCATCACCGTAGTGGCGCTGGCCTCGGCCGATGCGACCCACGGCGTCGACGTGAGGGGGGGCAGGGCGGCGTTCCTCTGCGCGGCCGTCATAGCGACCCTCGCGTTCCCGGCGACGCTGCTTGTGGGCCGCCCGACCGCACCGGGCGACCGGACCGCCCGACCCACCGTCGAGTTGGTCGTCGAGCCTGCGGCTCTACCTCAGCGACACAACCACAGACCTCGACGAACTAACGGTCGCGACCACTAGCTGCACTGGTCCTGGAGTAGCGAACCCGCGCGACTGCGTAGGTTTTCGAGATGGACGCTGTCGCTACAGGTCGGAAAACATACTCTTAGACCGTAAACCTTCAAAGCCTCCTGGTAAAAATCGCGGATGTGGTCGAGGCGGGGGAGCGTCTAGTGAGTAGGACCACCGGTTGAGGTTCGGGGCCGGAACATGTCCGCTTGCCTCTCCGTCAGTATTGGATGGGGGTGAAAGATGACGATGTGCGGATGTTCGGTCGTTAAGCGGGCTGCCATCGTGGCGGGTATGGCAGCTTACGTCCCGAGTCGCGCGGTGAAGAATAGCGATCTCGTTGTGTCGATCGACACCAGCGACGAATGGATTCGTACCAGAACGGGAATCGAGCAAAGATACATGGCCGGAGTTGGAACATCTACGTCCGACTTGGCGGTTGAAGCCGGCCGACTTGCACTCACGTCGGCCGGTGTAACGTCGGTTGACGCCCTTATATTGGCGACATCTACGCCTGACTATACCTGCCCTGCTACCGCCCCGGCCGTGGCCGCCAGGCTAGAGCTCGGGACTATCGCGGCCTTCGATCTGGCGGCAGTGTGCTCTGGGTTTCTCTACGGTATGGCGAGCGCGAATGCGCTAATTGTTTCAGGAATGGCCGAAAGCGTTCTCCTGATAGGTGCAGATACGTTCACTAGAATCGTAAACCCTAAGGATCGTGGGACTGCCATTATCTTTGGTGACGGCGCGGGCGGGATGGTACTTCGTGCAGGCAGTGTGCATGCCCGGGGAGGGATGTTCACCTTCGACATGGGAGCTGACGGCGATCACGCACACCTATTTCACACTCCTGCAGGCGGCGCAAGACAGCGTTCGGCCTCAAACGACGTGGATCCGGATGACTTTTTTGTGGTTATGCAAGGGCGCAAGCTATTTCAGCATGCCGTCAATAGGATCACTAGTTCTTGTGTATCGGTGCTCGGCAAAACCGGCTGGGGAGTGTCCGACGTCGATTTGATGGTGCCACATCAAGCCAATTTGCGGATCACCAACGCAGTTGCAGGGAGACTCGGGCTGCCTGCGGACCGTGCATATTCGAACATTGCTCACGTAGGCAACACCGCTGCAGCCTCGTTGCCAATCGCGCTCACGGATGCAGCCATATCGGGCCGACTGAAGTCGGGGCATCGTGTTCTGTTGGCTGCGTTCGGTGCGGGGCTCACCTGGGCTTCGGCGACATTGACCTGGCCTGATGTGCATGCACTTTCAAATCGTACGAATCCTCAAGGAGAAACCGATGTTTGATCAAGTGAAGAATCTCCTCGTCTCTGATTTTAAAGTGCCGCCCAACCAAGTGACGACTGCCGCTACGTTGGTCGACCTCGAACTAGACTCTTTGGATGTCGTCGAGTTGGCCGAGGCAGTGGATAGTAAATTGGGAGCGAAAATCTCCGACGACGAGATATTCGAACTGGGTACAGTGGGCGAAATTGTCCGGCTTATTGAGAGTCGGGTCAAACAAGCTGATGACTGAGCGAGCTGTGGCCGTGACCGGGATGGGGATTGTCTCACCGGCCGGGTCGAACGTGGAGAGGAATTGGAATCGGGTGTGTTCGGGGACTCCCACGGCCATGGCAGACCCAGCCCTGATTGGAGGCCCCGTCACGTTCTCTTGCCGGATCAGTGACTTTGATGTCGACTGCCTGCCAAACCCCCGGCAGACTCGCAGGCTGGACCGATTCGCGCAGTTGGCCCTAGTTGCAGCTAATGATGCTCTCGCCGATGCCGGCATCGATACCAATGATTGGAATGGGTCGCGCGTCGCCGTCGTGATAGGTAATGGCGCTGGTGGCCAGACCAGCTTGGACGATCAGTATCGAATCTTGGAAGAAAAAGACCATTCACACGTGTCTTCACTACTCCTACCCATGTTTCTGCCGAACATGGTCGCGGGCCAGATTTCACTCAGTTTCGGGATAACGGGGCCGGCCATGATCGTCGGCACTGCTTGCGCCTCGGGAGCTGACGCGATCGGGATAGCGCGGGAATTGCTGAATTCCGGTCGATGCGATATCGCTCTAGCAGGCGGAACGGAAGTGATGCTCACTCCAATGATGGTGGCAGGTTTCGCTCGAATGAAAGTCCTGTCCACAAGAAACAGCTGTCCAACTTCTGCGTCACGGCCATTCGATAGGAAACGCGATGGCCTGGTGCTTTCTGAAGGAGCGGGCATACTTGTACTCGAGCGATGGAAGGATGCAGACGCGCGTCGAGCCCGTATACACGGCATACTGAGAGGTTACGGAGCTTCGTCCGACGCACACCATGTGACCACACCGGAGCCTCGTGGGCTCGGCCTCGAGCGCGCAATCAAGAGCGCGCTGGAAGATGCCGAGATCGGATCGTCAGCAGTGAAGCACGTGAACGCGCACGGTACGTCCACGCGTTTGAACGACGTAATCGAGGCGCAAGTGCTCAGCAGAGTCTTTGGACAGCATACGTCGGTCACTTCAACGAAGGGAGTCACGGGCCACACCTTTGGCGCGGCGGGCGCCATCGAGGCCATCTTTACGATCTTGACCCTACAGCGTGGCCTGATCCCTCCCACGGCGAACCTTACGGAGCTCGATCCAGACGTCGATCTCGACGTAGTGGCAGGCGTGCCACGAGTTCAAGAAATTGATACTGCGGTGAGTAATTCGATGGGTTTTGGCGGTCATAACTCGGCGCTCGTCTTCACGCGTATGTAACATGTATCAATCCATACCCAATCTGTGCGGATTGTTACGCGAGAGTCTGGTTTGCGACCCCTGGCATATTGTCAAGCACCTATCGCTGATCTGCTGGCCTGTGCATGTTAACGATGAACTCGAGGTGTGGTCGGAATGCATCGATTGATCAAAAGACTTCTCGTTGTTGGCGCACACGGGGACGACGAGACGCTCGGCGCCGGCGGTACGATCGCCAGACTCACAGACGACGGCGTATCGGTTGGACTCTGCGTAATGACCAATGATGATGGTTCTCGGCGCGTTAATCGAGCGGAGGCCATCAAAGGCGCGGCCAAGGCATTGGGAATTGAGCTGGTTGAGATCAACGCGTTGGGAGACAGCCGACTGGACACACACGGACAACTGGAATTGAACCTCGTGGTCGAACGCATCGTTCAGGACTTCAACCCTGATACCGTTTTTACAACAAGTATGGCCGATCTTAGTGTTGATCACCAGATGGTCAGTCGGGCCGTCCGTGTCGCATGCAGGCCTAACCGATCGAACGTGCGGGAGCTCAGGTGTTTCGAGGTTCGGTCCTCAACCGATACCGGCGAAGCCCTTGGAATTGAGCCGAAGTTTCGTCCCAACTGTTGGCAGGCATTGAGCGAAATCCATATGGACCGCAAGTTGGAAGCCATGCGTGCGTACGGGAACGAGATCGAATCCTGGCCGCAGCCACGCAGTGAGGAGGGGATCAAGATGTTGGCGCAATACAGGGGATCCCAAGTTGCAACCGACCTAGCAGAGGCTTTCGAAATCGTTTACACACTGCTGTAACGATTGCAAACGCAGGCCACTTGAAGTCTTCCTCAAGGAGCGCAAATGCGAAACAACGGCTGGAACGGATCGTCCCTGTGTGGCTTTGTTGACAATCGCAGCTGCGCGGAAGGGATCGAGTGGCCGACATGAAGATTTTGTTCACATCGCAGCCTGAATACTCACATCTCATTCCGATTGTATTGCCCATGGCGTTGTTGGCCGATAAGGCTGGACATGATGTAGTGGTCGCCACCGGCGCGGAGATGATGCCCCACCTTCGGAGTCATCACGTCAATACCCTAGAATTGCCGGGCGTAGCGAGTATAGGCAGCCTTGTTAGGAACCCAGAAAGGGCTCGAGCGATTGGCTTCCAGCTGCCTGTGGGTGACTTCGGTGCTGCCACGAGAATCATGCCGCCCGAGATGTACGCTATCGACTTCGTCAGTGTACTGGGTTCGCGCTTCGGGAGAAGCCTCATCACTGTCTTGGATGATTGGCAGCCAGATGTGATCGTTCGCGAATCGACGGAGTTCGGTGGTTATCTAGCCGCCGAGTATATGGGCATCCCACACGCTGTAATCGACTTGAACCCTACCGCTCCGATAGGGCACCCAGCCTTCCTCGCACAGATCAATACCGAGCGTGAAATGCTGGGATTGCCAGGAGTAAGTGAGCCTTCGCAAGTACAAGGGGAGCTTCGAGCCAGCTTTCTGCCAGAAGCGTTCTATTCGTCGGAGGAAGTTTCGGCAGGCCGTTACTATCAATTGCCGAGTGTGGAGCAAGGTGAAGCATTCGATCCGGAAATTCTGAAGTGGGTGGACGGGCGTTCGGTTGTTCTGGTATCGGCGGGAATGGCGGCGCATCTGGTTGGTGAAGTAGGCCCATTTGGGACAATCATCAGCGTGCTGGGAGACCTACCGATCGCGGCAGTCGTTGTTCTGGATGGTGACGTGGCACAAAAGGTTCGCGTCGCGGGACTTCCCAAAAACGTAATGATGGTTCCGCGCATATCTCAGCGTGCATTTCTGGGACATTGCTCGCTGCTGGTCTCGCATGGTGGGTTCAACAGCGTTGTAGAGGCGCTCACAGCAGGTGTGCCAGGTATGGCAATACCGATGACAAATGAACAGGCTGAGCTCGCTGATCGGATTAGCGATCTTGGCGTTAGTACGTACCTCCGCCTTGAAGATTTTTCCGCTGAGGCCCTCTGGGCAATGCTATCGCGTGCCGTGGCCGACGAAGCGATGATCGGGCGCGCAAATGCGGTTAAGCAGCATATCCGCGGCTTGCCAAGGCCAGAACAAATGATGGACGATATTCTGCGATTTGCATCCTGATGGCCTCGCAGGGCTGGCTCGATGGGTCAAAATTGGAAGGGTCTAGCGGAGTGAAAGACTCGGGGTTTGTTTGCCTGATCGCCTCGTCGGCCGATGTTACGACCGATACTTCGGCACGGCCAATTCGTAGCCAGATCTACGGACGGTCATACGTTGAGTGGCTCGCGGATGCAGCAATGCTAGCTGGAGCGCGAACCGTCGCTCGTCTTGCCTCTCCGATGACGGCAAGTCAGGTCAAATCTGATGGATCTTCATCGCCCGACCAACAGCCAACCGAATGTATTGGTTCGTCAGCCGCATATGTTTTGACAGTTCCGAGTTTTATTCCGATGCCGGACGTAGCGATCCTGCGGGACGCGATGAACCAGGCGGCGAGGTTTGGAACACTGGAGCGGCCCGTCCTGGTCCGCATGGACGACGCGACAGGAACCGGTGTGCCGTCGGTCGCAGTCGCGTGCACGGAAAAGATACTGGCGGGCTTGATGAACGGGGCCGGCGCGCGAATGGACAGGCTTACCCATTTCGATTGGGTGCTGAGCCAGCTGTCGGCTCGAGGAATTCAGTCGGGAGTTCTCCATGCGTCAGACTCGAGCTGTCAATCAATAGCTACTCCTATTGGCTACTCAAGGGCTCTCGTTAAGGCGCAGAATCGGATCCAGTTGGATCTGATGAGACAGGGCGTGATTATTGAGCACCCGATGACAACCCAGATCGATTTCAATGTGACAATTGGCGCCGGGACGACAATTCGATCTGGTTCGGTTATTGAGGGGAAAAGCGTGATCGGCACCGATTGCATCATCGGGCCGAACTCGACGATCATCGATTCAAATATCGGCGATCGCTCGACAATGATTTATACGGTATGTAAGGAAAGTTCAGTAGGTGCGCGGAGTAACGTTGGTCCGTTCAGCTGGATCCGGTCTGCCTCGGAGATCGGCACCGATTGCCGCGTCGGTCCCTATGTTGAAGTATCGCGAAGTCGTATCGGTGACCGCACCGCGATACCACACGTAGCGGGGGTTCTAGACGCCACAATTGGTGCGGACTGCAATTTTGCCGGAGGGTCGGCAACTGTAAATGGTGTAGGTGATAAGAAGGATCATACTAATATTGGTGACAACGTCGAGATCGGCGCTGGAACTATTCTCGTTGCTCCCGTTGACGTCGGCGAAGGGGCGCGAACCGCAGCTTCGACCGTAGTTACAAGGAGCGTTCCGGCAGGCATGATGGCTGCGTCGCGAGTACGTCAAAGAAATCTTCCGCTACCTTCACGAGAGCGTTAGCAAGCTGTCTCGTGGCGGACGTGGATGGCCGGCCAACAGGTCGCCGTTCTGTTCATGAGCCACCGCTCAGCATAAAGGCATGCTCGGCGACATCGCGCCGGATGGATCTAGGCTAACGGTCATTTAGACGAGAGGTCGGAGACGCATATGTTGGTACTGGGTTTGAGCGGGAGTTTCTCGGCGGCAGGCGCGGATCTCGCGCCGTTGATGCTAGATCAGTTATTCCATCACTCGGCGGCCTGCCTCGTCCGGGACGGAGTGGTCGTCGCTGCCGTAGAGGAGGAGCGGCTCAACCGCATCAAGATGACGTCCAAGTTTCCGGTGCACGCGATCCGGGAGTGCCTCGCCGTCGCCGGAGTGCGCATTACGGACATCGACAGGGTGGCGTTCTACTTCCGTGAGGATTACATTGACACCACTCTGAACTTCTTCTATTCGATATATCCGGAGATTCCGAGGCTGTACTCCCGTCAGTTGATCAAGCGTTGGTTCGCGGCCGAGTTCGGCTGGGCGCTCGCGGACGAAAAGCTGATCTTCGCCCCGCACCATGATGCGCACGCGATGTCCACCGTGATGTACTCCGGGATTCCCGAGTCGCTGGTGCTGGTGCTGGACGGCCGGGGCGAGGAGAATTCCGGAACGGTGTACCGGGCCGGCGGAGGACGGCTGGAGAAGCTGGCCGACTACCCGGTGTTTAAATCCCTCGGCATGCTGTACCTCAACGCCACTCAGTTTCTCGGCTACCGATTCGGTGACGAGTACAAGATGATGGGCCTCGCCCCATATGGTAATCCGGAAACCTTCCGGGAGGCGTTCAGTTCCCTTTACCTGTTGCGCGAAAAGGGGGACTACGACTTGCTACCTAGCATGGTGGTGCCCGACCTGGTCGGTCCAACCATGCTTGCCAGGGGATTCACACCGCGGCGCAAGGGCGAGCCGTTCACGCAGCTACATCGTGACTTCGCCGCGGCTGCGCAGGAAACCCTGGAGCAGATCGTCATGCATGTGCTGGCGCACTGGGCGGAGGAGACCGGCCTGCCCGGGCTGTGCTTTGGGGGTGGCGTGGCGCACAACTCCAGCCTCAACGGGGTAATCCTTCGGTCCGGCCTGTTCAAGGAGGTGTTCGTGCACCCTGCGTCGCACGACGCGGGCGCCAGCGAGGGCGCGGCCTTCCTGGCCGATGGGCAGCTGGGCGTTGGAGGCTGGCCGGGGCGGCGGGTGCTCACCGCGAGTGTGGGGCCGCCGCTGGGCAACGAGGCGCAGGTCCGGGATCGGCTGGCCGCATGGCGCACGGTGATCGATTTTGACCGCCAGGACGACATTGTCGAGGTGGCGGCTGGGTTGCTGGCCGAGGGATCGGTGCTGGGCTGGGCGCAGGGCCGCTCGGAGTTCGGCCCGAGGGCGCTCGGTAACCGCAGCATTCTCGCGGACCCGCGACCGAAGGAGAATCAGGACCGGATTAACAGGATGGTGAAGATGCGGGAAAGCTTCCGGCCATTCGCTCCGGTGACCATCGGCGCGGCTGCCGCTAGCTATTTCGACCTGCCCGCTGAGGTGGCGGCGAACCACGATTTCATGTCGTTCGTGGTGCCGGTTCGCGAGGAGCGCCGTCCGGAGTTGGGCGCGGTGACCCACGTGGACGGCACCGCCCGGATACAGATCGTCGATCCGGCCGCCAATGCGCGATTCCACCGCCTGGTCGTCGCGTTCGGGGAACGTACCGGAACTCCGGTGTTGCTCAACACGTCGTTCAATAACAACGCCGAACCGATCGTGCAGACCGTCGATGATGTGGTGACCTGCTTCCTGACCACCGACCTGGACTACCTGGTGGTCGAGGATTTCCTGGTCCACAAACGGTCTACGGGGCGGAGCATCGATCTGACCGCGCTCGTTCCGCGGTTCCGCCCGGTGACCAGGCTGGTCGAGCGGTTCGCCGGAGAGCCCGGCGCGGTGACGCACGAGATCACGCTCGACTACTCCGGCGGTCCTACCGCGCGGCTGTCGCCCTCGCTGTACGCGCTGCTGAGCACGGTGGACGGAACCAGTACGTTCGGGGAGCTGGTGCGAGCCGCGGGCGGCGTGCCGGACAGCGTGCCGGACGAGCTGTACGCGCTGTGGCAAGAGCGTTTCGTGACGCTCACTCCGCCCCTAAACGCCTGTTCCTGAACTGATCCTGGGTGGGCACGTCCCGGCCGCCGCGGCACGCCCGTCCGGCCGATGAGAATCCGCAATTCCAGATCCCCGGCCCTCGTGGTCAGAGTCCGGGCGCGGGCATCTGTTATCACCGCAACGCCCTGAGTGCCGCTCGGGGATCACCAGCTGCACGCCGCTGCAGCGAGGTGGAGTCATATGACTCACGCGACCTACGGGGTGAGAGCCCAACACTGGACAATATCCAGGCGAAGCGCATATCGGGGGCCGTGCATTCTGGCGGTCAGGTGTCGCGCGAGGTCTGCCTGGGTTTCGGCCGTGCCATGTGCCGCCGTGCCTAGCGCTACGTGTTCGGTGGCCGATCTCCATTTGCGTACGAGAGGTCCTGAGATGACAATCTCGATGACGAGCAGGGGAAACGAGCTAGGATTTATCAACGCCGATGCGACGAGCTGGGTTTCGCGCCAGCTTGCTGACTGTACGAGCTCCTCAGTACCTATTAGCGCATTGATCATCGGCGATACGCCGCGAGATACCGAGGACACCACACATGCTCGGTTGCTTGCCGACGTACTCGAGGAGCTGCCGCCCATCCTTGTTCATGGACCTTCGAGGAAAGTCATCGACGGCGCGCACCGGGTTCGCGCCGCGGTGCTGTGTGGTGAGGATACGATACGCGCAAGAATCTACTCAGGATCTCTAGAGGACGCGTTCGTTGTCTCCGTAAATCTAAACGCTCAACACGGCTTGCCCCTGTCACGCGCCGAGCGGGCGGCTGCGGGCGTCAGGATTCTGAAGTCGCATCCACAGTGGTCCGACCGTGTCATTGCTCAAATCACAGGGCAGTCGGCTAGTGCAATAGGACATTTACGTGATGATTCAGCTGCGCTGAATGCGCATCCCGTGGCGAGAGTAGGCAAGGACGGACGGGTTCGGCCTGTGGACGGCGCGCCTGGTCGGCTGCGGGCCTCCGAACTACTGGCCGCGCGGCCCGATGCTTCGGCTCGTGCGATAGCGAGAGAGGCGGGAGTTTCAGCTGGCACCGTACTTGACGTGCGACGTCGTCTGGCCGCCGGGGAACCCCCGGTTTCGCCCAGGCGACGCGGTGGCGCTGGAACAGACATCGGGGGCGCACGTCAAGTCTCAGAGGCGCGTTGGTCACAGGACATGAGGTTTGATACCTCTGTGACGCTCACAAACCTCGTGAACGATCCCTCGATGCGTTTCAGTAACAGTGGCCGGTTTCTGCTGCGGTGGATGACGATGAGCAGGGACGGAATGGCTGCCTGCCAGCAGATCGTCGATTCGGTCCCGGACCATTGCGCGTCTGTTGTTGCCAAGCTTGCTCGAAGCTACGCGGCCCTGTGGGCTCAGGTGGCCGACATGCTGGAGCGCCGGTCTGGGCGGGTGGAGAGCTCTTCAGGCTGAGCTCGTCCTCGCTGTCGACGTCGGCGTGAGACTGACCCCCCTAGCGTCAACACCCGGCCCAGGACTCACGTTCCGCCGCCCTGTAATGATCCAGTACGTCACCCGCACCGCCCGCCCAGCCACGTGGAACCGCTTTTCTCGGCGGGCGTCAGAGGGAGAAGAATTGGTTCAGGAATCGGTTGGCAACCGAGGTCGCACCATGCACGGTGCCGGTGTTGCACCTGCCGAAGGTGGTCAGCACAAGACTTCCTGGGTCGAAGTCGATGACGGTGCGCAGATCGTCGAGGTCGCCGGGTTGGTAGCTCATTCCGTTTTCATCGACCTGCACTCGGAATTCGCCCCCATTGCGTCCGGACACTCGGATTCCCAGCTCCATCGGGCCGCGGTCGGCGTCGTCGCGTACCGTCGACTGCCACAGCACGAACATGAATGGGACCATCAAGTCGGCGGCGTCCGCAGACAGCGCGTGCCGACGGCCGGTGCCCTCACGGATGTCCCACGAATGAACCGAGTAGTCCATTAACTGTCCCGCGGCGAAGAAGTAGGCCGGCAGGGGACCCATGTAGAAATGTGGAACGATTAACCCCTCCCATTCGCTCGGTCCGAGCGCGCCGAGCAGGTCGATCATCTTCTGGAAGTCGGAGCGTAGCCGGTCCATCAGCTCTGGTTGGGGCACTGCCCGCAGTGCGACCGCCTGGCTGTGGATCCGAGCCGCCATTCCAGGCAGGCCGTAGGCGGCGTCGTTGACCGGCGCCCCGGCCCGCGCGGCATCGAACGCGGCGAAATACCCCTCCGTGGTGTCGACCAGATGGCCGACGATGTCTCGAGTGGTCCAGCCGGTGCACGCTGTCGGCGCGTCCCACGCCTCAGTTTGTTCAGCGAGGGCGAACAGCTGCTCTGCCTCTGTCTGCACTACTCGCAGGATGGTGTCCTTGCCGCCGCGATAGCTGGTCGCGTCCCATTCCGTCATACCGACCCCTCATGCCGTTCACCTGTCGCGGATGATCGAAGGGCGAGGGCGTCGCGGAGCTCAGACTTCTCTCCAGCGAAGATCCATCACGGCGGATTGCCCACCGTTTCGCCCTGGCGCGCCCAGCCAGCATGGGGGTCGGTGGGCACGTTCATCCCCCGGAGGACTCCCGGGTTTGTCCCAGGATCTGCGCGGCGAGCTCGCCCCGCGATCGCACACCGCGCTTGCGGAAGGCGTTGCGCAGGTGGAAGTCGACCGTCCGGACGCTGATGAACAGCTCGGCGGCGATGGCGCGGTCACTGGCACCTTTGGCGGCAAGGGTGGCGACCTCAATCTCGCGGGCGGTCAGTGCCATATGCGTTGGTTGGGTTCGCGGGCGCAGACGGGAACCTGTGGCCGCGATCTCACGGGCCGCGATGTTTGCCAGCGCAGCCGCGCCGCAGCCGGTGAAGTCCGCGTGAGCTCGTTGCAACAGTGACCGTGCCTCGCGTCGCCGGCCGGTGCGGCGCACCACCCGCCCGTTGTCCAGGAGGATCAGGCCGTGCTCCAGCGGGCCGTCCTCGGGGGCCAGCGCCGCTAGAGCGTCGGCGAAGGCCGACTCGGCGTCATCGACGTGATCGGCAAGTACCCCTCGGTATCGGGCAATGGTTGAGCGGGTCCATCGGGTGCTGACCCCGGCTGCGGCCTCCACACGTCGGATTATGGCCGCGGCTTCCTCACGCTGGTCGGTGGCAATGAGTGCCTGTAGGCGCAGCGTGAGGGCCCTGCTGTGGTTCGGCTCCCGGTAGCCCGTCGGTTCAAACTCGATGACCGGCGCCAACGCGTCCAGCGCACCCTCGGGATCACCGGCCAGCAGTCGTGCCCGGGCCAGTGCTGGCGCGGTCAGGGTCCGGTTACCGGCTTCCCCGCTCGCGGCGGCAGCCTGGGCGGCCAGCGTTATCGCACCATGGTCACCGCGCAATAGGCCTATGTGAGCGAGCACTGTCGCGCACAGTGGCTGCAGGTAGCGATGGTGCATGCGCGCGGCGATGTCATAGCCTTCCTGCGCGGCGACCTGGGCGGCGGCGAGGTCACCCGTGCGGCGCAGCATTTCGCCCTGATCGCACAATCCGCTGGCGAGGAAATAGGGGTTGTCGGCGCGGCGCTGCCGCTGGACGTGCGCCGCGAGCAGCCGGCGGGCCCGCGGATAGGATTCGCAGAAGATGAGCGTCAGACCCAAAGTGCGGACGTGGTCTGGGTGCCCGTACCCGGCATCGACCAATGCCAGCGCAGACTCGCAGTGGGCAAGTGCGACCTCAACACGACCCGCGTGCACGCAGGCCATCGCCGCGGCCTCATGCCCGAGAAACCGCAACCAGGGATCGTTGCCGGCCCGCGCCAGCGCTTCCTCGGCGTGCACCACCGCCGGATCCGGTTCGGCCACCTGGAGTCGCTGTGCCATCGCGCAGCGGCGGACCAACACGGCCAACTCGGGGGTGGCGTCATGACTTTCCGCAACGGCCCGTTCGATAACCTCCACCAGCGCTTGGGTCTCACCCCGCCACTGCAGGAGCCGCCAGCGCACGAATAACCCCGCGGTGGTGGCAACCGAAGCCGGGTTGCTTACCTCCGCGGCGGCCAGCAGATCCTCTGCCTGCCGGGGCGACCCCGCCCCCCATGCGGCATGCGCCGCATCGACCAGATACTGGCCGCGCAATCCCGGTACGGCACTGAGCCGTGCCGCCTCGACCAGCAGCCGTGCCTGTGCGGAATAGGCGACCCGCGCGCCCGCGCTGGCGGCAACGCGGACAAGCTCGGCGGCCAGGTCGTCGTCGGTGCCCGCCGTCGCCCGAGCGCGGTGCCAGGTCCGGCGTTGGAGATCGGTGACGACCTCACCTAGCGCCGATTCGACCGCTCGCCGCTCGGCGGCAGTGCAGTCACCCAGTGCCGCCATCCGCACCAACGGGTGCCGAAACTGAATCTCCTCGGCAACCCGCAACAGTCCGTCGCGTTCCGCGGCGTCCATTGCGCAGGCCGCGACACCCAGCAACTCGAGTGCGAGCGGCAACACGTCCGCATCCACAGGATCGGACGCCGCGGCCGCGATCACCGCTAACCGGGCCTCGCTCGGAAGTCGCCTGATCCGGTCACCGAACGCCGCAGCTAACCGACTTGTGACCCCGCTACCAGCCACGATCGGGTCCACCCCTCGGCGCTGAGCCGCACTCAGCGCCCGCGGCAGCTCGATCAACCCCAGCGGGTTACCCGCCGTGGCTTCGACAAGCTGCGCGCATACACCCGGCGCCAACCCCGGGTCGACACTGCGCAGCAACGTGACCGACGCGTCGACAGCCAGCCCCGCCACGGCGACCTCCTGAACGCCACGCACGTCACCTCCGTCCGGTCTCGCCGCGAGAAACACCGCTATCCCCAGCTCGCCCGCCGCGCGAGCTAACCGGCCGACCACCCGCGCGGACGCGTCATCGAGCCACTGCACATCGTCGACGATCACCAACAACGGCGCGTGTGCGCTCAGCAACTCCTCCAGCGCCACCTCGATTTGCAGCGCGGAGAGATCAGCGGCGGCGGTCTGCATGCCCAACGCCATTCGGAGCGGACCGGCATCGCTACGGTCACGCAACTCCGCCCGCATCGGGCGCAACAATTCCGCGACCGCGGCGTACGGGATATCGGCAACCGACTCGACACCGACGGCCCGCAACACCGACACCGCGGTGCTCGCCGCGGCCTCGTCGAGCAGCGCGGTCTTCCCCGCACCGGGCTCGCCCCGAAGCAGCACCGCACCCCCAGCCCGACCAACACGGCCCAAGAGCGCCAGCTCCGCGTCCCGCCCGACGATCACCCCACGCCACCCCGCGTCCGTGCTTGATCGAGGTCCACCGAGCAAGTCTCCGCGGACCAGCGCGCGCACCCTCTGCCGGCGACCATCATCCTCCGCACGCCACACTCCACCATCAACTGAAAAGCGATGACACCGCGAGGATCGACGTGCCTCGACGGCGCGGAGGTCGAGATAGCAGGTCCCCGGCTACCGATAGCTACCTGCGCGCGGCGAGATGGCTATGCATGGCCATTTGTTGGCCGAGTCTGCCGACCTAAGTTCAAGCCCTCGTTCTGTTCGTGACGAGTGCGCATGTCTATGTCTGGCGTATTGGCTCGAAGCCTCATAGGGAGAAAGTCATGAATACATTTGACAACCAGCGGCGACGGCTCGGCCGGGCGATCACCGTCCCGCTCGTCGCCCTCGCGATCACGATGCCCTCGATGATCCTCAGCGCCGGGCCCGCATCGGCGACACCGGTGCAGCCGCAGATGGGGGGAGCTTCAAACCCGGGGCTCGCGGCGGTGAGGCTGACAGTTCCCAAACCGCACCTGCCACGACGCCATCCGATAACGCTTCGTCGGCGGCGCTGACAACCGCACCGCCATTCCAGCGGTTGGTGGCGATCGCGGGCCGGTGATTGCGGGACTTCGCGAGTCGGCTACGCCTCGAGCGTGGGACGCCCGAGAGAACAAGATCACCGGGCGGTGCGTGTTGTGCCGCTCCCGGGTGGGTCTGTCAGCGGTCTGGGGTGGCGATACCGGGGAGTGCGGGCTGGTGCAGCCACGCGGTGAAGAACGCCGAGAGGTCGGTGGCGGCGTGCTGCCCGGCCAGCTGGACGAACTGCGCGGTGGTGACTGTCGCGTGCCGGTGCCGCGCCGCCCAGTCCCGCAGCAGTGCGAAGAACGGCTCGTCGCCGATCCGGCCGCGCAGCGCGTGCAGCACCAGGGCGCCGCGCTTGTAGACCCGCTCGTCGAACATCCGCGCCGGCCCCGGGTCGGCCAGGACGAGGTCGGCCGGCTTCGCCGCCATCCGCGCGTGCCAGTCCCGGGCATGCGCGGCGGCGGTGCGGCCGCCGGACGCCTCCGACCACAGCCATTCCGCGTACGTCGCGAAGCCTTCGTTGAGCCAGATGTGCCGCCAGTCGGCGATCGTGAGGCTGTTGCCGAACCACTGGTGCGCCAGCTCGTGCACGACGAGCCGTTCGTAGCTACGCCGGCCGTCGACATGGTTCGCGCCGAAGATCGACATTCCCTGGGCCTCGATCGGGTCTTCCAGGTCGTCCGCGGTGACGACGAGCTGGTAGTTGGCGAACGGGTACGGGCCGAAAAAACCCTCCAGCGCGGTCATGATCGTGGGATGCCGGCCGAGGTCACGCGCGGCGTTCTTGCGCAGCCGGGCCGGCAGCAGCGCGACCTGTGGCACCGGGCCGGCAGCGAGCTCGATCTCGTCGTAGCGCCCGATCTGCACGCTGACCAGGTACGACGCCGTGGGCTCCGCCCGCTCGTACACCCATGTCCTGGTGCTGGCCGAGCGGCGCCGTGCGGTGAGCACCCCGGTGGCGGCGACCGTGTACGGCGCCGCGGTGGTCACCGCGATGCGGTAGGTCGCCTTGTCCGAGGGGTGGTCGTTGCACGGGAACCAGGACGGCGCGCCGACGGGCTGGCTGGCGACGAGCGCGCCGTCGGTCAGCTCGTCCCAGCCGACGTCGCCCCATCG